>Ga0256405_10004023_pt1 | contig 28649 bp, 34 predicted proteins | sample RumenRJG_02DNA_FD_189096 | JGI IMG/M metagenome (GOLD analysis project Ga0256405, IMG submission 189096) | Bovine rumen microbial communities from Lethbridge, Alberta, Canada - RJG_02 | ecosystem: Host-associated > Mammals > Digestive system > Stomach > Rumen | place: Canada: Alberta... | reverse complement strand
TTTGGCTTTTGCATACCATGTTGCAGTTCCAGTAGGTGCAATTCTTATAAACAGATTCTGTTCTACAGTATGATTGATCTTTTTAGCTGTATCTTTAGCCTTTTTTGCCAGGGCATTAAACTGAATAGGTGTCATATAATTAACCTCATTTTGGTCACTCCTAAAGTAAAAATACAATGGAGTGACTTAAGAGTGACTTATCTTTTATGATATGGTTAAGTTGGGATAAGTTAGGATAGGTTAATTATAAGTTAAACTGCATCAGAATGCGAGTTTTAAATGATTTTGGGATAGGTTGGGATAGGTTAAAAGATGTGGATTTGGTGCCCTAGATGGGATACGTACAAAAATATTAAGTATTTAAAAATAAAATAAAAAATTCTTAAATAATTAAAAAGTCACTCCAAGTCACGCTTTAAAAGTCAAAAACCGAGTGTATGACCTAGTCTTAAAAATAAAAGAAATCACCCCTCTGCTATGAAATTTTACAGAGAGGTGAACACTTAGAGATAAAAATTATTTTCTAAAATCAGGTGGCAGATGAGCACGTGTCATTTCAGAAGTATAACTGTCCTGACAATGATTGAAATTAAAGCCATTAGGAATGAAGAAAATCACATCTACAAGTCTTCTGAAGATGTTTGCATACCAGTAGTGCTTATGTCTGTATAGGTACGCGCTCATTGTTTCATCTGCGTAGATTTTATGAGGGGCAAAGAAAGAAATAATAATGCCATAAAGCACCATAAATAATTGATCGACAGCAATAAGCAATTGTTTTAGGTTATGCCATAATGCCCAGGATACAATAATTTTAATCATGATAAAACCTCATTAAGCAGTAAAATCTTTCATAACAAAGTCAGTTGATACAGCAGCAAGCTCATCATAGGTGGTAGCTTCAGCAACCTGTTGGAACTTAGTCCATTTCTGTGTATATAAGAATTTACCGTTTTCAGTAATTTCCTTAGAGATTGTTTTTGCTTGCTCCAGAGTGATAGTTTTTACTTCATGATCTACAGTAGCAATCTCTGCAGTTTCTTCTTCTGCAATACAGATAGAAAGCAGATTAATCTGGGCGCGTATATCAGCATTTAATCTATATCCTAAAGATGAAGTGATAATCATTGATTCATTCTTTAGTACACTGTCAAACTTATCAGCAATCAGGTTAATCTGAGCAATCTTTTCCTGCTTTAAGTTGTTTAAGATTTCCTCTGGAAGAACATCTTTCTGGAAGTTAATCTCTGGCCACTGAGGAAGAATTTCGGAATCATCATCAATGTGGAGATAGAACTTATTATCAAGCTCTCCTAAGCGAATGAATGAAGTGTTACCTGGCTGAAAATCATAGGTTGTGCCCATTGGGCCAGGTATTACTTTTTGACTGTATGAGTAGATAGCCATCTGTTGATTCTCCTTTGAATATGTAAAGGTACATTGGATAAATCTACAGTTAGCAGTTTTGTGATTAGGTGGCTATATGATGAAGAAGGTTCAGCATGAGCTAATACGCTTTCCATTGCTTCCCAGTCTTCTGATTTTAATCGTTTTGAAAAAGTTTTTAATGAGCGTTTTCTAATAAAACGGCCCTTTCTCCATGTTCTGTATCCGGCAAAGTTAATGCCTTTTCTGATTGGCATTATCTTCCATTTGGATAGTTTTAATTTTAACTCTGATTCAAGATAATTTTGTATGATACTCAATAAAATATAGGCTTCATCACGTGACAGACCAATAAAGACCATGTCATCAACGTATCTGACATAATATTTTATCTTTAGTTTACGTTTTACCCAGTGATCGAAACGGTCAAGGTATATCAGGCCATATAACTGAGCAACTAGGGAACCTACATTTACACCCTTATTGCCCTCTTCACAGAATGACATGGCCAAATCAACGATTTCATGATCGGTTATTCTTCTGGATAAAGATTCTCTTAAAACAGCATGATCTATTGAGTAGTAATATTTGCGTATATCAATCTGCAGATAATATGACTCTGCAGGTGATTTTCTCATGAATGCCTGAACTCTGTCTGCAGCTCTTAAAGCTCCTTTATTTTTACGGCAACCGTAACTGTCAAAAATAAAACCGCGTTCAAAAGCAGGATAAACGGCATCATAGAAAACAAACTGAGCAACCAAATCAATAAATGAAGGTGCATGAATTTCTCTCATCTTCTGCCCTGCAGTGCAATAAATCATGAATACTCTGCAAGGTTTTGGCTGATACTGTCTATTTTTAAGGGCAGTGTAAAGGTTATTCAGATGAGTAAATAATGAACATTCAAATCTGAAGATATATCCTTTCTTGCGTTTACTGAAACGCGCTCTAATGTAAGCCTTATAAAGAGCTTCTGGAGTGATTAGCTCATCATATGAGATTGTAACGAGTTGAGGTTGAGAGTGTGAAAAATTGACAGTCACACTCTCTGCAGATTTTTCTTGCGAAAGATATGACATCGTTATATCCAGTTTCTAATTTTGCATAGTGTCAGGAAATAACCGGCCACGCGGAACCCATTATTAGTGTTAGAGTTAACGCGCCATTTATTGAAATTACGCGCGAAAGCGAAAAACATTTAATGCCACACCTTAGGCCTTGATTATAGTTAATTCTTCTGGTTATTAAAAGCTTCTTTTTCTACTTTGATCCAACCGCCAATCATTGCACCAACTTCATCAAGCAGTCTGTTGATTGCAGCAAAACGGTGGTTTTCATAAGCTTTATCATGCGAGTTCTGGCCATCCTTGAATGCCAGATAACCTAATTCATAATACAATTGCCATGCACAGCGCAATTGTTCATGTTTTATATCTAATTCTGTAAGAGTTGTACGTTTATGATAGCGTTTTAATACTTCTACAATGAGTAAATAAATATCCCATTCTAACTGTTTGATCTTTTGAACAGAGGCATATTTTTCTGATTTAGGTGCGTGATCTAAATAGAGCTTAGAAAGCTTTATCAGTTCACGCATTTTATATAGTAATGGATAATTCTGCATAGTGCCATTATTATAAGGCACGGACTATCGCCGTGCCAACAAAAGAACAACCTGCTTACGCAGCATAACCGGCCACGCGGAACCCACTATCAGTGTAAGAGACAACGCGCCATCTAAAGAAACAACGCGCGAAAGCGTTTTCGTCATAATCACGCGATGTAACAGATTGACCGTGAACATACAGAGTGAGATTCTGAGTGCATGGATTTGTATATACTGCAGATTTTCCAATAAAGTTAGAACCAGAACCAACAGCATTGTTATCGCGTGGCAGAACACCAAACAGAGCATTGCCTTCTTCAGTTGAAGGGTCTGTAAATACTGGATTGGTGCCATTGCCCCATAATGTTACTCTGTTAGTAGATATTGGATAATCAACAGTTATTGCGTCATGTGAAGCCTGCAGTGTGTAAGTTGTACCCCATGCATCAGTTTCACCGCCAAATCCTGAAGTAATATCAGCAAGTTTCATGCTCTTCTTCATAACGTATAGAACGTTATTTGATACTGCAGTCTGTCCCTGAGTTGCAGATGTACCTGCAGTTGTAACACCTAAAACATATTCCCAGTAATATTCAAAGCCAATAACACCACAAGGCTGACCATTATGAGCATATTTACCCATATCAGTTGTACCTCTACCCTGTGCAGGATATGATGTTTTTCCGTCAGGATCGTACCATCTGCAGACATTTGTCCAGGTAGAGAACTGAGCATGACAGAGGGCAATCACATCAATAGCAGATGCCATGAAAGCAGAAGGACAGTTCCAACCGTAACCAAGTGAGCGAGCATAATCAATCATCTGTACAGGAGTAATTGATGCTGTTGGTGTTGTCATGCCTGATACAGGAACAGAGACACTGCCGGTTGTAGTTACTGTCATATGATACTTAGATATGAAGAAGCCTGACTTAACTTCTCCGCCGTCAATGAATGCTCTGTGAAGATAGAAACCTTCCTCTGCAGCATCTTCTAGTGAGTCATATTCACTGACATCCTTAATTTCAATTGAATTTGCTCCAAATAATAAATACAGAGGTGCATCTTTAAAACCATAGCGAACAAGGAAGGCAGGGATAAATACCATCTGACCGCCCTTGAAGTGCATATAGTTGCCATAATTATCCGACTGCTTATCATTGAAGCCGGGCATAGGCTCTAAACCGAGTGCAACAAGTTCTGATTCAGTGCCTGGATAAACTCCAACACCAAAACCTCTAGTGCCAGGAATTCCAATTGAACCGGTCTTAGGTAGTTTATAGGTCTTCAGGAAGTTAGTCTTAAAGGCTTCTAAATCAGTTACACGTCTATCTAATTCTGCAATTTTATTCTCATCTTCTGAACCTGGTAACAGATTGCAGCGCTCAAGAATATTCTGCAGAACCAAAGAGGTGACAACTTTCTCATTACCTACAATAATTTTTGTCTGAGTGAAAATTTCTTCTAAGGTTGCACAGTCGCACATTCCCTTTAATACAGCGCCTTTTGCGTTAATATGGCAAATATTCAAAGGAGTAAGGGCAATAGTGCCATCTGTAGCATCTTCTGCTTCTGTATTTGTAGCAAAACGAGTAATACCTGCAGTAGTCTGTGTTGCAGGTGGATTAGAAAAAGATATATCTCCAAAATTAATATACTGTGGATTGCCATTGGAAAGCAGAATATTGAAGGTAAACAATGCCTGAGAGGTTGCAACCTTCTGCAGAATAGGATCTTGAGAAGAACCAACAGCAAATAGAATATTGTCTGAGGTAAAAATACCAACAGATCGAACTGTATAAACTGAATCAGAAGAATCTGTAGCATTAACCTGGATTTCTGTTGCTGATACAGTTGATCCGCCAACAGTAGTTAATTCTGCCACAACATTTCCAATGTCGGTAGTCTGCTCAGAAGGTTCAAAGTAAGCATTACCAAGCTGAACCTTTGATAAGGTAACTTTGTTGGTTCCTGAATGTTCTGCATTGATCAATGCCTGAAGACCTGCAGCAGTAATTATGATGTCCATTTCCTGAGACATAAGAAAACTCCTTTAATTGATTAAAGAATAAGAGAATGATTTCATTGCTGAATAGGTTCTGATGTTTCTTGCTGAAACAAATGATGATTTCAGTGGTTTTACATCATTAACCGTGATGTAGGAGAAGGCTTTAAGCTTTGACGTTCTGCTTAAAGTTGAGCGCACCTTACATACAAGTTTTTTAACTATTGGAACGTTGCACATAACAACGCTTTTCTTGCCAGCAGAAAGAGTCAGATTGCCTTCCAAGGCCTGAATAATTGTTAACGTGTACTGAGAGCGAACCGGCTTTGTAATATCAATAAGCAGTCTTAGATCGCGAGTCATTTCCTCACGAACAATACCGCCTAGCTTGTTCTGACTTACAGTGATTTTGAATGTATGAGGAGTTCCCTGAGGTGACTGCTCCCACCATTCCTGCACAGTTGATGCGCTCTTTACTGAAGCTAATGCATTTTTAACCGCACTCAGTGTTCCCATACGGCGCTTTTCAACAATCATTGTAGCTATCACTGCCCTTTTAGTGTCTATTGGCCATGAATCGCGCCACACTAAAGGTTGCCATTGAACTGCTAAATGATCTAACTGTTCGCTTGAAAGTTCATTGATTCTATATAAAAAAACAGCATCGTTAAGATGCTGATGAACTTTTGAAAGATTACAGTCTGTTGTTTTAATTACCTTACAGACCGTTTCATCTTTTTTGATTGAAGAAGGGGCAAGCTTCTCAATGTTATCCTTATCATCCAAAGTATTCATGATCAAGCTTCCTCAGTTCCACCAAAATGAATAACAACATCAGAAATATCACACTGAGCAACTTCATTCTTATCAACAGCGGTAAATTCAGGAGAAGTAATTTCCAGACGTTTTGCGCCTGCCTGCATAACAAGTTTTGTTAATTCATCCGGTGTAATATCTCTGTTGATTTTTGCCTGCTGCCATTGTCTATAACTTTCTACAGCTTTTGTTACATCTGCAGTAATCTGGTTAATCTTATCTGTATCTTTTGATGATAAATACCAGGTTAATTCAATGGTGTAATCAACAGCTTTTGGTGCAGAAACAAGCACATTATCTGTAAGAGGTCTTATAGTTTCATCAGAAAGATGTGCCTTTAATCCATCCAGAAACGCTTGCTCAGGAATAGCACCATCTGTTAGTAATGGGTGAACATAAACGTTGCCAGGATGTTCCTCTAAGCCATAAATTGATACATCTATGATTGATGAATTGTAAGAATAAGTATGATACTCATATGCGCCCTGAGGTCCTGCTACAGAGAATGATGTAGGGGCAAGTCTAATTCTCTCTGCATAAGCATCATCTTCTTCCAAATCAGAACCACCGCTAGTGATGGTTGTATTAGTAACAGATTCCATATTAGGAAGAGGTTCAACCAACTGATTGATCGCTCCAATAGCTATACCGTTGGTAAAGCTTCCTACATCAACTGCAGTTGCTTTTACATCAACATAAGATGAACCAATATCAATAAATGCCAGTTCATCTGTTGCAAAGTTAACAGAACCATCTGTAATCAATGTTCCTGCAGGAATCTGATAGACAGAATCTTGAACTGCAGCATTTAAAGTAAAACGGATCGTAGTTGTCGAACCTGAAGCCTGCAGACGTGGAGTATTAACATAATATCCCATGGCATCCAGATAATCACCGGTTGCATAGCTCAGAAGATTTTCCTTTGCTGCATTATTAAAATCAGCTCTAAGTTTTGCTTCTTCAGCAGCAATTGATTCAAGCAGTAAATATACTGGGTCTGCTACAGCAAGGCTTCTGCCGGTTAATGAGTTGTACTTTTCAATGTAATTATTCAGAATTGTTTGAACATCAGTCTCCAAGAAATCAATTGAAGCCAGTCCAAAGCGTGGTGACAATCTAGGCATCTTCATTTATCTCCAGTGTGATTTTTGGTTTCAGAATTCCATCTGCAGCTGCAGTGGTTTCATTTTCAAATTCAATTGCCCTTATGATTGCTCTAGGTTCATATTTCTGAATAGCCTCAATAATATCTATCCTTAACTGCATCATGGCCATTGGCTGAGGTAGATCAACAGCATCAATAGCTGTACCAAAATCACGGTTAAGAGGAACTGAACCTTTTATTGTTCCTAAAATGCATTGAACATTCTGGATAATTTCATCTTTTACTGATTGAGGGGCAAGATTGATTTTTGTTAATGAAGTGACTGTTACAAGTGCCATGTTATCTCCTTACAAAAGATTTTTCAGAGCGCTTAACAAGGTGGTAGATTCATCTTCAATCAGAGTAAGACTTACATCTGTAACTATAGGGATGCCCAGACCATTAAAAAAACGTCTATCTTCTTTAAAACCGGTAAGGATAAACTTTCCCATGTATTCAGGTCCAAAGCACAAATGATGACTTTCTCCTGATTCAAGCATGTTTTTTAATACAGTGACATAGAGTAAAGGCGGTGATTTGTATTGAGCTGATAGGGTCATTTTAAAAGATATTTCTTTCTTTGAAGGGCCAATATATTCAGATACTGGCTTTTCTCCTATCACATCATGCGTTGCATATCTTGAAGAATGTGTAATTTCTAAATCTTTAAATGTGGCCACCTGCTCACTACTGCAGGTAAAAGGCACCTTTCCGAAAAAACCTAAAACACCTAACATTTTTTACCCTCACATTGATCGTGCGATTAAAGCTATTTATTCCCTATAAAAACATTAGGAGAACCAACAGCAACAGAACCACCACATGAAACAGGATCACCTATTCGACCTGCAGCTTTTCCGTTGATGAATACATGAGGCGCTCCTGCAGCAATATTTCCTACATGCGGCACATGTACAAGGCATCCGTGAGGGTTATAAGGGTCTCCCACACGCCCTGCAGGAATTCCATTTATATTTACATTAGGAGAACCACTTGAAAGAGCTGTTGGCGGACATGCATCATGGCCGGTATTGTTATCACCTACGCGAGTTACTGCAGGCATAAAAACCTCATTAGTTGATGTTTACATTAGCACCCTGAATAGTTAAATCTCCATCTGCGACAATGGAAGTAGAACCACCAGAATGCAGTGAAATGCTTCCTGAAGCTTCAATAGTTGCATTCGTGGTTGTTATATTGACCTGCTGAGGTGTAGTTACATCAACCTTTGATCTATCAGCATGAATATGAGTGCCTTCTATAACAACATCCAGTTCATGTGTAGCACGGTTATATGTAACAGTGGTTCCGTCTTTAAATTTTACTTTGCGTTCATCCTGATTAGCTGTAGGTCTTGCAACCTCAGGGGCATAAAAAGAACCTAAAACAAAGCCATCTTCAATTCCACCTGGTAAGAAAACACATAAAACATCTTCTCCAACATCAGGCATATGGAAGTCTGAATTATCTTTGGTATTAGGGCATATTACTGGAAGCTCATGACTTACATCACCATCATCAGGAAAAGCAACTCTAACCATGTGTTTTGAAGGCACTGTTTCAGTTACTTCTCCAACTCTGATAATATTCATCATGAAGGTGCGGATCTGTTCACTAATCATTAGAAAAAGACCTATAATTGAAAGAAAAGGAGTAAAAACATGATTGATAAGTACAACCATTACAAGAATTGCGCTGAAGGCTGTGAAGTTCTTTCTTCTGAAGAAAAGAAATCTTTAAGTGTTCAGTTCATGCTTCTGCTCATCAGTATGTTTCAGATAATTAAATCTCTATGTGAACCGGAGATATTTGCTTTTTCTGTAGTTATTGCAGCAATTATCTGTTTTATTCTGATCTAGTAATTGTTATTCACTCTTCTTACATCAATTGAAGTTACATAACCACTGTTACTCATTGTATGAGTAGCTTTTTCTATGATGAAATTTCCATCAAAAGAGCCAAAACCAAGCAGCTTGATTACGGAACCTGCACACATAAGCGGATCACCTATCATTGAAAGAGAACCGGTTAACTGTCTTGCATTGAGCTGTCTTAATTTTGCTTTGGCCAAACGTTTTGCCTCTGCAAGTGAAGTACAACGTCTTTTTAAGACATAAACCTGACCGCTATCATCAACATCAGGATCATCATAGGTGTAATCAATATATTCAGCTTTTGTTGCTGTACTGCCTTTTTTAGGTTTTGCGCCTTTGTTTGGAGTATAACCATTGATGTATGAATCTAAGATTGCCTGCCTATCATCAACAGTTTTTGATGATTTATTACCAGATGCAGACTTTTTAGAAACGTTTCTCCATCTTACAGTGCAGGACTTATAACGCTCTGACTGCTGAGCTTCAAAAGACCAGGATAAGATATGAGAAGCATTTTCTATTAACAGCTTGATTGGTTCCTGCTTTTCGTATTTAGTCTGGTCAAAAACAATCAGAGTCTCTGCAGAAACCTTAACTGTAAAACCGGCTTCTTCACATAATTTCTTCAGAAAATCTAAATCAGAAACGCGCTCCTGATCGACTTTGTCATAATGCGGATCGCTTTCACAATCCCACATAAATTCAAGTTCATTATCAGAAGCTATCTGATTGGCAATCTCCTTCAGAGTTGTATTCTCATACTTTCTTGTTTTTACCGTTCTTCTTACAGTGCCATTAAGAGGTATTGATACTGCAGAAAAACTGAATACTCTAGGACGTCCTGAAACTGATAATCTGTCAATTATCATGTTCTTTGTTTCGAGCGCGCCCCTTGCCTCAGTAAGAAATGTAACTTTGACCTTATCACCGCGTGTTGGTGTCCATGTTCCTGCCCATTTACCAACTTCATCTTTTAAAGTGATATTTACCTCATCAGCTTCATCATCAATATGATCGGTATATTCACACTGCAGGAGATCTGCAGATACTTCAGTTGAAATATCTGTTTCATTCCCTGCAGTCATATACTGGATTGATAAAAGAGTTTTAAGAGGTGTAGTTCTGATGCCTATCTCTTCCATGGTGGTAGCTTCTCTTTATAAGAATCAGTTGAGACTTCAATCTCAGGTAATGTAAGCACTATTCCTGAAGGGAAAATTACATACTCACGATATTTGAAATTCAAATTCATAAGCGCTGTGAGGTGCTTTTCATCACCTAAGATTTTATAGGCGATACCATCCCAGGTATCACCCTGAACTGTTGTATAAGTTTTACTCATAGCTCAAACGGCTCCTCTGAGCAAAATACTGTTCAATCTGCTTCTGGAAATTAGAACTACCTTCAGCAAGTGCCTTTCTTATCTGGTCATAAGCATCACCGCTATTACCATCAGTTGTAACATTGATAGTAGGATTGAAATTGATTGTAATGTTTGATGAACCTGCAGATGAAGAATGATCTGCCAAAAGAGATTCTAATTTTGATAAAGGAAGAACAGCTTCTGATTCAGCGCCTTCACCAATAAGGGCAGTAGTAGGTTTTGTAACAACACCACCATTGGCCAACATTGGAATCTGTGGCATTTCAAAACCAAAGGTTTGGCCACCCATTCCAGGAACCCAATCAGGTATTGATACTGATACTGAGCCTATTGCAGAGAATGCTTTATTGATAAGAGAAATGATTGCATTGATAGGTTGTTTAGCCAATCCTACCAAGCCACCAAATATATTGGCAAATATGTTTTTTACATTCTCCCAGGCAGCGCTCCATTCTCCAGAAAAGATGTTTTTAACAAAATCAATAACCTGAGTGAAGTGATATTTGATTCTGTTCCATGCGCTAGAAACGTTTTCTACAATGTTATTAAAAGCACTAGAAAACACATTGGCTAACCATGGGCATTTTTCCGAGAACCAAGACCATAAAGCAGCAGCTTTTTCTTTGACAACATCCCAGTTTTTATAAAGCAGAACACCAATTGCAATCAGAGCTGCAATTGCAGCAATTACCAGGCCAATTGGATTGGCAAACATCACCGCATTAAAGATAATCATAGCTGACTTAACAATGAGTATTGCATTCTTTAACAACATTAGGACTTTCCAGAGCTTTAATGCTCCTGCAACTGCAGACATGATGATATAGCCTGCACCGCCCCATATCATATTGAATGTGGCCATCATTGCGATAACACCACCGATTGAAGCTCCAACAGCTACAAGAACCTTTAACAAGGTTTCATGATTCTTTGCAAAAGAACCTACTGCACTAATTCCTTGAGTTAAGAATACAGTGCATTTTCTGATAGCAGGAGTTACCGCTTCAGAAAGAATTAACTGAGTTTCTTCATATGCAGAATTAAGAGAAGCAAGTTCACCATCTAAATTGTTAGTCTGCTGAATTGCTACACGCTCTGCAGATCCTGATTCCTTAACCTTATCAATAAAGTTCTGCAGTGTGCCATCTACAGCATTATTCATCAGAATACCTGCTGCAGACATTGCTTCCTGACCAAATATATCCTTCTTGATTGCTGCCTGAGCTGCCTGAGGTAATTTCTGCAGTGCTGAGCCAATGTCTTTTAATACATCTGGCATTGCTCTTACCTTGCCCTGAGCATCCTTTACAGATACACCTAAAGCATATAAAGCCTTCTGTCCTTCTGTCGCAGGGGCAACTAAGCGTGTAAATACAGCGCGCATTGCTGTACCTGCCTGAGAACCACGAATTGCATTATCACCAAGCTTACCGGCCATTGCAGCAACTGTCTCAAGATCAACACCCATAGATGCTGCAACTGGTGCCACATATTTCATGGTTTCGCCTAATCCCTGTAGATCTGTTGAGGAATTAGCAAAGGTATTAACCATGGTATCGGCGACACGGTTAATCTGACTTGCTTCAAGTCCAAAACCGTTCAGCATAGAAGCTGCAATATCAGATGCATTGGCCAAATCAACCTGACCTGCAGAGGCAAGATTTAACATACCAGGCATTGCTTTTAACATATCATCTGTTTTAAAGCCTGCCATTGCAAGATAAGTCATGCCTTCTGCAGCTTGAGAAGCTGAGAATACAGTTGAAGCACCTAATTCACGTGCCTTATCACGCAAACGGCCTAAATCTTCTGCTGAAGCATTAGATACAGCACCTACTCTGGCCATGGTCTTATCAAATTCCATGCCTAACTTGATTGGTGCGGCAAAGTTAGATGCCAATGATTTTAGTAGCATCATCTGGCCTGCACCAATAGCAAACTGAGCGCCATAAGATGCTCTTGAAGATTGAGCTCCTTCTATCTTCTGATTAAGAGAAGCCATTCTCTGGGCATTACGTGAGGTGTTCTCAAGTTCTTTCTGTCTTTGTGTTAATTCCTGCAGACTTTTACCAGCAAGACCACTTTCTGCTTTTAATCTCTGTAAGGTTGCTTTCTCTTCCTCAAGGGCAGATGATGCTTTTTTAACGGCCAACTGCTGTTTTGCATATTCTGCAACCAATTCAGCATTAGGCTGTTTACTTGCCTTCATCTGTGCGCCTAAACTCTCTAAACGCTCCTTCATCTTTGCAAAATTCTGAGCTGCAGTTAACGTTGCTCTTTGCTGAGAAAAAATCTGATCTAACTGTTTCTTCTGAAGCTCAGTTGCATTTATAGATTTATTGAGTTGATTAAGACTGGCATTGGTTGCTTTAAAAGCACGTGTTAAGGAAGGATCGATTTTAGCAGCAAAAGTCAGTGCAAAATCTAATAATCTGTTGTTCATCTTCTTGCCCCTGGATATTTCTGCTGTTTTTGTGAAATGCTCTTTTGCTGTTCAAGATACTCTTCTGCAAGTTCCTGAACATCCGACATTGGCGCGTTGAATAAATCAAAGAAAGAAGACTGCAAAGAGGTGGCCAACGACATCACCCCTTTGCGGTACTGTTTCAGAAAGTCATTTAAATCGCTTGAGCTTCCAATGCCGAGCTGTTGAAAAAAGCCTGAACTGCACCAATTACCTGCATATATTCAGATACTGGTAACTTCTCAAAGAATTCAATTGGCTGTTCTGAACGCTTTGAAGCAACAAACAGATCAAAGCTATCATCCCAACAGATCACAGTCACTGTTCTCATCACTGGATTAACGATTTTCTTCATGCGAGCATAATCATTAATCAACTGTTTCAGATCAGCGCCTGATAAATCTTCAAGCTTCAGCTCTACATCTTTGTATTCTTTACCTTCAAACTTAACAGCTTTAGCAAATGTAACAAACATGCGAAATCTCCTTACATACCAATCTGAGTTCTTACATCAGCAAGCAAATCAGTGCCGTTGATCTTGCAGATGAAGTTCAGCTTATCAATCTCAATTGTTTCCTTATCATCAATTTCAATCTTCATATAGGTAACTTCAAGTTCTGAAGTTGTACCAGAAGAAGCACCAACCTCAAGTGAACCCAAACCTACAGTCTTCGGTAAAGTCTTAACAGTTACCTTTACACCCTTTGCAACAAGAGAGTTGGTTGCATTATCAAGAAACTGCTGAGAACCTCTGAAAATAAGATCTGCTCCTTTAGTTGATAACAGCTCTAAAGCCTGAGTTGTTACTGAGCGCCAATTGATTGTTAAAGACATAGACTGGATGTGGCCTATTACTGCAGAATCAATTTCACCTGCAATACCTGCACCGCTAATGGTATCAGTCATATAAGACAAATCAGGAAGATCAACAGTTGCAATACCTAGCTGATTGTTGCCATCTTTGTAAACACGATAGTTGATTGTCTTATCTGGAGTTAAAGCATTTTCTGCCATTTTTATAATCCTCTTAAACAATAAATCCGTCTAAAAAGACGGACTTAAAAAATCTTAACCAAACAAGGTGTCATAGTAGCCAGTATCAATCTCAAGATTGAACTCAAGATCTTCAGCAGGTGAAGGTGGGGTCATAAATACCTTGAAATGATAGATACCATCCATTAACTCAGTTGTAGGATTATCTTCCTCATGGAATAGCACACGTGCACCTAATAACTGCTGTCTTGCTACAAGTGAATTTAACCAGACGTTCAATGAATTTACGATTGTTTCAATTAAACGGCGGTTGCCTGGTTCATCAACCTTCTGGAAGATTGTCAGAATGATGGTATTACCTACCCACTGGAACATTCTCCTTACTGGAATGAATGCATCCTTAGGATCAGTATTACCAGGATAACAGCAGGTTCTGTTGCCCCAGAAAGTCCATCCTTTAGAGAAGTTCAGGAAGGTGATAATGCCCTGACCATTCAGATAGTTTGCCTCTTCATTACCAAAGACAACTTCTGAACCGTCCTCAAGACACAGACCAGTAATTGATGCATTCTTATTTGAAGGTGAACAATAAGGCACTCCACCATAAGCATTATCAGTAACACCGATAACACCAGCTAGATGAACTGATGCATGATATAGTGTCTCTGTATTGCGAACCATTGGCCAACATAGGACCTGCTGAGTTAGAACAAGGTTATTATTCTTCTTCCACTGTGGAACAGATGAATACACCTGAACATTCTCATTTGCAGGAGCATCACATAAAGCCATTGCTCTGAAATTACCGTTAACAATAACTGCCTTTGCAGCCATGATTGCAGCAACTTCAGGATCTGATGAGAAGCCAGGGGCAAGAATAAGAGTAGGAACCAATGAGAATTTAGGATAAACCTCATTCATCAGTTCTAAGCCTTTACGCTTGCCGGTTGTTGAATCAATACCACCGATAATATCAGCCTTAGTTACAAGTGAAGCATCAATCTTATAACCGTTAACGGTGATTGAATCAGGTAACTTGTAAGCAGAACCTTCTAGCAGAGAATTGATTACCAGATAACCATCCTCATCAAATGCAGTCTCATAATCAGTGCCTGCTACATAAGTCTGAGTTTCACCTTCAACAGTAGCTGTAATAGCTAAAGTTTCAGCAATAATGCCTAATGTCTTAATGGTTACAGAACCATCTTCCAGAGTATAGGTATTTTCTGTTAATGCACTCTTATGCTTTGAAGGATCTAAGACGTTAACAAAAATGCAAGGCACAATGCCATAGAAATTGAAGTTTGCATACATGAATTCACAAAGACCATGAGCAAATTTCTTATCACCCTTTGCATTGAATACCTGAGCTGCTTCAAAGCCAAAATACTTTACAGCTTCAGCATATGAATTGATTAGAACTGGTTCATTGATTTTTCTTGAACCTGCCTCAATCTGATTGATTGGTGCAGTGCCAACAACAAAAGGTAAAGCACTCTCTACTCTGACAGTAGGAATCAAAGAGGTGCCAGTCTCACTGATGTAAACACCATGCTTATAATTTGCCATTCTTATTCTCCTTTAATTAAAAGGGCCTTTTCGTAAGCACCATGTAATCTTGAGCCTACCTTGTTAACCTCTGAAAGAGCCTTAACATAGTCCTTTGTTGGAACAATTAACGTATTTAATTCTGGATATTTTTCAACGAGAGCCTGAGCTACAGCGCCCAATCCGTCTGCAAATACCATATTAGACTTGAAATAGCCTTTTGGAATTGAAGGGCCAACATAGATACGTGGCCATGTAAGTTCTGCTGTAGCAACAGCATCTGTTTTCTTTGCCATCTTGCTTATCCTCACTAGATAGATGAATCAAATTGACTTGAATAAATGTGCCAGTTAGTTGTTAGCACGATCATGAAAAAAGGTTGTTCCTGCTCAAAAGGCATTGACCATTTCATTGAGCCTACGCGCTCATATTTATGATCAAGCAGATTGTCTTTAAGCTGAGCTAAGCGCATCAGAATGCGTTGAGCTACATTTGAGGTGTCATGGTAAGCATCCTCATCACGTGAAAAGGTTCCTACCACAATTTCTATGGTTAACTGTGTAATACCATTATCAACAGTAGCTTCACTGGGCCTTACTGTCACAAATGGATAATCTGCAGGAGTTGCTGCATCTTTATTAGGAAGCCATCCGTCATGCACTGCAATTTCATGTAATGCTTCAGGATCTTCTGCAAATTCAGGTGTATTTTCTTCAAATAAGCTTCCTGGTATTCTTTCTGTCTGTCTAGGCGGTGCAGACAGCCTAAAATCTTTTACTGCCTCTTTGACAAACTCAATTAAGGCCTTATTACAATTCAATGCAATCATTTAACATTTCCTTTCAGGAGTGCATCAACTTCATGACTTAAACGCTTTTCAAATGACTGTTGAGCATGTTCCTGAATCTGAGGTAAGATTTTTTCAGAATTCAATAACTGTGGAACTGTAGGGCCAGTTTGTTTAATGATTGGTAAACGTTCATCACCTGAACGACTAAATACATTTCCGTTCCATACAAAGCCTTTTTCTAATTTGATAGGCTTGCCCTTAATTTTTTCAATCGTTACAGCTCTATGAGGAGAGCCGGTTGTATCTCTTTTTGGATTAATCTTGTAACGGTTGAGAGGTAAACTTGCGGTATATGATCGGCTTTTTAACTCTGCTACCAGACTGTTTGGCTTTGCTCTGACCAAACTCATTGTTTCATTGATGGTAGAAGCCTTTAGAGTATATTTTGTTCTTAAAGTGCGTGATGCCTCAGTCTTAGCAGAGCTAATTGCTCTGTTCATTGCCCTTGCAATTGCTTTAGGTATAGCCTGAGGCATAGCTTTAAGATAAGACGTCATATGGGCAATGGAATCTTCATCAAGACGAATAAAATCATTTCCCATATTACTGATCCATCTGTTCTAGCGTTAAGATGTCAACTCCCTGCTCTACCTGCACATCTCTGCAGATATAATGCAGTTTGTTAATGGTTACTGTTGAATTTACAAGGGGCAGAGGAGATAAGTCCCCCTGCCTGATGTAAACCACTGCAGTAGCTTTAAAAACACCCTGAATCTGAGCTTTCTCAAAAGTATTTACGACAGAATTATCAATAACCGCTTTTACGCTTTTACCGTTGATAGTCCAGTAATCAGCAAATTCACCATCATTGATAAAAGTGTCTAAATCTTTTTTGAAAGTCTGTTTCAGATTCATTTTTTACTGCGCCCTGTCTTTGGTTCAGAAGCCTTTTCAGTGTTAGTCTGTTCTACCTTTTTTGTATCAAGCACAATCTTTTCTGCAAGACCACGCTCAATCCAATCTGATGCTTCCTTATCAGATAAAGAAAAGGTAGTTCCTGTTTCAAGAACTACCCCTTTGTGTAGAACATTAGACTTTAGTCTTACGTCCATAATTAAGCTACCTTTAAAATGTAGAAGCCTAAAGGCTCGTTAACAATCATCAGAGGAGCTGATTTTAACTGCACAATACGTCCTGCAGGATTTGAACGCTGTAGCCATGAGCTTGCAACACGATCACCTTCTACGAACTGATGAGTATTGTTTGCCTCATTGATAATATCAACTAAGCCGTATGCTCTGGTGGTCTTTACTCCACGGCAGGCAATCAGCACGGAATCTTCAGGGATCATTGGTTTTTCTTTGCCAGTAGCTACATCATAGTAGTATTCATCATAGGTAAAGATGTCTAAGTTTGGTAAACGTAAAGCACCTACATATGAAACACCGTCCTCTAACTCACGAGGATTAATCTGACCTAAGTCAATTCTGCGTGAATTTAGAGCACTGTTATCACCCTTTAGAGCATTCAGAAGAGCATCAACAGCCTTAGAGCCAGCGATCATCTCAACTGGAGTTAGGCCGGACTTCTGAGAAATAGTACGACATACAGTACGTAAATCTGATAGAGGATCAGCTCCTGAAGCAGTCCATAAAGTTGATACTGTTGACTTAGGCTTATCTGCAGAAGCTAAATCAGCCCAGAAATCAACCTCATCGTCTACACCTTCACCCTTGATAGTAATCTTGCCGGTGGTTAATGCCTGAGAACACATTACCTCTTCAGTACGTGTAATCTCTTTATCCATCTCGTTTAAATCTTCTGCAAGAATTGCTGCTGCTCTATCGTTAGGTGAACGGCCGGAATATAACTGCTCGCCTGGAAGTCTCTGCATTGCATCCTCAGCAGTGCATACACGATAAGGAGCCACAAAAGCAGGCTTGTAAGAAGTGGTCTTGTAGCCATTGCGAAGATCTAAAGTACCACCGATACGAGGGTTAACAAATGGAGCAATAGTACGCTTGCCTGGACCTTTAATATCAATATCAACGGTTGGTGTATTGAAGGTCTTTTTGTTTGAGAAATAACGGTCACGTAAGAATGAACGAGCACGGAACTCTGAGTTAACCATCTCAAACATGGTACGTGGTTCAAATAATGAAACTGTCATCTTAATCTCCTATTAGCGTAAGAAAATTCCAACATTACGAGCGGCTTTAACAAAGTCCTCAATGTTAACCCCTGAAGGAACAATCACAGCTGCCTTATTAAAGTCACCGTTAACATATACAACACCTTCAGTGTCTGCATCTGAAGCATTTACATCATCTGTAAGAATGCCAAATACATCTGCAGGGGTATCACCATTTGCTGCAGAAACTGCAGATACCTTACCATTTGCAAAGGTCACTAAAGCACCGCGCTTTAAGTTCTGACCTGATGCAACAACTACAGGAAAAGTCTTAATCTCATCACGATTAAGGCCGGCAAATAACTTGTCATACTCAGTTGACTCAGTTTTAATTAAATCAGCCATTTTCAATCTCCTAAATTATTTTTTATAACCGTTGATTTTTGCCAACTGTGAATGAACAGCAGCAACCAACTGAGCACGTGACTCAGCATCCTTATCCTGAGGCAGAGCGCCTTCTGCATTATCAGCACCGGCTAAATCACCTGCTAAAGCCTGAGCATCCTCAGTTAATGCTTTTGCATGTTTATCACTCTGGCTTTTCTGCATTTTGATAGTCTCAATGGCAACCTGCTCTGCTGTCATTGGTTCTTCAAACATTGCCTTCATTACCAAGTCATGATTTGCACCGTTGTCAATCTCTGACAGTGACTGAATACGCTTACGTTCTGAAAGAACTGCTTCAGCAACAATTGCTTTAAACAAATCAGGATGTTCAGCATTCAGTTTTTCTGCTGTCATAGTCTCTGTTTTCTTCTCCTCAGCCTTTGCAACAATCTGAGTATCTTCTACCTTTGCTGCAGGCTTTGGATCTTCTGGTCTCTTACTCATTAACATCTCCTTAGATGGTTTACGTAAGTTTTGTAAATCCCATTCTTTGCCTGCAATGGCCAGAATGTGATCGTCTTTCATATAAGCAGATACCTGCTCACTGTTATCAATCTCATCAGCAAAACCTTTCTCTACAGCTTCTTCAGCAGTAAACCATGTTTCTGCATCCATGAGAGATTTGATCTCTTTTTCATCAAGGCCTGATTTCTCCATATAAATGCTTCTCATTGATTCAGCGCATTTATTGAGAACATCAATCTGCTTTTCAAGTTCTTCTGCATTTCCATATGCGCTAGACATTGGATTGTGAATCATGAACAGAGAACCTTTACTGATTACTGTCTTTGCATTTTTTAAAGAAGTAATCAGTGTTGCAGCAGAAGCAGCAAGGCCGGTCACGTGAATTGTGATACCGGCCTTGTGTCTTGATAGAATTCCGTTTATTGCCAGAGCGCTTGCAACACTTCCTCCTGGCGAATTGATATAAATATCTATTGGTTTATTAGGATTGACTGCAGCAAAAGCTTTTGCAACTTCTGCCTCATCAAAGCATTTCTCATCTTCCCACCATTTTTCAGCAATAGGACCAAAGAAATTCAAGATTGTAATTTCTTCTTTTTCCTGAATTGCCAAAATTGGTCTAAGCTCTGTATTTGGCATTGGTTTCATCCTCTTCACTGTGTTTTACTGAATTAACACCGGTTGTTGGCCTAATGTTGTTTTCATTCATAAGTTTTTCTTCTCTGCCCCTCTGAGCTGCAATCATGTCAAAGCTCATTCCAGTAAGTTCATTTGCTTCATGCTCACGTGTACTGAAACCTTCCTCAACACGAACCTTAGCAGCTTCAGCTTCTTTAAGTGGGTCAAGCTGGCCTTGAGTATCACCTGACCAATCAGCTAAACACCATGCTTTTCTGATTGCAGGATCATCAAAGAAACCTGGAGCACTGATTCTGCCCTTAGCAACAGCTTCAGATAACCATTCTTCATAGACTGGTTGGCACAAACGGTTAACAATCCACTGTCTGCGCATTCTGAACATCTTCCATGCTTCAAGTAATGCGCCACGAGAAGCACTATAAGAAGATGTGAAGCTCTTCATCAGAAGTTCATAAGGAATTTCCAAAGCTGCGCCGATCTGTCTGCAGATAGAAGTAACAAAACCATCAAAAGCAGTATTAGGTCTGCCTGGGTTTGCTGTTTCAACCTTCTCTCCTTCAGCAAGATTTACAATGGCACCGTTACCAAGTGAGACGTCATTCTGATCTGCAGTCATGGAACTTACATCAACACCAGGCATTCCAGTCATTAAAGAATCAAGTCCATTCTGTGGATTGTCCTGAGTGATAAATACAGTGAAGTAACCACTTACTACTGCAGCAACTAGTTCTGCATCTGTATATCTGCCTAACTGTTTTAATGCTTCAATCACTGGGGCAAGAAGTGGTACACCTCTGCGCTGTCCTGGACGTTCCATATCAGACATTAGGTGGAGCATGTTTCTACGACCTGACTTTGTGCCAAAAGCCTGAACACGCTTCCATTCCTGCTTAAAGGAATTGATAGGACGGTGTCTTGAGTATGGATGATATTTGGCCACGTAATAAGCGACCGGTTCACCATACTGACCAACCTCAACACCTTCAACTACAGAATTTTCCGTAATTTTGAATGAATCTAAAGGATTGCAGATTCTGTCAGACTCAATCAGATCTAGTTTTAGGTCATAAGGACAGTTAGGACGTTTAATAAATGGTAAAGCCACAAAACAATCACCACTCATTAAGGTTGATAACAATGCTAATGCCTGGAACTCATAAAAGGTGCACATCCTTGCAGCATCACAGTTGGTTGAATCAGACCACAAAAGCCATTCGCGCTCTGTGTTTTTCTGCCATTCAACAGCCTGCTCTTCTGTAAGTCCGAGTTTGTCACGGTCAATATGAGAATTCATCATAAGACCAGAGCCAATAACATTGGTTCTAATTGTCTTAATCGCACCGGTGGCCAGAGGCACACCCATGTAAAGATCGCGTGAACGCTCTCTTAATGTCTTGATGTTATCTGCAATATCTTCATCTGCAGAAGCGCTGTGGCTCATCCATCCAATTAAGGACTTTCGAGCATATGAAGCGCCGTAATGGGAATAACCACTAGCAACCAATCTGTTATTTACTACAGCAGTAGGAGTTTTTGCTTGCTGAACTACTGCAGGTTTAACAGCATTAGCTCTAGTGGCCATTGCCTTACGAGGAAATTTTCTCTGTGTCATAACTTAAAAATCCTGAGGAATAGCTCTTTGAACTTTTACACCACCACAACCACTTTCACACTTAGAAACAATGTCTGACCAATACTCAATTGCTTCCTGAATAGCGGTTAAATTTGCTCTGGTTAAGGTTCTTGATCCAATGGTGTAACTCTGACCGGTTAAAACCACATCCAGAGCATCTAGCAATGCATCAAGTTTCTTTTTAGCAATCTCATAAGGAATGCCTTTATATTTTTTTAAAACTGGCATTAGATAACTCCTTTAGAATACTTGCGTGTTTTAACTGGCTTTGATTGAATTACTGCAGTATTTGCATTTACCCCCTGAGCACAAAGCTGATTGAATGCAGGTCTTACTATCTCAATTGCTGCAGTTGCATATACAGCGCAATCAAGTGCCTCATTACGCTCTCTTAATTTCTTCCAACCTTCCTTAACACGTCCTTTTTCAAATTTACGTTCAAATACTTCAGCGGTTAACTGTTTAAAGTATTCCTCTGTAAAGCCTGAATCACGTGCCATTGGATAATGCACATAGGCAGGGCCAAAATCATTAACTTTTAGGCGGTTAAACAGCAGTCTTTTACCTGCATCAACACCAACCACAAAAAGAAATGCTCTGTAACGGTTATTCTGAGAAGGTGGACCTATCAGGTCTTTACCTGCTACAGATGAACCCTTTGAAGAGAATACACGTGATTTTTCACGTGCCTTAGTGTACTGATAAACAGTATCTGTCATTGAACCGTCACCAGAATCAACTAAAGTACAGGCAATTCTCAATTCTCTGCCATCCTGCAGATGGAAGTTTTCTATCAATAAAACATCTAACTGTGACCAGACTTCATTCTGTTTGGTGTCACCAAAGAAAACTCTATGACAAACACCCCAGGATTCAAAGTCTGCGCCCCATCCAAATACTGTTGCTTCAAGACGGTTCTGCTGAACGTCAACACCACATGTAAGCATCAGAATTTCTTTAGGAAGACCAGCTTCAGGATAAAATTCTCTTCTCTGAGCAAGTTTTTCCCATAAGTTCAAATCTGCTTCATCTTCATGCCATGGTTCACCGAGCTTCAAGTTGATGAACTCCTGAAGGCCTTTTTTATCCTTCTTATGATTTGCATCAACCCATTCTTCAACAAGATCACGCAATTCAACCCATGGAGAACATAAAGACGTTAAGTGATAACCAATGGTTCTGGCCTCAGGGTTCTTAGGAATCCACACCCCAGATTCAAGCAGATAAGGATCAGGTTTTCCGTTGCCTCTTACTTTCTGATTGCAGTGAGGACACTCCATCCTGATAGAATTTTCGTCAAGATCCCCCTGCTCATCATTAGACCAGTGAACATTGCCCCATACCATTTCAAACTGCTTACCGCAATGAGGGCAGGTTACAAAGTAACCACGCTGATCCGACTTCATGAATTCTTCATAGATTGTCGGACCGCCTTCACGCTGTTCTGTAGTTGGTGTTGAAACAAATACAATCTTGCGGTTAGTGAAATTCTGTGTTCTCTGAACTGCAAGCTTTAGAGGATCACCTTCCTGAGTTGAGCCATATCTGTCAATTTCATCACAAAGTAATACACGTATAGGACGAGATGCCAACCCAGAAGGTGAATTGGAACCTACCATTGCAAGATAACCACCGGTGAAATGCTTCATACGGATAGTTGAACTTGATTTTCTTGAGCGCCCCTTTTCATCAGAAACTGTAACGCTCATTTTTTCTTTCAGAACTGGTGAAGCCTGAATGGTAGGATCAATACGTTCTTTGGAGAATGCTTCAGCATTTTCTACAGTAGGTTGAATCATCATGATTGACGAAGGTTCCTGATCTATGTAGTAACCCATCACATTCATGAGAAGTTCTGATTTGGCAACCTGAGAAGCAGCCATAATCACAACCTTTTCAACACTGTGAGATGTTGCCATATCCAGAGGCTCCTTCATGTAAGGAACTCTGCTAGTTCTCCATTTACCTGGTTCAGGTGATGTTCCAGGTGCTACAAAACGGTATTGATCTGACCACTCCGAACCAGTAAGCCTAGGCCTAGGCTTTAAAGTTTTATTTAGAGCGGAAAAAAATAGATTCATAGGCTTAAAATAGAGAAAAGCACAGACAATCTGCGACAATCATCTGTGCTTAGACGTTTTATATACAAGGATATTTTATGAATCAGAACAATCTAACCTTAAGCATTGATCCTGCCCTGCAGCAAGCCATTGAAAGTATGTATAAGCTATATAATCCGACCATGCTGGCTCTCGCTAAAACAGTTTATTCAGTCAACAAGATATTTTATTCTCAGGAGTTTGAAACTATTCTCAGAACAACATTCGTTGCCATGGAACCATCAATAAAATTGGCAATGGCTGTAAAAGAACTTGTTTCTCCTTCCCTGGCTAAAGCAGCAGTTCAGTTTGCTCAACATGCTAAATACTTATCTTCAATCATCAATACGTTAGATACCAATTCTCAGAATGAACTCTGTTCTGAAATAAAACGATTAAAGAAAGAAGATTTTCAATGTATTGTTAAAGGTTATGAAAAAGTTGAATCTCTTGACAACAAATCCAAAACAGACTTTGATAATGCAACGCAAAAGTTATCAATACAGGAATCAACTCAAACCCTGATTAGTTTTGCAGATTTAGATCCTATTGCTATCAAAGCAGAACTTAAGAATATATCCAATCAATTAAATGTCGTTGCAAAGAATACAAAGCCTAAACCTCTATACCAGGTAATTATTAAAGATCTTCTAATAGGTCTTGCAATTAACGGACTTATTTATGGAATTTCTGAGATTTATCAATACGGTCAAACAGTTTACGAACAGAGCGTACAACAAGAAATTCATAAACAAGACGAGACACAGCAACAGCAAGAATTCCAAGACAGAAGAATGATAATGCCACAAATAGCACTATCAAAAAGGAATCTACCTGCACAGTATAAATGTTAGTTGTTTCTCCAGAATAGGCTAAGGAAATTAGGTCTGGAAGACCATTTTTATATAAAGAGTAAATCACAACACTTACGACAGCACAAAAGACTGGATAAATAGCCAGTTTAATCACTGTATAACATATTGTTAGAAGTTTCATTTGACTTATTCCTTTACATTTAACTTCTGAGAAATCATGCCATACCACTCAATCAGATTGTTGAGGTAAGTAGCGTTGATGTCACAGTCCCTTGCAACAATCATCTGGTCATTAAGTAACTTCTGAAATGCTCTTTTGTCTTTTCCACTGCAGTCACATTTACCTTGTGATACTGCTGAGGAAGCGGTGGCATCTGAGGGCAGTGTTGCTGAGTCGGAATCGGTGTACTCTGTGAACTGCAACTGCAGAGTATTAAGTTCATCGATAGCACTAGCATAACGTTTTTCAAGATCATCCAAGTCTTCCTGCGTTTTTGCTGCATTGATTTGCGCTGTCTTCTGGTGTTCATGTTCAACCTCCAGCTGTTGAATCAAATTAGCTCTTTCTTGCTCCAGTGCATTTTTCGCAACGTTCAGACGTTCAATTTCAGCCTGATCGTCTCTTGTAGCATAACCGGCGATATAACCAACCGCAAAAGCGACTGCACCAGCAATCAATGTATTCTTAATGGATAACATTGGGAGACTCCAGAAACGAAAAAAGCGTACCCAACAAATTAGGAAAAGAGGCACTCTTTTAAATAGACCTTATTGATGTAACTGCTCATTAGTTCTCGTTTCGTTCAGAACTTTAGATCGGTACCAGTCGGATGCACGACACTGCGCTAGGTGCATGAGCTTGTACTCTTATGCGCAATAATACTGTTGTTTTTATGGCGGCACAGTATCAGGCCGCTAAAACTGGCGGATAAGACAGGACTCGAACCTGCAAGCCTATTTCTAGACAACTAGTTTTCAAGACTAGCGCATTTACCAACTCTGCCACTTATCCATGTGGTGGAGTGTAAAGGATTTGAACCTTTGAGCCGTTTTACAACGACTGATTGCTTAGTAGGCAACTGCAATAAGCCACTCTGTCAACACTCCATTGCCCTCAGATGCGCCTTGTAGTGTTACAAGTGAGAGAGGGACTTTACACTCTTTTTACGTTAAAAGTGAGAGAAAACAGAAAACTGTAAAAATACCCTCTTCATAACAAAGAGGGTAAAAACAAACATAAGGAGTAAATATCACGAAGCGAAATTGGCACCGGTCTGAGGAATTGAACCTCTCCCTAATCGCAAGACAGCCTCGAGCAGTCAACTTAATGACCACCACACTGTCAGACCGCGCTCGTCAGCACAGCCTAAGCTGATCATGTGCCCCATACACCAGACCGGTAAGCTGTAGTTTTCTATCCAATAAGTTATTGGCAAATGGTATAAGAAAACTACAAAGACCCTTACGCGTATGTTAAAACTAAGAAAGAAATAATTTAGCTTCTGCTTTTCTGCGCCTGGTTAAACCTGCAACTTCAACACCACCGGCTTTGTTAATATCAAGAAATTCTTTAGCTGCGCCTTCCTTATCTCCTGCCTTCATCTTCTTCCAGAGCTTGTAACTGACTAATGTCTGAAGAGGAGTTAAACGCTTGCCATTTTTAATGACTCCCTGCAGGTTGAAAAGAAGACATACAAGAGCATCAAACATTCCCTGAGTAACTTCAATCTCATCAATATTTAACGCTGATTCAATCTGATACTCATATTTAGCAATATCTGCTTTTAAAAGCATTTCTGCTTCTGCTTCAGTGCAAACCATGCCTTCATACACATCTGGGGAATGATGACCATATCCAATAGTCCATCCTTTCTCATGTGGCAGAGGCTTATATGCTTTTGTTCTTAGTCCTTCAAAATTCTGAATAAGGGCAATGGCATGAGAAGAAACACGCATCTTAATTTATTCCTGATGTTAAATAGTTAATTGTCAAAATGCCTGCAATGTTGCAAATTCCATAGACTAAAAAAGGGATACCTAAAGCAATACTGATAAATGCCCAGGAGAACTCAGCAAAATAACAAAACGGAATCAGCCATTGAGATATATAACGTTTATGTTTATCGCTCATTTTTGTCTATCCCATATCTTTTAGCAATCCAATTTAAAACTCTGCCAATGCCGAACAGTCCAATCATGACTCCATAAGGAACTGCATCCCATGCCTCAAATCTTTCAGGAAAATATCTGTAGCTTAACCAACATATGGCCATGGCTCCAATTCCTGAAATCAGCGCATAATAAATTCTTCGTATAAACTCAGGTGGTTTTTTGAAAAATGACGAAACCAAAAATGAAGTTACACTACATGCCATGCCACCTAATGCGAACAAAGTTACTTCAGAAGGCAACATGATCTAATCTCCAGAAAAAGAAAAAGCCTCTCAAATTATCTGAGAGGCCTACCACCTAATTACAGTTTGCCACTGTATTGTCTATAAGTATAAAACAGAAAAACGATCCAAAAACGATCTAAAAACGATCTATTTTGTAAAAGAGGAATTTTATAAAAGAATCTGACAAAAACAAATGAGCTAAATCAGATCTTTTTCAGTGGGCTCGCACAGTGATTAAGTTCTTTATCTAAAACTTGCTCCCAATTACGAGGAAAGCCATTAAAAGATAAATTTACAACGTCCTTGTACTCTTTCATAACAGACTTAAAAAATTCATAAAATAACTTCCAATCAACATTAGCATTCAAAATTCTTTTAATTACTAAAAATGCAGGAAATAATTTATTTTGCTGACCTTTTTTAGAAATATATTGATTATTTTCTTTGTACAACATAGGAGCGTGTTTTAATGGCAAATTATATAGTCTGCCGTAGTGTGCACATATGTTTCTTATTTCAACTAATACTTTTATCCAGTTTGATAAATATCTAGGTGTACACTTGAAAAAATGAGCTACAGTTTTTTGGTCATCATCATTCATTATATTAAAAAGAACACTGATATTTCCAAATGTAAAAAGCTCTACAGCTACCCATATAGGAAACTGTTCAGCATACTTCTCAATATGGTGTTTAACGAAAGGTTTTGATTTATTTCTGTCTACTTCACCGTAAAAAGTATTAATTAGTTTTGAGTGAGCCTTAGAGACATTATTCTTAAAAATTGTAACATTCAAATAACCTAAAGCCCCATATTTCATAGCGAGTGCATATGAAATCTGAGTTCTTAATTGAATTTCTATTTGCTCAATAACGTGCATTAAGGCATTTTTTAATACACTATCAAACTTATATAATCTAAAGAGATGTTGTAAAGAAATACCTTCTCTATATTCGTCTTTATTTGATGAAGATAATAATCCAATACCATAGCCACTTAATCTATAGTAGTTGATCTTTTGCAATATTTCTTTTGCTTGATTATCATCTTCAATCTTCATCTTATGAAAGTTTTTTAATCTTTCAATCTGTTCTGAATATGATAAAGGACACTTACCTGAAACCATTTTTTAACCCCAAAAAAAAAGGCCCTTCACTGGTCCGCTATACTCTCGCGAGTAAGAAGCGCAGAAGGGCACTACTGACTTAAATTATATGTGCGAAGCGTAATTTTTTCAATAACTAACGCCCGATTTTCAAAAGTTTTTTTATATCTGATACTTTTTTTTTCTTTAAGATCAATTGTTTTTTATAACTGGACAAACAGCTTCTGAAGTTCTTCAAGTGCCTTATTGATTTCTATATCAATAATCTCTTCAATGTCTCTGGCTGTACGACCTTCACAGACTGTTGCAACTCTGGATGGTATTGTAATCAGTTTACTGCGAATCAGAGTGCCAATTTCTTCTGCATCATGGTTGATGCGTTCAATTGGAATCAGGCGCTTCTCCATCTCCTCAACTTTCATCCTCTGTTCCTGAACCTGAAGTGCTGTCAGATATGCTTTTGCAGAATTAAGAACTTGACCTGGATTTGAATCAATATCATTAAGCCATGAGGATAGAAGTTTTTTGAAGTCTTGAGAGTTTTTGCCCTTTAAGTCCGCACCTACTTTTTTTGAAATTTTCTCTATTTTTTCAGATGCCTGTTCCTGCTTTTTCTTATAGGTATTGTAAGCCTTACGGCCTTGAGAAAGACTAATCTGCAGATTGCTATCAGTAGTCAGAATACCTTTTGAAATAAGGTTTCTCACGGTTTTTTCATCAACACCAATGTCGCGTGCAAACGCTCTGCGTGAAACTCCATCATAAAAATAATCGGACATATCTGCTACCTCTCAAAAAGACTATCCTTCTGCTAATTATTATAGCAAAGTCCGCATTATAAAAAGTGGTGTAGCTAGACGAATTTCGGGCGCCTTGCCACCCGAGGTCATTGACGTGTCGTCACA
>Ga0256405_10004022_pt1 | contig 28653 bp, 23 predicted proteins | sample RumenRJG_02DNA_FD_189096 | JGI IMG/M metagenome (GOLD analysis project Ga0256405, IMG submission 189096) | Bovine rumen microbial communities from Lethbridge, Alberta, Canada - RJG_02 | ecosystem: Host-associated > Mammals > Digestive system > Stomach > Rumen | place: Canada: Alberta... | reverse complement strand
GTCCACCAATTGCAGGTTTTCTGCCAAAATGCCATAAATGGGCTCCTTGTGGCAGGTTTTCAGGTAAAAGTCCATGATGGGGAAACGGCCGGTGAACCCCCACTCCGCAAAATGCGGGAAAATGCGTGGAGAAAGGTTGTGAATGCCGGAGAAGGCGTATTTGCGACAGCGTGTCAGGTCCAGGTCCGGGTAGGGGGAGCGGACTTCACCGGTGAGGTTGTCCGTCCAGCCCACCAGGTGCATGTCCTCGCTGAACAGGAGGTTCCGGCGGGTTTCCCGCCGGCTCACCACCAGGGTGGCCAGGGCGTCCGGGCGGGTTTGCTGCCGCACCCATTGGAGGTCCAGGTTGGAAATGATGTCCACGTTGTGCACCAGAAAAGGCTCATCTGTGGGGAGAATCAAGTCCTGCGCGTGCAGGATGCCGCCGCCGGTTTCCAGGAGCTGCTCGCTTTCGTCGGAAAGGGCGATGGGCAGCCCCCAGTCGCGGGAGGCTATATAGGCCCGGATTTGCTCCGGGAAGTGGTGCACGTTTACGGTGAGCTGGGTATAGCCGGCCGCTTTGAGCTTTTCTATAATATGGTATAGGAGCGGCTCCCCGCAAACGGGAACCAGTGCTTTGGGCAAGGTGTCCGTGAGGGGCTTCAGGCGCGTGCCCAGCCCGGCGGCAAAGATAAGAGCCTTCATGCTACAGTGTTTTTTCAATGTTCCTCTCCCGGTGGGTCAGCACAATTTTTATGTCGTACTTGGCGGCCAGGTGGGTGGCCAGGTGCTCCGCGCAGTAAACCGAGCGGTGCTGGCCGCCGGTGCAGCCAAAGCTCACCTGGAGGTGCGTGAACTGCCGTTCCAGGAAGCGCTCCACGTGGGCATCGACCAATTTATATACGCTCTCCAGGAAGGTGGTGACCTCGCCGTCCTCTTCCAAGAACTGGATTACATCCGCATCCATGCCGGTGGACTTGCGGTAGCGCTCGTATTTGCCGGGGTTGTGGATGGCGCGGCAGTCGAATACGTAGCCGCCGCCGTTGCCGGTGAGGTCTTCCGGGACGCCTTTCTTGAGGGAAAAGCTGTAGATGTGCACCAGGAGTTTATCGGTCTTTTCCGGCAGTTTTTCCTGAAAGCGGGGCAGGGTGGTGATTTGTTCCAGCAGGCTGTTCAGGTAGGGATAGTCCGTGAAAGGCGTCTGCAGCAGGCCGCGGAGGTTGTCCATGGCCGGGGGAATGCTGGCGATGAACTGGGCTTTGCGTTCAAAGAGGCCGCGGAAGCCGTAGGCTCCCAGCACTTGCAGGGTGCGGAACAGCACAAACAGGCGCAGGCGGCTGTAGAAATGGGCTTCGTCCACCTTCCGGTATTGCTGAAGGGCCTTCAGATAGGCTTCCAGCAGTCTTTTCTTGGTACTTTCCGGGAAACGGGAGCGGGCCTGCCAGACGAACGAGGCTACGTCGTAATAGATGGGGCCGCGCCGGCCGCCCTGGAAGTCGATAATCCACGGCTTCCCGTCTTTGAGCAGGATGTTCCGTGCCTGGAAGTCCCTGTGCATGAAGGTGTTGCTTTCTTCTGCGAGCAGGTCGGCCTTCAGGTGCTCAAAATCGTCCTGCAGGCGTTCCTCGTTGAATTCCAGTCCGGTGGCTTTGAGGAAGCAGTATTTAAAATAATTGAGGTCGAAGTTCACCATGCGCTCGTCGAAGGCTTCGTACATACACTGCTTCCAGTCCAAGCCTTCTGCGCCCTGAAACTGCAGGCGGGGGAGTTGCTCCAGAGTGCGGCAAAGCAACTGGGTTTCTTCCTCGCTGTAGGACCCGCTTTCACGTCCCTTGGCAAGCAGGTCGAAGAGCCCCGTGCTGCCCAGGTCCTCCTGCAGATACGTTATCTGGTCTTCGCTGACAGCCACTACTTCAGGAACGGGCAGCCCCTTTTCCCGAAAATGGCGGGAGAGGTAGATGAAGGCCCGGTTCTCTTCCAGGTTGTTGCCTACTACGCCCATAAGGGTGAGGGTGGTGCCAAGAAGGCGGAAATAGCGGCGGTTACTGCCGGAAGACGGTAATTCCTGGAGTCGCTCCAGCGATTGCCCGGTATAAGATTCAAATAGAGTGCGTAATACGTTTTCCGGCATGACCATTGGAATTGAATGGCGCAAAGTTACCCACAAAAGAACAAAAAGCAAAACGCTGTTTGGTGTTTTGCCTTCAATTTCTTATTTTTGTCAGGTTTAATTGCAATAAGGTATCAAATGAAAAAACTTACCCTCATTTTTGCAGCCTTCGTAGTTTGCCTCTCTGCCCAGGCTCAGAGTCCCATCAAGAAAATCGTGGAGCGTTTCGACGATCCGGAAAAAGGACATACGGTGTTTATCGAAAAAGGTTCCCGCTCGGTGGGTATCTCCGGTTCCTACAGAAATTTCCGGGCCGGCGGCTATGTGAGTTCAGACGGCTTCGATGTCCTTTCCCTCCTGAACATGGGTTCCGGTGAGGCGCACATCTGGACCGTGGCGCCCAAATTCAACTGGTTCCTGGCCAACGACTTTGCCCTGGGCGTCCGTCTGGACTACAGCGGTTATTGGATCAACTCCAATCTTCGCCTGGATTTGCGCGAAGTGGTGGGGCAGTTCTTTGAGAAGACCAATACGGTGGATCCCAACACGGAGGAAGGCAAGGAGGCCTTGGCTGCGCTCAACTTGACCATCTCCAACCGCCATTGGCACAAGCACGCCGGCGGCGTTTCGGTCACGGCCCGCAAGTATCTGTCTTTCTTTGGCAGTAAAACCTTTGCCGTGTTTGGTGAGGGACGTCTGTTCGGCCGCTATGGCGTTACCACGTCCAATCCCATTGTGGAAGATGGCGAGGAGATTGTCAAAATGCGCATCAGCCGGAATATCGACGTGGGCTTGAAGGGCGCCGTAGGTTTGGCCGTGAAACTGCGCGACGGCAGCATGATTACCGGTTGTATTCCTATCGTGGGCATGGAGTATTCCCTTATGCTGCAGGATAAGGTAGGCAATGTCACTACCAACGATGCCAGACTCTCCTCCTTCCGCCTTGCCCGAGACCTGGATTTGATTGGCATCCAGATTGCCTATTCCCGCGTCATCGGCCCCAAGAAGAAAAAATGACGATGTTCTCCACGGAGCCTTTCTCCGGGGTGCGGGTAACTGGTAAAATTTTGACCACCTAAGCGCAAAATCGGCCCTTTTTGCGGGAGACTGGTCATGTTTTTACCAGTTACCCGCATTCACCAGTTACCCGCACTATGGAAGAAACGAGAATCGACATGCGGCTGCAGACCCCGGAGCAGATTGCCGAGGCGGTGAAGGCAGCGCAGCTTATATCCAACAACCATGACCTGCATGACCAGCAGATACTCACGTGCAATCCGGCCAAAGTGATAAGAACGATTGAATGAGCGAAGTGATGCCTTCCCGGCCCAATCAGAAGCCCATCCCGAACTGGAGCCAGTATTTGTCCTCCAAAGTCTGCCAGGCGCGGACACTCTCGTTGTAAATGTATTCCGTGTAGGCGTTGAGGACGGCGGGGGAGCCTGCGGCGGGAAGGCCCTCGAAGGCCAGGTCTTCCAGACGGAGAATCTCCTTGTTGAAGCCTTCTTTGGTGGTTTGCCAGGAGAGGGTGGCCAGCTTGTTGGCGCGGCGGAACTGCCACAGGTAACTGTCCGGCACGTACTGTTTCTGGCCGCAAATTTCAAAGTTCCTGGGGAGGGTGGTGGTGCCGCAGAATACGGGAATACGGGGGCTCTGGCCGGGATTATCGACCGAAATCCAGCATACGCCGCCCACTGCATCCGGGAGCCAGCTGCGGAGCTGGGTGATGTGGCTGTAGGCGCACCAGGCCACGGCTACGGTCCGGCGGAATTCCACGGTCCCCGGGGCGAGGGTGTTGAGGGTGTTGCGCAGGGTGGTGGTAAGCCAGGGGTTGGCCACGGGGCTCACCACGGTATCGGCCGGATGCTTCCTGGTGGCGGGGCGCGCCAGCTTGATGTTCCTGGTCATGTCAAAGTCCGTTCCCTCGTAGGTTTCCCGGTAGAGGGCCATCACTTCGCGGATGTCCACCTGTTTGTCCGGTTTCACGGAGAAGGGGAGCTCGTCCATGTCATACGTGAGGCTCAGCGACGGGGCTAAATGGCTGAGGATGAACCACTCCCGGTCGTTGTAATTTTTGCCTTTGGCATAGTCTGTATTGAAGGCTTTCCAGAAAACGAAGTCGCCTTTCCCATCCCAAAGGCCATTGTCCCTGGCCACCTGTTCCACATTGGCGGAAGCCATCATGTCCTTGTCCTTGCGGTTAATTTTGCCGATACGGGGGATGTTGGCCGATACGCCCACATGGTCGTCGGGAATGCGCTTGGCCACCCAGGCGGCACCGATTTTGTCCTTGCCGATACCCACAATCTCAAACTGCCAGACCTCGTTCTTGTCGGCCACCGTGAGGCATTCGCCACCGTCCCCGTAGCCATACTGCTCTGCCAGGGTGCCCATGAGGCGGATGGCGTCGCGGGCGTTGTCGCAGCGCTGCAGCGCCACGCGCTCCAGCTCCTCGATGGTGAACCAGCCGGCCTTGTTTACCAGGGTGTCCGGCCCGCCGAAGGTGGTCTCGCCCATGGCCAGCTGCTTCTCGTTGAGGCAAGGGTAGGCCGTGTTAAGATAGGCATAGGTATGTGCCACTTGGGGGATTTCTCCCATGAGCCTGACGCCGGTGGTGTCGCCACGGAAGCGGGTTTTCATGGTGCCTCTGAGCACTTGGTGCATCGACCCGGGTGCATGGTCCGCGGCAGGTTCCATCTGCACCCAGGTGCGGTACCGGCCGTCGCAGGTGTGCGACGTGATGACGGAGCCGTCCGTGGAGGCCTTCCGGCCCACCATGATGGAAGTACAGCTTTGGCCGTCAAATTCCTGCGCGTGAAGCGGCAGGACAAAAACTACAGTAAGCAGCAAGGAGAAAAAACGTTTCATGCGTGTAGGGGTTGTAATGCACATTCATACAAAGATAGAAAAAAAGAAGTATCTTTGCATCCCTTTAGAGATGAAAATGCGTCGATGAATACACGTAATCAGCAGAATAGAAGGCTCATCGGCCTTGTGGCAGGTGTTGTTGCGGGGGTGTCCTACGGGACCAACCCGCTTTTTGCCAAGCCCCTCATGGAAAGCGGCGTCCCGGTGCTGGTGATGCTGTTTTTCCGGTACGGCCTGTCGGTGCTCCTCCTGTCCCTGTGGATGCTGGCGCGGAAGGAGAGCTTCAAGGCAGGTGGCCGCGAACTGCCGCTCCTGCTGGTGCTCGGCCTTCTGTTTGCCGGCAGCAGCCTTTTTCTTTTCACCTCCTACGCGTTCATCCCGTCGGGACTGGCCACAACGCTGGTGTATCTGTATCCGGTGCTGGTGGCCCTCATCATGGTCCTGCTCCGTTTCTATCCCAGCTGGCAGACCTGGCTCTCCATCGTCGCCACCTTCGGAGGCATCCTCCTTCTGTCCAGCCCGTCGACCGGTGCCGAAATTAAACTCCCGGGTGTTATCCTGGCCATCCTGTCGGCCCTCAGCTATGCCTTGTACCTGGTGATTGTGAACCGGAGCAAGCGTATCAGGAACGTGTCGGAGCATACGCTCACGCTCTACGCCCTCCTGACAGGCATGGTCCTTTTCGCATGCCTTCGTGCGTTCCAGGGCGGCGGTATGCTGGAGGGAATTGACTCCGCTTCCGATTGGGGCAACCTCCTGGGCCTCGCCCTTGTGCCCACCATGATTTCCATGCTCACGCTTGCGGTATCGACGCGGTATATCGGCCCTACAAAAACCTCCATCCTGGGCGTTTTTGAGCCGCTTACTGCCATCCTGATAGGGACTGTGCTCTTCGGGGAGCCCCTTACCTGGAAGATGGCCCTGGGCATTGCCGTCTGCGTGGGTGCCGTCGTCTTCATGATTCTCAAGCCCGGCGCCTCTTCCGGCCTTCGATAGAAGTGAACTACGAATATTATTCTGTCATAATGAAGCAACCGAAAAACATAGAAATCCGCGGCGCTAAGGCGCATAATCTGAAGAATATAGACGTTGACATTCCGCTGGGGAAGATAGTGGGGATAGCCGGGGTTTCCGGGTCGGGGAAATCGTCCCTGGCCCTGGGCGTCCTGTATGCCGAAGGCTCCCGCCGCTACCTGGAGTCCCTTTCCACCTATACGCGCCGCCGGATGACGCAGGCGTCGCGCGCCATGGCCGATGACGTCCGCTACGTCCCTGCGGCGCTGGCCCTGCACCAGCGTCCGGGCGTTCCGGGCATCCGCAGCACCTTCGGGACCATGTCGGAGCTGTTGAACAGCCTCCGCCTCATGTTCTCCCGTCTGGCCAGCCACCGCTGTCCCAACGGACATTACCTGGCGCCCACACTGGACGTGGCGGCCGAGCAGCCCATCTACTGTCCCGTTTGCGGTGAACGGGTCTATGCGCCTGGTGCAGAGCAACTTGCCTTCAACAGCGAAGGCGCCTGCCGCTGCTGCGGCGGTACCGGCATCGTCCGCACCGTGGACGAATCCACCCTGGTTCCGGACGAGACCCTCACCATCGATGAGGGCGCCGTGGCTCCCTGGGGCTCGCTCATGTGGTCGCTGATGAAAGACATCGCCCGCGAGATGGGCGTGCGGACCGATGTCCCGTTCAAGGACCTTACGCCGGAGGAAAAGGAAATCGTGTATCACGGCCCCGCCGAGAAGCGGCATATCATTTACAAGAACGAGAAGACCAACGGCTTTGCCGAGATGGACTTCACCTACTACAGCGCCGTTTACAGCGTGGAAAACGCCCTTTCCAAGGTGAAAGATGAGGCCGGCATGAAGCGCGTGGAGAAGTTCCTCAAGGAGGACGTGTGCCCCGAATGCGGCGGAACGCGCCTGTCCGAGGCCGCCCGGGCACCGCTGCTGCGGGGTATCAACCTGGCCGATGCCTGCAAGATGACCCTCTCCGAGCTCGTCGAATGGGTGAAGGGTGTCCCGGCGTCGCTGCCGGAGCCCATGCGTCCCATGGCGGAGCGCATCTGCGAGTCGTTCCAGGACACGGCCCGCCGGCTGGTGGACCTGGGGCTGTCCTACCTGTCGCTGGACCGTGCGGCAGCAGCCCTCTCTACGGGTGAGCGGCAGCGAATCCAACTGGCCCGTGCCGTGCGCAACCGCACCACCGGCGTGCTCTATGTGCTGGACGAGCCTTCCATCGGCCTGCATCCGTCCAACCTGGAAGGCCTGACGGGCGTCATGGACGATTTGGTGGCCGATGGCAACACCGTGGTGCTGGTGGACCATGATACACAGGTACTTGCGCACGCCGACCACATTATTGAGCTGGGCCCCGAGGCCGGTGCCAAAGGCGGAACGGTCATCGCGCAGGGCACGGTAGGGGAGTTGGTGGCCAACCCGGCCTCGCGCATTGGCCCGTACCTGAAGCGCTACGCCAAGGCCCCCGATCAGGTCGGGGGTGACGAGGTCCGGAGCCCCGTCATACCTGGCCCGACCGGGTATCTCCGCATGCAAACCGGCGCCATCCACACCGTCCGGCCGCTGGAGGTCGCCTTCCCGAAAGGGCGCCTGTCCGTCATCACCGGCGTCTCCGGTTCCGGCAAAACCACCCTGATTCTGGAAAGCCTGGTGCCCGGACTCAAGGCGCACATCGAGGGCAGGAAGCTGCCGTCACATGTGCTTGCTATTGAGGCCGATGGCATCCGTCAGGTCAAGCTTATCGACGCTACGCCCATCGGTATCAACGTGCGCTCCACCGTGGCCACTTACGCGAATATCCACGACGAGCTTCGCAAGGTTTTTGCCCGGACCGATGAGGCCAAGGCCGGCGGCTGGAAGGCCGGGGATTTCTCCTACAATACCGGAAAGTTGCGCTGCCCCACCTGCGACGGAACGGGCTCCATCAGCCTGGATGTGCAGTTCCTGCCGGACGTGGATATCCCGTGTCCGGACTGCCACGGTTCCCGCTATGCGCGTGCGGCCTTCGAGATTCACCGGAAGGGCGGCCATACGCTGCCGCAGCTCATGGAAATGAGTGTGGATGAGGCACTTGAGGCCTGTGCCGATTTGCCCCTGGTGAAGAGCCGCCTGCAGGTGCTGCACGACCTGGGACTGGGCTACCTGACGCTCGGGGAGGCCACGCCCAGCCTGTCCGGCGGCGAGGCCCAGCGCCTTAAACTGGCCAGCGAGATGGGACGCGGCCAGGGGGATGCGGTCTTCGTGTTTGACGAGCCCACCATCGGCCTGCATCCGCTGGATGTCCAAACGCTGATGAACGTATTCCGGCACCTGATAGACAACGGTGCCACGGTGATTGTCATCGAGCATGACCTGGATGTCATCCGTCAGGCCGATTATCTTGTGGACATGGGCCCGGGAGGCGGTGTCCAGGGCGGTCGGATTGTCGCTGCCGGCGCCCCAGCGGAGATTGCCGCCAACAAGGAAAGTATCACGGGAAGGTATTTGTAACACGGTTGATTCGTATGCATAAAGTTTTCAAGACCCTCATGGCAGCCCTTCTGGCGGGCTGCGCGCTGGTTTCCTGCAAGGAGGCCGGGGCCCACGCAGGAGCTCCGGCAGGAGCAGTGGGATAATTGGGAGTTCACCTACGACCACGTCATGCTCATCTATGGCAAGGCCTTGGACGAGGCAGGGGAGCCGTATTACTGGGTCAAGAACTCCTGGGGGCAGGAGAGCGGTCCCTATGAGGGCATCAGGTACATGTCCCGTGATATATGGTCCTGAATACCACCTACATCTACCTCAATCGCGAGGCCCTGGACCGCGGCCTTCTGAAATGATGGAAATGCTTTGCCAATAACGGGGCTCTTTCCCGTCGTAAATCATGTCGTGATTGTGGCACTGCTGTCATCGTCCCATCTGTTGGACCCATGACAGCATTTTTGGCGGTTTTTGCTGTCATCGTCCCATCCTTTGGACCCATGACAGCACTTCGGAGGCCGAAGGCCGACTAAAGGTAAGTCCTCACTCACCTACGGGATTTCGTCGCTTCGCTCCGACATCCCTGCCCGCCTGCGGCGGGCTTTGCAATAAGCCATCAAAAAACTGCGTTCAAGCAAGCTTGACGCAGTTTTTTGCTACCTTATTGCGGTGAGTGAGGGAAACTAACCTTATGGTTTTGGTAGTTTCGAGTATCTAAATAATATGATGATAATCAACTTATTAAGTATTCAATAGTTTTCGGTAGTTTATTTTGGTTTCTCATTCCTTGTGCGTAAATTTGTGCGTAAGTCATAGGAGAACGAGATATGTCAGTCAAGTATTATCTGGATAAACGCGAAAGCAAACTCACGAAGGAACACCCCATCAGGATTTCTGCCGTCGTCAATGGCGCCCGGATTCTTTCTACCACCGGATACAGTGTCAAGATGAAATCCTGGGACGAAAAGGCTCAACGTGTCAAGCTGCACCAGACGAACGCAAAGAAGCAGACCTCGGCCCAAATAAACAAGTACCTCAACGGAGTTGAGGGTGCGGTTCTGGACTTTGAGAATACCTGTAAAACGCGTCTCTCGCAGGAGAAGCTGAAGGAAGTCATACTCAGCTACAATCCCGATACAGATCCGGATGGTGGAGAGACTTTGATTGAGCCTCGCCGCCCTTCCGTGATGCATTATTTTGAGGAGTTTACCCGGGATGAATCACTCTCTAGCCAATGGACTCACGGAACCAAACAGATCTGGGATGCCTTCAAGAAACATCTGGAAACCGTAGTCAAGCAACAGTCTTTCGATTTCTTCAACGATGACGGCACCAAGGCCTTCATCCGTCATCTTCGCGTCAATGCAAATATGCAGGAGAACTCTGTTCAGAAGCACTATCTCAACCTCCGCTGGTTCCTCAATTGGGCAATCCGTCATGGTTATGCGACGGAGAAGGAAATCGGTAAGATTCAGCCTAAGTTCAAATTGGTGGACAAGCCCATCATATTTCTGACGAAAGAAGAACTGCTCAAACTCTACAACTACGAGGTTCCAGCCAACGGCACCAAGGTAAAGCTTCATAACTATGCAGGGGAGGAGTACGAAAAGGTGGTTCACGATGCCGGCCCCCTGACCAAGTCCCGGGATATGTTCTGCTTCTGCGCCATCACAAGTCTGCGTTATTCCGATATGGCTAATCTCAAGCGCACAGACATCGTCGGGGATACCATGTACATCACCACCCAGAAAACCCACGACCGGCTTCCCATCAATCTCAACTCTTTCGCCAAAGAGATTCTTGCCAAGTACGAAGACCAGCGTTTCCCTAATGGCGCAGCCCTTCCTGTCATCTCCAATCAGAAGATGAATGATTATCTGAAGGATCTCTGCGAGTTTTGTGAGTTCAATATCCCCATCACCCGTGTGACCTATCGTGCCGGAAAGCGTGAAGAAATCACCAATCCTAAATACGAACTCATCGGCACTCACGCCGGCCGCCGTACCTTCATCTGCTTTGTCCACTCCAGCGGAATCCCGCCGCAGGTCGTGATGAAATGGACCGGCCACTCCGACTACAAAGCCATGAAACCATACATTGACATCGCCGAGAAGGTCAAGGCCGAACAGATGGCCATCTTTGAAAAAGGATTGAAGGAGTAGTCTAAATTATTCCTAAATTTGTATGCCATTATGGCCCAAATAATAATTGATGATTTATGGAAGATAAGCTCAGCCCCAAATACAATGCAGCTGTACAGCAAATTAAAACGGCTATTTTACGAAGTCAAGCCAAGGCTCTTGCCGGGATAAACCAGGAGCAACTCGCTCTATATTACGGTATCGGGCGCTTTATTTCCCAGAATTCTCGTGCTGGCTTCTGGGGGAAAGATGCAATTGATACGATTAGCCGACAATTGTCATCAGAGATGCCTGGACTAAGGGGTTTTTCTCCTCGTAACTTACGAAATATGAGGACTTTCTATGAACAATGGCAAGTCTTTGACAATAATTTGGCAGATGCGTCTGCCAAATTGGATGTTTCTGGTAATATGGCAGACGCGTCTGCCAAATCTGCCGATGAAAACAATTTGATCCCTTTAGGACTCCTTGCTGTTCCTATTGTTGCATTTTTCAGTATTGGTTTTTCCCATCATGTATTAATACTGTCTAAAACCAAAACAATAGAGGAAAGGAAGTATTATATTCAACTCTGCGCAGATCTACAGCTTAGTCATGAAGCATTGGCGCGTAAGATTGCGGAGGATTCATTCCATAATCAAGGAAAAATGCCTAATAACTTCATTGCTACAATTCCGGAATACAAGCAGGCATTTAGAGCCATTCAGATGTTCAAGGATGAATATCTCCTGGATTTCATCAACGTTGAGCAATTAGGGGAGAGGGATGAAGATATTGACGAAAAGGTTATTGAAAACGAGATTGTTCACAATGTCAAAAATTTCATAATGACATTTGGGAAAGGCTTCACCTATAAGGGAAATCAAGTCCATTACGATAAACTTGGGCATGAACATTGGGTTGACTTGCTTTTCTTTAATCGTATTCTCCGGTCACTTGTTGTGGTTGAGCTTAAGAAAGGTTCCTTCAAGCCAAGTTACCTAGGTCAGCTTTCCCATTATCTTCACGTTCTTGATGATGATGAAAGACTTGAAGGAGAGAATCCATCAGTGGGAATTATCCTTTGTAAGGATGCCGATAGGACTTTCGTTGAATACGTCCTCCAAGATTATAATCGACCGATGGGTGTTGCGACATACAAAACCAACCAAGAAAAGTTAAAAGAGTTGCTTCCGGAAGAGGATGAGATGAAGAAATTATTGTAGGTCAGGCGAATATTTAGATGCTATGAGATTAACCAGTTCCTCCTTTTTTCATTTTGCAAAAGATTTTGACACAATCAAGGCTATATTGGCCGATGGGTTTAAAGTGTTCTACTGTTTAGAGGAAGTTTATTCAACACGAAAAGGAATTCAACACATAGGAATCCCTATGGCAAGTTTCTGCGACATCCCTTTGAACTTCGTTGCAGATAATAATTATGGCAAATATGCAATAGGAATGAAACGGACTTGGGGCGTAGCACACAACTTGATTCCGGTTAGTTATTATCCAAATAATAAAGAGTGTTTTTCGACAAAGACTATTATTAAGGCAACAGAAGATTTTATTACTAATCCTGCAGATGTGGATAAATATAGCATTCTTGGGTATTCAAAGCCCATGGTCAAAATTGAGATCCCAAAGAATCCGCAGATATCCATTGATAACTATAAAGAGCGAGAATGGAGGAAAGTTTATGCTTCTTCAAATCCTCACATGTGGAAAACAGAAAAAGAGTATAAAAAGTATCGCGGTTTAAAAAGCACACCTAAGAAGCAAGTTGGAACATCCTTAAAATTTGGCGCATCTGATATTGATTTTATCCTTATCCTGGAGAAAGATCGCAAGAACCTGATAGATTATATAATGAGAGGCGGTCTTCACTATTTTGGAGGAAAAACGCTGGTACCCATCACACCTGATGATCAAGAACTATTATTGACCAAAATAGTATCATTTGATAGCTTAGTATCAAATATGTAGGCCTTGAAGACGGCCCCCTATATTTTGAATTATTAGTCCATGCCCCACACCGACAAACAATACCGAAAACAGTTACGGACCTACAAGTTCGTAATTTATATGGTGTTGGCCGCCATGTTTGTGATTGGTGTTGGTCTGCTGTTCATATGGCTATATGACAAGCTGGGCGGAAGCTTTATGAGCCGCGGCTGGCAAATCTTCTTCATGATCACCTTCGCGCTTCTTGCAGCCTCCCTCCAGATCCCGGAATACCTTGCGGACCTCCGGAAGATAGACCTTGAGGATGAGAACAACACACCTGGCGCCAAGCCCAAACCCTACGCCGCCGCTTTTGACCATGCCAAACAAGAAGGCATCATCAACGAAAGCAACCAGCTGCAGGGCCCCCGCTCAGACTTCGTCCGCTTCTGCATTGCCAACAAGTATTTCCATCCCTACGGCCGTGAAGACTGGAAACCCATCGACAATCTACTCAAAGACCCCGGCGGAAAACCAGTCACGGCAGAGCAGTTAGCCCAGACCTTCCAAGATATCCGGTCGCGCGAAGGAGTCTGATAATCAAGTCTATAATTTCTATAGAGCATCTATAAAGACCAATTCTTGGTTAGAATAGATGCTCTTTTTGTGTAGAGTGGTTTCCTTTGTCCCAGCGATCCTTCAGGGAGGACGGAAGCCGAACTGATGGGGAGAGCAAGATGTGCCCGCAGAGACTTATCTTCCGAAGACCCGGCGAGCATTAATCAAAACCCAACTAATACCATGAAACAAGGTTTTGATGGTGACCGTGCCCTGTACACCTTAACACTCGGGGAATTCTTCGAACTGCTTGACCAGCATTTGGAGGCGAGCGCCTATGGCGCCAACCAGAGGTCGGACTTCCCGGCTTCTACGGGCCGATTGGTCTTCGGCCTCAAGGGCATCCAGGAACTCCTGGGATGCTCCCACAAGACCGCTCAGTACTACAAGGACCACGTCATCCAGGAAGCCGTCAGCCAAAACGGAAGGAAGATCGTGGTCGATGCCGATAAGGCACTGGAACTCTTTAACCAGCGGAGGACCAAGTAATGAGTCTCAACGATATAGACCCCATCGCCGCCATCACCGCGGAGATAGAGAAGGCCGAGGCCGAATGGGCCGCTAAAGCCAAAGGTACTCCATCACTACCATCAAAACCATCATCTCCATCACCAGCCCTCTCCGGGAATCAACATCAGGAAGACTCCCTTGATGCCAATGATGGAACTGATGGGAACATCCTCATGCCCACTTTCTACAGCAAGGTCAAGGACCAGCTCCAAGCCGAATACTACGCCATCTTTGGGGACGAGACCATCGCTTCCGTCCGCCGCCTGGCGGTGAGCACCTTCCGCATCGCCATGATCCTTACTGCCCTCCGGATGATGGAAGACTGCAATTTCTCTACTCTCCGCTATGTCAGGGACGATGACTACACCACAGCCATGACCATCAGTTCTGTCCTCCAGCAGCACATGCTCCGCGTCATCAGCGAATTACCAAAGAGAGCAACGCCCCGGACTCCACTTGGCCTGGCAAAGGAGCCCCTGCTCCTCCAAACCTTTTGGGACAATCTTCCCGACGAGTTTGAGGCCAAGGACTTCAAAGAGATTGCCTCTTCCATCGGTCAAACCATCCCTACCGCCGAACGCTATATCCGCGCCTGGACAGGAACAAGGTTGGAGAAGGTGGTGAGAGGGAAGTATAGGAAGCGGAAATTATAACTGTGTATTAATCAATCTCTTGCATATAATTGCCAATTATTTCGGGAAAAATCGCTAAATTTGTCATCATAACACAGCGCGAAACATAATGGCCCAATCCGTAGAACCCCAGATAGCCGACCTTGCAAACGGCTGGCTTAAGCAATACAAGCTCAAATATTTCATCGAGCAGGATGCACCCAATGCAGAGATTAAAAATGCTCTGCAGGAATATGAATCCAAACAAGGGGGATCTGGAGGAAACAGGCCCGATTGCAATTTGATACTGCAAGACAGCGAGGGTAAATGGTGGCCGATTCTCATTGAATATAAAGGCCATAAAGATAAACTTGCCAAATTGGATTCCGAAGGCCATGTGGCTAATCGTAATGCAAAGGGGCAGCCCGAATACAAGAATATCAGTCAATATGCTGTAAACGGTGCCGTTCATTATGCAAATGCAATTTTGCATTATACAACGTACGAACACGTTATTGCTATTGGAATAACCGGTTACCGGGATGAGGCAACAAAAGAGCTGCACCATGAGATAGGCGTATATTATGTCGGCAAAAACAACTACGGTGCTGGCCAGCGAGTAGACAATTATACAGACCTTTCATTTCTCGCCCAGAAGCATTTTGAGGAATTCATCGAAAAGGTCAGAAACTTAAGCCTCACCCCTGAGGAACTCGAGAAACTCAAACAGCGTCGCGAACAAGAAATCAATATCAGCCTCGTAAAGCTGAATAATGACATCTACCAGAGTGAGAAGGGTATTTCCGAAAGCGGAAGGGTTTATCTAGTGGCAGCGACTATTATTGCAACGCTTGGTATTCCGGGAAAGGTCAAGCCTCTGGAGAAGGCCGATCTCAAATCAAGCAAAGAGCAAGGGAATCGTGATGGCGATATAATCGTTCGGAAAATCGAAGCATTTCTTTCGGAGAAGAATATCCCCAAAGACAAGCAGGGGCTTATTGTCCGTACGCTGCAAAACACGCTTACCACTGACAACATTAACCGCCCTATTGATGGAGAAAGTCAGCTAAAAAGGGTATTCTGCAAAATTGTAGATGACCTGGGCATCTATTACAAAATTGGATTGTCTACGGACTTTACCGGACGTCTGTTCAACGAGATGTACCAGTGGCTTGGATTCACTCAGGACAAGCTTAATGATGTGGTTTTGACACCATCATATGTGGCAACGCTTTTGGTTCGTCTAGCGCGTGTGAATAGAAATAGCTATGTCTGGGATTTCGCAACGGGTAGCGCAGGTTTGCTCGTGGCGGCGATGAATGAAATGCTTGCCGACGCCAAGGATAACATCCATTCGCCTGAAGAGCTTCTGGTCAAAGAAGCCACTATCAAAGCAAAGCAACTGCTTGGACTTGAGATTCTGGAGAATATCTACATGCTGGCTATCCTTAACATGATTCTCATGGGAGACGGTTCTTCGAACATCCTTAATAAGGATTCCCTTCAGGATTTCGATGGTAAATATGGTTTCGGTAATACGAATGAGGAATTCCCAGCGGATGCGTTTGTGCTTAATCCACCTTACTCGGCCCCAGGGAACGGAATGGTCTTCGTGGAAAAAGCATTGTCAATGATGAGCCATGGCTATGCGGCGATTATCATCCAGAATTCCGCTGGAAGTGGCAAGGCTTCTGATTATAATAAACGAATCCTTAGACATTCTTCCCTTATCGCGAGCATAAAAATGCCAATTGATCTTTTTATCGGCAAAAGCTCTGTTCAGACGAATATCTATGTGTTCCGTGTTGGTGAGGCACACAGAAAAGACGATGTGGTTAGATTCATTGATTTTAGCAGTGACGGATATACACGTTCAAACCGCAAAAAGGCCTCAGTGAACCTTAGAGACACAAACCATGCGCGAGAAAAATATCAAGAAGTGTCTAATATAGTCAGAAACGGCAAATCTGCTCTGAATTATATTGATGCTCAATGTTTTTATGAAGGGCATATTGACCCTCTAAAGGGTGATGATTGGAATTGGAACCCGACGATTGACACTCGCCCCACTCTCGATGATTTTCGAAAGACTGTTTCCGATTATTTATCATGGGAGGTGGCTAATCTTATCAAGAAACAAGCAACAACGGAGGACGGCCTGGGAAAAATATAGCCCCACTTGACAAACGTCTACGCTCTGTCAAGTGGGGCAGATACCTGCTCGAAGACTTTTTCGAAAGCAGCAATGGCGACTTTGATATTCAGAAATCCCATATAAATGGGAAGGGAGATTGGGTTATAACTGCGGGTCTCACTAATAATGGTATATTAGGGTGCACGAATGTCTCAGCAAAAGTATTTAATGCGAATACGATTACTGTCGATATGTTCGGCGCGGCATTTTATAGACAGTTCCCCTACAAGTTAGTCACCCATGCCAGAGTATTCTCATTGAGCCCCAAAGTAAGCCTATCTCGTCGCCAAGGGTTGTTTTTTGCCAATTCGTTGTTTTTCTTAAGATCTGTGTTTGGCTACGAAAACATGTGCTCATGGGAGAAGATAAAGGGGATGTATATTTCTCTCCCGCAAAACGAGAATGGCGTCATTGATTATTCTTTTATGGAGAGTTTTGTGCGCGAACTCGAGGAGTCGCGCTTGCGCGAACTCGAGGCATATTTATCCGCCACAGGACTCAATGATTATCATCTCTCCGACTCTGACCACACTGCCATCAATGAGTTTAATAAACTTCATTGGGATCAGTTCCGGATGCAGGATTTGTTCGAGAGGATAGAAACTAAAAAACTTCCTTACAAGGCAAAAGAACTCCCCTCTGAGCCGCAAGGTAATAATAATCTCCCCTGCCTTACGTCCAGTTTTATGAACCAGGGGTTGAATTACTATGCCCCCAGAACTGGTGCCACAATTCTGAGAAACGTCATTTCTATACCTTCGAATAGCGATGTATATAGGGCATACTATCAATCAAATGATTTTACTGTCCTTTCTGATGCTTATGCCATTCGGTGGAAAGATGAAAATGTCCTGCTTAACTCAAAGCAATACTTGTTCCTTGTGGCAAGCATAAACAAAGTCACTGATTTGCCTATATTCTCATATAAGAATAAGTTAGGTGGCTGGAATGTGGTCAAAAACAAATACATTACCCTTCCCGTCAATGAATCTGGGCAACCTGATTTACAGAAGATGGAGGCCCTCGTTGGAGCTCTGCAGAAGATAGTTATTGAGGATGTGGCCAAATACACAGAACGCAACCTTGAAACAACTCGTGGCGTAGTAAACAAGGAGATGGAGCCTCCAGCAAAGAAGAAGGTTTATCCTATATTCCCGAATTATCGCCCAGGTTATATTCCCATCTATTCTCTTCGAGCCGCATGCGGCCGTTTTGAGAACGATGAGGTGCCCGAAGTTGAAGGCTGGATCGATGCGTCTGGACTCGGTTTCTCCCCAGACAAGGATAAGCATTTCATTATCTTTGCCAAAGGAGATTCTATGATGCCTATAATACATGATGGCGATCTTTGTATATTTGAATGGTACAAAGGCGGTTCGCGTGAGGGAGAAATTGTACTCACGCAAAGCAGCGATTATGACCCGGATTATGACGGCAAATACACCATCAAGCGTTACCATAGCGAAAAACTGATATCAGATGATAATTGGCAACACACTAAGATTCATTTATTGCCACTTAACCCAGAATACAATCCAATTGAACTAACTCCCGATGATGAGGGAGAGTATCGAACTGTTGGTGTTTTCAAAGCGGTCCTATAATTGTCAAATCTACTATGGAAAGAACAGATTTCGTATCCACTCGGGAAGAAGTAATAAGAAACATTTGTACGATATATTCGTACCTGAGTGGTGTTGACGGTGAGGATGATAAGCAATGGGCCATCGATAAGATGAAACGTGGACGAAACTATGTCGTGGAAATTATTGACGGCCGTTTGTCCTTCTGCCCAAGCAGGTTCGCCGGCTATGTTGACAATTCTCGCGATAAACACGATGAGAATCATGGTGATGGCACAGAAACCGATGGTAGACTAAAAGAATTTTATAACAAAGTCGAAGATGAGCGCCTCGACAAGTGTTTTATGTCCGAAATGAAACAGTATAATTGCTCTCCCGGAAGCAAGAAATATTGGATTCCCAAAGGTAGCACGGTGGAGTCTCTAGTTTCTGGACTGTTAGACCCAACACCAAAGTATTGGATTGCAAGAGTAACCAGTGATGACTATTGGGATAAAGCAATCAATGAGCACATATGGCTTACACAACAACGCTATGGGCAGCAATCATCTAGTGCCGTATCAAATATATGGGGGATTGTACGGGCGGTAACCCCCGGTGATATCCTATTACTGACATATGGAAATAGTATCTATGCTGCTGGGAAAGTTGTCGCATGCCCATTCAACACTAAACAAGTATCGTCAATCAAACAGACAGTAGAGAATAATCGTCACGAATTCAATGCCGGCATCGTTAGGTTTTCGGACAGTGAGGCTTTTTATGAAGATCTTGAAGGGGATTGTGATAATTGGGGGCAACGCATTATGGTTGCGCAGTGGGAGTACTATGTGGCGGACACCTCTGTTCATACAAATGGAATGGGTGGCAACATTACCCAAGGTGTTTCCTCCATGTCTCTGATTGGCGTTAAAGAAGGATTTGGAAAAGAAAAAGTAAGTGAACTGAAAATACAATACGAAAAGAAGCATATGTTTATTAGCAAGACTACGAAATTGCTTAAAGAAAAGCACAACATTATTCTTCAAGGAGCGCCAGGAACAGGAAAAACGTATAATACCGCGGCGATTGCTCTGTCTGTGCTTGGCATCACGGGCATAGATTTAAATGACCACGAAGCGGTAATGGAGAAGTATAAAACGCTTGTTGAAGACCAAATCTTCTTTACAACATTCCATCAGTCATTAGATTACGAGGATTTTGTCGAAGGTCTTAAACCTCATATTCAGACCGATAAGGAGGGGAACGCCATCGGAGTTACATATGAACCAGAGGATGGCATCTTCAAACGTGCATGTAATGCTGTACAGACGGATGGCAGTAAGGATATAGTTGAGTGTATTGATTCTTATCTACAAACCATCAGGGGCTATAAGAACAAAAAGGAGATTAAAACATTATCCGGGAAATCATCTCTTTATGTTTGGTGGAATGAAGGTAATTCTACCATTAGCACAAGGAGCACAAAATCAAAAAGTGTGAAAGATCCAGATTATTCGCCATCACCTCTAAATATTGAAAAGGTAAAATTACAGGCAACCGGAAAAGGAGTTGAAAATAATTGGCAGCAATATAGTGAAGCATTTATCAATGCAGTGCGGGAAACGTATAAGGTAACTTGTGACAAGCCTGTTGTGCTAATCATTGATGAAATCAACCGTGGGAATATATCTAAAATATTTGGAGAACTGATAACGCTACTGGAAACAGATAAGCGCAAAGATGGCGAGCATCCAATTACAGTTTCATTGCCATATTCTAAGTTGTCTTTTGGAGTTCCCAGCAATCTGTTTATTATCGGCACGATGAATACAACAGACCGAAGTACGGGGACTATTGATTATGCACTTAGGCGGCGATTCGCTTTTGTGACGTTATCTTCTAATCCCGATGCTATCAGGCAATATTACGACAAGTTGGGTAAAGAAGAACTCAAAGCAAAAGCTATCGATCTCTTTGACGACATCAAGAGTTTCATCACAAATCCAAAGCACATCTGTGGGGATTATGGGGTAGATGACCTGATGGTTGGACACAGTTATTTTATGGCGAAAAGCGAGGATGCCCTTCGCGATAAAGTTGAATATGAGATAGTCCCTCTGATAAACGAGTATATCAATGACGGCATATTGAACGTTAAGAAAGAAGAAAAGGAAGCGGCTTTTGAGGCATGGAAAGACCTAAAGAAGTATGTTATTGAATCAGATGTGGAAGAGTAAATGATTCTCCTTGAGGAACATGACTGCTTGAAAACGGAGCGCGACGAGCGATTGGAGCATCTTCGCCTTGTTTCATGGGATAGACCAATAGAAGGATATCCCTTTGGGTATTATGCATCTTTCAGAATTGGAGCCGAGTGGATTGATGATGATGAGGCAATTGTGGTGACAACAAAAAGAGGAATAGAAAACATTGATTTCCTCAAAATGTTTATGACATGCTTCAGTTCCGATTTGGCCTTGGAATCATTTTCAAAAATATACGAAATAGATGTTGACAAGCCAACAATTAATGCCCCCTCACTTCAGAGTGTGATAAGTCCACTTGTGATATTGCATTTTTTAAGCGTGGTAGGAAGGATTAAGTCTCTGAAGAAAGGATACGTACACTACGAAAAGAATCTAAAAAAAGTAAAGGGCGCGATAAGAATCTTGAAGAATGAGAGGGAAAATATCATCACAAGGCGATTTGACAGAATTTATTGTGGATTTGATGAATATACCGCCGATATTCCAGAGAACCGACTTATAAAAAAAGCCGTGCTCTTTTCCAGAAGCATAATTAATAGACTATGTGATGGTAATCCCAATATGGACAATGTTAATCGTCTGATTAAACGTATTTTATCATTATTTGAGTCTGTTTCAGATGATGTAAGTGTCAAAGATGTTGGCCTGATAAAGCAACACAAAATATTTAGTGAGTACGCTGAAGCAATTCGATTAGCAAAGATTGTTCTTAAGTGCTACGATTTTAGTATCAAGAAAGCAGTTGATTCCACGGGAAATGTTACACCCTTTGTATTAGATATGTCACTGCTGTATGAGCACTATGTATATGGCATGTTGAATGTCGCATATGGGAACAAGATACAGTACCAGTTTTGTGGAAAAACGGGGAAACCGGATTTTTTGTATTGCTCTTCTTCGTACAAGGCAATACTTGACACGAAATATATCCCCAAGTATGCTTACAACCCGCTTGACACCTATGTGGTCCGGCAATTGAGCGGGTATAGTAGAGACTTGCCTATATTGGAAAGACTTGGATATGTTGATATACGGGAAGATTCGCCTATTCCGACTGTCCCTTGTGTGATTATTTATCCGACGGAAGATGACGGCCCCAATCCATTCGAAGGGAAGCCGTTAAAGGAACTCTGCGTTAATACTGTCCGCAGATTATCGCAATTTTACGAAATAAGTGTTCCTGTGCCTACCCTACGATAACAAAGCTCCAGTCCGTCATCGGATACGTGCAACGACAAAAACATATAGGTAAGTCCTCACTCACCGGGATTTCGTCGCTTCGCTCCGACATCCCTGCCCGCCTGCGCAAAGGCCATCCCTCACTCACCGGGATTTCGTCGCTTCGCTCCGACATCCCTGCCCGCCTGCGGCGGGCTTTGCAATAAGCCATCAAAAAACTGCGTTCAAGCAAGCTTGACGCAGTTTTTTGCTACCTTATTGCGGTGAGTGAGGGATTCGTAAACGAAGTGCAATCCCGTGCAGGAACCCTTGTTTAAATGATTTCTATTGCGTATTTTTGCAGTCGTAGTCAAGCGACTACACTCAAAATTGGGCCATTATTGGGCCACGATTTGACAAAAATGCGCTATGAAGATTAAGAGAAATATCGCTTTCAAGCTCCGCCCTTACGGGAAGGATGGGAACCTCTTCCAGATCAGGATGAGGGTTACTTTCAACGGCCGTCGTTTTGACACCAAGACCGGATGCCAGATCAATGACCCGTCGGCCTGGGATGCTCAGTCGCAGCTGGTGGCCGAAGGATATGTGGGGCCGAAGGGGGAGACGGCGCAAGCTATCAACAACGAGCTCCGCAATGTCCGGGACCAGATGGATACTGCATTCAAGTTCTTTGAGGCTACGGATAAGAACCCGACGATTGAGGAACTGAAAGTGAAGTATGAACAGCGCCTTAACGGTACTGTTCCGTCCAAGCCTGCCGAGGAGAAGAAGGAGCGCAAGCCCAAGGCCCCCGGTTTCTTTGAAGTATTTGACAAGTTTACGGCCGAGTGTGGAGAAAAAAACGCCTGGACGGAGGCTACTTTCCAAAAGTGGGCGGCACTGCGGAATGATCTGCATAAGTTCAGACCTGGCATCAAGTTCACCGAGCTGAATGAAGACGTTCTCACTGCTTTCGTCACCTACCTGAGGGACACGAAGTCGCTGCGTACTCCCCGGAAAAAGAAAGGGGACAGGAAGGAGTATGACCCGGAAGATGTGACCGGCCTCAAAAACTCTACCATTGAAAAGAAGATTGACTACCTTAAATGGTTCCTGAACTGGGCCTCCGAGAAAGGATTCAACACAAACCGCAGCTATAAATCCTTCCATCCCACCCTCAAAAAGACGCAAAAGCGTGTCATTTACCTGACCAAGGAGGAAATCAAGCAAATCCGGGCGCTGGAGCTGACGGCCGAGAAGGCCTTCCTGGATCCGGTGCGGGATGTGCTGCTCTTCTGCTGCTTCTCCGGCCTTCGGCACTCCGACGCCAACAACCTCCGCCGCAGCGACATCAAAGGAGACCATATTGAAATCACTACCGTCAAGACGGCCGACAGCATCTCCGTCGAGCTGAACGATATCACCAAAGCCATTCTGGAAAAGTACAAGGATGTCCCCTTTAAAGACAATAAGGCACTTCCAAATCTGACCAACCAGGCCATGAACCGGGATGTCAAGAAGCTTTGCAAATTGGCCGGTATTGATGAAGAGATCCGGGTGACCACCTATAAAGGGAATGTACGCACGGACAATATCTATCCCAAGTATCAGCTGGTCGGTACCCACACCGGCCGCCGCACCTTCATCGTCAATGCTCTTTCCCTGGGAATACCCCCGGATGTGGTAATGAAATGGACCGGGCACAGTGACTACAAGTCCATGAAACCCTACATTGACATCGTTGATTCCATCAAGGCCCAGTCCATGGCCAAATTCAACGATTTGTTGTAGGAATTGAGGAAGAATGATTAACTTCGCAAAAATGATTGAATTATGACTCGCGAGGAACTTATAGCGAAGATTCAGGACATCGAATGGGATGACTTTGAGGCGAAGGAGGCTTTGAATGAGCTTCCCAAAAATACGTGGGATACGGTGAGCGCATTTTCAAACACATCTGGAGGATGGGTCCTGTGCGGCGTTGCTCAGCGCGGAAAGAAGTTCGAGATTCAAGGAGTAGAGAATGGAGAAAAGATTGAGAATGATTTTCTGACCTCTCTTCGTAACAAGGATAAGTTCAATCACGTGCTGCAGTGTCGTCCGGCCAAGATTCATGTAGACGGGAAACTGGTCTTGGGATTCTATATCCCCTCATCCGAGTTTAAGCCCATTTGGTATGGTTCTCCAAAGAACACCTTCATCCGTAGCGGTTCCGGAGACCAACGTGCCACAGATTTGGAGATTGCAGCCATGTACCGGGACCAGGCATTCGGCACACAGTCAGAGAAGACAATTGAGGGAAGGACCATTGCTGATTTGAATGCGGCGTCATTTGCCTCATACCGGCGGTATATTCAGACATTCAACCCAGAATTCCGAGCAGGCAAATTCGACGATGCAGAGTTCTGTGAGTATACCGGTATTACCCGTGGCGGCGTGCTGACCTATGCTGGACTACTGATGTTTGGCAAAAATGAGGTGGTACGTACATTTGCGAATAACTTTTGGGTGGATTACATCGAAATCCCTGGGAATTCTTACAGTGATGCGGCGGTACGGTTCTCTTATCGGCTTCCGGAGTTGGACAATATCTGGGATAGCTACGAGGCTATCTTCCAGCGCTTGAGACTTCACGTGGATGCGGCGCCGTTCTCGCCACGGCCGGATGGCTTTGCACCAGATGACGAATCCCAGTTGTACGCCTTGAGAGAAGGACTTGTCAATATGTGTTCCCATGCCGATTACTTCTCTCCGATGCACCCGACAGTAAGGGTATTTGACAATCGTATCAGCTTCCAGAATCCTGGAAAGATTGTTGTAGATATGGCGCATCTGAGGGATCGTTACCAGTCGGCCCCGCGCAATCCTTCCATCCTCAAGCTGTTCCGATACACAAAGATTTCCGACAATGCCGGATATGGGATGGATAAGATCTATTCCTGGGAGCGGCTGACAGGTGAGAAGGTAGAGATTGTCACTGACGTGATGTATTCTGAAGTAACCTTCTGGAGGCCAAAGATAGGGACTTCCATCAAGAGGAAAGGTGAAGATTTGGGCGCAGTTACCACACCCGTTACTGCACCCAAAACTGCACCCAAAACTGCACCCAAAACTGCACCCAACGGGGGCTTGAAAATGCAGGATAAGGTGTTCCGGATTATCAAGTCCTCACCGACAATCAGCAAGGCCGAGATTGGCCGCTTATGCGGGTTAACTCAACGCGGTGTCCGATACCATGTCGAGAAATTACGAAAAGAGAAAGGTCTCCGCTGGGAAGGTCATAGTCTCAATGGCCGATGGAAATGGGATAAAGAATGAGTAATTAGACTCCGTGACTATGCGTGTCCACTAAAAGTTGTGGACGATTATTATAAGTTTAACTTTTAAAACAAAGTCGGTTCACTTGAACCATCCAGTTCATTGGCAAGGAGACAAGTAACAGTGCAAGTAATAGTGCAAGTAGAGGACAAGTAAGCGACTCCGTAATCCGCCTGCTTTTGGCTTTATCGGGAGAAAAGTCTATGCGCGAGATGATGGACAAGCTCAGTTTCACGAGCCGACCAATGTTCCAAGACAATTACTCAACCCCGGCGCTTGATTCCCCCCTTGTGGAAAGAACCCAACCTGAATCACCGAAAATATCACCGAAAGTTCACCGAAAGTTCAGTGAAAATAGTTCAGGCAATGCGTAAGAATTCTCATATCACCGCTGTAGAATTGGCCGCTTTGATTGGTATTTCTGAACGAGCAATATGGAAGAATATCGCTAAACTGAAAGCTGCTGGTGAAATCCTAAGGGTGGGTTCAGATGTTGATGGCGAGTGGAAAGTCCTCAAATAGATTAATCCCCTTAGTCCTATGTCAAAACTCAAAGACATCCTAAAACAATACCGCACCCTTCTCCGCCGCTCGGATGCCCGGTGGAGGAAGTTACTGTGCCCCTATCCCATAGACCCGGAGGCTCAGCAGGCCGATGACGTAAGATGGCGCACAAGATACAATTGGTTTATCTGGATTGTCCTGGGAACTTTGGGGCTTCTTGCCGAGATTCTTGTCTTCCCACAGATTGACAAGATGCTTATGATACCCCTTCTCTTGTTTGCTTTTTTGGTGGCTTTCTGTGCCATTATGCAGAATTCCCGCATCAAAAAGAGCCCGGCGGGCCGAAAAGAGAAGGCAAAACTGGCCAGTTTTGAAGAATGTTTCGTCAAAAAGGAGGATTTCGTCAAAGTGGACCAGTACATCCGCGACTCTTTTTCTTCTTATTCCAAAATGAAATCCGGCCAGGCCATTGCGCTCATTATGGCCATCCGTGAGGCCGGTATGTCCAATGAGGGCGAAGCGCCGCTGGCCAATTTCCTCATCAAGGATTATGGCCCCCTTGGCATCCTTAGCTTTGACTCGGTGCGTGCGGCTACAAGTGCCAAACGTGACAATGAGAAGAAGGCCGCTGTCATGTCTGTCATAGCTCCCGACAAGCCTGGTCTTCCAAATACTTCCAAATAAATACAAGTGGATTTTTTAGAAGACAATAGAAGTGTAACTAATTGATACACAAGTAGTTATAAAATAGTTTGGCACGGTTGTTGCCTGTGCTTGCAGCCGGATGGATTCACCGCAGAATGCAGTGACCATCCGGCTGAAACATATATATAACCATTAAACTTTTATGATCATGGAAAGACATGACTTTGAAAGACTCCTCCAAAAGATGCTCGTCCAGATGACGGGAGAGGAGCTCGTGACCATCTTCAGGGAGGCCACGACGGTAGGGAAAGATGAGAACGGCGCTTCGGTGGAAACAACGAAGTACGTCTACGGGATCCAAGACCTTGCGGCGTACATCGGCTGTTGTGCCAGTACCATCTATGATCTTAAGAAGCGCGGCGTACTGGACGGCGCCATTGTGTCCAAAGTAGGAAAGCGCATTGTTTTCAACGCACCGCTTGCCCGGCAGCTTGCCGATGAGTACCAGCGCCGGCAGCGCGATGCCCGTCAGGAGGAGGGCCGGTTATGATACTCATTCACCGCCCTCCCTTTGCGCCGTTCGGGACACTGGCGCGGGAAACGCTCCAGACCCCGGAACTAAGCCTGAAAGAGAAGGGGATGCTGGCTGTGGTGTTCAGCCTTCCCGAGGACTGGGCCCTTACCGTTGCGGGACTCTCCGGCATCCTGAAGGAGAGCAAAGGTGCCATCCAGTCCACTCTCCGGGGCTTAAAAGCCAAGGGATATCTGGCCGAAGAGCTCATCCGCAACGACATCGGCCAGATTCTCCGCCGGGAGTACATCTTCCGGGAAATGCCGCAGACGGAAAACCCGTCTATGGTGAATCCGGAACAACAAATAATAATAGAACAAAGTAACCATCAAACAATAGAAGAAATGAACAAAATAAGTCCCCTTTTCAGAAACTCGGATTTTTACGAGGAATGGAAAAAATTCATACGTCAAAGAGGTGAACGATATACTCCTGCCATGAGGGCCGATGACCTTACCTCACTGGAAAAGTATCCCGAGGAAGTAGCCGTCCTCATCATCCGCAGGGCGGTGGACCGTGGATGGTCCCGCGCCCATTTCCCCGGCTCCGGCCAAAGAATCCTTGAAAGTTGGAACAGGGTCACCGGTTCAGAAGAGAGCGTCATCACCCGGAACCAGGCCGTCAAGCAGGCGCTGAAAGAAAGAAGAGATGAAAGAGAAGAAGAAGAAGGGAAAGGAGGTGCGGGGCGATGACCGTCGGTGCTATCATCCAGGCTCGGCGCAGCCGCCCCGTCAGCCAAATCCCCTTTCAGGAGATGAAATGGCTCATCGCCGACGTTGTCGTCGATGAAGCGTTTTCCCTTCGCTGCGAGGCCGCGGAGCAGAAGCTTTTGGAGGCCATTGTCAATCTCGTAACACAGGAGCTCTGCACAACCTATTCCTCCTGGCGGGCCGACGAACTCCGCATTGCCATACGCGCCGGGGCTTGTTCCCAGCTGGGGCCCATGTACCGTCTTTGCCCGGCCGAGTTCGTCCGTATTATGGATACCTACCACACTTGTCCTATGCGTCTGGAAGCACTGCGCATCCTTCGCCGGGAAGCCGAAAAGCCACAGCCGGAAGACCCGGCTGTGGCAAAACGGAAGTTTCGTGAATCGTTGGAAAAGATTGCGAAAGAGTGTTTTGCCGATGTTGCCAGGGATGGACGCATCACCTACTATTCAGACACGCTTGTGGCAAACATCTATGACCTGCTCTGTGAGACCGGGGCCATACTGGCTGAGGGCAACTTGCCCGAAAACGGGAAGGAGGCGGAGAAGGAAAAGCGGCACCTGCTGGAAGAAGCCTTCAAGTTGATGGCTTCGGAGGGGAAGCGGCTGGAAATCCCGTAATACGCTGGAAAAAATTTTTTTGCAAGATGTGCGTTTGTGATACAAACGCGTCCGCCGCAGGACCCTTCTACGCCTGCGGCGGACATTGGAAGTATTTTTTGGAACTGTGGAACACTATACTATTAAGCCATGATTATCAAGAAAACAAAGATGATAAGCCTCCGGATGACAGAGTTTCAATACGACAAAATGATGGACCTGATGCAGATTGAAGGATACCATTCCAGGACCCGTTTTATTGTTGATACGGTCCTTAAAAACGCCCGGAATAACTATCAACCCAAAGGGACAGGCAGGGATGCCGAACTGTACAAGATTCGCAAGAAGCTTATTGAGCTTTACAGGGAAATGTCGGCCGAAGGGAAGAACCTTAACCAGATTACCAAAGCCGTGAACACGTTTTCCCGGTGCTGGGACATTGACTTCACCACCGTGGAGAGGATGTGCAGCGCCATCAATATGGCAGGTAAAGTTGCCGAGAAGCTGACTTGGCGATCCAGCGACGTGCACCGTATTGCCGTGAAGATAGAGTGTGACTATTGTCCGAATGACGAGTATGAGGATGGGTAAAACTATGATCCAACCAGGCTTATTTGCAGAATCCTGAAGATAAGAAACTAAGAACAAAGAACGGGTAAATAAAATTTCTGGTTGGATTTCTCTCTAAAAGGATAGATTTCCCACCTCGGTGAAAGGGAGGATGTGGTTGGAAAGGCCGCACCCTCCCTTTGCTGTGTTCGCCCAGCACGAACGAACTCTAACGGGTGGAAGTCCCCAAACCGCCCTGATAGTGGGAAGGTTACAGCCAAAGGCAAGGGTGTCCGCCGTGAGACGGAATCTGAAGGAAGCCGGCGGCAAA
>Ga0256405_10004019_pt1 | contig 28689 bp, 21 predicted proteins | sample RumenRJG_02DNA_FD_189096 | JGI IMG/M metagenome (GOLD analysis project Ga0256405, IMG submission 189096) | Bovine rumen microbial communities from Lethbridge, Alberta, Canada - RJG_02 | ecosystem: Host-associated > Mammals > Digestive system > Stomach > Rumen | place: Canada: Alberta... | reverse complement strand
GGCTTGATGACGTCCGCCACGGCGATGACGCCGAGAGGCCTGCCATTTTCGCTGAACAGCAGCGGCGTTTTGCCGTCCTCCGCAAGCGCCTCGCAGCGCTCGCGCATGGCGGGGGAGACCTCCGATGCGGCGGAAACGTAGGCGAGACTGCCGCCGCAGAGCGTCTGCCCGTTCCGCACGGCGGTCAGCCCGCTGCCGGAGAGCGCCCGGAAGTCCGTGACCTCATCCGCGGTCAGGCTGTCGGCTTGCGCCCTTTCCAGAATGGCGTGGGCGAGCGGATGCTCGCTTTTCTGCTCGAGCGCAAGCGCCGCGCGAAGCAGCTCCGCTTCGCTTACACCGTCTGCGGGAAGAAGCTCGGTGACATGCGGCTCGCCCGCAGTGATGGTGCCGGTCTTGTCCAGCGCGACGATGTCCACGCGGCCCGTCTCCTCCAGCGACGCGGCGGTTTTGAACAGAATGCCGTTCTTCGCGCCCAGTCCGCTGCCGACCATGATGGCGACGGGCGTGGCGAGCCCCAGCGCGCAGGGACAGCTGATGACGAGCACGGAAATGCCGCGCGCGAGGGCGAAGCCGACGCTCTGACCGAGCAGCAGCCACACGGCGGTCGTCACCGCCGCGATGGCAATGACGGCCGGCACGAATACGCCGGAGACCCTGTCCGCAATCTTTGCGATGGGGGCCTTGGTCGCGGCGGCGTCGCTGACCATCTGAATGATCTGCGAAAGCGTGGTGTCCTCGCCGACGCGCGTGGCGCGGCAGCGCAGGAAGCCGGACTGGTTGACCGTCGCGGCGGAGACCGTGTCGCCCGCGGTCTTGTCCACCGGCAGGCTCTCGCCCGTCAGCGCCGCCTCGTTGACGGCGCTTGCGCCGTCAAGCACCACGCCGTCCACGGGAATGCTTTCACCGGGGCGGACCACGAAGATGTCGTCCTTCTGCACCTGCTCGATGGGGACCTCAAGCTCCCTACCGTCGCGTTCGACCGTCGCGGTCTGCGGCGCGAGCTTCATCAGGCCCTTGAGCGCGTCGGTCGTGCGGCCCTTGGAACGGGCCTCGAGCATCTTGCCGACGGTGATGAGCGTGAGGATCATGGCGGCGGACTCGAAGTAGAAGTCCATCATGTAGGCCATCACGGCCTCCGTGTCGCCGCGCACCTGTGCGCCGGTCATAGCGAAGAGGGCGTAGGTGCTGTAGCCGAAGGCTGCCGTCGCGCCGAGGGCGACGAGCGTATCCATGTTCGGCGCGCGGCGCCACAGGCTCTGGAAGCCGCTGATGAAGAATTTTTGGTTGATGACCATGACGGCGACCGTTAAAAGCAGCTGGGTCAGGCCCATCGCCACATGGTTGTCCGTGTAGAACGCGGGCAGCGGCCAGCCCCACATCATGTGTCCCATCGAAAAATACATCAGCACGAGCAGGAAACCGAGCGACCAGAGCAGCCGGCGCTTCAGCTTCGGCGTTTCGTGATCCTCCAGCGCGGCCTTCGCCTCGGCAGCGCTCGGCGCGGCTTTGCTCGCGCCCTTTAAGGACGCGCCGTAGCCCGCCGCCTGCACGGCGGCGATGATGTTCTGCGGCGCGGCGGCGCCCTCCACGCCCATCGAGTTCGTCAGCAGGCTCACCGAGCAGGACGTGACACCCGGGACCCTGCTCACCGCCTTTTCGACCCGGGCCGAGCAGGCGGCGCAGCTCATGCCGGTCACATTGTATTGTGTCATTGCGTGTTCCTCGGTTCTGTGAAATTGCGGTTAGGTTGTGCGGTTTTCACTCATTTCATGAGCTTTTGAAGCGTCGTCACCAGCTCGTCGATCGTCTCGTCCCTGCCGACGCGGATATCCTCCGCCACGCAGGTGCGGATGTGCGCGGCAAGCAGCTCCTTGTTGAAGGCGTTGACCGCCGCGTTGACCGCCGCGGCCTGCACTAAAATGTCGGGACAGTACGCGCCGGACTCCACCATGCTGCGGATGCCGCGGATCTGCCCCTCGATGCGGTTGAGCCGGTGAATGAGCTTTTTGTACTCCTCCGGCGAGCGCTCCTTTTTGCGCTGCGAGCAGCGGCAGCATTCCGATCGGTCCATATACCGTGCCTCCCTGATAGCGATATACCCCTTAGGGGTATCTGCACTATATACCCCTATGGGGTATTTGTCAAGGGGAAAAAGAGAAAAGGCCTCAGGACCCTTTCTCTTCCTTTTTGTCAATGATGGTCGCGGTGGCGCGCACGCGGCGCAGATCGAAGTCCCGCACGTTCCAGCGCTCGATGAGGTCGCTGATCTGCCCCTCGGCCTCGGCGACCTCCTCCTCGAACGCGCGGGCGGAGATGCGCAGCGCGCCGTGACCGAGGATGATGACCTGCTCCATGTTGTCCGACGTGGCGACGCGGACGCGGTGGTTTTCGCCGAGGTCGTAGGTCGCGCGCTCGATGTAGCTGTCGGCGGTCTGCGCCTCCTTGGTGTAGACGATGTAGATGCCGTTTTTCTTTTCCATCGAGCCGGGATTGCCCTTGACCTTGTAAGCGTCGAAGACCAGAATGATCTCGCATCTGCGCCAGCCGCGGTAGTTGGCAAGGATGCCCGCGAGCGCCTCGCGCGCGGCGGCGACATCCTGCGCGGCGAGCTTTTTGAGCGCGTCCCACGCGAAGATGATGTTATAGCCGTCCACGAGCAGATACTCGGGACCGGTCTTCTGATTTTTGATGTTATAGCGCGTCTCGTCGAGCGCGGTGCGCGCGGGCGCGCGCTTTGGCTCGAACGCGCGGCGCTCGACCTTGCCGTAGGTGCTCTCGAAGATGGCGAGCAGCTCCTTGTCCTCAGCGGCGGAGCCGGAGGACGCGCGGCTGCGTGTCGGCATGGGTTCGGCGGCTTCGGCGGGGTGCTCCTGTAGGACGCAGGGGACGTGCGCGCGGGCCTTGACCTCGTTCCACGGAACGTAGACGCCTGCGCCGTGCTCGCAGAACACCGAGCCGGTGGGGTTTTCCGCGTCGCGCTCGGGATCGTAGCTGATGGCGGCGATGACGCTCTCCGCGTCCGCGCAGGGCTCGTAGCCGCGCAGGGTGCAGCTCAGACGTCCGCGTCCGCGGGTGTAGGCCGCGACCTCACGCGCGTAGCTGCGCAGTCCCTTGACCGGCGCGAAGCCGGTGAGCACCGTTTCCCCGCCGACCGTTTCTGGTGCGTCCGCCGAGCCGCCCATCGCGGCAAGGTCGGTCATCGCACGTCCCACGCACTCCGGCGGCAGCTCGAGACGGAAATCATAGAACGGCTCGAGCAGCACGCTCTCGGCCTGCATCAGACCCTGCCGCACGGCGCGGTAGGTCGCCTGCCGGAAATCGCCGCCCTCGGTGTGCTTGAGGTGCGCGCGGCCCGCAAGGAGCGTCATTTTTACGTCGGTCAGCGCGCTGCCCGTCAGCACGCCGGGATGCGCGCGCTCGGCAAGGTGCGTGAGAATGAGACGCTGCCAGTTGAGGTCCAGCTCGTCCGTCGGACAGGCGGAGGCAAGCTGAACACCGCTCCCGCGCGGGGCGGGCTCGAGCAGCAGATGCACCTCGGCGTAGTGGCGCAGCGGCTCGAAGTGCCCGACGCCCTCGACGGTGTTGGCAATGGTCTCCTTGTAAACGATGCCGCCCTCGCCGAACGTGACTGAGAGGCCGAAGCGGTCGGATATGAGACGCTGCAAAATTTCCAGCTGCACCTCGCCCATCAGCTCGGCGTGCAGCTCGCCGGACGCTTCCTCCCACACGATGCGGAGCATCGGGTCCTCGTCCTCCAGCTCGCGCAGCTTCGGGAGGACGGTGTGCGCGTCTGTGCCGTCGGGCGGGAGGATGCGGTAGGTCAAAACGCTTTGCAGCACAGGCTTTTCGCCGTCCGCCTCCGCCCCGAGCCCCTGCCCGGGATAGGTGTCCGCAAGGCCCGTGACGGCCACGACCTCGCCCGCGCCCGCCGCGTCGAGCGGGCGGAACTTCGCGCCGGAGTAAAGCCGGAGCTGGTCGGCCTTGCCGCAGGGAAGCTGCGTTTTTGCCCGCAGCGTCCCGCCGGTGACCTTCAGGTGCGTGAGCCGCGTGCCCTGCGCGTCGCGGGAGATCTTAAAGACGCGCGCGCCGAAGTCCGCGCCGCGCGCCGGCTCGCGCGTGAAGCGCGTGAGCAGCTGCAAAAACTCCGCCACGCCCTCATTTTTGAGCGCGGAGCCAAAGCAGCAGGGGAAAATTTTCCGCGCGGAGATCAAAGCGGCGAGCGTGTCGTCCGAAAGCGCGCCGCGCTCCAGCAGCTCCTCGAGAGCCGCTTCGTCGGTCAGCGCGGCGTGCTCGTCGCGTTCGCTCGGCTCCGCGCCGAGATCGACGCACGCGCCGAAGCTCTTTTGCAGATCCGTCAGCAGCGCCGCGCGGTCCGCGCCCGCAAGGTCCATCTTGTTGATGAAGAGGAACGTCGGCACGCCGTAGCGCTCCAGCAGCCGCCAGAGCGTGCGGGTGTGGCCCTGCACGCCGTCCGTGCCGCTGATGACAAGGATCGCGTAGTCGAGCACCTGCAGGGTGCGCTCCGCTTCGGCGGAGAAATCGACGTGGCCAGGCGTATCGAGCAGCGTGATGTGCGTGCCGCCGCAGTCGAGCACCGCCTGCTTGGCAAAGATGGTGATGCCGCGCTCGCGTTCGAGTGCTTCGGTATCCAGAAAGGCATTGCCGTGATCGACGCGGCCGAGCGTGCGCAATGCGCCCGCGGCATACAAAAGGCCCTCGGAGAGGGTCGTTTTGCCCGCGTCGACATGGGCGAGTATTCCGATGGTGAGTTTTTTCATGGCCTGTCCTCTGAAAAAGCGCCGCGGCGCGGCGCATCCGTTTTTCTCTACGATACCATGCTTTTGCGCCCGCGTCAAATGGAAAAGGGCTGCCGGCGGCAGCCCTTTCGCTCACAGCTTTTATGATCTTCCGTAGATGCGCGTCATTTCGCGGATCTGCCCAGCGAGCTTTTTGCTCGCCTCACCCGGGAGCATACGCCACTCCCAGTTGCCGCGGCTCGTGCCGGGGATGTTCATGCGGTGGCCCGCGCCGAGGTCGAGCCAGTCCTGCATCTGCGCGACGAAGAGCTTTGCCACCGAGCTCATGCCGCCGCGGATGATGCCGCGGTTGAAGCCCTCTCGGTCGTTGAGCCCAAGGTACTGCACGGCGAAGGCAATATCCGCCTTATCCGCCTCCGTGCGCCAGAGGGCGAGGGGCGCGTTGTCGTGCGTGCCGGTGTAGCAGATGCAGTTCTCCCCATAGCTGTGCGGCAGATAGCTGCTCGTGTCGCGCGAGTCGAAGGCGAATTCCAGCACCTTCATGCCGGGCAGACGCGAGTCGGCAAGCAGCTGCGTGACCTCCGGCGTGGGATAGCCGAGATCCTCGGCGATGAACTCAATGTCGTGGAACCAGCCGGTCAGCACGCCGACGAGCGCCATGCCGGGGCCCTTGACCCAGCGGCCGTTTTTCGCGGTCGTCTCGCCATAGGGCACGGCCCAGTAGCTCTCGAAGCCGCGGAAGTGGTCGATGCGGATGACGTCGTAGAGCTTCGCCGCCCCGCCGATGCGTCGGATCCACCACTCAAAGCCGTCCTTCTGCATGGCCTCGTAGTCGTAGAGCGGGTTGCCCCAGAGCTGACCGTCGGCGCTGAAGTAGTCCGGCGGCACGCCGGAGACCTCGACGGGCACGTTTCGCTCGTCGAACTGGAATTTCTCCGGCTCGCTCCACACGTCGGAGGAGTCCATCGCCACATAGATGGGGATGTCGCCGATGATGCGGATGCCGAGACCGTTGATGTAGCTCTTGAGCGCGCTCCACTGCCGGAAGAAGAGAAACTGAATGTAGGTGAACAGCTCCACATCCCCGCGCAGCTCCGCGCGGTAGCGCTCGAGCGCGTCGGCCCGGTGCAGCCGCGCGCCCTCGTCGGGCCATTCGGTCCAGGACTTCATGCCGAAATGGCGCTTGAGCGCCATGAAGAGCGCGTAGTCCGGCAGCCAGCGGCTGTTTTCCGATTCGAAGGCGGCGACCGCCTCGCGGTCGCGCTCCCAGCCGCGCGCCTTGGCCCTTTCGAGCAGCGCGAAGCGGCTCTCGTAAATCTTGCCGTAGTCGACGTAGCGCGGCTCCGAGCCCCACGCGCAGGAGGTGACCTCCTTGCGCGTGAGCAGCTTATCCTTGATGAGCAGATCGAGGTCGATGAAGTACGGGTTGCCCGCAAAGGTCGAAAAGCTCTGATACGGCGAGTCGCCGTAGCTTGTGGGGCCGAGCGGCAGAAGCTGCCAGTAGCCCTGTCCCGCCGCGTGGAGAAAATCGGCAAAGTCATACGCCGCCTTGCCGAACGTGCCGATGCCGTAGGGCGAGGGAAGCGAGGAGATCGGCATCAGAATGCCGGAGGAACGATTCATGTGAAATCAGCCTTTCACGGCGCCGGCCGCGACGCCCTTGATGATGTATTTCTGGCAGCAGAGGTAGAAGATGATGACGGGGACGATGCTCAGGAAGATGAGCGCTATCGTCGCGCCGAGATCGACCGTGCCGTAGCTGCCCTTGAGGTACTGGATATGAATGGGAATGGTCTTGTACTTGGTGCTGTCGAGCACGAGATAGGGGAGCAGATAGTCGTTCCACACCCACATGATCTCGAGAATGCCGACGGAGATCATCGTGGGCCGCAGCATCGGGAACACGACGGAGAAATAGGTGCGCAGCGGACCGCAGCCGTCGATGGCGGCGGCCTCCTCGATCTCCAACGGGATGGACTTCACGAAGCCCACGAACATGAAGATGGCAAGCCCCGCGCCGAAGCCGAGGTAGATGATGGGAATGGTCCACGGCGTATTGAGCGCGACCTTTTCGAGGCTGCCGCTCGCAAAGTTAAAGTAGGGTATCTTCACGCGGTCGGCGGTCTTGGAGAGAGTGAACATGACCATTTGGAACGGCACGACCATGGAAAAGACGCAGAGGTAATAGACGCCGCGGCAGAGCTTGCTGTCCACGCGGGCGATGTACCACGCGGCCATCGAGGTGCACAGCAATATCAGCGCCGTGGAGACGAGCGTGATGAAAAGACTGTAGAACGCGGACTTCCAGAAGGGATAATTGCCGAAGGTGACACCCTTGATGTAGTTTGCCCAGCCGGCAAAGCTCTCGGCGGTGGGCAGGGCAAAGGTCTCGGTCTTGACATAGGTGTTGAGCTTGAAGGAGTTGACTACCACAGCCAGCACCGGCAGGATGTAGAGGATGCAGATGAAGGCCAGCACGACCGAAAGAATGGTCTTGCGGCGGCGTTCGGCGGAAAGGGAACCGTTCATTACTGCTGCACCTCCTTTTTGCGTGTAGCGCGCAGCTGGATCAAGCCGATGGCGGCGACGAGCAGGAAGAACAAAACGGCCTTGGCCTGCGCGGTGCCGCGGGAGTTGACGTTCTGCCCGTAGAACGTGTTGTAGATGTTCAGCGCCAGCATCTCGGTCGTCTTGATGGCTGAGCCGTCGGACTGGATGATGTAGGGCTGACCGCCCGTGAGGGCGAGGTTCTGGTCGAAGAGCTTGAAGCTGTTCGTCAGCGTGAGGAAGGTGCAGATGGTGATGGAGGGCATCACGTTCGGGATGGTGACCTTCCAGAGTGTCTGCCAGCGGTTTGCGCCGTCGATCTTTGCGGCCTCGAGCATATCCTCGGGCACGGCCTGCAAGCCGGCGATGTAAATGATCATCATATAGCCGACCTGCTGCCAGCACATGAGGATGATGAGGCCCCAGAAGCCGTATTTCGTCTCCAGCAGGATCGACGTGCCGTAGCGCGAGAGGATGCCGTCGAAGATCATCGACCACACATAGCCCAGCACGATGCCGCCGATGAGGTTCGGCATGAAGAACACCGTGCGGAAGAGATTGCTCCCCTTGATGCCCTGTGTGAGGGCATAGGCCACGGCGAAGGCCAGCACGTTGATGAACACGAGCGAGACGAGCGCAAAGAGCGCCGTGTACCAGAACGAATGGACAAAGCTCGCGTCGTTCAGCGCCTTGATGTAGTTGCCGAAGCCGATGAACTGCGCGTCCGAGGTCGTCTTGAACTTGCAGAACGAGAGGTACACGCCCTTGCAGAACGGATAGACGAAGCCAATGGCGAAAGCGCAGAGCATGGGACCCATGAACAACGGGGACCACCGCCGGATCGGGCGGCGGACGAGCGAGCTGTTGACGGCTGCTGCGTCGTGTTTACGCTTCAATTCGATCACTCCCATCAAGATAGATTGACTGAGCACGGCGCGGGCCTCTTGCGGCCTCTGCCGTGATAGAAGAAGAGGACGGGCGAAGGCCCGCCCTCTTCACAAGAATAGTAGGTTTTGCGATATGGAGACGCTTAGCCGTTGGCGGCAGCGTACTGCACGGCCCAACCGTCCACGAACGCGGTCTTGACCTGCTCCCAGTTGGCGTCGGTGGGATCGTTGTCATACTGGTTCATCGCGGCGACGATGGCTTCACGGTAGGCGTCGACGTTGGGCTGGAAGTTGGTGACCCAAGGCATGACGTAGTTGCCCTCGGCGGCATAGGCGTTGGCGTCGGCCAGGAAGCCGCAGGTGGACTCGGCAGCCTGCTTGTAGGGCATGACGGCGAATTCATCGACGAGCATACGGGAGACCTCAGCGTCGGTGACGAGCCAATACATGAAGTCGAGCGTAGCCTGAATGTCCTCGGCAGAGGCCTTGGCGTTCACGGCCCAGCAGTTCTCGGTGCCGCAGTTCAGACCGGCCTTCTCCTCACCGGCAACGCCGCAGTAGAAGGGGATCATGGAGAGGTTGTCAAGACCGTACTGACCATCGCCGGTGCCGGTCAGAGCCGCCCACTCCCAGGAGCCGTTCTGATAGAACACAGCCTGCTCCTTGCCGAACTCGGCCTGGGCGTCATAGCCGCCGGCAGCGAGGGTGGAGGGAGCGACCGCGCTGTTGTTGATGTAGAGATCCCAGAGGTTCTTGAAGTTCTGCATGTAGGTGCCCTTGATGCTCGGGGGGCAGACCTTCCAGGCGTCGGGATCGTCCACGGACTCATAGTAATACTCGAGGTTGGCGAGGTGGCCGGTGAAGCGCCAGCTGGAGTCGCTGCTCATGGAGGAGGAGGTGAAGGCGTCGAAGCCCAGCTCGGCGGCGCGGGAGTGGATGTCCTCCGCAACGGCCTTGAGGGTCTCAAAGTTGGTGATGTCGCTGAGCTGATAGCCGGCCTTCGCCAGCAGATCCTCGTTGACGATGATGCCGTAGCACTCATAGCAGTAGCCGATGGAGCAGAGCTTGCCGTCGGCGTCGTAGAGGTTGTAGGCGTCGGTGGTCAGCTCACCCGCGATGGGGGTGCCGGTCAGGTCGTAGCAGTAGTCGCCCCAGGTGTCCACGGCGGCCTGGTTGCCGACGACGAACATCGTGGGAGGCGCTTCCTTATCCATCGCGGCGGTCAGGGTCTCGTTGTAGGTGCCGGACGCGGCGGTCTGGATGGTGACGGGCACACCGGTCTTTTCGGTGTACATGGCGGCGACCTTCTGCAGGGTGCCGTCCGCCTCGGGCTTGAAGTTCAGCCAGAACACACGGCCGGCGGCCTCGGTGGCGTCACCGTCGCCGGAGGGCTCCTCGGCCGTCTTGTTGCCGCAGGCAACGAGGCTGAGAGCCATAACAAGTGCCAAGACAAGCGCAAGATACTTCTTCATGTTTCATTGATCTCCTTATTCAAATTTATTTTCACGCGCTCGGCGCGGGAAAATCATTTCGTCAGGTCACGCACGGATTCACCCGCGCGCAGGGTGGTCGGCAGCGTCAGATGGTCGTGCGCGCCGCCGCGGATGACGCCGAGCAGCAGCTCGACGCTCTTCGTGCCCATAGCCGTCATCGGCTGGCAGAGGGTGGTGAGCATGGGATGGATGTACTCGGAGACATTGATGCCGTCGATGGCGATGATGGAGCAGTCCTCGGGAATGCTGCGCCCGCTTTCGCGCAGGGCGCGCATCGCGCCGATCGCCATATCGTCCGCGATGGCAAAGACGGCGGTGAAGTCCGCCGGACGCTTCAGCCGCTCGCGCATGGCGCGGCAGCCGCTTTCCACGGTGAAATCGTCCGCGCAGATGACGTCCTCATCCTCGGGCGGGATGCCCAGCTCGCGCAGCGCGCGGGCGTAGCCGGAGTAGCGCAGCTGGGAGATGGAGCTGTCGTCGGGGTCGGCGGTCAGCGCCGCGATGCGGCGGTGGCCCTTTTTGGCCAGCTCCATGACCGCGCGGTAGGCCTCCTGCTCGTCGGCGATGGAGACGGAGGAATACTTGCTCGGATCGAGCGTGCCGTAGGCGTTAGTGTAGGTGCAGCAGACAAAGGGCACGTTGAGCAGTGCCAGCTCCGCGGGAGAGTAATCCGAGCGTCCGCCGAGAAAAATGAGGCCCTGCAGGCGCTTTTCGCGCTCCATCACCGCGCCGCACTTGACCTCGTCATCGCAGGAGGCGATCTGACGCATGACCATCGTGTAGCCCGCAAGGTCGAGCTTATGCTCGATGGCACGGATGATATCGGTGTAGAAGGGGTTCTGCACGCCGCGCACCACAAGGCCGACGGTGTCGGACTTCGTGCGCACAAGGCTGCGCGCGGAATTGTTGGGCAGATAGTTGTGCTCGGCAATGACCTCCAGCACGCGGCGGCGGCTTTCCTCGCTCACGTCGGGGCGGTCGTTGAGTACACGGGAGACCGTGCTCACGCCCACGCCGCTGAGCTTTGCAATGTCCTTGATGGTCATGGCGACACCCTCTGCATGAAAAAATCAAAGCCCGTTTCCGGGAACCTTACCGGTAACGTTTCCACTTTTCTTTTATTGTAGCAGTCTCTTCCCAAAAAGTCAAAGCACTTTGCCCTGTCCATCTTACCAAAAAAACGGCGGGAAAAATGTCGCAATGAACAAAGGGAGCCTCTGTCCGGCGTCGGACAGAGGCTCCCTTTCACAAAAATGCCTTTATTTTTCGAGCAGCAGCTCCGCGATCTGTACGGTGTTGGTCGCCGCGCCCTTGCGGACCTGGTCGCCGCAGCACCAGAGGTTCAGTCCGCGCTCGTCGGTCAGATCGTCGCGGATGCGGCCGACGTAGACGAGGTCCTGATCGCTCGTGTCGAGCGGCATGGGGTAGACCTTGCTGGCAAGGTCGTCGGTCAGCTTGCAGCCGGGCGCGGCGGCGATCAGCTCACGCGCGCGCTCGACGCTGATCTTTTCCTTTGTGCGCAGCACGACGGAGACGGAGTGGCTGCGCACCACGGGCACGCGCACACAGGTGCAGCTGACCTTCATCTCGGGCAGGTGGAGGATCTTGCGGCCCTCGTTCTGCATCTTCATCTCCTCGCTCGTGTAGCCCATGTACGCCTCGCCGCCGATCTGGGGGATGACGTTGTAGGCGATCTGGTACTGGAACACCTTCGGCTCGACGGGCTTGCCCTCGGCGAGCGCTGCGACCTCATCGTGCAGCTCGTCGATGCCGTTCTTGCCCGCGCCGGAGACCGCCTGATAGGAGCTGGCGATGATGGTCTCGATGGGGCTTTCCTTCGCCAGCGCGTTGATGGCGACGAGGGTGACGATGGTGGTGCAGTTGGGGTTGGAGATGATGCCGCTGTGCCACTTCACGTCCTCGGGGTTGATCTCGGGGATGACCAGCGGCACCTTGGGGTCGAGACGGAAGGCGCTGGAGTTGTCGACGAACACCGCGCCGGCCTTAACGATGGCGGGCGCGAAGCGCTCGGCAATGTCGTTCTCCGCCGCACCGAGCACGATGTCGAGACCCTCAAAGGCGTCGTCCGACGCCTCGACGATCGTGCACTTCCTGCCGCCGAAGTCGATCTCGCTGCCCGCGCTGCGCGCGGAGGCGATGGGGCGCAGCTCGCCGACGGGGAACTTGCGCTCGAGCAGAATTTTCATCATTTCCTGACCCACGGCGCCCGTCGCGCCGAGAATGCCTACATTATAAAGCTTCATGGTATTGCCCTCACCTTTTCCTTAAATATGTTCCTTGACAAAGCTGTCATACAGTACGCGAATGGCCTGCGCGAAGTCCTTTTCCTCCACGCCGACAATGATGTTCAGCTCCTCGGGGCCCTGCGTGATCATGCGGATGTTCACGCCGTTCTCACCGAGCTTGGCAAAGATCTTGCCGGAAACGCCGGGGCGGTACGCCATCTTCCGGCCGACCGCCGCGACGACCGCGATGTGCTCCGTCACCGTTATCTTATTCGGCTGCACCTCTTTTTGCAGCTCGCCCAGCATGGCGTAGAGGCATTTGGAGACCTTTTTGCTCTCCACCACCAGCGAGATGATGTCAATGCCGGAGGGGATATACTCCACGTTGACCTCGTGCTTGGCGAGAATTTCCAGGATCCGCACGAGCGTGCCGGGGTCGCCGGACATACCGGTCTTGGCGATGGTGATGACGGAGAAGCCCTTCTTGCCCGCGATGCCGGTGATGAAGCTGCCGTCGTTCGTGTCCTCCTCGATGCTCTCGAGAATGGTGGTGCCGGGGTGCTCCGGCTCGTTCGTGTTGCGGATGTTGAGCGGGATGTTCTTCTCACGCACGGGGAAGATGGTGCCCTCGTGGAGCACCTGCGCGCCGATGTAGCTCAGCTCGCGCAGCTCGCCGTAGGTGAGGTGGCGGATGGGCGCGGGATCGTCCACGATGCGCGGGTCGGCCATCAGAATGCCGGAGACGTCCGTCCAGTTTTCGTAGACGTCGGCGTCCAGCGCCGCCGCCGCCAGCGCGCCGGTGATGTCGCTGCCGCCGCGGGAGAAGGTGCGGATGCGCCCGTCGGGCATCACGCCGTAGAAGCCGGGAATGACCACGCTGCGGTCGCCCGCAGCGCGGCGCAGCGCCTCGTAGGTCGCGTCGGTATCCACCGTGCCGTCGAAGCGGAACTTCACCCACTCGGCGGCGTCGAGGAACTCGTAGCCGAGGTACTCGGCCATCAGCCGCGCGGAGAAGTATTCGCCGCGCGAGGCCAGCTCGTCCTTTTCGATGCCCTCCTGCATCTTCGCCCACAGGGCGTCGAAGTCGGGATTCAGGTCGAGCTTCAGACCGCAGTCGTGCGCAATCTCGAGATAGCGCGTGCGGATCATGTCGAAAATTTCCTCGCAGCTCACACCGTATTTGATGTGCGCGGCGCAGAGGTACAAAAGATCGGTGATCTTGTGGTCGCCGGAAAAGCGCTTGCCGGGCGCGGACACGATGACCACGCGGCGGGACTCGTCGGCCTCCACGATGGCCTTGACCTTGGCGAACTGCTGGGCGTCGGCGAGCGACGAGCCGCCGAATTTCAGAACTTTAAGCATTTTCCTTTACTCCTCCTCGATCCTTGCTAAGAATACCGGTTCGCCGCACGAGCGCGCGCGCTCGGCGCGCGCAAATGCCTCGGCGACGGTGATGGGCCCGGTGCAGACGGTCTCGCTGCCCGTGCGCAGGTAGAAGCGGCCGGCCGCCGCGGAATTGTCGATGTGCTTCGCCTCGTGCCGCGAGACATAAAAGCTCGGGCAGCCCTCGATGACGTCCACGCAGTCGCTCAGCACACTGCTGCCGGTGGGATAACCGCCCGCGCCCGCGCCGGAAAAGCTCAGCTCGCCGAAGCGCGCGCCGCGCAGGGTGACGAGGTTGCCCGTGCCGTTCGTCTGCGCGACCGGCGACGCGGCGGGGAAGAGCGTGGGGCAGACAAAGGCGGAGATGCGGCCCTCGTGCCGTTCGGCGCGGACGAAGAGCTTGCAGACCCTGCCCAGCTCGCGCCAGGCGGCGAAGTCCTTTTCCTCCACGCTCGAGATGCCGAAGCAGGGGATCTCCTCCTCCTGCACCGACGCGCCGAAGGCGAGGTTCGCGCTGAGCACCAGCTTGCGCCGCGCGTCGTAGCCCTCCACGTCCGCGGTGGGATCGGCCTCGGCGTAACCGAGCGCTTGCGCCTCGCGCAGACAGGTGGTATAATCGACGCCGGAGGCTGTCATGGCTGAGAGCATGTAGTTCGTCGTGCCGTTCAGGATGCCGCCGACGGCGGTGATCTCATCGAGCCGCGCGGCGCGGGAGAGGGACGTGAGCCACGGGATGCCGCCGCCCGCCGCCGCCGTGCAGCGCAGCGACACGCCGCACTCCCTCGCAAGCTCCAGCAGCTCGTCGTAGTGCGCGCACACGAGCTGCTTGTTCGCGGTGACGACGTGCTTGCCCGCGCGCATGGCCGCGCAGATATAACGGTAAGCCGGCTCCAGTCCGCCCATGACCTCGACCACGATGCCGACCGAACGGTCGCGCACGATCTCGTCGAAATCATTTGTCACGGTGCAGGGAAGCTCCGGGCGCGGACGGCGGGATAAAACGCTCGTCACGCGCAGATCGCTCCGCCCGAGCGTGAGCTCGTAGAAGGCCTTGCCGACGGTGCCGAAGCCGAGCAATGCAATGTTCATGGGGTGTGCCTGCCTTTCTCTCTGTAAAATCCGCCAAGTATGGACGATTTGTGCAGTTTGCACGGAAATGTCCGCGGTAGAAAAACACTTGACTTTTTGATGGGAACAATATAACATGAGCATTGTCGAAATGCAATAGGCAATCGAAAAAATATTTTGATATGGCAAATGAAAAAAACCGAAAAGCGGAGGTATTTTTAATATGAACTATCAAAGCACGCGGAACGCGGCCCTCACCGCATCGAGCGCCGAAGCGATCCTGAACGGCCTTGCCCCCGACGGCGGGCTGTACGCCATGCCGGCCCTCTCGGGGCTGGACTTCGACTGGAAGCGCTGCCTGACGCTCTCCACGCAGGGCATGGTGACGGAGATATTATGCGCGCTGCTGCCCGACTTCACGCACGCGGAGATGGAGCAGCTTGTCCATGCCGCCTACACCGGCAAATTCGAGACCGAGGACCTGACCCCCACCGTTCCGGTCGGTGAGGACACGGTGCTCGAGTTGTTCCGCGGCCCCACGAGCGCCTTCAAGGATGTGGCGCTCTCGATGCTGCCGCACCTGATGACGGCGGCAAAGAAGAAGTGCGGCGTGGACGATGAAATTTTGATCCTCACCGCGACCTCCGGCGACACCGGCAAGGCCGCGATGGAGGGCTTCTGCGACGTGGCGGGCACGAAGATCATCGTCTTTTACCCGGACGGCGGCGTGTCCGCCGTGCAGAAGGTGCAGATGGTCACGCAGGGCGGCGACAATACCTGTGTCGCCGCGGTGCGCGGCAACTTCGACGACGCGCAGACTGCCGTCAAGCAGGTCTTTGCCAGGGTCGGCGGCGAGGGGCTGCTCGCGGGCAAGGGCGTGCGCCTTTCGAGCGCGAACTCCATCAACATCGGCCGCCTTGCCCCGCAGGTCGTCTATTACTTCCGCGCCTACGCAGACCTTGTCCGCCGCGGCACGGTCGCTGTCGGCGAGCGGGTGGACTACGTTGTTCCCACCGGCAACTTCGGCGACATTCTCGCCGGCTACTTCGCCCGCGAGCTGGGGCTTCCCGTCGGCACGCTCGTGTGCGCGTCCAACGCCAACAACGTGCTCACCGACTTCATCCGCACGGGCCGCTACGATAAAAAGCGCCCGTTCTACCTCACCAGCTCGCCCTCGATGGACATTCTGGTGTCGAGCAACCTCGAGCGCCTGCTGTTCCTGCTCTCCGGCGACGAGCAGCTGGTGGCGAAGCTGATGCGTCAGCTCACCGAGGACGGCGCCTACGAGGTGCCGGAGGAGCTGAAGGAGAAGATCCAGTCCCTCTTCTGGGCGGGCTGCTGCGGCGACGCCGAGACGAAGCAGACCATCGGAAAGGTCTGGCAGGAGCATCATTATCTCTGCGATACGCACACCGCCGTGGCGTGGAACGTCGCGCAGCAGTACAAGACGGCGAACCCCGCTCATGCGCCGGTCGTGGTGCTCTCCACCGCGTCGCCCTACAAGTTCCCCGCCGCCGTGCTCGAGGGCCTCGGCGAAAAGGCGGAGGGCGACGAGTTCGCCGTCATGGAGCAGCTCGAGCGTCTGACCGGAATTCCCGCGCCGAAGAACCTCCGCGGTCTGCGCGAGCGCCCCGTGCGCCACACCACCGTCCTCGACCGCGAGGAGATGCTGCCCTTTGTCCTGGAAAAGGCGCAGGAAAAGAAGTGGTTCTAAGATGAAAAAAGGAAGCGAAGGGGAGACCCCTTCGCTTCCTTTTTCTTATATTTACTGTGTCAGCCCATGAACCTCGGCACGATCACGCCGCGCGGCGCGTCGGGCGTCAGCTCAAAGGAGCTGCCGTCAAGACAGTGTACCTCGTCTGCGGGATAGAGCCGCAGGAAGTCCTCCACCGTGGCGATCACATCGTAGCCGTGGCTGCCGTGGCGGTAGTGCATCGGCACGATCACACGCGGCGCGATGGCGTCCGCCACGCGCTTGGCGGTCTCCGCGTCGATGGTGTAGAAGCCGCCGACGGGAATCAGCAGCGCGTCACAGCCGCGCAGCGGCGCGAGCTGCTCCCCGCTCAGCTCGTGACCGAGGTCGCCGAGATGCACGACGCGCAGCCCCTCGGCGGCGAGGACATGGATGGTGTTCGTCCCGCGCAGCGCGCCGCCCTGATCGTCATGGAAGGCCTGGACGGTCTCCACCGTGAAGGGACTGTCCCCGCGCGGCGTGAGCTCCACCGCCTCCACAAAATCGTGATCGCGGTGATGGTGCGAGCAGAGCACTTCGTTCGCGCTCGTATGCAGCGGCGGATAGCTCTCCACATAATACGGGTCGAGCACGACGCGATAGCCGCCGCTTTCGACGGCGAAGCAGGAATGGCCCAGCCAGGTGAGCTTCATAGGCGTTTTCTCCTTATCGGTTATTCTTCGTTTTTCGGCTCCTCGTCCGCGGGGAGCTTGCTTTTCTTTTTGCCGAGCCTGCCGAGCGGCTTCTTTTTGCGCACCGCGCGCACGACGACCACGGCGAGCGCCGCCAGCACCGCCAGGAACACAAGATTGTTCGCGATGCCGATGGCAAGGTCCTCAAGGAATACGCCTGTGTCGCGCAGACCGTTCGTGAAGGCCCGCGCGATGCGCGCGCCGAAGGTCAGCGGCGCACCCTCGTTCTCATCGAGCTTGTAGGTCTCGCTGAGCGTCAGGCTCACGGTGGCATAATCCACCAGCGCGTCGTAGTGGCGCAGTGTGCCGGAGAGGCTTTCGATCTCGTACTCCGTGTCGCTGATGGCGCTCTCAATGGTGATGATGTCCGCCATATTGTCCGCCTTCGAGAGCAGCTCCTGCAGCCGCTCGAGCTTGATCTGCGCGGTCTTGAGACGGGAGTCGGTGTCGTAGTATTCCTCGGTGATGTTCTCCGCCGAGGAGGACATATAGGTGACGTGGCAGAGCGAGCCGACCTGCTCGCAGAAGTGCTCGTACTCCGCGGCGGGCACGCGCACGGTGAATTCACCGTAGCGGTAGCCGCTTGAGCGATTGCTCAGACTCTTGCTCTCAAAGTAGCCGCCGCAGGACTTCACCAGCTCGGTGATGGCGGTCTCGCTCGTCGTGTAATCCTGCGTCTGCACCTCGATGCTCGCACGGTAGATCATCTTCGCGTCGCTCTGCGGGACCGTGCCGCCGGTGAGCGTCTGGCCGTCGTCCCAGCCGTAGTCGGCGTCCGCCGCCGGGGCCTCCGGCTCGTAGGCATAGCCATTTTCCGCCTTGTCGTAGTAGCTCTGGCTCGTCATCATGCTGTCCGCGCTGTCGCGCGGAGCCGCCTTGCTGCCGCAGCCCGTGAGCAGGGCAAGCAGCATCAGCGCGCTGAGAAAAAGGGCAAGCGTTCTCTTCATCTTTCATCACCTCAATCTATTATTTGGGGTCTCTGAAGGGTTTGACGCTGAAAACTGGAAAAAGTTCCCGTTTTTCCTATTTTTTCTCGGCTTCCAGCCGCGCGAAAGTCTCCAACGCGGCGAGAATGCTGTGCTCCTCGCCCGCGGCGGCCGCGTCGGCGCCGGCGGCGTAGGAGCCGACGCCGTGGGAAATGCACTCCTTCCAGCGCACGACGTTGTTGAGCACGCTCGCGCATTTCATGCCGCGCAGCCGCCCGACGGTCAGCAGCGCCGCGGTCTCCATGTCGCTGCCGAGCACGCCCTTTTTCGACCAGTATTCGTTGATCTCCTCGATGTCGTCGATGTAAAAGCTCTCGTGGCTGCGGATGATGCCGAGGCGGTGGGCGAAGCCCTGCGCGCGGATGCTCTCCGTCAGCGCGAGCAGCAGCTCCGTGTCCGGCACGGCGGGATAGCCCTCGCGCACATAGGCGCGAGAGGTGCCGTCGTCGCGCACCGCGCCGGCGGCGATGAGCAGCTCACCGGGAGCGATGTCTGTCTGTAAGGCTCCGCAGGAGCCGATGCGGATGGCGTGCGTCACGCCGATGTTATGCAGCTCCTCGACCGCGATGCCGGTCGAGACGCCGCCCATGCCCGTGGACATGGCCAGAATGCGTGCGCCGCGGTAGGCGCCGACAAGGCTGCGGTACTCGCGGTTCATGCCGAGGTCCTCGACCTCGCTCATGTGCGACGCGATGCGCTCGGCGCGCCTGGGGTCGCCGGGCAGGATGGCATAGCGGACGTTCAAGCTCTCGTCGAGCTGGATATGAGGCTGCTTCATATTCGTTTCTCCTCTCAGGGTATGGGATTCAGAAGGGGGTGCGCCGTCACCGCTCCAGCAGGAAGCGCGCGACGCTTTCCATCGCCGCGGCGGCCTTGCGCAGGGGGAACATCTGAAAGACGTGCCACATCCCCTCGCTCACCTCGAAGCGGCAGGGAACGCCAGCCCGCTCCAGCGCGTGACAGAGCATCTCGGCATCCGAATACAGGATCTCGTGATCGCCGGCCTGAATGAGCGTCGGCGGGAAGCCGGTAAGGTCGGCAAAGAGCGGCGAAAGATCGGGCGAGGCGTAGTCCCGCCCGCCGGCGTAGGCGGTGCGCACGGCCTCGATGTACTCCGGCGTGAGCATCGGGTCGCTCTCCGCGCGCTCGGCGTAGGACGCGCCCGACATCGTCATGTCCGTCCACGGAGACATCAGCACCAGCGCCCCGGGCAGGCGGCGGCCCGCCGCCTTGAGACGACGGCACAGCACGAGCGCGAGGTTGCCGCCCGCGCTGTCGCCTGCGAGCACGACATCCCGCGCGCCGTAACCCAGCAGCATGAGATGATCCCACGCGCGCAGCGCGTCCTCGACGGCGGCGGGGTAGGGATGCTCGGGCGCGAGACGGTATTCAAAGCTCAGCACGTCGTAGCCCGTGACGTGCGCGAGCTTGGATGCGAGCACGCGCGCGTAGCCGAGGTTGCCGCTCGTGTAGCCGCCGCCGTGGCAGTAAAGAATGGCGTGACGGCTGCCGTGAGGAGCCTTGAGCCGCATCCACGCGGCGTTCATGCCGCCGAGTGAAAATTCCTCGTAGTCCATGCCGGCCATCGGCGCGGTCAGCCGGCCGAGGACCTCCTGACTGCGACGCTGATGCTCCAGCTCCTCCTCGGTCATGGTCTCGGGCGCGCCCGCGCTGTGCAGCGCCTTGAGCGCGCGCATCAGCGGATCGAGGCGCGGGCTCTCGGCCTCGTTTTTCTTCTTTTTCAGCGGAAGGTTCAGCTTGTTTTCCATCGTTATCTCCTGCCTGTGATCAGTCTTCCTGCCTGTATAATATCATGTTTGCGTAAAAAAGAAAAGGAAAACCGTCATTTTTCTTGTGGAGCGCGCGCCGCTGTGCTACAATAAGCCATCCGAGGCGATGCCGCGCGGAAGGAGGAAACGACGATGGCGAGACCCGACAGCAAATGGTACAAGCTCGACAGCGCGGGCATTCTCTACTCCGCGCTGCAAAAGGAGGAGTATTCCGCCATCTACCGCTTCTCCGCCCGGATGGAAAGGGAGGTCGATCCCGCCGCGCTCCAGCGCACCATCGACCGCTGTATGCCGCGCTTCCCGAGCTTTGCCGTGCGCATCCGCAAGGGCCTGTTCTGGTACTATCTCGAGCCGAACCATGCGCCCGGACCGTTTTTGAAGGAGGACGTCTCCGACCCCTGCCAGCCCGTCCGCTTCCGCGAGGACAACGGCTGGCTCGTGCGCTTTTACTATTACCGCGAGCGCATCTCCGTCGAGGTCTTTCATGCGCTTTCCGACGGCGGCGGGGCCATCGTCTTTTTCCGCACGCTCCTTGCCGAATACCTGCGCCAGACCGGCGTGGACGTTCCCGCGGGAAACGGCGTGCTCGATCTGAACGAGCCGCCGCGCGAGGAGGAGCTGGAGGACGCCTACGCCCGCTATGCGGGCCGCCACGCCTTCGGCCTGCGCCGCCTGCCGAGGGCCTATCAGAATACCGGCACGCCGGAGCCGTTCTACACCTTCCATGTCACGATGGGCTTCGTGCCGCTCTCCCGCCTGCGCGAGCAGGCAAAGAAGCATAACGCCTCCATCACGGAGTACCTCTCCGCCGTGCTCATCCACGTCATTCTGGAAAAGCAGAAGCGCGAGAGACCCTACCGTGAGCGCCCCGTGGCGCTGGCGGTGCCGATCAACCTGCGCGCATGGTTCCCGAGCGAGACGCTGCGCAACTTCATCACCACCGTCCGCCCGTATATCGACCCGGCGCTCGGCGACTACACCTTCCCCGAGATCGTCTCGCAGGTGCGCCATTTTATGAAGCTGCACATCAACCGGCAGGAGCTGCAGGCGGCGTTTACCGGCAACGTCCGCTTTACGGAGAATTTTGCCCTGCGCCTCATTCCGGTCGTGCTCAAGAATCCGGTCATGGCGCTCAACTACCGCTTGTTCGGTGTGCGCCCCTATTCCTGCACCTACACCAACCCCGGCGCGTTCACCGTGCCGCCGGAGATGGCGGCGCACATCCGCGGAGCGGAGGTCATTCTCGGTCAGGCGACCGTGCCGCGCTGCCACTGCGCCTCCATCAGCTACGGCGATACCATGGAGATCACCTTTGCCGGCACGCAGGCGGAGACGGACACCGAGCGCGATTTTTTCCGCTTCCTCGTGCGCGAGGGCATCCCCGTGCGCGTGGAGAGCAACCGCTGAAGAGCGGAGCGAAAGGACGAAAACGATATGTCATACTGTGTCAACTGCGGCGTGGAGTTGGACCCCGGCGCGGCGCGCTGCCCGCTTTGCGGCACGCCTGCCTGGAAGCCGGACCCCGACGCGCCGAGCTATTTTCCCACCAAGCCCGCCGAGGTGCCGCCCGCCTCGCGCCGTGCGGCGGCCGCGCTGCTCACGGCGATGCTCGCGTCGGTATCCCTGTGCTGCGGTGTGCTGAACCTGCTGCTGCCCACCGAGCGGCCCTGGTCGCTCTACGTCATCGGCGCGGCGGTGATGCTCTGGATCTGGTTCGTGCTGCCGATGCTCGCGCGGCGCATCCCCATCTTCTTCCGCCTGACGGCGGACGTCGCCGCGGTCGGTGTGTACGTCTTCCTCATCTCCATCGACCTGAGCGGCAGCGCATGGTTCCGCGGCCTCGCCCTGCCCATCCTCGGCTGGGCGTGCGTGCTGGTGTTCCTTTTGAGCTTTCTGCTGCGCGGCGGGCGGCGGTCGCGGCTCTCTGCGATCGCCATGTGCATCGGCACCGTGGGCCTGATGGCGCTGGGCGTGGAATACTGCATGGACCGTTTTTTCCGCGCGGCGTGGCAGCCGACGTGGTCGCTCGTCGTGGTGGTCATCTGCATCGGGCTCATCATCCCGCTGCGCGTCGTGCGCCGCGTGCCCTCGCTGCGCGAGGAGGCCCGCCGACGCTTCAATATGTGAAAAAGGGAGGGCATGGCGCGCGCCATGCCTTCCCTTTTTTGTGTTTGCACGTGGACCCAGCATATCGCTAGCCCTTGCTCCACGGTATTTACACGCGAATTGTTCAATGCACCAATTTGCACCAATTTCATTTTTTCGCGTGTGCAAACTCTATATTAATTCTATCATACATCAGTTCATAAGAAAAGTAAAACGCCGCAGTTGCCTGCGGCGTGATTTGTAATGTGCTGATTGCTAATGTACGAGTTCGATAACCTCTCCATTTGTTAGAGAGAATACGAAACGCCCGTCTTGATAAACGGTCAGCGATTGTACTAACTCGCGCCAGCGTTCATCGCTATAAGAGACATTTGCTTCTTTGCGCTTCACTTGCATTTCTTCAAACAAATCTTTTACTTCTTCCTCCCGAAGAGATTTCGTCTGGCAAATCGATTCACCATCATATTTGTGATTGCAATACCAGATGGGATACCGTTCGCCCGTACTGCGTACTCGCCAAATGTCGCGTCCATATAGGGTTCCACAGTCTCCGCAGATAATCCTTCCAGAAAACGTGTAATCAGAATAGACGCGGGTTCGGCGTTTATGGTTCTTTGCGAGCATTTCCTGAACATGATCAAACGTTTCAGGATCTATGATTGGCTCATGTGAATGTTCTACTAGATACTGCCGCACTTCACCATTGTTCTTTTTAACTTTCTTAGACAAATAATCAGTGGTGTAGGTCTTTTGCAAAAGCGCATCACCTTTAAACCTTTTATTGAACCCGGAACGCAGCCTTCTATGGACGAGGTAAAAGAAACGCTAAAATCTCTTGATTATCTGTGGAAGTCCGTAAAGCTAAGTCCCGAACAACAGAAAAGGTTTAACACATGGTATAAACAGTGCTATCGGGTGCGAGGTGGCGAGGATATTGAGCCTTTTTTAAATTCAGATGCGGAAAATGTCAATGAATAGTCAGGATGCTTCGGTGCCTTATGGCAGCCGGTTTGCCGCCGCGTCTGATACCGCCCGGAGCAACCGCTGGATATAGTGATTCGCCCGTCGGACGTTACAATTGGTGGAGATGCTCCACTCGCAGAGCACCTCTACTATAATCCTCATCAGCATTTTGACCTTCTCGCTTTCAAGCGCAGGAATAGGTGATCCTTTAGGCAGCCACACAATCTCCAGTCTTTGATAAACGCTTTCGGTCATCCGATAAAGAATACCCTGATTATTGAGATCGGAACAGATAGGGCAAAACACATCCCGCCTGTGCGCCATGTAAACCATCATGGCGTAAAACAGGCGGGCGTTTTGATCTCGGACAAGCTGGAGTTTTTGTAGGTTTTTGTCAAAACAAGCGGAGAACTCAGACAGGATTGTTTCCTCGCTCTCGGCGATAACAGAGTCGAAATCGGAGCAGTGGCGATGGACGGTTCTCCATGACAGTCCTGCTGTCTTTGCCACTTGCCGCGCCGTGAGCCTCCCACGATACCTCCTGATCAGTGAAAAGGCCGCTTTCTGGATGGTGTGCTCGTTGCGGTAATATAGCCGGTTGTGCACCGACGGTCTGCGTTTGTTTTGCCTTTTGCCCATCCATATTATAATAACACGAAAGATCAACAAAGTGTGCTATAATGGTTATGTGAGAGAATTAAAAACTGCTCACGTAGCAAAGAAAATAATTAGCGGATTCCGCTGGAGATTATATGTCTGAACAATTGCATAGGGATGGTGAATCTTCTGTAGAAAGGGATAGGGATAATCAACTTGAAATTCTTTCGGAGATGAGCGATCAATTTAATCCTGATAGAGCACGGCAATTAGCAGAAGCAGATAGGCCAAAACAACAACCCGAAAATTCTGCACAGACTCATTTAGAGGTATTTCCTATAAACCCGGGCAGCAAACCGGTTGCTGAAATGACCGAGGGCGAAGCAGATGAAGCTTATAATGACATTCTATGCAGATTAAGCCAAGATTTCGTTGTCGGTGCTGATGCAAAAGAGAAAAAAGAAATAGCCGCTCGCATAATTGATGCAGAGATTGTATGGCAAAACGCAGGCGACAATCTTATAACATATATTTAGTACAGGCTCCATGGGCATGGGAAGACATAAAGTATTCGGCATCTGTAAACGCAAATGTAACGAGCTACACTTTTGAGAAAGTAAAAGCTGGCTCGTATAATGCATTTGTGATAGCGATGCCAAATGGCACAGAAGCACAGAGTGTATGGACCGAGTTTTCTGTTGCGAATCCTGAGCCGAGCGTATCTTTTAGTGCGTGGGAGAACAGCAAATACACCTATATCCGCGAAACAGATGCTGCCATCGGTCAACAGATTGATGTTTCCGGCGGCACCTGCACAAAGACCGGAATGATTCTGTATGATAATAACCGCAAGGAACTCGGACGCGCAGAGAACCCCTCATATACAGAACATCGGGTATTTTTCAAAATAAATGAAGAGTTGGGCGTAACGCTTTCTCCGGGGACAACCTATCAATATCAGTTTTGGGCGGCTGTTAACGGCAAGATATATTATAGCGATTATCAGTCTTTTGAGACGAACGGAAGTGCCAACATTGCGGTTACTGGCGTTTCGCTCAACAAAAACTCCCTGTCCCTGAAAACGGGAGAATCAGCAGCTTTGACCGCAACAGTTAGTCCCAGCAACGCAACGGATAAAACCGTGACGTGGAGCAGCAGCAACACGAAGGTTGCCACGGTGAACGGCGGCAAAATAACCGCCGTTGCCGCAGGTACGGCGACGATTACGGCAAAGGCCGGGAATAAATCGGCCACCTGCACCGTGACCGTTTCTAACGCCACCGTCGCGGTAACGAGCATCAGTTTGAATAAAACAACTCTTTCTCTGACTGCGGGCGAGAATACTACGCTTACGGCCACAGTCAGCCCCAGCAACGCCACGGATAAAACCGTGACGTGGAGCAGCAACAACACGAAGGTCGCCACCGTGAGCGGCGGCAAAGTGACCGCCGTTGCCGCTGGTACGGCGACGATCACGGCAAAGGCCGGAAACAAAACGGCGACCTGCTCCGTGACTGTTTCCAACGCCACCGTTGCAGTCACATCAATCAGCTTGAGTCGGACTTTCAGCACCCTCAACAGCGGAGATACGGCAACGCTGACTGCAACCGTTTATCCCGATAATGCAACAGACAAAAATGTTGTGTGGACAAGCGACAACGAGGCTGTCGCAACCGTCAACAATGGCGTGGTGACTGCCGTTTCTGCCGGAACGACCATCATCAGAGCGCAGGCAGGCGGCAAATCGCAAAGCTGTACCATCACCGTCACAGGAGAGGCCAAGGAATATCAGTTTGAGATCGGCGCGTATGTCGATGGCGAATATGAAGTCAATTTTGGTTATTACGGCGTGGTAGATGTATATATTAACGGTGAGCTTGTTGCGCCGAGTGTCGGAATGTATCTCGCAAGTCTGCCTGCCGGAACCATTTATGAGATTAAGAACATTGTAAATAACATAAACGGCTATAAGTACGATGGTGTCTATGCTGGCTCGCTGAAAGGCACAGTTACAAGCGAAGCGGTCAACGTCGTTTTGCGTTTTTCTAAGGATAACTCAACATCCAATCATTTGTATCTCGACCAGGTAGGCGTTTCTATGATGGTAGGCGGCGGCACCGTTATTCTGAACCCATCAAACGGCACGTCCTTCCTTGCCGGTCATGTGGTGACATGGAGCAGTAGCGATCCAAATGTGGCCACGGTTTCTGAAGGGGTAGTTACACCTGTTTCGGCGGGTACGGCAATCATCTCTGCAAGTTATCAAGGGGCGACGGCTACCTGTACGGTTACCGTAAGAGGGTCAAAGGATTTAGATAATCAAGATGTTCCGTCATCATGGGCCACTGCCGAGGTTACAAAAGCATTTGATGCCGGACTTGTGCCGGAAGTCCTGCAAAAGAATTACACTAAGCCTGTCTCCCGCGCCGATGTCGCGCAGATGTTTATCAATTTGCTTGAGCAGAGCAGCGGAAAGAGCGTTGACAACCTAATGAACGAAAAAGGCGTGTCTGTCAATAAGGATGCGTTCACCGATACGTCGGAATATGCCGTCCTTGCCGCAAACGCCCTGGGGATTATCAATGGTACGGGGAATAGCAAATTCAGCCCGAACGGAACATTTACCCGCAGCCAGATCGCCGCGATCATAAACCGGGTAGCGAGGGTGCTTGGCGTCAATACCGACGGCTACACTCATAGCTTTACGGATGTTGCCGGTCATTGGGCCAACTCCGAGCTTGGCTGGCCGTCCAGCGTTGGGATTATCAACGGCGTCGGTGATAATAAGTTCAGCCCTGACACGGAGCTAACGACTGAACAGGCCATAGCAGTCACCTATCGCGCTTTACAAGTATTAAAGCAGTAACAGCCCAAATCAAAAGCTGGTCGGAAAACGGCTAGCTTTTTCAATGCTTGCATATCATTATTTGTTGAAAAACCGTGATTTTTTACAACAATTGGAAATATGTGCTATAATATGAGATAGCACATAACGTTGACACGGATAAATCAATTATTGGTGCATTTCGTGAAAACTGGTGCAACCGTGCAGAACGCCAAAATTGGAGCAAGTGATATCCAATCTTGACGTGGCAACACAGTAGTCTCGAGGGGAATCGAACCCTCGTTTTTTTAATGGATCATCTGTCTTGTCAAATGCACCAGATTATAATTTTCGTGTGTGTTCGCGTGTTAAAAACTGATAAAAGTGGTGCAAGTTGCAATTTGCTGGTCTCATCTGCTTGTGTGCGGGATTCGGAAAGTGGTGCGCTGAAAACCATGCGAGCAGCCATGCTGCATAAGATGACAATAAAAAAGGCGGGACACCCCCGTTATTCGCGGGGATGTCCCATCATTTTTTGCGTGGAGCGATATGCTACGTCCACGTCTCGATATGGTGCCGGTGGTGGGACTCGAACCCACACGGAGTCGCCCCCGGCGGATTTTGAATCCGCTACGTCTACCAATTCCATCACACCGGCGATAACAAAAGCTATTATAGAGGACGCTGCGTCGATTTGCAAGATAAATTTTTCCGGCAAAAAGCGCAAAAGGGGACTACCCTTTTTATGCGGCTTGTGCTATGCTATACTCTGTATCGGTAGATTATGCCCAAAGCGGGTCAAGGGAGGGGAAAGCATGGCGAACCACGGCAGAAAATTTGCCCGTGCGCTGGCGCTTGCGGCGCTTTGCCTGCTGCTCGGCGGCTGCGCGATGAACGTCTCGACCGACAAGCTCTATGCCTTGCCGAGCCTTCCGGCGGAATACGCCTCGCTCGAAGCGGAGATCAACGCCCTGCTCTCCGACGGCGCGGAGCACGCTGCGCCCATCTCGGGCAGCAACCTCCAGAGCGTGCAGATGGTCGATCTCGACGGCGACGGCGTAGAGGAGGCGGTGGCCTTCTTCCGCAAGGCGACGGACGAGCGGCCCGTGAAGATCTACTTCTTCCGCTCCAACGGCGACAGCTACGAGCAGATGGCCCTCATCGAGGGGACCGCCAGCTCGATCTACTCCATCACATACTATGACCTCGACGGCGACGGACGCCGCGAGATCCTTGTCGGCTTCAAGAGCGGCACGGAGCTGCAGGTGCTCGCCGTTTACACCCTGCGCGGCAGCGAGCCGCTCAACCTGCTCACCACCGCCTACCTCCGCTACGCCGTGAGAGATCTCAACGGCGACGGCCGGCAGGAGCTGACGGTGCTCTACAGCGGCGAGGAGAACCGCTGCATGGCGGACTGCTACACCTGGGACGACCGCGAACTGAGCTGCATCTCGACGCTCGAGCTGTCCTTCTCCGCGTCCGAGCTTTCGCGCGTGGCGGCGGGTGCTCTTTCGGATGGGCAGCAGGCGCTTTACGTCACCGGCGTGGCGGGCAACAGCGTGGCGGCCTACGATATCCTGACCGTGAAAAACGGCGTTCTGCGCAATGTCACGCAGAACACCGCCTCCTCCGCCGCGGACGGCGGCTTCCGCTTCCTCTCGCTCTATCCGACCGACATCGACGGCAGCGGCGTGATCGAGATCCCCGAGCCGGTCCCCTTCCCGCCGCTCGATGAGGAGAGCGAGACCTACTACCGCATCCTCTGGCGCGATTACGACAGCGCGGGAAAGAGCGAGGTCGTGTGCCGCACCTTCCACAACGCCGCCGACGGCTGGAGCCTGCTCCTGCCGGAGACGTGGGACGAGCAGGTGTCGCTCCTGCGCGCCGGAACGCCCGATGAAAACGCGGTCCTTTTCTTCTGCCGCAGCAGCGACGGACAGCTGCAGCCGTTTCTGGAGATCTGCGCCCTCACGGGCAGCGCCCGCGAGGAGCACGCCCGGCGCGGCGACCGCTTTGTGCTCGCCCGACAGGTCGAGACCGTTTACACCGCCGAGCTCCTGCCCTGCGACGACTGGGACGGCGCGGTCGACGAGGAGACCGTGAAGAAGAGCTTCAGCCTGATCGTCGCCGAGTGGACGACGGGCGAAAACTGAGAAAGGAACCGAGATACGATGAAAAAAGTGTTGGTCCTGGAGGATGAGTCCAGCATCCGCAGCTTTATCGTCATCAATCTGATCCGCGCCGGCTACGAGGTCGTGGAGGCCGAGACGGGCGAGGAGGCGCTGGAAAAGCTCAGCGAGAATCCCGATGTGCGCGTCACGCTGCTCGACATCATGCTGCCGGGCATCGACGGCTTTGAGGTCTGCCGCCGCGTGCGCGCGGCCTACCCGCACATCGGCATCATCATGCTCACCGCCCGCTCGCAGGAGATGGACAAGGTTACGGGCCTGATGACCGGCGCGGACGACTATGTCACCAAGCCCTTTTCCCCTGCCGAGCTGACCGCGCGCGTGGACGCGCTGCTGCGCCGCGCGGGCGATGCGCCGCTCGTCAGCGCTGCGGTCGGAGAGATCTCCCAGCCGCCGTTTCTGCTGAACATGACCGACCGCGTGGTGGAG
>Ga0256405_10004017_pt1 | contig 28705 bp, 28 predicted proteins | sample RumenRJG_02DNA_FD_189096 | JGI IMG/M metagenome (GOLD analysis project Ga0256405, IMG submission 189096) | Bovine rumen microbial communities from Lethbridge, Alberta, Canada - RJG_02 | ecosystem: Host-associated > Mammals > Digestive system > Stomach > Rumen | place: Canada: Alberta... | reverse complement strand
GAATTCCAACTATACAGCTCCTGCCTTTGTCACTGTTGACAAGGACAACAAGAAAGGAACGTATGTCCGTATTCCGGAGCGTTCTGAGCTGAACCAGGAAATCAACGAGTCCCTGATCGTCGAATACTACAACAGGTAATTAGTTGAGTTTCTGACAAAGCTGATACATAAGCCGAAAACGCAGATACGGCCGTGTATCAGCTTTTTTATTTCTTCCCCCTGTCCTTCTGCTAAACTGTCTTTAGATATCAGAGGATCATCTATGGCAAACATTGATCATCATTTCTATGAAGCCCTTGGCAGAGATCTGCACAGGCAGCGGATGGCAAAAAAAATTAAGCTGCAGCGTGTATCGGACCTAACCGGTCTTCCCCCTGAAGCAATTTCCCGCTATGAAAAAGGCGATCCGGAAATTGTTGAGGCATGGGATGAACTGTGCCGGGCAGTCGGCATCGATCCGGATGAAGAATGGGACCGTCTCGCACGAGAGGTTCCCCAGGGAAAAGCATCTCGGAATTCCACCCCTGATATTGAGGCGGTTACCGCCCTGCTGAAGACTCTTTCCCACCAGCATCAGAAGGAAGCTTTCGATTTCATCCAGTTCCTGCATCAGAAAGAAGAACAATAAACAGAAAACAGACGATACGAAAAAGATCCGCTGTCAGCTGATTGACATGCGGATCATTTCTTTCCTCAGAATGTCTTTTCCATGTGATGACGGATGATCGTACGAATGATATCCGCCGCAAGGTCAATATCGTCGTTGCAGACGACGTAGCGGTACTGATCGGTCATCTCCAGTTCCTTGGCTGCCTTGGCCAGGCGCTGCTGAACGATTTCCTCCGGCTCACTGCCCCGCTTGCGGATCCGATCCTCCAACTCCCGGGTGCTGGGCGGAACGATGAAGATCGTCAAGGCATCCGGGCACTTCTCCTTCACCTGCTTGCAGCCGTTGACTTCAATCTCAAGTAGAACGTTGCGGCCCTCATTGCGCAGCTTCTCAACGCCTTCCAGCGGCGTCCCGTAGCAGTTGCCGACAAACTCCGTCCACTCAAGCATCTTTCCTTCCTTCACTGCCTGCATGAACTGATCGCGCGTAACAAAGTAATAGTTAACGCCGTCTTTCTCGCCGGCCCGCGGAGAACGCGTCGTCATCGAAACCGAATAGGAAAGCTTCAGATCCGGATCATTGATGAAGCGCGAAATGACACTTCCCTTGCCAACTCCGCTTGGCCCGCTGATTACGATTAACAGCCCCTTTTTAATCATTCTTATTAGCCCCTGTTTCGTATTAGGTTATCGCTTTCAGCCGCTCACGTCAATCGATGCGGCAGGCATGTTATAATCGCACGCAGGAGTAAACAAATGGCACTTGACGGCATCCTGTTATCAAAGATTGTTCCGCAGATTGCGGCTTCACTGCCCTGCCGGATTCAGAAGATCTATCAGATCTCATCCCAGGAGATTCTTTTTCAAATCCACGGCAGCCATGGCAAGCAGCAGCTTCTGATTTCCTGTCACAGCGAATACAACCGTATGCTGCTGTCGGATCGCAGCTATCCAACACCCGATGAACCGGGCAATTTTATTATGGTCCTGCGCAAATATCTCGAAGGCGCAAGCTTCGAATCCATCGAACAGGCCGGTCTCGACCGCTGGTGCCTCTTTCAGGTACGCCGCCGCAACGATCTGGGCGACGTCGAGACGATGAAGCTATATGTCGAACTGATGGGCAAATATGCCAACGTCATCCTCGTCTCCAGCAGCGGGAAGATCATTGACGCCCTCAAGCGCATTCCCCCCTTTGAAAACAATCACCGCGTCATTCAGCCCGGTGCCGATTTTCATAGCGTAGAACCCCAGAACAAGCGCAATCCCTTTGAAGACTGCTATATCGAAGAAGGAAAAAGCCTGATCCAGCAGTTTGCCGGCTTCTCTCCCTTCCTTGCCAGAGAGGCCGAATACCGCATGGCCCACGGCCAGTCCTTTGCCTCAATCATGGAGGAAATCAAGGCCAGTACCAGTCTCTATATTGCCAAAGAAGATCCGTCTCCCGTCTTCCATTGCATCGAGCTGACTTCCGTCGGCCCCTGCCACAGCTATCCGCTCTTTGAAGGTTTTGACATTCTCTACTATCACAAAGAGGAAAAGGATCGCATCAAGGAGATCAGCGGCGACGTCTACCATGCCTGCAAGAAGCAGCTGAAGCACGAGACACAGAAATTGCCCCGCCTGCTCAAGGAGTACGACGAAGCACGCGACTGCCAAAAGTGGAACACCTACGGCACCCTGCTGTATTCCTACGGTATTCAGGATACCAAAGGCGACACTTCCATCATCCTCAAGGATTTTGAAACCGGTGAAGATGTCACCATTCCTCTCGATCCAAGACTCAATGGCGTCCAGAACGCCCAGAAATGTTTCAACCGCTATCAGAAGCTGAAGAAGGGACAGAAGTATCTTCAGGAACAGATTGACATCTGCCAGAACGAAATCAGCTACCTCAACGGCCTGCTGGAACAGCTCGATCAGGCTGATTTCAAGACGGCCGAAGAAATCAAGCAGGAACTGATCAAGGGCGGCTATATGGAAGAAAATCAGAAAGGCCGCCGTCCCCGCCGCCGCAAAAATGAAGAACCGCATATCACCACCTTCACCATGGAAAACGGCGTCTCCATTTCCTTCGGCCGCAACAATCTGCAGAACGACGCTCTGACGTGGCACAAGGCACGCAAGAATGAAATCTGGCTCCATGCCAAGGACTATCACGGCTCCCATGTCGTCATCCATACCGATCAGCCGGACGAAGCCACACTGCGCCTGGCCGCCAATATCGCCGCCTATTTTTCCAAAGGCCGCGACAGTTCCTCGGTCCCGGTCAACTGGTGCCCTGTCAAGAACCTCAAAAAAATTCCGGGCGCAAAACCCGGAATGGTACAGCTCGGCAGCTATCGAACCATATACATCGATCCTGACGCATCGCAGCTTGCCCCGTATGGAATTCTCGAACCCCGTCAGTGATGATTCTTTGCGCCCCAGAACGAATTGCCTGCCTGCGAATAGTCATTCATGATCAGCACCGGAATGCGCCCGAAACGCGCATTCTTTTCTTTTAACCGTGCACAGGCGGTCAGTCTCCTGCGCCCGTCCACACACTGGAAGCGGCCGTCCTCCTTTCGATCCACATGGACAGGAATGGCTATTCCCCGCTCCCGGATGCTTGCCAAAAGTACTTCGCCCGGTTCCTCTTCCTCAAAATCAATGTCCTGAATCGGTACCATCGTGTTGATCATCGTTGTCCTTCGCCTCCTGGTCCGCCTTCTTGACTTCATTCAGATCCAGAATGCTCGTATCAAGAATATGCAGAGCCTGCGTCACTTCCAGGTTTTCCACTTCCTTCTTGACGTCATCCTGATGCGCCGCATGCTGAACGACAGCCCTGGCAAGACGCCGCTTCTTCAGCCAGCGCATCACAAACACAAGCACACCAAGCAGAACGGCCGCCCCGACACTGATCAGCACAAAGGCATATTCCCTGTCAAAGGAACTCGTCTCATGTGTCACAACCTCAACCGGATCCTCACCCGTATACTGGTTGCTCGAAGATTCCTTGACCAAAAGAAACTCTCCCGGGTGCTTTGCCATGAAAATGATCCGGCCTGTCGACTGGCGCGTATAGCACTTGATCACATCTCCGTTATCATCCACCTGCAGAACCGTATACAGGTCTCCCAGCTGCGTATCATTCGGCTTGGCAATGGAAAAGACCAGCGGCTCCTGCGTCGAGGCATCGGTATAGTTTTTCAGCAGACGGACCGTAAACGTGTCCACCGGCGTCTGATCAAGGAATTCCGCAACCTTCTGCATCGCTTCCTGTGACGCAGAGGAAATGCCATGATGCACACGTACACGATAGGTATCACTGAACAGCGAATTCTTCGTCAGGGAATCTCCCAGCGGAATCGAAATACCCAGACCGCTGACCCCGAAGCTGTAGGAATTGGACTCCACAATATAGTGAATCTTGTTCCCATAGGCAAGGCGCATGATCTGATCAATGTCACGCGTCTGTCCGATGGTCAGATACGGCAGCACCGTCGCATCAATCTTTTCCTTCAGCTGCAGAACTTCATTGCACTCATCGTCGCTCAGCGAGTCCCGGCCCTTGTACTTTTCAATGACATCCAGAATCTCCTGCTTGGTATCTGTACGCGTCTGATCCTTTTCTTCGGATACATTCACTTCATACGTCAGCGTACAGCCGGCATAGGAAACCGTAATTTCCTGCGTACCGCCGACGCTGAAATCAAAGCCTGAAACCTCGGAAGTTGCGAGACCGACTTCCTGCGTCGTACCGTCCGTAAAGTAGACCATGATCTTCCCCTGCGAGAGGTCAATCCGATCATTCAGCTCATAATCCGTTTTCGGCTGTTCGGAAAATTCAATCCGGTCAACGTCCTTGTACTGCGCCGTCAGATACAGATCACCACTGACCGCGTCGCTCGAGCCATCCCAGCCATTGAACAGCGCATGGTCCTTGACCGGTTCCACGGACGCCGCATCCTGACCGTCAATGATTTCGTAGGACACGCTGCTCTCGCTGCCGACCATTTCCCCGCCGGCCCCATCAAAGGTAACGGTATGGTAGGACGGCTCACCTCCAAGGGTGCCCGCCATGGAAAGCTGAATATCTTCCGCCCGGATATAGCCGATATCATTGGTAAACGAATAATTGTAGCTGAGATCGACCGAACCTTCCTCACTGATGGTTGCCTCGGACTGCACCTTGTACCAGTGGCCCGTATCCGTGTCCGTCTCACCAAGGATGATGAACGACATATCCGGATGATCACCGGTCCCGTACAGCACACTGCCATCCGGTTCGTCATATACATTCGTCTCGCCGCTGACCGTACGGATGCCAAGGGTATACGCATTCCCGTCGCTGCCGCCGCAATCTTCATCCAGCTTCTCATAGGCGGAAGCCGCCTTTTCGCCCCAGTAGGGATCCGAAGAATAGTTGACATTCATGCCCGCCGACTTATTGCCGAAAAAGGAACCGGCAAAGGTCGTCTTGACAGGCGAAGCATACGTGCCCGAAATATAGTACTTCGCATGCGAATAGATGGAATCTTCAACAGAGAAATACCGGCTCACGGCCGCCTCTTCTTCCGTATCATAGGCAGCGTGACGGTACAGGTTGTTGCGGGAAAAGGCCAGGGAACTTCTGCCCCAGCTGCTCTCATTGACACTCACCGCCAGCATCATCAATGCATTGGCACCATACTCATACTGATATTGCCAGAAGGCCGGCATCATGCCGTAATACTGGCTGCGGGAAAGATCGTCGCTCGCCCCGTCAAGATCCATATCGCTGTAGGAAGTGAGCTGACCAAGCGTCCCCATCGTATCGTTGATATAGGACTGCGCCGTCTTATAGCTGACAGATGTAACCGTGCGGTGCGAGACAAACTGATAGTAGTAATACCAGGGATCATCAGGATTGATGGCCTGCGCATGGGTGCCCGCATGCAGATCATCTTCCAACGCCCACATCGAATCCGAATTGTAGAAGTAGTGACCGTCATAGCTCAGAAAGATGCCTTCCGCATTCAGAAAGGAAGGCGCCGGCCCAAGATCGATCTCATCATAATAGTTTTCATCATCGATCTCGTTTTTGATCTGATGATACAGATGACCATCAATCACGGAATACGTCGAAAGACGGACACTGCTGTTTTCAATCGGCAGAATCGTCACGTCCGAAATGCTCGCGCCCAGCTCGGCTCCGGAGAGCAGAAGATTCACCGTCTGTCCGTCATCACTGGTGCTGATATAGGCCGCATCAATTCCATAGCAGCCGTTCACGGTCGTTGTAGAGTGATCGGAATACTCCATTTCAAGATCCAGCGAACATGCATCATCGCGATTGAAAAGTACAAAGGCACGCTCCGCCTTCAGCACCGTACCGTCTTTGACAATGGCCGCATTCTGATAAATCTGCGCCGCCGCATCAAAGTCCTTCAGAGCCTTTTCGTAAGTATCGTAGGATCCGTACTCCGCATCCGTTCCAGAGTAGTCAACAATGTGATAAAGCCCGTCACTATACCAGCTCGCATCCATCGCCCTGACCCGCTGGGGGAAGAAACATATAAAAGCCAGGCACGACATCAGGATTGCTGAAAATTTTTTCATCCAAGTCATACCCGGCAATTCTACTATGTTTTAGATGTGAACACAAATCAGGATCATCTCCATCCGCACCGCATATCCATGCAGGAATGAACAGGCGTCAGGCAGCCGTCAGCGCTTCCCCCTGCCTGCGGCAGGCAGACTTTCCTTCCTCATCCGGCTTCTTCTTCAGGCCCAGCGTTGCCAGAACAGTCATTCCGGCAGCTTCGGCATCCTGTTTCCAGGTTTCAAGATAGGCACCATTGCCCCAGCCCCAGGAGCCAAACAGCAGAACCTTCTTCCCCTTCAGCAGCGGCTTGAGCCGCGTGTAATATTTCTGAAAGAAACCGTCGAGGGATTCCTCTCCCATAGCGGGACAGCCAAGGGCAATGACGTCGCTTTTCTGGATCTGTTCCTCATCAAGCTCATCGATAAAATCAATCCATACCGAAGCACCGGCCGCTTTGGCACCTTCGGCAATCTCTTCGGCCATCTCCTGGGTATTCCCGGTCGTTGTCCAATAGGCAATACTGATCTCAGTCATGTCTTTTCTCCAGATTCCAAACTCCTACAGTAATAAAACGGCTGCAGCATGTCACTGCAGCCAAACGAATATTCCAGATAAACTCAGTTGCGGAAGAAGGCAGGGATGTCATTGGCATCGTCATCTTCTGTCTTCACTTCCTTACTGTCATCAACGCTTCCGAAGCTGACCGGATCCGATCCCTGCTCAACCTGCAGCCCATCGCTCTTGACCGGGCTGGTTTCAGCAGCAGCCTTTTCCGTATCGATCAGTTCCGGTTTCGGAAGATCGAAGCCCGTCGCAATGACGGTAACGATCAGGCTTTCGCCAAGCTTCTCGTTGATCGCGACACCGAAGATGATATCGATATCATTTCCGGCCGCCTGACGGACATAATCAACCGCTTCCTGCGCATCATAGGCGGACATGCTAGCACCACCGGTAACGTTGACAATGGCACTCTTGGCGCCGGCAATCTTGGCCTCAAGCAGCGGGCACTGAATTGCCTTCTCGGCAGCTTCCTGCGCCTTGTTGTCACTGGAAGCCATACCAATACCGATCAGCGCCGATCCTTGTCCTTCCATGACGGAACGGACATCGGCGAAGTCCAGGTTGATCATTGCCGGAACCGCAATCAGATCCGTAATGGTCTGAACCGCCTGACGCAGAATGTTATCTGCCTCCTTGAAGGCATCCTCAAACGGAATATGACCGATGACTTCAAGGACCTTATTGTTGGAGATGATGATCAGAGAATCGCAGTACTCCTTGAGATTCTCAAGACCCTGCTCCGCCTGAACCATACGCTTGCGGCCCTCAAAGGAGAACGGCTTCGTAACGATTCCGACTGTAAGAGCACCAAGCTCCTTGGCAACCTTTGCAAACAAAGGCGAAGCACCGGTACCAGTACCGCCGCCAAGACCCGCTGTCAGGAAGACCATGTCCGCGCCTTCCATTGCCTTGCGGATATCCGCTTCGCTTTCAACGGCAGCTTTGCGCCCGTTGTCCGGATTGCCGCCGGCACCCAAACCGGCCTTGCCGAGCTGAATCTTGTTCTGCACCGGCGACACATCAAGCGCCTGTACATCTGTATTCGCAACGTAGAACTCTACGCCCTGAACGCCATCCTGAACCATCCGGTTAACCGCATTTCCGCCTGCGCCGCCGATACCGAACACCTTGATTTTGGCGACCTGATTATAGCTTAAATCTGTCATACCCTGTTCCTCTTCACTTTCTGGAATCGAAAATAATGCCCTTCAATTTATTGGTTAACGTGTCTTCGGGTTTTCCTTCCGCCCGTGCTTCCCGATAGGAAACGGAACGGATGAACTTCTCCATGTCCAGACTGTTGTCTGTATAACCCGTGATCGGAAGCCTGTCCTTGTATGCATAGAACAGTCCAAGACACGCAGTCAGCCCAGAATTGCGCCCCCCGATCGTTTCCGGAATATAGTTTCTAACTTCACAATTCAAATGGCGGCGTAAAAGGGAATCAAGGCCCTGCAGTTCGCCACCTTCACCGGTAATAATAACAGCAGTTTTTCCGGCCTGCAAGATTGGCCCGCATAAATTGCCCACATCCTGAACCCATGACTGGATGCGCGGCTGAATGCATTCAATCAGCTGTTTTTCGCTCAAGGTGCGGCTGTGACCGTTCGCATCGGACCAGATATGAACGAGCATGTCTCCGTAAACCTTCTCATCAAGACGGGCACTGTACTTGATCTGTTCCATCGCCTCATTCATGCCCATACCATAGGCTTCCACCAGTGCCTGTGCAAAGGACGCTAGACCGACCGGGTTAATGACTGCCGATGTGACTCTGCCCTTGTTCAGCAGTCCCAGCGTCGTCCCTTCTCTCTCCAGTTTCAGAATGATAACGTTCTGATCCACCGACTGCTCGAACAGCGCAGCCTCCTTGCTGACAGCGTAAATATCAAGGTAAATATCCATTACCGAGAGGCCGGCCTTTTCAACGCAGCCAACCAGATCGAAACTCAGCTTCCTGTCCGCACACAGCATGTCAATCTCAACGGTCAGTTGACGTGCCTTTTCACCGATCGGAAGACGACGCGTCGAAATGCCGTTGACAGTGTACTTCACACAGTCCGTCTGAATCAGTGCGTAGCCTTTACCGATATTGATCGTCTGTGCCTTGCGCATGGCCTGACGGATATTCTCGACCGTAATCTCGCCGTCGATTCCTTCAATCGGCACCGTAACCTTGACCGAATACCGGTGCATGTTCACGGAAGGAATCGCCAGGATCACCTTCTGCAGCGGAGCTCCGATCAGCTTGCTCGCGTCCGCGGCAGCTTTCTGAATCGCATCCACCACTTCCTCCGGCTGCTCAACCGCATTCAGAGAAAGACCGGTGCACGGAACCTGCTCAACTTTAATAATATTGAAGCGCGTATTGAAAAATTCGCCAACGATCAGACGAACTTCATGACCGGTAATTTCCAGTGCCGCAAAAATCTGTTTATCGTCCACGGGAAATGCTCCTTTCGAATCTTTGCTACATTTTACCACAGGATATCGGATTATCCCCGGCCCCATCCGTATTTTCCATATTGCATTTGCATTTTAATCATGATATTCTACTGAAGCGTTATGAAGTAAGGGAGGTGCAGTCATGTCCAGAGTATGCGAAGTATCCGGCAAGGGACCGCTGTCAGGCAATGCTCGTTCCCATTCTCTGCGTGCAACCCGCAGAAGATGGAATGTCAATCTGCAGAAGGTACATATGATCGTTGACGGAAAGCCCAAGACAGTAAAGGTTTCCGCACGTGCATTAAGGACCCTCAAAGGCGGAGCCAAGGCAAAAAGAGCAGCGAAGGCGGCTTAAGTATCCTAATAAATAAAAGGAATCCGGAGAACCGGATTTTCTTTTGGCACTAGTCCCGTGACCGTATCACGAGAACAGTGCCTTTTTTTACAACCAGCCTTCCTTCCGCTGCACTCAATTCATTGCTCACGGTATAAAGGTCCAGCGGCCCTAGTCTTTGATCCTTCAAAGGATAATAGAAACCTTCCAGTGAAACCACCGCCTCCTCAAACGTAAAGAAGGAATAATACTTCCAGCCATCATTCTCACGAAAGTCATAGCCGCCTTCTGTGACCGCCTCGATCCGGTTGCACTCATCCGCAAGTACCAGCTGATTGGCAAACACAGCACACAGCCGCAGATTGACCAGCGCATGATCCATGCGCCCGCCAAGGCCGCCAAGCAGAATGATCTTCTCATAACCAAGCCTGTGGGCGGCCCGGGCAGCGGCTTCGCTGTCCGAGTCATCTTTGACGGGATTCAGCCTGACTACTTCTTTGCTGTATCGGCGGATTAATGCCATGTCTTCTTCATGAACCGAGTCAAAGTCACCGATGGCCAGCACCATCGGTATCTTTTTCTGTGCAAGCAGAAGTGCACCTTTATCCGCGCCGATATAATCTGCATCCCCCAGATCCTGCGGCAGCTGTCCGCCCTGCTTGAGCATGATGACACAGGTCTTAGACAAGGGAATGCACAGCTTTCCGGATATCGTTTTTGAACACATAGCTTCCCGCTACCAGAACATCCGCGCCGGCTTCTACACACTGTTTTCCGGTTTCGGCATTGATGCCGCCATCCACTTCGATCAATGCTGTACTGCCTTCTTCCATCAACCATTTGCGCAGCGTGCGGATACGATCAAGAACCGCCGGCTGGAATTTCTGTCCGCCGAATCCGGGCTCAACACTCATCAGAAGAAACAGATCAAACTTTCCGATCCACGGCTTCAGATATTCCAGAGGCGTGCCCGGTTTGATCGAGAGGCCGACAGACTTTCCAAGCTCATGGGCATGTGCGGCAAGCTTTGCGATCTCTTCCTTATGCATCAGAGCTTCCTCATGGAACGTATAGTTATAGGCACCGGCTTCATAAAAGGAATCCATGAAGGCAACCGGGTCCTCAATCATTACATGCACATCCAGTTTCTGCCGGCTGCTTTTGGCAAAGCCTTTCATAATATCGGTGCCAAAGGTCAGATTTGGAACAAAATGTCCATCCATCACATCGAAATGGAGCCATTCCGCTTCCGATTCATTGAGCTGCTGAATCTGTTTCTCCATATGGCTGTAGTCCAGTGATAATACCGAAGGGGCAACGATTGTCATAAGCTTTTTCCTCCTTGTTCAGTAGGTCTTCTTCTGTGCTTCAATCCAGTGCAGAATTTCAATGTAATGCGCATAGGCTTCGGGCCGGATCTTTCCTTTTTCCAAAGCTTCTTTCACTGCGCAGCCCGGCTCCTGATCATGGCGACAGTCATTGAAGCGGCAGCTGCCGAGATAGGGCTGAAACTCGAGCACACAGTCCGCCAGCTCCTCTTTGGTAATGGACGAAAAGTCCAGCGAAGAAAAACCCGGTGTATCTGCCACAAGACCGCCGGCCGCCGGATGCAGCTGCGAGTGGCGCGTCGTATGCTTGCCACGTCCCAAAGCCTTGGAAATCTCCTGTGTCGCAAGATGGAACGAAGGATCCAGCTCATTGAGCAGCGAGCTCTTACCCGCGCCGGACTGTCCTGTCAAAACGGTGATCTTTCCCTTTAAGATTCCGCCGAGCTCCCGGCTCAGCTGACCTCTTCCGCAGCGGATCACCTGCATCGGGCCGGCTTCATAGGCTTCAATTTCCTTTTCCACTTCTTCCGGAATGCCAAGATCGCATTTCGTAACCGTTAATACCGGCGTAATCCCCGCATGCACAATCAGCATGCTCAGACGGTCCACAAGCGTCGAAGAAAAATCCGGCTCCCTGACCGACATCACGATCAGTACCTGATCAATGTTGGCACAGGCCGGGCGCACCAACTGATTGCGCCGGGGGTATATTCTCTGGATGCCCCAGCGGCCGTCCATCTGCTGTGCCTCAACCTCGTCACCGATGACCGGTGAAAAACCCTTGCGCAGCTTTCCCATCGCAACCGCGGTCACAATCCGCCCGTCTTCAAGCTGCAGCGTATAGTCTTTGGAAAGAATCTTGATAATCTTTGCCTGCATGTTGTCCGATCAATAGTAGTAAAGAATCACATAATTGTCGTCGCGCTGCGTATATTCACTGCCGCCTTCCGGCTCAACGCTGATGACGACGCCTGTCTTCAGATTGGCAATTTCTTCGCTGCTCAGTCCCGAAAAATCAAGATTGCTCGTAACGACTTTGACATTCAGCGCCTCCAGCTCTGCGGTCGCATCCTCAATTGATTGATCAATCAGATCATCCGGAATCGTGATCGTCGGCCAGGCCGAATAAACGAGCCGGATCGTTGTACTGGTGCCCGGGTTGAACATTGTTCCCGGCTCCAGCAGCTCCTGACGGATGACGGTTCCGGCCGCCACCGTGTCGCTTTCCTCTTCCTGCGTCTCGATGGTCATGTACTGATACTGGGCCAGGTCATTCTGCGCATCGGACAGGGTCCAGCCCGTATAGTCCTTTGTCGTAACGCCAATGCCGCTGGAAACGACAACCGTAAGACGGCTTCCCTTCTCAACCGAACTGCCGACATCGGGCGACACGGAAATGATTTTCCCTTTTTCAGTATCCGTTGTCAGCTCATAGGTCACATTGGATGTATCAAGCACAAGGTTGTTTTCCACCGCAAGATTCTTCGCATCCGCCAGCGTCATGCCGACAACGTTGGGAACATCCACCGTCGTCACCGCCGGCGCAAGAATGCCAGACATCGAAAGTGCAAAATACGCACTTGCCGCTCCCAGCAGAATCAGAAGCACAATCAGAAGATACACCAGCCAACTCTTATGGCGCTTCTTGCGCGGAACAGCGGAATGTACGACACGCCGCTCCGTCTGTTCGTCTGTTTCTTCCTTCTTCTCTGGTTCCTTTGCTGCCGGCCTTGGTTTCGGTGTCTCGGTACGGGGCTGCGAAAATCTGACCTTGGGCTCATGGAGACGCTCCGGATACAGACAGGTATTGAGATCCTGCAGCATCTCGGTACAGGAGCGATAGCGGTTTGCCGGATCCTTGGCTGTCGCCCGGATCACGATGTTTTCCAGCGACTGCGGCACCGTCGGATTCTGCTGGCGGATACTTGGAATTTCGTTGTGCATCTGCATCAGAGCAACCTGCACCGCACTTTCCGCCTTAAAGGGAACATCCCCCGTCAGCATCTCATAGAGAACAATGCCCAGCGCATAGATGTCTGACTGTGCCGAGGCAGGCTTCCCCTTGGCAAGTTCCGGGGCCAGATAATGGACGCTGCCCATGACATTATTTGCCTGCGTCAGCTGCATACTTCCTTTGGCAAGAGCGATGCCGAAATCCAGCATCTTGATTGAGCCGTCAGCCGTAACCATTACGTTCTGCGGCTTGATGTCACGATGAATGATACCGCGCCGGTGCGCTTCCGCCGTCGCCGAAACCAGCTGCTTCATGATGTCAACAGCTTCTTCCTTCAGTAAGGGCCCCCGCTCCTTGATCACCTGCTTCAGCGTTTTGCCCGGACAGTATTCCATCACGATGTAGTGATGGCCCTTATATTCTCCGACGTCATAGATTTCGACGATATTGGGATGCGAAAGTGCCGTCGCCGCCTGAGCCTCACGTTCAAAGCGCAGAACCGAAGTCGGATCCGTGCTTAATTCGGAACGCAGAATCTTGATTGCAACCCGACGGTTCAGAATGAGATCCGTAGCCAGAAACACATCCGCCATGCCGCCCTGACCAATATGCTTATAGACTTCGTAGCGATTCGCAATCAGATTATTTCCTGCCATGGGTCTCCTCCTTTCCCTCTTCCTCCAGGTCGACCAAAATGATCGTAACGTTATCGTAGCCTCCCGCATCCATGGCGAGATTGAACAGGCTACGCACCTTCAGTGCCGGGTCCATGTCCCTGCGCCCGAGCACATCGCTGATATCGCCATCGCTCACATAGCCGTGCAGACCGTCGGAACATACCAGGAAACCGGCCGCCTCCGTATCGTAGCGGAAGATTCTTGCCCGCGTATGGTCCCACACGCCAAGCGCATTGGTCAGCACATTGCGGCGCGGAAAATCCTTCGCCTCTTCCGGCGTCAGTTCGCCGCGCTTCACCATCTCATTGACCAGAGAATCATCTTCCGTCAGCTGTTTCAGCTTCCCGTCCCAGTCAAAGGCATAGGTACGCGAATCACCAATATTGACAATATAGCGGCCAACATCACTCAGAACGACGCCGGTCAGCGTCGTACCCATTCCCTTCAGGGAAGGCATGCGGTCACCCATCGCGTGGATCTCGCGGTTCGTCTTATTGATTTCACCCAGCAGCCAGCACTTCAGATCCTCACCATCCCGGAACGGGCGATGATCGGAAAATGCTCTGGAAAAGTGTGTGACCGCCATCTGGCTCGCCACATCGCCGCCTCTTCCCCCGCCGATCCCATCGCAGACCATAGCGAAAACATCGCCCTGTTCCCCAGCGGCGATGGAATAGCTGTCCTGATTGGTCTTCCGCATTTTTCCGCGGTCCGTTAGTCCGAAATATTTCATTCTTTTCCTAATTCGTGCCGTGCCCGCAGCTGTCCGCACGCTGCGTCAATATCATCTCCATGCTTGGTGCGCAGCGTCGCCTTGACGCCATGCTTCATGAGGACGTCATAGAAGTGCAGCGCTGTACGCCCGTCCGTTGTCCGGTATCCGTTTTCGTCCACCTCATTATATGGAATGAGATTGACATATGCATTCATGCCGCGGATCAGATCCGCCAGCTCAATCGCACAGGCATCCGAATCATTGACACCCTTCAGAAGAATATATTCAAACGTCAGCCGCCGATGATTATCGACGCTGTAATCCTTCAGCGCCGCCATCAGCGTATCCAGCGGATAGGCCTGATCGACCGGCATCAAACGCCGGCGCATCTCATCATTGGGCGCATGGAGCGACACCGCCAGATTGTACTGATAATGTCCCGCCGCAAAGTCACGGATCCGCGGCACAATGCCGCAGGTGCTGATCGTAATGTGACGTGCACCGATGGCCAGCCCAAGATCACTGTTGACGACGGCACAGAAGTCGAGCACGTTGTCATAGTTATCGAACGGTTCGCCCGTTCCCATGATAACGATATTGCCGACACGCTTGCCTTCCGCCATCAGTTCGCGCTCAATGAACATCACTTCACCGACCATTTCGCCCGCCGTCAGGTTGCGCTGTTTCTTTAAAAGACCGGAGGCGCAGAAGCTGCAGCCCATGTTGCAGCCGACCTGGGAAGAGACACATACACTTTCCCCGAAGCTGAAGTGCATCAGCACCGCTTCCACCGTCGAGCCATCCTTCATCTCAAAGAGATATTTCGCCGTCAGATCTCTTGCCACCTGTTTATCGACCAGATGCACCGGATCAATATAGAACTCTGCCTTCAGCTGCTCGATCAAAGCTGCCGGAAGATCGCTCATCTCATCAAAGGAAGAAACCTGCTTCCGGTACAGCCACGCATAGATCTGTTTTGCACGGTAGCTTTTCTGCCCCCGCTGCGCCAGCCAGTCTGTCAGCTGCGCAATCGTTTCATCATAAATAGTCCGCATAATCCTGTTTATTTTATCATCCCTGCCCCTCAGAAATGTACTCTTTCCACCAGCGCCCCGTAGAATCCGCTTCCATGCAGGTCCTGCGGAAACCAGGTATGTTCCTCACAGAGCGAAAACTGCGGATGCTCCTGAAGGAAGCAACGAATCTGGGCAGCATTCTCCTTCTGATCCAGGGTACATGTACTGTACACGAAGCGGCCACCTTCTTTCAGCCGCAATGCCTGCGCATTCAGAATCTTCTGCTGCACATCGATCAGCTGATCCAGATTCTCCGGCTTCAGATGGTACCGGATCTCCGGCTTATGCGCCAGATCCCCCAGACCCGAACACGGCACATCCAGGAGAATCCGATCATACATCCCATCTGCCGCAACGCTGGCATCATGCACCGACGCTTCGACAATGTTTACCCCGGTCTGTTTCATCAGGGCATTGATCAGCTGCACCCTGCCCGGATAGAGATCGAAGGCAGTAATCCTGCCCTGATTGTTCATTGCACAGGCAATCTGCTGCGTCTTGGTCCCGGGAGCCGCACAGGCATCAAGAACCTCCATTCCACTCCTTGCATCAAGCATGCGCACAACCCGCTGCGAAGTACGGTCCTGAATGACACAGAACCCCTTCTGAAACAGCGGTGACGACGCCAGAATCCCGTCATACTGGAAGCAATCGTCTTCGATCGCTTTTACCTTCGGATCGGCAGCGGCTGTCTGCCACCCTTCATGAAGAGTGTTCCATCTTCCATAGACGGCAGCCGGCTGCTGGTCCGCCTGTGCTATGGAAAGAGCGGTGCTCTTTCCATAGTGTGATTCCCAGAGTTTCAGAATCCAGAGCGGATGACTTGTTTCAATCGCTGCCTTCTTCAGTTCATCGGTTTCATCCACCGGCCGCTCCCCGCGCCGCTGCACCTGCCTCAAAACCGCATTGACGAACTTTTTTTCATACGGGTTTGCCATGGCGACGGCATCATTGATCACGGCATAGGCCGGGACGCGTTCCATCTTCAACAGCTGATAGACGCTCATCGAAAGCAAAACAGCTGTCTTCGGTTTTGTTTTAGCGGCAAGATCCTGCCACTGGTACTGCAGCCACATCCAGCTGCGCAGACTTCCATAGATAATCTCGGAGGCAAGTCCCTGATCGAGCGGCGAAAGATCATTTTTCTCACGCATCACAAGTGATGCGTAGGCACCGTGATTCATTACCCGATCCAGTACATTCCATGCATACATTCGTGCATTCATTTTTCTACTCCAGTGCCATCGGGTTGACATCGACCCGGATGGATACCGACGAAGGATAGTTTTTCCTGAGGGCTTCGCGGACGCTGCTGCGCATTTCGTCCAGGTCCCTTCCCTTCAGAAGGATGCGGTCGCGCATCAGATCCTGCAGTTTAAACAGATTGATGACGCCGATCGTTTTGAAACTGCCGGAAAGATGCTGCTTGAGCTGCGCCGAGGCCGAATGAACAGCCTTCGCATCCCTTCCTGTAATCGTCAGCGCAATCAGATACGTATACGGCGGATACATGCCGGCGTGACGGAACTGCATCTCGCTCTGAAAGAACATCAGATAATCCTGTTTCACAGCAGCCCTGACTGCATAATGATCGGGATCGAATACCTGATAAACCACTTCTCCCGCATCAAGGCTGCGTCCGCTTCTTCCGGCGGCCTGCACCAGAAGATCAAACGTCATTTCACAGCTGCGGTAGTCGCTGCGGCTGAGGCCTTCATCACCATTCAGAATGCCGACAAGCGTCACATCGGGGTAGTCCAGTCCCTTGGCAATCATCTGCGTCCCAAGAAGAATGTCCGCCTCATGGCGGCCGAAGGAGGACAGAATCTTTTCGTGGCTGTTTTTATAGGCCGTCGTATCGGCGTCCATCCGCAGAATCCGCGCCTGCGGGAACATGTTCTGAACCTCTTCCTCCAGGCGCTGCGTCCCGTAGCCGAAGGTTGAGAAACCATCCGAAGCTCCACAGGAAGGACACACCTTCGGAAGGCGGCTGACCGTTCCGCAGGAATGGCATTTCAGCAGCCCCTCCGACTTATGCCAGCTCATGGCCAGATCACAATGGGGACAGATGATCGCCTGCCCGCATGCCCGACAGCGCAGGATACTCGTATACCCGCGGCGGTTCAGCAGAAGGATGACCTGTTTGTGCTGATCCAGGGCCGCCTTCATCTTTTCCTTCAGGACTTCGGAAATCATGAAATCACGGGAGCGAAGCGCATTTTTCATCGGCACAACCGTGATCGCCGGCATCTGCTGATTCACCCGCTGACTCAGCGTAATGAGATGATAGACACCCTTCCTTGCCCGTGCAAAGCTTTCCAGCGACGGCGTCGCCGATCCCAGCAGCACCTTGCAGTGATTGTACCTGCCCCGGAACAGTGCCACATCCCGGCAATGGTAGGCCGGCTGATTTTCCTGCTTGTAGGAAGAATCCTGTTCCTCGTCAAGAACGATGAGGCCCAGGTTGGTAAAGGGAAGAAACACCGCACTGCGCGTACCGACGACAATTGAAGCCTTTCCGCTCATCACCTTGCGGTACTGCTCATATTTCTCCTGCGCATTCAGCGCCGAATGATAGACGGCAAGATCATTTCCAAAACGGCTGTGCACACGCGAAATCATCTGCGGCGTCAGCGATATTTCCGGCACCAGGAACAGGACCTGCTTTCCTTCAGCAAGCGCCTGCTGCGCCAGTTCGAGATACACTTCCGTTTTTCCTGATCCCGTTACGCCATAGATCAGATACACTTCGTCATCACTGTGGTTGATAGCATCTACGGCTTCCTGCTGCTCACGGGTGAGTGGATAGGGCCGCGCGGACGCCGTCCCCGCGGATGGTGCAGCCTGCCGCTCGCGGCTGAAAAGCTCAACGACGCCTTTTGTGACAAGGTTATGTGCCTGATTGGGAAATTTCTTTCGTAAGTCGCTGTAGCGCATCTCCTTCGCATTGGCGACCGCTTCATAGGCCAGCAGTTCCTTCGGTGTCAGTTCGGCGCCGTTCTGCGTGATGCGTACCCATTTTTCACTGACGACCGCTGCCCGGTTGCCCGCCGGCTTGATCTTTGCCGGCAGCATCGCCTGAAAGCAGGCAATGGCGGAAGACAGCGTCTCATCCCGCATCCAGAGCGCAAGATCATGAAGCTCCGGAGTAATCAAAGGCTCCCCATCCAGCACGTTCCCGATTTTCTGAAGCTCAAATCCCTTTTCCTTCTCTACTTCTTCCAGTGTCTGATCCGTATGACAGCCTTCTTCAACGAACCCGATCAGCTGACGATGATTGAAAGAGACCTCCACCCTTACACCGCAGGGAAGAGGCGTATCATACCAATACGTATAGGTACGGTCCAGTGACCGCACCGGATGTTCGATCCAAACTTCGATTAATTCCATCGCCGATATTTTACTATAAGCCCGTGCATCGAATGTGCAATAATTATGGACAGAAACAGGAGGCCTCCCTATGAAATCCTCACGTAAATATACACTCGGCCTGATCGGCTGCGGAGCGATGGGAACCGCCATCGCCCATGGCGCCGTCATCACGGAATATCTCGAACGCTATCAGATCTGCGTCTATGATCACCATGAGCAGCGTACACGTGATCTATGCCGCAACGAAAGCTTTGCCTACATGGAAAACGAAAAGGATGTCGCTTCCCAGTCCCATATCACCCTGATTGCCGTCCAGCCCCAGGCGCTGGACGCCTGCCTGGAAAAGCTGAAGGGCACGAAGATCGAATGCCTGCTTACCATCGTTGCCGGCATTCCGACGTCGTACTATCGTGAAAAGCTCGGACAGGATGTTCCGGTGATCCGGGCCATGCCCAACATGGCGCTTTCGATTGGCGAAGGCGCTACGGCCCTGTGCATGTCGGACAACACTTCGGCCGACGATTATGACTTTGTCTTCAAGCTGTTTGCCTCGATGGGCATCAGCCGCACCATTCCAGAATCACAGATGAGTCAAATCATCTCCGTCAACGGGTCGACCCCCGCCTACTTTTATGTCTTCCTCAACAGTCTGCTCAAGGACGCAACCTCCCGCGGCATCGAAGATGAAAGCGCAAGGGCGCTGCTCGTACAGACCATGATTGGCGCCGGCAAGCTGCTGCAGGAACATCAGGCTGACGCGATCGAAGATCTGATCAAGGAAGTATGCACCGAAGGCGGCACGACCATTGAAGCCGTACGTTCCTTTGAGAAAAACGGCCTCGACCGTATGGTTCATGAAGCGGATGACGCCTGCATCAAGCGCGCCGAAGAGATCGGAAGCCGCAAATAATTCATCTCGCGTTCCACTCAAGCATTCAAAAACAGGACTCCGGGTTCTATGCCGAAGTCCTGTTTTCAGTTGTTTCTCAGTTTTTACTGCCTTTCTTCTCAAGCAGATACCCTGCAACCAGAGCGGCCGCACCGGGCACCAGCAAAGCGATCATATCAACAATCACCTGCTTCGAAAGCAGAGATGCCGACACACCGGCCGAAGCAAGATAGCTGCGAAGCGCGAAGATGAACAGCGCCGTCAGAACCATGCTCAGGATATAGAAGATCTGCGGAACAAGCGTTTTTACATCAGCTGTTTTCTTCATAACAAACCTCCTGGGTTTTTTATAGTATACGGTCAATGTTTGAATAATGCGTGAAATCTGCCCCACATCTTCGTAGAACCGCCCGTATTTCACTTCGTCTCTTCAGAATCCGGATACAGATCCACGTATCCCTCACGTCCATATCCGCATGCACTAAAGAAGCCCCTGGCATCCTTGAACTGTAACGGAAGATGGATGACCAGCGGACCATAGTTCTCTGAGGCACTCTTCAACAGAGCTTTTCCAGCACCTTTTCTGCGCATGGAAGGATCCACGTATACTTCCCTGACCTTACCGTCTTCACTTACCTCAAGATAGCCTGCAAACTGCCCACGCAGCGAAGCCGCATACACATGGAAGGAGCGAAGATCATTTTCAAGTTCCTGCTGCGAAAGGGATACATCGCATCCCTCAAAATCCTTCTTGAGCATCAGCAGCCGCATGTAGTTGTTCCGGTTGATTTCAACAATGCGCCAGGATACCGCAGCTTCGTTGAAAGAAGACTGAACAGGGGCTTCCCTTTCCTCTGCTTCTTCGTCAGCCGCATCCTCAGGATCCACATCTGCACCGGAAAAGCTGTAGGGAATACCGTTGTCTTCGCACCAGCCCATCGCCAGGTCCATCAATGCATTCTCCTGCCACCGGTACCACTGATCTTCGATACCGAAGCGCTGCAGAACCGAGCGAAACCGATGGAAGGCACCGCGGCCCGAGATCGCATTGACAAGCCAATCATGCTCTTCTCCCGTACGGCTTTCCGCAAAATCACGGATCATGCCGTAATCATCGCGTTCCATCTTGGTCGGCAGCTGCACCGCATCCTCAGGAACATCATCATCCTGTTCGTAAAACTCTTCCGTCGACGGGGAATACCAGATATCCTGATCCTCATCAACCATCGATATTTCATCTACCAGCTGTTTCAGATTGACTGCCATCGTAATGATCCCTTCCTATCCTGACTGCTACCTACAGCATTACTTTACACCATATCCGCTGCCTGTCATTGATTCGCCACCCGGAAGATTTCCAGAATCCATGCCACCGGACAACGGATCATCATCGCTCCTGCACAGGCAGGAATATGCAGGAAGACTAAGACAAACGGCCATTTGTAAACTCTACGCTCTGCTCAGGCAACATCGCGGATATCATTTTCTACGATGTTGAATCGCATAAATTCAGGAATCGCTTCCTTCTCAGATCTTCGTAAAGCATTGTCATTTCCTTCAACGGCTGCTATTGCCAGAATGATTGATGGATAGATGATTTCTTTCAATTTGTACCGCCGAATATCATTCATGGGAAATGCTTCTGTAGTGGCTGGCTTCGCCTCTTTTACGTGCCTCACGTTTGATTGATCTGGCTCCTTTCTGAGACTCAAGAACATACGTTTCATCAAGCTCTACGGTTCCTGCCAGCTTCTCTGTTTCCTGCCCCAGAGCTTTTTCAAGGAAGCAGAGAAATTTATGACGGTTCTCAAATACACACTGTATGGACCGATTCAGTCTGGCTGCAGTCTTCTTCATCGGTACGCAGAGAATTGCATCCTTACAAATCTCAACGAATTCTTCCTGCGTGATCTTGAGGTTATGCGTCATCATTCCGGAATCATATACAAAGCGCTTGCCACAGGACTTGCAGCGATAGATCTGCTTAGTGGCGTAAGGATTGCCAGTACGCTTCCCGCCCGTATGTTTAATGTGCTCAAAGCCAGCTTTTGTAAATCCATCCGTGCAATGGCATTTAGGGCATACTGCAGGTTCGGTCCCAGCAAGCTGATCATTCAGATTCGCCATGTCATTAACGATACGGATGACGCGATCCTGCTGGGAATCCGTAAGGTTGAAGAATTTACGAATCACTTCGGGAACTCTCATAGTTGGCCTCCATCTTTATGGCTTCAAATGACAGCTTCCTACTTAGGGCGCACAAAAAACGTATAGTGAACCAAATCTTGTTTAATTTAGCAAAAGATAAAACAATGGAACTATCGTCAACACTGTTATCCTCTGAAAGGAGTCGTCAAATATGCTTTTGCTTTTTCAATGCCGGAAGTGTGGCAAGTTCTTCTGACGGAGTAAGCATTATACAGCGTCTGTTTCCAATATATGCAGTGTGAAAATCACAACTCCTTGCAATATAAACAGGCAAAGAATCCTGATGATTCCCTGCTTCATATTTTATTGAGATTCCGAATTGTGCGTACCGGGATCTTATAACGCTCAGAAAAATCGGATCGCGTATCTCCAAGCATCGCTCTCATTTCTCTTATTTCAATATGCTTCACCGCCAGAATTTTACACCCAATGGGTGCATTGGTTCATCAAAATTCAAGCCTCCTGCCCTTCAGGGTGTTTCGCCCCGGAATTACCGCATACGTATTTTTTTCGTGAATTTGCAATACAGCATCAGGCCAAGCTCACTACCACTGCTCTTGCTATCCGCAGGATTTTCAGAATTTTGATCTTCTTTACCCTTTTTATCCATCACCAGCATCACCTCTTTCCAAATCCACAAACAAAAATCACAAACCTTGAAAAGACGAAAAAGGCCACCAGATAGAAACAATATCTATCTAGTGGCCCTGCCACTGAATATATGGTGGTCGCTAAGGGGTTTGAACCCTTGACCCCTCCCCTGTGAAGGGAATGCTCTCCCGCTGAGCTAAGCAACCAGTGCAAACAGTATACCATCCTTCACTGACTGCCGCCAGTGAATTTGAATCCCTGCCTCAACCGGTGATGACTCTGCTCAGCTTTACATCCCATGGATCCGCATCAATCCGGTCCACCAGCTGCCCGCGGAAGATAATGCCGACAGCATCCATGCCTGCAGAGAGCACGGAATCATAATAGCCCCTGCCATAGCCGACACGGTTGCCCTCACAGTCAATGGCCAGCGCCGGAACAATCATCATTCCGATGGAGGAAAGATTGATCTTCCCGGCACCGTTTTTCGGCTCAAGAATAGAAAACGGAGCCGGAACAAGATCTTCAAAGCTTTCGATCCGGTAAAACCCCAGCGTACCGCCTTCCACCTTCGGAACTGCCACCGTTTTCTTTTCTTCCAGGCACCAAGCAATGAAACGCCTGGTATCGAGCTCATCTTTCACTGAAACATAGCAGCCGATGACTTCTACATCCCGGCAGATTTCCTTCAGCTGTGACAGAACGGCTTCTTCTTCAAAAGCACGCTCCCCATTACTTAATGAGGAGCGTAGATTTCTTCCCAGCTTTCTTGCGTCTTCCTTGTTCATCAGCCGATCGAACCGCTCATATCGATCTTGAGCAGCTGATTGAGCTCGACCGCATATTCCATCGGCAGCTCACGGGTGAAGGGCTCCAGGAAGCCCATCACGATCATCTCCGTCGCCTGCTGTTCGGAAAGACCGCGGCTCATCAGATAGAAAAGCTCATCTTCACTGATCTTGGAAACCTTGGCCTCATGCTCGATCGTCGATGTTGCGTTGTCATTGATGTTCAGAGGAATTGTATCCGAACGCGACAGATCATCGAGAATCAGCGTATCGCACTCAATGTGCGCCTTGCTGTAATCAGCTTTCGGCGTAAAGCGGATCCAGTCACGGAAATTAGTCACACCGCCATTGCGCGAAATCGACTTGGAAACAATCGAAGAACTCGTATGCGGCGCCAGATGAATCATCTTCGCGCCCGTATCCTGAAACTGGTTCTTCGAACCGACCGCAATGGAAATGCACATGCCGTGCGCATATTCACCGGCCAGAATACAGGCCGGGTACTTCATCGAAATCCGGGAACCGATGTTTCCATCGACCCATTCCATCGTACCGTGCGCATCGACCTTCGCCCGCTTGGTTACCAGGTTCAGAATATTGCCCGACCAGTTCTGCACCGAAGAATAACGGCACTTCGCACCCTTGCCGACAAATACCTCAACAACGGCCGCATGCATCGAATCCTTCGAATACTGCGGCGCCGTGCAGCCTTCTACATAGGAACATTCCGCTCCATCATCCACAATGATGATCGAACGCTCAAACTGCCCCATCGATTCCGAATTGATCCGGAAATACGACTGCAGCGGCTTCTCCAGCTTCACGCCCTTGGGAACGTAGATGAAGCTGCCGCCCGACCATACAGCACTGTTCAGCGCCGCAAGCTTATTGTCCGTCGGCGGAACGATGGTCGCAAAGTACTTCCTGAACAGATCCGGATATTCTCTCAAACCGCTGTCAATGTCCAGGAAGATGACTCCCTTCTTCTGCACCTCGTCCAGCATGTTGTGATACACCGCTTCCGACTCGTACTGCGTCGTGACTCCGGCCAGGTACTTGCGCTCCGCCTCCGGAATGCCAAGCTTCTCGAAGGTGTTCTTGACCGTTTCCGGCACATCGTCCCAGCTCTTCTCGGCCTCCTGCGAAACCTTCTTGTAATAGGTGAAATCCTGGAAATTGATCTCCGAAAGATCCGGTCCCCAGTTGGGCATCGGCATCGACTCAAACGTATGGAACGCCTTCACACGGAACTCCGTCATCCATTCCGGCTCATGCTTGAAGGCGCTGATCTCGCGCACAATGTCTTCATTCAGGCCCTTGCCGGTATCCAGAACAGCTTTCACATTGTCCTTGAAGCCGTACTTGTAGTGATCCTGCGAAGTCAGTATATCGTCTCTGTTTTCTTCGCTCATTTCTTTTCCTCGCTTTCCTCAAGCATCTCCTTCATCGCCTTCCAGCCGATGGTTGCACACTTGATGCGGTTAGCCTGCTTGTGCACATTCTTCATCGCAACGGCTTCCTCCAGAAGAGAAGGATCATAGTCCTTTTCCTCAATCATATTGAAGTAGTTGTCGATAATCTTATCGGCTTCTTCGACGGTCTTTCCCTTGATGAGATCCGTCATCATCGAAGTCGACGCTGTCGAAATCGTGCAGGCCGTACCATCAAAGCGCACATCCTGCACCCTGCCGTCGGCAATCTTTGACTGCACCGTAATGTCGTCAATGCAGGAATCCGATGCCATATGCCGGCTCAGATAACCGGCGTCATTTTTCACCAGTCCATGATTGTGCGGATACTGATAGTGATCCATGATCAGCTCCCGCAACACCATCGGATCATTCAGAAGATCAGATTCAGACATATCACCACTGCCTCCTTAGAAGAAAATGCCTACCGCATTCTCCAGAGAAACCTCGGAGATGACCTGTACCGCACGGTCCACCTCTTCCTCCGTGTTGTAGAAATACAGCGACGCCCGCACCGTCTGATCCGTACCAATGATATGGTGCAGAATCTTGGCACAGTGATTGCCCGAGCGCACCGCAACATTCTTCGCCGCCAGATACCCGGCCGCATCCTGCGCAAAGATCATCTTGCCGCTCTTTGGATCCTTGACGTTGAAATCGATCGGCCCGTGTTCATTATCCGGATTATAAAGAACGACGTTATCAAGCTTCAGCATCTTCTCACAGAAATACCGGCGAAGCTCCATCTCATAGGCCTCGATGTTATCCATCCCGAGCGAAAGCAGATAGTCCGCCGCAGCCGCCGCACCGATCACACCTTCAATGTTCGGCGTACCGGCTTCAAACTTGACCGGCGTCTCCTTGAGAATCATCGAACCGTCATCCTCAAAGCGCGCATTCATATCGCCCCCGAGCATCTGCGGATCCATCCGGTCCAGCAGCTCTTTCTTCCCGTATAGAATGCCGACTCCCGAAGGGCCGCACATCTTATGTACCGAGAAGCACAGGAAATCAACATCAAGATCCTTTACATCCACCGGCAGATGCGGAACGGACTGCGCACCGTCCACGATCATATAGGCACCGGCCGCATGTGCCGCCTTAGTCATTTCCCTGATCGGCTGAACAGAGCCGAGCACATTGGTCATCTGGGCAACGCACACCGCCTTTACGCCCGGATGCAGAGCCTTCTTGAAGTCATCGATTGAAATTCTCGCCTCGCCATCCGTCGGAATGTATTCCACCCTGATGCCGTATTCCTTTTCCATCCGGAACCACGGCAGCAGGCAGCTGGCATGTTCGGCCTTTGTCGTCAGAACAACATCGCCGGGCTTCAGAAACGTATGCTGCATTGCATAGGCGACCTCATTGAGCGACTGGGTCACGTTATGCGTATAGGCAATCTCATCCGGCTCACAATGAATCAGCCTGGCAAAGGATTTCCGCGCCCCGTCATAGAGACGGTCATTGGTCACCGCAATGCCATAGTCGCCCCGGTGCACGTTGCTCGTATGCTTCGTATAGAAGTCAGTGACCGCATCAATGACCGGCTGCGGCTTCAGTGTTGTGGCCGCGTTATCAAAATAGATCAGATCCGGGTTGTTCCGGAACATCGGAAAATCGCCGCGGACTTTGTTTACATTGAACATAGTTCCTCAAGCTTCCTTTCCATTTCATCCTTGAGCATCTGCCTGAGATCGGCGTCATCAATCGTATCGGCGATCGGCAGAAGATATCCCTGCGCCAGCAGAGCCGTGCACGTATTGTGGTCCAGGCCGCGCGACTCCATGTAATACAGCTGTTCCGGATCCACCTGGCCAATGCTCATGGCGTGGCTCGCCTGCACATCATTCTCATCAATCAGCAGCTGCGGAAGAATCTCCGTATTCTGCCCCTGCGCAAAGGAGAGGGCGCGGCTGGTCTGATGGGACTCCGAATGCGAAGCACCCTTCACCATCTTGCCGACGGCATTGATCATGAGCTTTCCCTTTTCCAGAACCACGGCATAGTTTTCCATATTGCCGTAGGTCTTCGGCGCATAGTTGACGACCTGCATGTTATAGCTGCGGCGCGTCTGTACCAGATTGGCTGAAGAAAGAAGACCTCTCGCTCCCGGCTCCAGCAGGGCAAGATACGTATCACGCTCAATCGCATGATCGTTCAGCTCACCATAGGCAACCGTCACATCACTGTCGGCCAGCGCCTCATGCGTCTCATCCATCTTCAGATCACAGTCATCTTCATTCCAGAAGAGATAGGTCACCTTCGCATTGCGGGCGGCATAGGTACGCACACGAATGTCTGCCGCGTGCTTGATCCGCACAAAGATGCGGCAGTCTCCCTGACAGCGGAACGTCAGATTCAGCTTCCGCTCACTGTCAATCTCATACGAAAACAAACCGTCCGCAAGCTGAAGATCCGTATCAACATGGATCGGCGTCATCATTTCCGGACCCCTGCTTCAGCAGCTGTACGCACAGCGCAGCTGCCAAGTGTTCCTACCGACTTGCGCTTGTAAGGATCCTCTTCCTCCGCCGTCGGCTTCACATCATATTCCTTATAGATCCAGTCGTAGCCATCGTGATCGATCCGGCGTGCCAGATCGCCATCACCTTCCAGAACAACCCGGCCATCGACCAGCACATGCGTATACTCCGGACGGATCAACTCAAAGAAACGCTCATAGTGCGACACAATGATCAATCCCATGTTCGTTTCCGCCTTCAGATTGTTGATGGCATCACCGACAATCCGCATCGCATCAACATCAAGACCAGAGTCCAGCTCATCGAGCATCGCCAGCGACGGCTTGAGCATCTCCATCTGAACAACCTCGTTGCGCTTCTTTTCGCCGCCCGAGAATCCTTCGTTCAGGAAACGGTGGGCCAGATCTTCCCGCATATCAAGATCCTTGATCGTCTTTTCCATAGCCTTGATGAACTGAAACAGAGGAATCGGCGTCTCACGGCGCACATTCATTGCGGCACGCAGGAAGTCGCTGTTGGTTACACCCGGGATCTCCTGCGGATACTGCATGGCCAGAAAAAGACCTGCCTTCGAACGCTCATCGACGCTCATGGCCAGCACGTCCTTGCCATCCCATGTAATGGAACCGGAAGTCACCTTATAATTCGGATTGCCCATGATCGCCGCCAGCAGCGTCGACTTGCCGTTGCCGTTCGGCCCCATGAGTGCATGGATTTCGCCCTCATTTACATTAAGGCTGACACCATGCAATATTTCTTTATCGTCCACGGATACGTGGAGGTTTTCAATTGCTAAGTTCTTCATTCCCAGCTTCCTTTCATTTACGCTCGGAATTATAGCATAGCCTCCCTTCCACAAGGCTTTTGACGCTCTTCCGTTTCGATGCCCAGACTGCTTCAGAATACATTTCGGATAATCTGTATCAAACAGCCCCGGCTGACATCTGAAACCTGATCTCCCGCTCATACACAGCAGACACCCGAACGGATCCGTTTAAAATTGCATTGCCAAAACCATTGTCTTATAATTAAAAAGCATTTTTTTCAGGAGGAAACATGGGCAGCTTTTTAAAGAAGAACTGGTTTATCTGTGTTCTCGTCGTCGCCCTTGCCGGTGTCAGCGGATATTACATTTACGACACAAGTAAAGACAAGCTTCGCGGCAAGAAGTCGAATGGAGAGGACGTTGTATACCAGATCAATGACGATGATGTAACAGCATCCGAATTCTATGATCAGATGTACGCCGACAGCGGCGTATCCGCTCTGCATCATGCCGTACTGCGTCAGGTCGTGGATCAGGCAGTCGACACAACGGATGAAATGAAAACGAATGCCGCAAGTAAGGCACAAAGCATCATTTCCAGCTACGCTTCATCTTACGGCTCCAGCTATCAGACAACTCTGGATTCGCAGTTGAAGTCGATGGGCTACAGCGGCTACGATGATCTGGAACAGTACTTTATCGACTACAACAAGGAACTGCAGATCGCAGGCGACTACGCAAAAAATCACTTTGATGAACTGAAGATCCGCAACATCTCCTATATCCTTGTAGCAGCAGACGCAAACTCCGAAACACCGGGTCAGCCATCCGAGTCGCAACAGGCAACGATGGATGCCGTTGA
>Ga0256405_10004016_pt1 | contig 28711 bp, 25 predicted proteins | sample RumenRJG_02DNA_FD_189096 | JGI IMG/M metagenome (GOLD analysis project Ga0256405, IMG submission 189096) | Bovine rumen microbial communities from Lethbridge, Alberta, Canada - RJG_02 | ecosystem: Host-associated > Mammals > Digestive system > Stomach > Rumen | place: Canada: Alberta... | reverse complement strand
TGTCTGACCGTTGCGCACTGCATCTATGGGGGAAAGCTTCTTGACCCTGCGTGTACACATATAGCAGAAAATAAGTATCACTGCCACAACACCGATACAGCTCACAGCACCCATTACCGAGCCGTTCTCACTGCCCAGCACCATATTCTTTGATACGGTCTTCATCATCATATCCTGTAAGGGTAAAGAGCAGAAAAAGCCTATCAGCGCACCTACAACGGATATAGCAAGGTATTTGATGATATACAGACCGCGTATGCTGACACTTTGTATACCCACCGCTTTCATAACACCTATCTCGCGGAATTCCTCTGTTATGGTAAAACCTATGGTGAATCTCAGCACAACAAATGCGGTCAACATCAGCACGATGCTTATTGCCATCATGATATATGCCGTAAGCATATCATAAAGATAGATGCTTTTGTGATCTTCCCTTGTTGATGCGTATACGTGGTCATACTGTTCTGCGAGTTCTTTTACCGCTGCTGTATCGGTGGAAGTTATATACAGCCGCCTGGGATCGCCAAACAGACTTTGTGATGCACCATAGCTTTTAAGCGTGGAATGATCCTCTGAATTCACAAGCAGTACAGGCCCCGAAGAGGTTTCGGTGGAGAATAATGCACCCTTGAAATAGCCTTTGTATGTCAGCGTGAATTCTTTGCCTTCAAGCCTGACGATAATATCGTCGCCTTCCTTGATATCCGTATCGGCGGTGAAGGAGGTCGTTGCGTAGAATGTGCCTTTTTCAACACTTTTGATGATGTTGTTATCCTTATCGAAATAGTTCAGTGCCATATCAGTATCGGCTAACAGTCGTGCGGGATTGATGAAATTGTTGAGCTTTGACCCGTTGTGTATAAATGACCTGGAGCTTGACACTTCAAAGTATTTCTCGGTTTTTATGCCGCTTACCGATGGGAGTGCTTTCAGTTCTTTTTCAAATTCATCGTTATTATTTTCCACCGCAACACTTATATCAGGCACGCCCGCCATATCGAAATAATGCTCGATACCGCCTGTAACGGCGATGATGTTGTTCACGCTTGCCGCGGCAAACATGGAACAGAGTATGATGAACAGCAGAAGTATGACGTTCATCGTCTTTTTTCGTTTCAGGTCTTTTTTTAATATTCTGAAAAACATATGCATTGCCTCTTTTCTTTAGTCTTGTGCTTTAGCAGCACTGTACTTTTTCTTTGTTTATATGATATCATATCAATTCTTAACAAGTCTTTAATTCTCAAAGATATCCGAAAAAGGACAAAGAGGCAGTAAGACATATAATAAACATGGCTATCACTTTGATACACCACTGCAAAGGGCTGTATAACAATGAATGATCGTCAAGTATTTCAAGTTCAGATATTACACCAATTGATCCGGCGTGTCAGCGGGATAACTATATATAAATGATATCATATTTTTTAACGATTGTAAAGTGTGTGTGCAAAGGCTTATCCGCGATATATTGAGTTTTCACGGTGGTGAAATGGGAGGATCGTACAAATTTATGTGGAAAAATTATACAAAATTTTGATAAACTCTTGATTTTCTTTTAAATTTCTGGTATTATATAGAATAAAGATGAACAGACTTTGAAGGGCTGGAGGCTTTTGGCACAATAGCCTGTGGAAATCGAAGGGGGTCGGAAATTTTGGAGGATAAATTATATCAGATGAGAACGGGCGGACAGATACCAACGGGACTTCCCGGCGGTTTTTTCATATATGAAGCGGACGGCGATGAGAAGATACTGTATGCCGAGATGAATATAGTAAATATGTACGGCTGTGAAACATATGATGAGTTTCTTGCCCATGTTGGTGGGTCTTTTAAGGGCATGGTACACCCTGATGACCTTATGAGGATAGAGAACCAGATAAATGCACAGACCATATACGGCGAAAAGCGCCATGACTATGTGCGCTACCGCATAACCACCAAAAGCGGAGATATCCGCTATGTAGAGGATTTCGGGCATATACTGCACCGAAAGGACGGCAGGAGCTTTTACTATGTTTTCATAGTTGATGTTGATAAAAACGAGTTCTATAACAGCAGCAATAATTCCTTTGCCGAAGCCGAGATACTTTCGGGGGCACAGGATACCGACCCGCTTACGGGGCTTTTCAATATGTCGTTCTTCTACCAGAAGATACAGAATATGCTGCAATCGCCATATGGCAGACGGCAGGATCTTTCCTTTGTGCAGTTCGATATCCCAAATTTCAAGCTGTATAACGAGCGGCACGGCTTCAAGCTGGGTGATGAACTTCTGTGTGATCTTGCAAGAACGATAAACGATACCTTTGAGGGTGCCACAGTGGCAAGGTTTTCGGACGACCATTTCTTTGTATGCGATACAGTCAGCAGGGAAGAAGTGATAGCCCGCGTGGAAGAAGTATACAAGCGTATGCTGCTTTCGGAAGATGTGAATAAAAAAGTCAGGGTCAAGGCGGGTATATACTTCCTTGATGACCGATATCCCGAGGTCGGTCTTGCCTGCGACCACGCAAGGCTTGCCTGCAACAGTGTGAAAAACAGGCATGATGTGAACTACTGTATCTACGATGAAATGCTGAGAGACCGTCTGCGCAGACAGCAGTACGTTGTAGATCACATAGAAGAAGCAGTCGAAAAAGAGTACATAAAAGTGTACTATCAGCCTGTCATCAGAGTCAAAACAGGAAAGATATGCGGATATGAAGCCCTCGTCCGCTGGGAAGACCCCAATATAGGTCTGCTTTTGCCCAGCGAATTCGTTGAAACACTGGAACATTTCCACCTGATACACATAGTTGACAGGTTCGTGGTGAAAAAGGTATGTTTGGACTACAAGGCACTTGTAGATGCGGGGGAACCAGTAGTGCCTGTATCAATAAATATATCACGCCTTGATTTTGAACTGTGTGATATCTTCGGTATTATCGAAAATACCAGAGAAGAGTATGGTATGCCTATAAATATGCTGGATATCGAGATAACCGAGAGCGCACTCAACGATAATGTTGGCTATATCAAAAGCGAGTGCGAAAAGATGCGTAAGAAGGGCTATCAGATATGGCTCGATGATTTCGGCTGCGGGTATTCTTCGCTTAATACCATAGCCGAGTACGATTTTGATGTTCTCAAACTCGACCTTATATTCTTAAAAAGCTTTGACCGCAATCCCAAAACGGGAACGCTGATGAGTTATATAATGGAGGGTGCAAAGGGTATGTCCTTACAGCCATTGTGCGAGGGAGTTGAGACAGAACAGCATTATGAGTTCCTGAAAAAGGCAGGCTGCGAACGTGCCCAGGGATTCTTCTTCGGAAAGCCGATGCCCATGGAAGAGACCCGCGCGTTTACCCGAAACAAGGGTCTTGAATGGGAAACCAAAAATTAGAAAGTATACCGTCCGCGGTTTTTATCCGAGGACGGTAATTTTTTTGCTGAAAAAGGGCATAAAAAGGACACCACTGCCATATACAGCAGAAGTGTCCATAGGATAGTTGTTATTTTATCGCTTTTATCAAAGCAGTGTGATGCCCTTTTCAGCGCACTTTTCGATCATGTCCTCGGGCCAGATGCTGGACTGTACCTCACCGATGTGTGCCTTTTCAAGCAGAAGCATACAAAGTCTGGACTGACCGATACCGCCGCCGATGGTCAGGGGGAGTGTGCCGTTTGCTATCATCTTGTGATAGTCATACTGCATCCTGTCCTCAGCGCCTGCTTCTTTCAGCTGTGAAGCAAGGGAATTCTCGTCAACACGGATACCCATGGAGGATATCTCGATAGCGTTGTCAAGTACCTCATTCCAGAAGAAGATATCGCCGTTCAGTGACCAGTCATCGTAGTCGGGGGCTCTGCCGTCGTGCTTTTCGCCGCTCTTCAGCTTGCCGCCTATCTTCATGATGAATACTGTACCGTGTTCCTTGGTGATGAGTCTTTCTCTCTCCTTGGAGGTCTTGTCGGGGTACATATCCTCAAGTTCCTGTGTGGTCACAAAGAATACGTCTTCGCTTACTGTATTTTTCAGCTGGGGATATCTCAGGCTGACTTTTCTCTTGGTGTATACTATCGCCTTGACTACGCACTTAACGGTATCTTTAAGGAAATCCTCGGTGCGCTGGTCACGTCTGATGACTTTTTCCCAGTCCCACTGGTCAACGAAAATGGAGTGGAGGTTGTCGGTATCGTCATCGCGGCGGATAGCGTTCATATCGGTGTATATGCCCTCGCCTGCCTGATAGCCGTAGCGGTAGAGAGCCATTCTCTTCCACTTTGCCAGAGACTGTACTACCTCAGCCTTGCCTTCTATCTCCTTGATATCGAAATCAACCTTGCGCTCAACGCCGTTGAGGTCGTCATTTATACCGCTGCCATGTCTTACAATAAGGGGGGCGGATACTCTGTCCAGCATCAGCTGTATGGAAAGTGCCTGCTGGAATACATCTTTTATGTACTTGATAGCGTGCTGAGTTTCTCTCAGCGACAGTGCCGAGGTATAGCCCTCAGGCAGATAAAGTGATTTTGACATAAAGTTCACTACCTTTCGATTCTTACAAAAAAGAAAAGATGATCCGACCGCCTCATGCGACCGGAACATCTTCGTTCCTCATCTATACATCTTATTATACATCTAAAATGCATGAATGTCAAGAGGTCTTGATAAATTCAACGATATTTTATTCAGCCTTATACTGATACAGGGCTTATCTGATAGAACCAACAGTTCTGGGGAACATAATTACGTCTCTGATGTTCTGTACGCCTGTTACGTACATGATAAGTCTTTCAAAGCCCAGACCGAAGCCGCCGTGAGGTACGGTACCGAACTTTCTCAGGTCGAGGTAATCGCTGTACAGGTCGAGGTTCATATTTCTCTCCTTCATAGCGGCGATGAGCTTATCGTAATCAGCCTCTCTCTCGCTGCCGCCGATTATCTCGCCGACACCGGGAACAAGGAGGTCAACTGCTGCAACGGTCTTGCCGTCGGGGTTCTGCTTCATGTAGAAGCTCTTGATATCCTTGGGGTAATCGGTAACGAATACAGCCTTCTTGAATACCTTTTCGGAGAGGTATCTCTCGTGCTCGGTCTGGAGGTCGCAGCCCCAGTCAACGGGATATACGAACTTTTCGCCCGACTTTTTCAGGAGTTCGATAGCCTCGGTATAAGTAACTCTGCCGAATTCGTGGCTGATGAGTTCTTCAAGTCTTGCTTTCAGACCCTTTTCAAAGTGTGCGTCAAAGAAAGCTATCTCATCGGGGCACTTTTCAAGAACGGTACCGATAACGTGCTTTACCATATCCTCGGCTACTTCAATAACGTCTTCCAGTTCAGCGAAAGCTATCTCGGGCTCAACGTGCCAGAACTCTGCAAGGTGCTTGGGGGTGTTGGAGTTCTCTGCTCTGAAAGAGGGACCGAAGGTGTATATCTTGCCCATAGCGGTAGCAGCCATTTCGCCCTCAAGCTGACCGGAAACGGAAAGTCCTGCTCTTCTGCCGAAGAAATCAGCTGCATCGTAATCGTCCTCGGTCTTGTACTCGTTAGAGTAGCCGATGGTTGTTACGCGGAACATCTCGCCTGCGCCCTCACAGTCAGAACCTGTTATCAGAGGGGTGTTGACGTAAACGAAGTTTCTCTCCTGATAATACTGATGTATAGCCTGTGCCAGTACGGAACGTATCCTCATAACTGCGTTGAAGGTATTTGTTCTGCCGCGGAGATGGGGCATTGTACGCAGGAATTCCAGGGTGTGACCCTTTTTCTGGAGAGGATAATCCTGGGGGCAGTCGCCAAGCAGAGTGATATCTGCGGGGGTAACATTTATCTCGGCAGCGTTTCTGCCTTCAACAAGAGCGCCCGTAACTTTCAGGGAACAGCCCACGCGGGGGATATCCTTATAATCGGGGTCGTCAGCCTTGTCGATAACTATCTGGATATTTTTCAGTGATGTGCCGTCGTTGAGTTCAACGAAAGCCACGTTCTTAGAATTTCTTGATGTTCTTACCCAACCGCAGACTGTTACCTGCTGTCCGATAAGTTCCTTGTTTGTAAGTACTTCCTTAATGTCGATATGTTTCATGATGATCTTTTCCTTTCTCTATGAAAATTAAATTCTTTTAGATCATTCCGTTCGGAATTTTAGTTTATGTGGTTCAGCTGCGCGGAGTTCTATATAGCCGCATTTACGGCAGACCAGACAATTCACTCCCGATTGCACAGGTGCTGAAAGAATGCCTTTTCGCGTGCGCTTAACTATGGGCTGCGAGCACATATATGTCTCGAAATTTGCTTCGACCATCTCTGTACCGCACCGCAGGCACTTTATATTATTGTTATTATCGGTATCGTTCATATAAAGCCCCCTATTCTAAATGGGTGGCAACGGTCGACGCAGTCACCGTAAGCCCCCATGCGCAGTAACTTGACCGTCGTTCACTCTCAGTCGCTTCGCTCCTTCGGTTCACTATGGTCAAGGAGTGCTCGGGCTTTTGGCTTGCTTTGTTGGTGTTTAACTTGCTTGTTTTTTCACATTTTTTTGACCGCGGCGTGGAACTTTGCTTTACGCAAGATCTTTGCCGCGTAATTATGAATTATGAATTGTGAATTATGAATTAAAAAAGGCTCCCGTCCCGATAACAGGACGAAAGCCATAGACTTCGCGGTACCACCTGAATTTACAAGCGCTCAAAAGCTTAAAAAAGTATCCGAGCGTTGTCACTCTTATCCTCATAACGTGAGGAACACGTCTTTCCTACTTGGCAAAATGCCGTTGGGTCTGCCGCTCACGGGTGTTATTCACAAAGGCTCTGCTGCGCGGCTCACACCTCTCCCGCGCTCTCTGTGAGTGAATACCAGAGTTACTTCTCCCGGTCATAGCGTTTCAAAAATATTGTGTACATTATAGCACTTTTCCTTTCGCTTGTCAAGGGGGGGATAAAAATATTTTTGGTTTTCCTGATCGAGTCTGTACAACACAATAAATAAGCAGTTATCGTTATGGCTTAAATATAATATGGGCTCGCGGATGATCGTGTTGATACCGCGAGGATTGTCAAGATGCTGAGAATTTTCTCACGTATGCAGTATGACACGCACCTCATATCCCGTAGTCATAATCGGCGCTGCCTGCCATCGTGCGCATAAGCAGGAGAAATATCATGTGACAAAGCATTATCCGGGATCCGCACCCACGTACCCCGATGGCGATAGTGTCGGCTGCGTTTACATCGTTTCACGCTTCGCAAACTCGGTCAGTATCACGGTCGGGCATCGTAGTGTCGGCAATGGACTCGTGCTGTTTGTCGGGCATAAATATTTATGCCTTTCTACTATCAGTGATCCTGGCCGAAAAGTTGTACGTTTTTGTACAACTCTTGCAGAAATATGTCCGAATTAAAATATAAAACATATGTTTACACAATATCATATGTGTAAGTTCGGGCAGTTCAGCTAAAAAAAGACAGGACAAAATCAAGCAAAATTACTTGACACATGAACTCGTTTTTAGCGGCATATTTTATCACTTTTTAGTGGTGAGGTGTTGAAAAAAATCGGCGGGTATGGTATGATGATATCAGATCAAAAGGGGGCATATATATGGGCAGGATAGTTCGGATAAATGATCTTGATACCGAGGGGCTGGCACCTTACAGGGATACGGCTGAACTCTCGCTTAAAGCGCAGGGGCTGTTCGTGGCAGAAAGCCCGAAAGTGATACGTACCGCCCTTGATGCGGGGTATGAGGCTGTATCTCTGCTTTCGGACGAAAAGTACATCACGGGGCAGGCGGCGGATATCGTTGAAAGGGTCGGTGACGTTCCTGTATATTCGGCGGGAAAGAAGCTTCTTGAAGATATAACGGGTTTCAAGCTGACACAGGGCGTGCTGTGTGCAATGAAGCGGAAAAGCGAAGATACGGCACTTCCCGCGGAGGTACACAGGGTCGCGGTGCTGGAGGATATCATGAATCAGACGAATATGGGTGCGATATTCCGTTCGGCGGCGGCACTTGGCGTTGATGCTGTACTGCTGACTGACGGCTGCAGCGACCCGCTTTTCAGGCGGACTATTCGCGTCAGCATGGGTACGGTATTTCAGGTGCCGTGGAGATTTATCGGTAAATCGGACAGCGGATATATCGGCAGGCTGAAAGAAGAGGGCTTTCTGACGGCGGCTATGGCGCTGAGGGCGGATACTGTCAGCATTGAGGACGAACGTCTGAAAAGGGCGGAAAAGCTTGCGATAGTCCTTGGCACCGAGGGCGACGGGCTGAAAACGACCACCATCGAAGAATGTGATATGACGATAAAAATACCCATGGCACACGGAGTGGATTCCCTTAACGTTGCCGCGGCGGGGGCTGTGGCTTTCTGGGAGATGAGGTACAGGGGTGATAGGAATGAGTAATCCCTGGGAAACGATAGGGCTTGATGATTATGAAAGACACATGAGTCTTGACACGGTATGGCAGTTACAGGCGCTGGACGGCATCATGAAAGAACAGTTTAACGCATATCCCGCTAAAACAGCGATGATCTTCGGTATCGCAGGCGGTAACGGGCTCGGAAATGTGTGTACGTGGGACTTTGAGAAGATATACGGAGTCGATATAAACAGGGAATACCTGAAAGCAGTGGAGAAAAGGTTTCCTCAGCTTTCGGGAATGCTGGAATGTATCCGCGCCGACATTGTGACAGAAGCGGAGAAGCTTCCGACGGCAGATATGCTGATAGCTGACCTGGTGGTGGAATACATAGGGTATGAGGCTTTTGTGCGGGCTGTAAGCAAGGTGTCGCCCCGATACGTCTCATGTGTTATACAGGTGAATGGCGATGAAAGGGAGTGGGTATCGGATTCGCCGTATATCCATGTGTTTGACCTCATTGAAGAAGTTCATCACAGCATAGATGAAAAAGGGCTGGCGGCAGCGCTTGGTGAAGCAGGATATAAGGAAGTACTACATGACAGGGTGGCGCTCCCTAATGGCAAAACGCTTGTGAGGGCAGACTATGTTAAGGAATAAGACTCATTAAGACCATGCGCTGCGGAATGTATGGATACATATGTAAAATATCGATAGTATATGTGTGAATTACAGCTTTCCGCAGTTGACAAAAAGGGCGGAATGTGGTATAATTACAGAATATCCAAGGAAAGTGAGTGGAAGGAATGGTAAATGATACAGCAAGGAAACTGCTCTGTCAGCAGTTTGTGAAAAACAACACTATCGACCCTGGTTATTATGACAGGTACAGAGTCAAGAGAGGTCTGAGAAATGCCGATGGCACTGGTGTTACTGCGGGTCTTACCAATATTTGCAATGTTCACGGATATGTGGTGAATGAAGGAGAAAAAATGCCGATCGAGGGTCAGCTGATCTATCGCGGCTACAATATAAACGATCTGGTGGGAAATGCCGTTAAGGAGAACCGTTTCGGATTTGAGGAGATAGTATATCTGCTTCTGCTGGGCGAACTGCCCAAAAAGGACGAACTGGCTGCTTTCAGACATATGATAGCTGAGAACCGTCCTCTGCCTGCGGATTTCTTCTCGGATATGATACTCAAAGCACCCTCGAAGGACATAATGAACAAGATGTCACGTTCGATACTGGCACTTTATTCCTACGATGACAACCCCGAGAACCGTGCCCCCGAATATGAGATGGCAACGGCTATTTCCATAATCTCGAAGCTGCCTTACATAATGACACTGGCTTATCAGGTGAAGAAGAGGACATTCGACAATCAGACGATGTTCCTGCACCCGCTGGATCCCGATCACAGCACTGCTGAGATGATACTGGCGGCTATACGTCCCGACAGAAAGTTCACTGACGATGAGGCTAAGCTTCTCGACCTGCTGATGATGCTGCACGCTGAACACGGCGGCGGAAACAACTCCACCTTTGCCTGCCGCGTACTGACATCTTCGGGCACCGATCCTTATTCTGCATACTCCGCAGCTATCGGTTCGCTGAAAGGACCCAAGCACGGCGGCGCGAACATCAAGGTATCGGCTATGCAGGAATGCGTAAAGCAGCACGTTTCAAACTGGGACGACGAGGGCGAAGTTGCTGACTTCCTGACCAAGATACTGAAGAAAGAAGCTTTCGACAAGTCGGGACTTATCTACGGTATGGGTCATGCGGTATATACACTTTCCGACCCGAGAGCGGTGATACTGAAAGCCAATGCAAAGCGCATGGCAGTGGGCACTGAGTTCGAGAAGGAGTACAGACTGCTGGAAACCATCGAGCGACTGACACCCGAGCTTTTCCTGAAGATAAAGGGCAGCGACAAGGCTATGTGCGCAAATGTTGATATGTATTCGGGCTTTGTTTACAGAATGCTGGGTGTACCTCAGGATCTGTTCACACCTATGTTTGCAGTATCAAGAATGCCCGGCTGGTGCGCTCACCGTTTCGAGGAACTGGTTACAGGCAAGAGGATTATACGTCCCGCTTACAAGGCTGTGGCTAAGGAAAGGGCTTATGTTCCCATAAACGACAGATAATTATAAATGCGTCCGAGGGTATGCGGGCGCATTTTTTGTGTGCATAAAAATGTCGCTTCAAAAGCGACCATATGTCCTCTTTTGTGTGGTATCATATAGTCACAGTAAGAAAACCGTGAGTGAGACACATCTAAGGAGGAACAACTATGAAAAAGAAAGCTAACAACAATATCACCGAACTGATATTCGTGCTTGACAGAAGCGGTTCAATGGCTGGGCTGGAATCCGATACCGTTGGCGGATTCAACTCGCTTATCAGGGATCAGAAAAATTCAGAGGGCAAGGCTTTTGTGACGACTGTGCTTTTCGATACGGAGTTCATCTACGTGCATGACCGCGCTGATATCTCGACAGTAAAACCCCTTACCGAAAAGGACTACGTGCCCCGCGGCTGTACTGCTTTGCTTGACGCAGTGGGAATGACGATACAGCATATCGCAGGGATACATAAGTACGCGCGTCCCGAGGACGTACCTTCGAAGACGATATTCGTTATAACTACCGACGGCATGGAGAATGCAAGCCGTGAATTCAGGTATGACACCGTTAAGAAGCTCATCGAAAAAGAGCAGAAAAAATACGGCTGGGAGTTCATATTCCTCGGGGCGAATATCGATGCGGCGGCAACGGCGGGTTCAATGGGTATAGCACACGCTTCAAACTATAAAGCCGACGGCAAGGGCACTAAACTGATGTATGGCGCTGTGGGCAGAGCTGTGAGATGTATGAGAGAATCCGCACCCCTTGCAGAGGACTGGAATGCGGAGATGGAAGAGGACGCGGCGAGATAAAAAACAAACCGGCGGAAACAGAGCTTTTCAATTCATAATTCATAATTGTTGGCAGGACGGTAACGTAGCTGTACTGAGGATAAGAATGCCAAGGAAAAGAGCTTTGGCTCAAGCCTTTCGCGAAAGGCTTGCGAAGAGCTCGAGAGGCAGAGCCTCTCGGTCAAGGCGCAAAAGCGACGCGGCAACAAAACGATAAATAGCAAAACAAACTTACGCCCCAAAAAAGGCGCGGCACGCGGTCGACGCAGTCACCGCTAACAGAATTCAGAGCGTGGACAAAACAAACGTCCACGCTCAACCTATATGCGTAAAATTATTGCTCGCACATCGACCCGACGTCGCAGCCGACGCAGTCGCAGCTGAGGGGCGAACCTCCGACCACAGCAGATATCAGATAAGTCCAAGAAACAAAGATCCCCGAAGTGCTCGTAAACACCTCGGGGAAAATCATATGTATAAGTGCGTGGTTCATTCTTCACCATCGTCCGAGCGCATACTTCCGCGGAGCTTTTTCCAGTCGGGGCAGTAGCGTTCAACCAACGCCCAGAAATCTGCGCTGTGATCCATGTGAACAAGATGTGCCAGTTCGTGGATGCATACATAATCAATGTGGGCTTTTGAATAAGCCGCTACCTTGTAATTAATGGAAATACTTCCGTTTGAACTGCATCTGCCCCAGCTGGCGCTGAGGTCCTTTACAGTTATCTTTTTCGGGAAAAGCCCCATGCGTGCGGTGAGACGCCGCATACTCTCGGTTATCTCGCGGTTGGCAAGTTCGACTATAAAAGTCTGTACCTGCCTGACCATGTATTCGCGGTCAACACTGCCGCAGACAGCTATAAGCAGTTTTCCGTCTTCTAGGCGGGGCTTGAAATATCTGTCGGACTTTACCGCGGTTATAACGGTCTTCTGCCCCAGCAGACGTATCTCCTCTCCGTCCTCGAAAGTTCTGGGCAGACCCGAGTGCTTTGCGCTTTTTTCGAGATTAAGGTCTATCCATTCAATGTGCTGTTCAATGAAATTCCGTATTTTGGCAACCTCAAACCTTTCGGGCACGCGGACGGTAAGTCTGCCCTCGTTTATGGCGAGAACTGCGTTTTTGCGTTTGCCCCTGTCGAGTATGAAATCTATCCGCCTGCCATCGGAGAGGGTGGTATAGGTGAGTACCTTCGCCATTACTGTTCCCAGGGCGGGAGGACTGTCTGGTAATCAGAGAGATAGTCCTGATAGATATAGCCTGTAAGTTCACCGTCGTTGCCTGTAAAGGTTATCTTGACGTAGCCGTTATCTTCATAGCCCAGCACTGTAACTGCGACACCGGGGGTCATGCAGACGATATTCTCGGCTTCGTTGGAGGGCTGAGTGTGGAGATAAGCATACTCGGTGATATACTTGGTTTCCTTCTCGGCAGGAGCTGATGAGCTTTCCTCGGCTGCCGATGAAGCGGTGTCGGCAGAACTCTCATCCGATACAGCGGGAGCACCGCTTTCGGTATTATCGGCGGGCGCTGCGGTAACGGGTTTATTGTTTTGGGTCACCTTTGGCTCGGTGACATTTGTGTTTATTGTAGCTGTATCAATACCTGCGGGGGCGACTGCCGAATTGGTGGCGAAGACAACCTTGCCGATGATGAAGACCATGCATACGACAAATATCCCCGCAACAACGACGGAAGCCACTCCGACAGAACGTACCTTCTTTTCGTTATCCATCAAAATTCTCCTTTGCTTGTATAAAGCTTTCCACACTATTATAATCCATTTGGCGGAGATTGTCAACACGGCGGCTGATTTTTGCCGTAAAAAGGGCATTATCGGGCCATTGTAAAAAAATTGCGAAACCCCCTTGATTTTTTCGGAAAAGTATGTTATAATGACATAAATAATGTTATCAGTAACGGAGGAGAGTATTATGAGCCCTATCGAGATAGGTGCAGGTGTTGTGCTTGCGCTGTGCAGCATTGTTATCGTATTGGTAGTTCTTATCCAGGAATCCAAGGACGATGGTCTGACTTCCGCTATCGGCGGAGGCTACAACGATTCGTTCTATGGCAAGAATACAGGCAATACACGCGATGCCAAGCTTAACAGACTGACCAGAAATGCAGCGATCGTTATGTTCATACTGACTATCGCAGTAAGCGTTATCCACAAATACCTCAGCAAATAAGCTGTGTAAAACGGCGGCAGTATGCTGCTTGTGGAAAATCAGTTGAGAAATATCAGCCCTGCCGCAGCGGGGCTTTTTTTCATATGGAGGAAAGTAAGAATATGGTAAAAACGGAGAACCGAAAGGCTCTGATGCCGCTGTTTGAGGGCTTTGAGGATTCGGTGCTGATAAGCTGTGCAGAGGGCAGGACGGGTATATGCTGGTGTGATTATCCCGAGAGACCCACCGCGGTGGTCATCGAAGCGGGTGATTTTTATTTTACTGCGGGAGACCCTGCATTTGCCCGAGAGGCTTTTGAGATAGCGAAAGGAAACTCCGAGGCGGTGTTCATGCCTGCATCAGATGGCTGGATAAAGGCGCTGACAGGGCTTGGTGAGGGTATTATAACTACGACGAGATACCGCACTGCCATGCCTGAAAAGTTTGATATGGATAAGCTGGCGAAACTTGCTGATATGTCCAGATTTGCGGACTATAAGCTTGAAATGATAAATGAAGAATATTATGAGCAGGCTTTGAAAGAAGAATGGTCATGGGCGTTTGTGGGAAATTTTTCGGACTATAAGAATTTTGCCGAAAATGCCTTCGGGTGCTGTATAACACATGAGGGACGCCTTATCTGCGCGGCTTCATGCTATTCAGTGTACAGCAGGGGAGTTGAGGTAGAGATAGCTACTCACCCCGACTACCGCAGGAAAGGTCTGGCGACGACAGCAGGTGCGGCATTCATCGGAGAGTGCGCAAAGAGAGGTCTGAAAGCACACTGGGATGCGGCAAATACGATGTCGCTGAAGATAGCTTCAAAATTCGGGTATACTCTGAAAAAGGAGTATACTGCGCTTCAGCTTGAGAAGTGAGTGTATGAGCTGTTTAGGATAGAACTAATGGATATAATAAACTGTACTGTATATTTCTTCGCAGTGAGAGTATCTCGGGTGAGATAAAGGCGGCAAAGCAGCAGGAGGTGCGGCATGAGCAGGAGTTACAAGAGATTTGCGGCTTTCATAATAAGTGATAACAAAGGTCCGCACAGATACAAAGCCAAGACACTTGCCAACAGAGCAGTCCGCCGAAGTGAGATAAGCGGCGGAAAGAGCGCATATAAGCGCTTGTATGACAGCTGGGATATCTGCGATGTGCGCATACCGATGGAAGATCTGACTAGGCTGAGAGTTGCGTGGATAAGGGGCGACAGATGGCTGCACAGGACATTCGATACCCTGCATGAAGCCGAGGTATACTACAAGAGGAAATATTACAGGAAGTAAAAGGTGAATATATGAAACAGGATTACAGAAAAATGATATACAACAAGCTGAAAGCATCGGGCAAGCGCCCTGTGACTTTCAAGGAGCTTGTGAAAAGTTTTCGAAAGGGGAACTTTGATTTTGATAAATTTGCCAAGACCGTTGACAAGATGAAGAAAAAGGGCGAGATAGTCGAGGGCAAGATGGGATTCACCCTCGGCAAGGGCGGCAAGCTGAAAAAGTGTCGGGTGGTGCGCCTGCACAAGAGTTTCGGCTTTGTGAAGAACGTTGACACGGGGGAGGAAGTATTCATTCCCGGAAAGCACCTGCTGGGGGCTATGCCCGGAGATATCGTAATGGTACAGCTCAGGGAGAGCCGCGGCGACAGCCCCGAGGGCGAAGTAGTATCCATCGAGGAGGAGAATTTCAACAGGTTCAGCGGCGAGATAGTTGACGAATTCGGCAAGCTGAAAATAATGCCCGATGTGATATCGAAGTACGCCCTGGATTTCGTCAATCCTTTCGGGCTGGAGCTGCACGAGGGCGACAAGGCTATCGCTGTTATAACAAGGCGCGGCGAGAAGCACAGCGAGCACAGATGCGAGATAGTTTCATGTCTGGGAAGTTCGCTGAAAGCGGCGGTATGCGCTCTGGGCATAGTTGAAGCTGCGGGGCTGACACCTGTATTCCCTGCGGAGGTCATCGATGAGGCAAGGAGAGTATCCTCGGCGGGAATATCCGATGAGGAAAAGGAGGGCAGGCTCGATCTGAGAGATCTGCCTATATTTACCATCGACGGTGCCGATACCAAGGATATCGACGATGCTATATCGGTGCAGAGGACGGATAACGGATATATACTGGGCGTTCACATCGCTGACGTATCGCACTACGTAACACCAAGGTCGGCGCTGGATAACGAAGCTTTTCAGCGCGGCACCAGTGTATACTACGCAAACAGGGTGATACCCATGCTGCCCGCGGAGCTTTCAAACGGTATATGCTCGCTTAATCCTCAGGAGGACAGGCTGGCTTTTACCTGCCTGACAGAGCTTGATAATGCGGGAAATATAGTCAGCTACAAGTTTGCGAAATCAGTGATAAGGTCTAGGGTAAAGGGCGTATACTCCGAGATAAATGATATCTTTGACGGCTTTGTGAGCCGTGAGCTTTCGGAGAAATATGCCGAGGTGATGGATCAGCTGCCGCTGATGAAAGAACTGGCGGAGATACTCTGCAAGAAGCGTATCGCCCGCGGTGCACCCCAGATAGAGACCAGCGAAAGTGCCCTGATGATAAACGAGGACAACGTCTGTGTTGGTGTGGGCGAGTACACCCGCGGCTTTGCACAGGAAATGATAGAGGATTTCATGCTGACTGCCAACGAATGTGCGGCCAGATTCGGCAAGGACAACGAACTGCCCTTTGTTTACCGTGTTCACGAGCCGCCTTCTGCGGAGAAGATAGAGGGTCTGAAAGAACTGCTGGCGGGACTGGATATAATGTATGTTATGGGTGATGACCCCAAACCGAAACAGCTGGCGGAGATACTTGAAATGTCCAAAAATACGGACGCTGAAAAGATCATCAACAATGCGGTGCTGAGGAGTATGTCAAAGGCGAAATACGATACCGAGCCTATCGGTCACTACGGTCTGGTACTGGAGGACTATGCTCATTTCACTTCGCCGATACGCCGTTATCCCGACCTTTCGATACACAGGATAATGTCGGCTTTTCTCGGCGGAATGACTGCGGAGGAATGCCGCAGCAGATTCAATAAGTTCGTGTATGCTTCTGCTGATCGTTCCACCGAAACGGAACTCACAGCTATGCAGACCGAGCGTGCCTGCGATGACTGCTACAAGGCTGAGTATATGATGGGTCATATCGGTGAGGAATACGAGGGCGTTATCGTATCGGTGACGGATTTCGGTATGTTCATCGAGCTTGACAACACCTGCGAGGGTCTGCTGCACCTTGATAATATGCCCGAGGGCTACTACGAGTGCGACGGCATGATGAAGCTGAAAAATTTCTCGACAGGTGAGGAATACCGTGTGGGCGAGAGGTTCAGGGTCAAGGTGCTGGGTGCGAACGTCAACTCGGGCAAGGTGGATTTTGTGCCCGCTGATATGTGAGGAAACAATGACTGACGATAAAAAACAGAAGCTGAAAAAGGTGATCACAGGCAAAGGTTCCCATGGGCTTTTTATAGGAAGGATCATGCACTGTGACGGTGATGATAAAACTGTGATAGGGCATACAGCACTTTGCCATATCATATTCAGGACGTTCAGCTGGATAATTTTCGATATCAGCTTTTTACGGATGCTGTTTGTATATCATAAGTTCCCGAAAGAAACCGGTGTGCATTTCAAGTCGATAAGCGAAATGACGGCTGGTATGTCCGCGGCGGAAAGGCTGCATGAGATACTTCACACTTATCAGCCTTATGATGTTACAGGCAACAGAATTCTGGTATTCTATCCGTTTTTTGTATCTGCGGCGGCACTTCTGCTTGGGGGCTGGACGATAATCCTTCTGCGAAGGATAGTGAGCCGCAGGACTGCGGAGAACAGCGGTTTGAAACTCAGGGTGATATCCGGGCTGCAGATAGCTTTTGATATCTCGGCTTTTATAGTTACGCTGTATTTTTGCGGAATATGGGCTGACCGTGTGATAAGGCAGCTTCCCATGAGGATGCTGTTTACTTATATCTACGGTTTCGGAGTACTTGTGATATTTTTTGATCTTATCATATTCGCGGTGGATATGAAATTGACGTACAGGAAAAAAGAGGAGGAAAAATAAATGAAGCAGCAGAGGAGCTTTCCTGCTTTCAAAGTCAGCAAGAGGTGCGAAAACAGGCTGAAAGGCGGACACCCCTGGGTGTATGACAACGAGATAGAGGTATCTGACGAGGGTGTGGAGAACGGCTGTATCGCCGATGTTCTGTCACCTAAGGGGAGCTATCTGGGTTCGGGGCTTGTGAGCCTGAACAGCAAGATAAGGGTGAGGATACTCTCGGATAATGCCAATGAAGCTTTTGGTGAAAGCTTCTTCCGCCGCAGGATAAGGTACGCTCTCGACCACAGAAAGACCGTCATGGGCGATGATATCTCTGCCTGCCGACTGGTACACGGTGAATCCGACGGTCTGCCCGGACTGACCGTTGACCGCTATAATGACATACTCTCGGTGCAGGTGCTGAGCTATGGCATGGAGCAGAGAAAGGATATGCTGTACCGCCTGCTGACGGAGGAACTTGCCGCTGACGGCGTGGCACTCCGCGGTATTATGGAGCGCAACGATGTGGCTATACGTGAGCTTGAAGGTCTTGAGCAGGGCAAGGACTGGTATAAGGCTGATTTTCTGCCCACAGCACCCGAATCGCCTGTTACCGAGATAATTGAAAACGGAATAATCTATAAAGTCGACGTTGAGAACGGTCAGAAGACAGGTTTTTTCCTTGACCAGAAGTACAACCGTCTGGCGGCGGCAAAACTGGCTAAGGGCAAGAAGGTGCTGGACTGCTTCACACATACGGGCTCGTTCGCACTGAATGCGGCTTTCGGCGGCGCGGCTCATGTTACGGCTGTTGATGTTTCACAGTTCGCGGTGGATACAGCTAAAGCCAATGCTGAAAGAAATGGACTGTCCGATAAAATGGACTTCATCTGTGCCGATGTGTTCGACCTCCTGCCAAAGCTGACAGAGGAAAAGGCTGGCTACGACTTCGTTATCCTCGACCCGCCCGCATTCACGAAGAGCCGCAAGACCGTGAATTCCGCTGAAAGAGGCTACAAGGAGATAAACTACCGAGCTATGAAGATGCTCCCACGCGGCGGATACCTGGCTACCTGCTCATGCTCCCATTTTATGACCAATGAGCTTTTTGTTAAAATGCTGATGAGTGCCGCACATGACGCGGGAGTTCAGCTGAAACTCGTGGAAGCGCGTCAGCAGGCACCCGACCACCCTATACTTATGAACGTCCCCGAAACGGACTATCTTAAATTCTATCTGTTCCAGGTAGTGTGATGCATACCACCTGTGAAAACAGATATATACATTTTTTGCTATTGACAAATATGGTAGAAATGTGATAAAATAATTAATGAATTTATAGTTCGTGGAGAGGGGAGTGAACGCTGTGAAGAAATATGCTGTGTATCGGTCGGCAACGGGAATGTACTGCAATGAGTACCATGATACACTGGATTCGCTTAAAGGCACACTCTTTGAGACTGTTGTGAAAGAAGAACAGCTTCCTGTGGTGCTTGACGGCTGCGGCGGTTACCATACCTTCAAAGAAGACGACTATAATTTTGTCAAGATAATAGAATCAAATAAAAAGAACCCTCTCCCTCTGGAGAAAATGTTTTTCAAGAACGATGATAATTTCAAGCTGGGGTGGATATCGCCTCAGGGGGATACATATTCCTGCGATTACACCAATCATAACAGGTGTGCGATAATGCTTGCGGAGAAGTTCATACCCGGCGCGAAATTTCCCGAAAGAGCACTTGGAAGAGAAGGGTGGATAAAGGTCATAGATTCCTGGGACGGCACTCAGCGTCAGCACGGGCAGTTTGTGTATTCTCTGACAGGTAAGATAACCAAAAAGCAGGCAGACAAACTTTTCGATGTAGGGCTGTATTTCAATGAAGAAGTGCAGCGGCTGATAAAGGACTGTGAAAATGATTGGTAAATACCATAAATATCCAAAGCGCTCACTGTGGAACGGTGAGTGCTTTTGTTTCGCGGTTCCTGACGATCATACTATATATTTATATATATTAATAAACTTATACATTGTGAAAGTTGCACAAATAACAATTAATAATTTCTGCATTCAAAAAATCTGAACCATTTTGTACAGTTTAAATAAATTGTTAACTCTAAAACTGGTTGATTGTCGCAAATTTTGGGCTGTTTCACAAGACCAAACTTAACTAACTGAACTGTTTTGAATAAAACGTAGAAAAACTTTCTTTCTTTGTGAAAAAATCTATTGACAATTATGAAAAAAAGTTTTATACTATTATTGTAATTAATAATGGACTGAGCAAAGAGCACAGCTTTCGTTTAATTGATTAGCTTGCCTCCGTCATTTCGGACGGTTTGGCATCAGGAGGATGATATAATGGCGGATACAAGATTTATCAGAACGGTCGAATTCGGCGGCTATGACAGAAACGATGTCATAAAAAGATTTGAATTTCTGAACACTCAGCTTTTTGACCTTAAAAATGAGCTTAGGGAGACCAAAATGCTCATTGAGGAATACAAGAAGGGATCGTCCGAGGAAAAAGCGCATGAAGCGGTGCTTACCCAGGAAAAAGTCAAGCTGACGAGTCTTCAGGTGCAGAATGAGACTGCATCCACAAAGCTCAAGGCGGCAGAAGAGGATAAAGCCAAGCTTGCCGAGGAGCTGACAGCTCTGAAAGCAACTCATGCAGATACATTGAAAGAGCTGGAAGATATCAAAGCCAAGCTTAATGCATATGAATCTGATAACGAAGCCAATGCACTCAGCCAGGTGTTCATAGCAGCACAGGCTTCCGCAACGGCTGTTGTTGCCAATGCAAATAAAGAGGCTGAGGAAAAGAAGGCACAGACAGAGGAGCTCATCAAGGAAATGATCGATGATGCTAACCATACTGCTGCCGAGATAGTATATGAGGCTGAAAAGAGAGCGGCCGAGACCGATGCGGAATCCAAGAATTCTGCCGAGAAGATGAAGGTGGCTTCCAATAACCTGAGAGCAGCTATGCTCCAGGATGTTGAAGCACTGGGCAAACATCTTACCGAGCTGAATGATGCTTTCGCACTTATCAAGGATAAGAGTGCGGAAGCTGAGAAGCTGCTGAAAACGACCGAGAATAAACTCACCGAGGGCGGAGTTCCCGAATTCAAGCTGCCCGAGACTTTCGAGGCTGAGCTGCCCGATGCTCCCGAGCCCAGAAAAGTTCCCGAGCAGTCCAAAAAGTCCAATGCAAGACTTGATGAACTGGCAAAGATGGCTGCGGCTATCGGCGGTGAAAAGAACAAGGACGATGACGGTGAGACCAAAGGCGAGGAGAAGGCTGACGATAAGTCCGGAGATGCTCCTGCCGAGAAACCTGCCGGTGATAAAAAATCAGGCGGCGTAGATCTGGCAGATCTTATGAAGAAAGCTAATTCGCTGAAAAAATAAGATCCTGTTAACTGGAATATATTGGTAAGGAGTGCATAATCTTATGAGTGAATTAATTATAGTAAAGCCCGAAAAATGTGTGGGCTGTAATGCCTGTGTGAGGGCTTGTCCCGCACCCGAGGCTAACATAACCAGGATGATCGAAGGCGGTAAATTCATAACATCGATAAATCCTGACCGCTGCATAGGCTGCGGCGCGTGCGTAGTAAGCTGTAATCACGGCGCGAGAGATTATATCGATGATACCGATGAGTGCATGAACAGAATGAAGCGCGATAAGATGATAGTTCTAGTTTCATCGTCGATCAAGTCTGTATTCCCCACAAAGTGGAAGGGCATACTCGACTGGTTCCGCAAGCAGGGATGTATCATATACGATGAGGCATTCGGCGCAGATATCTGCACATGGGCTCATCTGAGAGCGATAGAGCAGAAGAAGGTCGGAAATATCATCACTCAGCCATGTTCTGCTATAGTTAAGTATGTTGAAACTTACCAGCCTAAGCTGCTGGCTAACCTTTCACCTATACACAGCCCTGTTTCCTGCAGCGCTATATATATCAGAAAGTATCTGAACAGAAACAATCCCATAGCATTGCTGTCGCCCTGTGTTGCGAAGAAGTATGAATTCGAGGAGACAGGTCTTGTGGACTTCAACGTTACTTTCAGAAAGCTGAATGAATATTTCGAGAAGAACGGAATATCCATACCTGTTTCAAGTGCTGAGGATTATGAGTATAAATTCGATGACCAGCAGGGTCAGGTGGGTGCTATTTATCCCCGTCCGGGCGGACTGAGAGACAATCTCTGGCTCCATAATCCCGATATCAACGTAACTACATCGGAAGGTGTAAATAAGGTTTATCCCGAACTGGATATGTATGCCGAGATGCCTGATTTCAAGCACCCTGAGGTGTTTGATGTACTGTCATGCGAATTCGGATGTAATGTTGGCCCAGGTACAGATACCAGCCAGACTATGTTCGATGTCATGCTGACCATGAAAGAGGTCGAGAAAGAAGCCAAGGGCCGCCGTAAGGGAGGCTTTATGGGCAGAGGCGAAGACAGGATGTTCAAAAAGTTCGATGATGAACTCAAACTCAGCGACTTCCTGAGAAACTACAAGCCTGTTACACCTACTCCTGTTCCTACCGAGAGACAGCTTGATCCTATCTATGAGAGCATGGGTCAGCATACCGAGGATGAGAAGCACTACGACTGTCGTGCCTGCGGCTACAGATCCTGCCGTGAAATGGCAATCGCTATTTACAGAGGTCTTAATACACCTGATAACTGCGTTATCCACGCTAAATCCGTTATGGTGGCAAGACACAGCGAACTGGCTGAACAGCATGAGAAGCTGGCTGAGATCACCTACGAATGTCTTGAACTTTCGGATAAGCTGAAAGAAGGCGTTGACAGCATACTCAAAAATATGGATACTATCGGCGAATCCACTACCAAGACAAGTGAGAGAGCAGCTGTAGTAAAGGATCTGCTCACAAATGTCGTTGCATTCTGCCATGACAACTCAACTATGGATGCAGACAGTGTAAGTCAGCTGATAAACATACTTGAAACCACTATCGAAGCTTTCAGCGCTCTTGATGACAACGTTAACGTGACCAACGAGAGCTCGAGCCTGATCGATTCTTCTATCGGCGAGATCAACAAACTCGTTGAAGAGATAAACGATACTTTGCACAAAGCGAGCGAGAAGAAATAATCAAATTCGTGATTTGATACTGACGGAAAGGTAGGGTGTCCTATGGCTTCAAAGGTTGCGATAGTTGCGATAATAGTCGAAAAAGGCGCTTCCGTTGAGGGAGTGAACGCTCTTCTTCATGAGTACAGCGAATACGTTGTGGGAAGAATGGGTGTGCCTTACAGGGAGAGAGGCATCAACATAATCAGTGTTGCTGTCGATGCTCCCGAGGAGACAATTGAAGATCTTGCAGAACAGGTCAATGCTCTGGAAGGCGTTTCCTCAAATACAGTTTACTCTGTAGAATGATACCGATTATGGGCGGCCGGGACCTGCAAAATTGCGGGACTTGCCGCCCTTTTTGCCGAATTCATTGTCAATCGGTGTATAGAAATCGTTCGATTTGTGTATCTTCGGTAAATTTCTACTTAAGGATATCATTTTTACTTGACAATTTTATCAAAAAGTGGTATACTGAAATAAATGTATCAGAGTAATTTTTGGATGTAAAATTACCTTTTCGGACCGTCTTTAATAAGTGATCGATACATCAATGCCGCTGATGGCGGCGCCGTATTTAAAACGTGAGTTTATACAGTTCTTACGGGCTTTAAAGGGATAATGCCCGTGCTGTGAAAAACTATAAGCGAAAATTGCGGTAATTTACCTGAAATATCAAAGCCGGTCAATAAAATTTTTAATGTCAGGAGAGAAGAAAAATGCAATGTGAAAGATGTAATGCCGAACTGCCTCCGAACGCCATAGAGTGTCCTGAATGCGGAGCTCCTGCACCTCAGAATATCGAGGGTTTTGACAATACCATTGAGATACAGCATATACTCAAAACTATAATGGAAAAGCACGGCAGTATCCTCATAAATGATCCTACTCAGTTCGTATCTACCCTGAATGATTACCTTAACGGTTATGAAAAGGAACGCAGACTTCTGGTAAATGCCATGAGAGCGGGCGTTCTGAAAAATATGGTAAAAGAAGAAAAGACCAACAGGGAATACGCTCTGCTGAGTGCGAAGAGCTATATGATAAACGAACTGTTCGTTTCCGAAAATGCAGCTGAATTCGTTCTTGCCTGCTTCACTTATACCCTCGGCTGGCCTTATCAGTCCTCAATGACCAAGAAAGAGGAAGAAAAGAAGGAAGAAGCCGAAAAAGAGGAAAAGGTCGATGAAGGACCCAAGCTGAAAATCGATACCAAGATCTTCAAGACCTCTGACGCAGGCAGACACAGACTTGCAAGAAATATCGTGATACCTGAGGGATTCACCAAGATAGACAGCTTCTGTTTCGACAGATTCACTTTTATGAGATCTATCAGCCTTCCCTCCACGATGATGGCGATAGGCGACTACGCCTTCTCCGAATGCAAGAACCTCAAGGGCATCGAACTTCCTGCGGGACTGAAAGTCATCGAACAGGGCGCGTTCAGCCAGTGCGGAAAGCTTGCGATGATAAAGATACCAAAGGGTATCCTTGAAATACCCGATAATACATTTGAGTTCTGCTCAAATCTGACCGTCGTTGATGTGCCGAATACCGTAAGCAGTATCGGCGTTGAGGCGTTCTCGGGATGCGAAAAGCTTGAAAAACTGTTCCTCCCCGACAGCGTAAAATTTATTGACAAGAATGCTTTCTCTTATTGTCCGTCGCTTACGATCCGCTGCTATGTCAATTCTTATGTTCATAAGTATTGTCTGACTTATAATATCGATTATGAGACCGTGGCAGTCGGCGTGGGACTGAAGCAGAAGCCAATATAAGGATGAAATCGGAGGAAATATCAGATGGTTGAATTGAAGATCGGCCAGGAGGTCGAGATGGAATTCGGAGGAAGAGCGAAAGTCCTCAAGGTCATCGGCAGCGGTGGTCAGGGTATCGTTTACCTCGTAGAATTCAACTCCCAGAAATGGGCGCTTAAATGGTATGATGTTGATAAGATCAAGCGTCCCAAGGAGTTCAGACAGAATATCAAGAACAATATCCAGGACGGTGCTCCCAGTAATAAGTTCCTGTGGCCAAAGTATCTGACCAAGGAGAACGACCAGGGAACCTTCGGCTATATCATGGAGCTGAAGCCCGAAAGCTTCGATTCCTTCGTGGATATACTCAATACCTACAAGCTGGTCATCGACCCGCTGACAGGCAGAGCTACCAAGCAGCCTGTAAGATTCACCAGCCTTTACGCTATGGTGACAGCTGTTATCAATATCGCTAATGCCTTCAGACAGCTCCACCGCGTGGGCAAGAGCTATCAGGACCTTAACGACGGCGGTTTCTTCATCAATGTGAATACAGGCGCCGTTCTCGTCTGCGACTGCGATAACATCGCACCTGACGGAAGCAACTTCGGTATAGGCGGTAAGCCCGGATATATGGCTCCCGAAGTCGTAAGGGGTATCGCTAAGCCTGATGTACAGACCGATAAGTATTCACTGGCAGTCGTTCTCTTCAAGCTGCTGTTCAGGGGCGACCCTATGGAAGGCGAAAAGGTTGTCAAGGACGTATGCCTGACCGAGTCTTCCGAGCTCAGACACTACGGACAGGACGCTGTGTTCGTATACGATCCAGATAACGCTACAAACAGACCTGTAAGAGGTATACACGATAACGTTATAAAGTTCTGGAGAATATATCCTAAGTACATAAGAGAAGCTTTCATACTCTCTTTCACACAGGGCATCTCCGATCCCAATAAGCGTATAATCGAGAATGAATGGCAGAAGCTGTTCATTCGTCTGAGAAGTGAGATCATAATGTGCGTATGCGGCAGAACGAACTTTACTTCGATGTTTGCAAAGGTAGATGAAAAGACCTTCCGCTGCCCCAAATGCGGTACCGAGTTCACTACTCTCGGATTTGATAACAGGGATAACAGAATGCCGCTTTATGTGGGATGCAGATTCTACAAGTGTGAGATCGATCCTGACTGTGATGATTTCCTGACCGTTGCGGGCGAACTTGTTGAGAACAAGCTGAAGCCCGGCGTGCTCGGTATCAAGAACTGCACAGAGGATACTTGGCAGGCAAAACTCCCCGACGGAAAATATTATCCTATACAGCCGGGTAAGGGCTTCCCGATCTGGAAAGATCTTGAAGTTGACTTCGGCAAGGTCAAGGCTAGTATGTAAATTTTAAGGAAAGGGCGTAATAGATCTATGAATAATATGAATTCTGATGTAAAAGAAAATACCACCGTCGATGATCTGCTGGATTTCGATGACGATGATCCCCTGGGTGCGACTGCGGTATCCAAAAAGAGCCTTGTAATATTCTTCCTGATCGATACTTCGGGAAGCATGAAGGGCAAGAAGATGGGTCAGCTCAATACCGTTATGGAAGAGCTCATACCCGAGATAAGAAAAGTTGGTGAGGCTGATACCGATGTTAAGGTAGCTGTACTGACCTTCGATACAGATGTAAGGTGGATGTACTCCGCTCCGATCTCCATCGAGGAGTTTGAGTGGGCAAGACTGGGCGCACAGGGCGTTACCAGCATGGGCGCTGCATTTACAGAGCTGGCTGCAAGAATGTCCAGAAACAGCTTCCTGAATTCGCCTTCACTGTCATTCGCACCTGTAATGTTCCTGATGACCGACGGTTATCCTTCCGATGACTATAAGGCAGGTCTGAAGGCACTTTCGACAAACAGCTGGTATAAGTTCGGTCTGAAGGCTGCACTGGGTATCGGTGATGAGGCTAACGATGAGATGCTCGCTGAATTCACAGGTTCCAAGGATACCGTTGTTCATGCATATACAGGCGGACAGCTGGCTTCGATGATAAAGATCATCGCAGTAACAGCTTCCCAGATAGGAAGTAAGTCTATGACACTCTCCGACGAGACCAACGAGGAGCTTAACGAAGAGGATGTATACGCTGCTAAGCAGAGAATGCTCGGCCAGCAGATCCAGGAGCTGGTAGGCGATCAGACGGATGGCGGCGATGTTCCTTACGATACGGGCTGGTAAAGCACAGGTTGTCGGAAGGAGTGGAGTTTAGAAATGTCATTTAGTGGCTTTAGCCAATCAGTTATGGGTGCCAGCCATGTGGCAAAGGGTATAGTTTGCCAGGACAGCTCGGCACACAAGATAACTGACCGTTACGCTATTGCTGTGGTGGCGGACGGTCACGGAAGCAAGAAACACTTTCGCAGCAATATAGGCTCTAGGTGTGCCGTTGAGGCGACCATCGAGACTATCGACAGGTTCTATGAGGATGCTGATGCATTTGAAGCCAATCTGCCGAAAAATCATAAAATGATAATAAGAAATATCGAGAGACAGATCATTGCAGCGTGGAATACCAAGGTACTTAAACATCTTGAAGAAAACCCCGTTACAGCTGTTGAGAAAAAGCCTTTTACTCCTGATGAGTTTGAGAATATAAACCCCGAGCAGTACTACGGTACTACTCTGATAGCTGCAGTCGCAGGCAGAGGTTTCACCTTTGGTGTACAGATAGGTGACGGCAGCTTCGTGGCTATATTTGAAGACGGCGAGGCTATCATGCCCATGGAGTATGAGGAAGCTAATCCCGCGAATATCACATCGTCGATGTGCAATGCAAATGCGGCTTCAATGTTTGAAAGCTTCTACATTGATGATAAACGCCTTATAGCGCTGTTCTCATCTACCGACGGGCTTTATACCTCCTTCGGAAGTGAGTATGATTTCAGGGATTATCATGTAATACTCGCATCACAGGTCAATTCACCTGCGATCGAGGCATCGGTCGTTAAAAACATAACCAAGAGATCGCATTTCGGAACTGAGGACGATATATCCCTCGCTTGTGTTTATGATCCAGAATTTGCAGCAGAAAAAGAAGATCTGCTCAAAGAGATGATCGACCGAAACAAGAAGCTCGCAGCTGAAAGAAAAGCAAAGCTTCACACCGCAAACTTCTAGGGTGGAAGTTGGACGGAATCAAATCTATAATGGATAGGGGAATTATTTAAGATGGAAAAGAAAAAAGAAAACCAAACATTGCTCATCATCATCGCAGGTGTACTCGTATATGTTGCATGCGCTCTGATACAGTCAAAGCTTGCGCGTCCTGCAAACGTAGGTGGTTCAGCTCCTAAAGTTGGTAACAATCCTATGGCGGGTGTTATCTCTCAGATACAGGTAGTTGTGACCGTTATGCTGGTACTGTTTGCTCAGAAAAAGGGTTATATCACCGCTATGATACTCAATGGTGTAAATACATTCTTTACGCTGGTATTCCAGATGATAATGGTACACAGCGCAAAGGCGATCCCCGGTCTGATCGTTACTCTGATCTCTATGGGTATCGCAACTGTTATCTATTTCTACACCAGCAAGACAGAGAAGATGAATGAAGAGCTTGAAAAGAGCTACCATGAAGCTATCGAGAAGAACCGTATCATCGAACAGCAGGGCGAAGCGATGAAATATCTGGCTTATAACGATAAGCTGACAGGTATGCCCAACAGAGAGAGCTTCATGACCAATCTTGAAAAGCAGATCAAAGAGAGCGGCGACTGCGTAATGATCTATATCGATCTCGATGATTTCAGACGTATAAACGATAGCTTCGGCCACGTAATAGGTGATGAACTGCTGAAGCAGTATGCCGATAAGATCCAGAATTACTGTGGTGATAAGGCTTACGCAGCTAAGATAGGCGGCGACGAGTTCGGTATAATCCTCGGCAGCGGTATGACCAATGAGGCTATATTCAAGTACGCAGCAGGCATAAGCGGTATTTTCAGTGAGCCTATCAATATAGGCGGCAATATCTACACAGTAGCAGCAAGCTACGGCGCAGCAAGCTTCCCCGAGAACGCAATGACCGCAGATGACCTGTTCAGAAATGCGGAAACTGCAATGTTCAATGCTAAGGAAAGCGGTAAGAACCAGCTTTGCTTCTTCACACAGCAGGGCTGATCTATAAGCAAGTTCACAGGAAAGGCAGTTGATAAGGATTATGGAAATCAAGGAGCTTTACGATCTGGCAAAACAGTATGCAGAGATTATCACAAATAATAAACCTGAATATGTTTCCGAAAATGAATCAGCAATATGCGTAATAGTAGACAGC
>Ga0256405_10004015_pt1 | contig 28715 bp, 29 predicted proteins | sample RumenRJG_02DNA_FD_189096 | JGI IMG/M metagenome (GOLD analysis project Ga0256405, IMG submission 189096) | Bovine rumen microbial communities from Lethbridge, Alberta, Canada - RJG_02 | ecosystem: Host-associated > Mammals > Digestive system > Stomach > Rumen | place: Canada: Alberta... | reverse complement strand
TAAATTCTTTGACTATCTCTTGCTGGCGGGCGACACTCCGATAAACGGAGTCCAACTCAATCTGTATGCCCTGTTTCAGCAAAGCATCACGCAACTGCACAAAATGAGCGTAGGTTTCACGCTCGATTTGGAACTCACGCCCCATGGAATTTTTTGCTGTAATGAGAGGGACATTTGCCTCATAATCGTCAGGGAGTTTATGGGTTTTGTTCACCAAGACTAGATAATCAATGCCCTGTACTTGTTCCATTTCCGCTGCCGAAACTATGTTTGCGGCAACCATCGGCGTATATGCCGGCATGATGGGAGCCAACGTACATGCGGAAAGAATGGCAATGATGCTCCGTTTCTTCGCATTTAACATATTCATTCTACTGGTACCTCCTGTTTCGTTCATAAATCATCTTCTAAAGCATCCGCTCCGCGATGCTCGTTCCCGCCAATGCCATAAAAATCTCAAGTTCATCCACATTTTTTGCCAGCAAAGAAGCCAACTGCTCCTCTATGGAATCCAGAGCCGCATCTACCGCTCGATAAACTTTTTCCCGCTCTTCGGGCATGATCTGTTGGCAATAGAAGGAAAGTCTGCCATGGCAAGTGTTTTTTCCTCGCTTCAAACCGAAGAAAAGCCTTTGCCGCTCGGCACTAAAATCGCCGAAAGCGGCAATCTGCCCCAAGGCATCGGCGAGGATTTCATCGTGGGCGTGGTTCTTCATGCCGGAGAGCAGACGCAGGGTCTCATAGTGAGCGCACTCGTGGCGGAGCCGGAGTTTATGGGATCGTTCCAGCCAGTCTTCTTCGGAAAGCTCCAACTTTTCTGCGGAAACATTGCTGTAGGGGGCGCGGTTAAGGAGCAAAACACGATGGCGAAAAATGCTCTTCGCTCGCGCCTCCATAGCAAACGCATTTACCGTGAGCGGAAGTTCTCTCGCCTCTTCCCTTCCGTTTATTAGTGCGTCCATCTGCCGAAAATCCTTGTGGCTTTGCGTCGATATGACGGGAAGCCTCCCGCCCATCGTTTGCGCGAAGGAAATGGAGATGGCTCCCATATTATCCCAAGACCAACGATAAGCGGGAAGCTTCATCTCGTCCGCCAAAATTATGAGCGCTTCTCGTCCGCTGCCTTCTTGCCAAAGCGATACGAAAGGCTCGTCTGCAAGCGGCAATGCCCCTATGGTCTCCAGTATTTCATAATGATGCTCCAAATATTCGGAGGCGGACTTATAATCCGCTTTTCGGCGTACAAATAAGCTCATATCAAGATACCGTAAATTCCGTCATTGATCAACACGGGCCACGTTATCGCCATAAATCGTCTTGAAATCATTTTTCATTGAAACTGCAATCCAGCCGTTCTCATCAGCGGCTTTTTTCATTTTTTCCGCACTTGAAGTTTTGCCAAATTCTCTTTCAATGTCATCACAGAGCAAGGCAAAGATTTTTGTTTTATATTTTGGATTCGTTGAAGTGTAATTGAACATACTGTAATCGCCGCTTGAGTTACCAAATGCCAAAATCGGCTGCTTGCCAATTTCACGAGCGATCAAATTAACCTTATTGGTGTTGATATTCTTACTGACGAAATCACCGCGAACTAATTTATCGGTAACCTTATAAACGTAGTCCATGCCGTCCTTGTCGCCTTGATTCTCTGCAACATAGCTGTAATCCGTTCCGATTATATTGTCACTATCAACGGCAAGGACTTCTGCCAAAATTCTTGTATATTCTCTTTCCGCACCGGATACAAGGAAAATTTTAAAATCGTTTGCTCTCAAATAGGAAACCACTTCAACCATCGGCAAATAGAAAATCTCTCCGACTTTCAAATTTGTGAAACCTTCAACCGGCGTGTTGAAATAATTCTTCGTATAATCAGCGTATTCAGCGGGTGTCATTCCGGCAAAAACCGACGCATTTGAAAGACAATGCTTTCTGCGTACATCGTTAGTCATTTTGTGATTGTAAATTGCGTTCTTGACTGCTTCGGCATTTTCTCTATCCTGTGCTGAAGCCGTATAATTGGAATCGTCAAGCGCACGATGAATGAACATCATAAAGTCAAAGCAAAATGGTGCCGTTTCGCAAGCTAAAGTGCCGTCAACATCAAATACCGCAATTCTGTCCTCGACGGGGATAAAATTTTTGCTGCGCTTGTCCGTAATGTCCTTCACATATCCGGTAAGTGCCTTATAAGAGGCTGCGTCCTTGTTCCAATATTTGAAGTTCGTACCCTGTTTGTTCACGGAGATTTTGGCAATCTCCTCCCGCGATGCTGCCTCGGAGGCGGGAGATGCCGCCATGGTGCCGATCCCGATCATCGCCGCCATCAACGCGGCGCAAATTTTTTTGTGTTTCATAATAAACGCTCCCTTAGGAACTGTGCGCAAATAATCAATGCATTCTGCTTGTCTAAATTCGCCACAGCTTCGTTGTCGTCGCTCGACGTAGCACCACTACGTCTCGCTCCTTCGCCTCGCTGTGGCGAATTTATCCTGCGCATTATGCAATGATTATTTTTGCCCAGTTCCTTACACTTTATATTCACGAAAAAACGGCTCCATTGGTTTTCATCCGGCTTATGTTATTTCAGATATTTCGTCTCAAGTTGTGCCATCGTGCCGTCCATGCGGAGTTCCGCCAGGACGAAGTTGATGTAGTTCAGCCATTCCTGATCACCTTTTTCCATCAAAATGCCGCAGGAATGGCGGGTAAAGGGGGCGTTTATGAGCGGCGCGGCAAGGCGAGAGTCCTTTCTTATGTATTGAGCCGCCTCCACCGTTTCCGTAATCATGATGTCAGCCTTGCCCTCGGCAATCTGCCTTGGAATATCGGCATTTTCATTATGCACAATGAGCTTTGCCTTTGTCAGATTGGCGCGGGCGAATTTCTCGTTGGTGCCGCCGGGGTTTATCATAATGCGGACTTCGGGGCGGTTCAAGTCGCTTATGGTTTTGAACTTTTTGGCATCGGTCTTGCGGCAAAGGATTGTTTTGCCGAAAATTCCTTCGCCGTAGGCATCGGACATGGCCATCGTCTTTGCCCGGGCATAATTGCGCGATATGCCGCAAAGGGCAATGTCGAATTTTCCGGCAAGTGTATCGGCGGTGAGGGTCGGCCAGGTGGTCGGCACATATTCGATTTTCACGCCCAAGGAAGCGGCGATGAGTTTTGACAGCTCCGCATCAATTCCCTCATACTCTCCCGTTTGGGGATTGAGGTACGACATGGGGATGTAGTCGCCCGTCGTACCAATGCGGATTGTCCCCCTCGCCAATATATCTTCCAAATGTCCCGCAGAGGCAATGCCCACCGGCAAGAGCATAACCGCCGCCAAGCACAAGGTCGCCAAGAACCGCTCTATTTTTCTCATCGTTATAATACCTCTCTATTGTAGTACCTAATTCTTCTTCACATTTTCGCCGTAAATCGTCCCGCTTATTATTTGTTGTCGGGATACAAAATATCCACCAACGACGTTGGAATTTCAAAATGCTGATAGTCTTTGCGGTCTTCCCAGTCGCCGCCCCATTAAAGCACGAAGAATTATTATCGCGCATAGATTTTTCGTCATCCGCATCATATTCGTCTACCAATCGTATCTTTTCGATGGGATAATTGTTCTCGTAAAGTTTTTTGAAAATATCCGTCAACGCGGCGGCCCTCACTTTAATTAAGCGTTCGGAACGGCGAAATCCTCGCGCCCTTCAACGAAAATTCAACCGCCAAGCCTTTTTTGTCCAGTTGATAAACTCAAACACCGTTCGCCACAATCGTCGCATCGGCAAAAGTGTCGCCGTTCACTCCGTCGCTTGCCTGCGCGGAAACTTCCGTCCCGAATTTTATATTTCCCGAAATAAATCTTTCCCAAGCAGCCTTGTTTTGAATAATAAAAAGCAAATCATATTCTTTGGCACCCAAATTCAAGCCAAGGGTAACAAGAGAAAAATTTTTTCATTGCAAAAGTCTCCTAAAACAATTTACAGTAAACGGCAATTGTTTTGTGGTTGGTTTGACATCCCCTCCCGAAAGACCGGGGAAACCAAACCAACCACAATATATCGTATCCTTGCTTGCCGAAATTTACCCCGCGCTTACATAGCTTCGCTCATTTTGCGGCAATTTCTCCCACTTTATGTCGTTGGGATTTATGTTATGCGCTATGCCCCATGCCGCCGCAATGCCCGCCGCTTCGCCGATGCTCATGCACGTCGGCTGGATGCGCATGGATGCTTGTAGGATAAAGCTGGCGCTTATAGAGCGTCCTGCCACGATAAGATTTTTAATCTCGTCCGTTACCAAGGAACGATAGGGAATTTCATAGAAACCGCCCTTGGGAAGTTTCTCCGATACTTTTTCGCCGTGTGCATCAATGAACCATGCCGTGCGGCAAACGGCATCGGAAAAACGGCTTTGATTGTGATAGTCGTCCTCCACCAAATAATACTTGCCCTTGATGCGCCATGACTCTCTGGCTCCCAGCATGGCGGCCTCGCGGCTGATAAAGGCGTTTTCAAATCCCGGCAAATGACGCACCAAATAATCGGCGATATTGTGCATCATTCTCCGCCCGAAGGTGACGGCCTTGCTGTAGGAAACAGGGTCTGTGGCGGAAAAGCGCACGGGTATTTCCGGGCAGTTCATGCTCATGACACCATTTTTGCCGATGATGGTATAGCCCTGCATGTATTCCGCTTCTTCCTGCGTCAGTTCCCCGCTTGCCACACCCTGCGCCATAAGTTCTTCCAACTTGTAGCGCTGTTTTCTGTGCATGGCTTCGGCAATTTCAAAATAAGGCGGCTTGGACTTGCACCAGTCCTCGTTAAGCTCTATGGCAACGTGCCGATAAAGCCTGTCTATGTCAATGCCGCCCATTTCAAAGCGGAAGGACAACGGCTGATTGTTCCCCGTCTTTTCGTAACCGCACTCATAATGAGCGCCTGCCGAGCGGGCAAGATAGGCATCCCCTGTAGCGTCCACAAATGTCTTGGCTTTTATGGCGCAGAGGCCGGCGATGGTCTGCACGACAGCCGCCGTGATTTTTCCTTATGTCTTTATCGTGTCCACCAAGACGGTTTGATAGAGAATTTCCACATTTGCCTCGGCGCACATTTCATCATAGATAAGGGCAAGCGTTTCGGGATTATGCCACGTTTGCTGCGTCACACCGTCATACGGCTCAATCCCATGCTTTCTTAAACGTGCTTTCACCTCAGCCACATAAGGCGTATCGCTGTCCGGCGCATGGGTATCCATAAACGGATAGACGCAACCCAAAATCGCCAGTCCACCTAAGGCAACCCCGCGCTCTACCAAAACGGTTTTTGCGCCTTTTTTTGCCGCGTTCACGGCTGCCGCAGTGCCGGACGGCCCACCGCCTACCACGCAAACATCGACATCATAGAGTACGGGGAGTTTCTTCTCCCCGTATGCCATATCAGATGTCTTTGCCTCAGCTTTCGGCAAATTGCCGTTGTCCATAACCAATCCCACCGCCGCAAGTCCCGTGAGTTTCACAAAATCGCGACGGGAAACGGAAATGGGAAAATTCTTTTTCATCGTCATCATTTCCCCGATTGTTTCACTTTGCGAGCTTTCCTTTGGTATCCTGCTCCGCGCTTCTTATGTCGGCTCGCATATCCTTGGCAAGGTTTAGTTCATGGAATTTTTTTTCATCATGCAGCATCACGGTGAATTTGTCCGTTTGGTCGAGATATGCCGTGCCGTCTTTCAGGGAAAGCTCCAAAATATGCCCGCCTTTCTTTTTGTCCTCCGAGATGAAGTGAAAGTGCCAGCCGACGGAGTTTAGTTCTCCCATATAGTTCGGGCAGTACAGCCCCACCAAAGTTCCTTTGATATTTTTCTCGGTAAATTCCGTTTGCTTTTCCTTCAGCGCGTCCACCAAAGTAGGATAAGGCTCGTGACTGCCGTATTCACTGCGGAACAGGATGGAGGAAAATTCGGCGGGCAGTTTCACCATGTAAAAGCTGTTGACCCCGTGTTCTTGGACAGCCGCATTCAGCGCCGCTTCCAAGGCCGCTTTGTCCTTGATGTTGTTTAGCTTGACGGCAATATCCTTGTCGAAAAACGTCACGTTGGCAAAAGGGATAATCGTATTGTCGGGGCAAACTGCCACACGCCCGTCGCCAAACGCCTGATACACCTTGCCGTCCAAAACAATCATCTCGCCGTTCAAGCCCTCAAAGGTGCCGATGCCCGTATCGCCCATGGTGCGAAGTTCCCCGGCGGTAATCGTGCCGCCGAAATAGCCCTGCGCCAAAGATTGCAGAAGCGCGACTTGCGCTATGCATTCGCGATCTGCTTTGGCGGCATCAGCGTGAGAAGCGTATGCTCCCGCGCCAAACGCTGTCATACCGGCAAGGGAAGCCGCAATCAGTTTCTTTTTGATGTTCAATTTCATTGCTACAGCACTCCTTAAACATTTGTTTTACCAAAAAATTTCACGCCCAGCATGGTGATGTCGTCAGATTGCTCCGCACCATTTGCGTGAGCATCTATATCCTTTCGCACATTGGCGAGGATTTCCTGCACGGAAAGGCTGACGCCCACGTTGTTTATTGTTTTTTCCAGCCGATCCTCCGAATAAAGGTTCTTGTCGCTGTCCATAGCCTCCGTCACGCCGTCCGTGTAGAGAAAGAGCATATCGCCGGGGGAGATGGTAAGGCGGTGCGCCTCGTACATAGCATCCTCGTTCACGCCGAGCATCATGTGCTTCTTCTTTTGGGTCAGATAGCGGAAGTTGCCGTTTTCACTTAAAACCGGTGGATTGTGTCCGGCATTTACGTAGATAAGCTCGCCGGTTGTCAAATCAAGCTGGGCGAAAAAGACCGTGACAAACATCATCGTCTCGTTCTCCCGGCACAGCTCTTGGTTTGCCAGCGTCATAACGGCGGCAAAGTCGTCGGGATTATTTGCCATTGTCACAAGATTTTTAAGCGTCGTTTTGGCGCGCATCATGTAGAGAGCCGCCGGTACGCCTTTGCCCGACACATCGGCGATGGTCACCGCGAGATGATTTTCGTCCGTCATGTAAAAGTCGTAAAAATCACCGCCCACTCCCTTGGCGGCATCCATGGTCGCATAGATTTCAAATTCTTTGCGATCCGTCAAAAAATCCTGCGGCAACGCCCCCACCTGAATGTTGTGGGCAACGGAAATTTCGGCGGCCGCCCGTTCCTTTTCCGCCGTCACCCGCGACAAATTGTCGATATATGCTTTCAGCTCGTCCGTCATGGCGTTGAAGCAGACCGCCAAATGCTCTATCTCGTCGCCCGTTGTTATATCAAGCTTCTTGTCAAGGTTGCCGCTGGCAATTTCGCGAACGCCGTCCGACAGTTCCAAAATCGGCTCGGCAAAGCGACCGCCCAAGCCATAGCCGATTTTACGAAGCGCCCACACGGAAATGACAATCGCGATAATCATTAAAACGATTAAGCGCGATATAAAAGTGTCCATATCGTCAACATTTTTTTTGGCGATGGCCAAAACTTCCTGCCGCGCCGTTTCTTGGGTATTGACAATTTCCGCAGCATCAAGGGCGGCGGCAAAACTCCAGCCGACTTCGGGAATGGGCGAAAAAGCGATGATGTAGTCCTTGCCGTCAATGGAAACGGATTTTATGCCGTCCTCTTTGGCAATCATCGCCTTTACAATGTCGGTTAATTCGTTATTGTCGAAATCGAGCATATTTGTTTGCCCGATTGTAATATCGGAAAAGATGCCGGTATCGTCCTTAAGGAAAAGCAGCCGCCCGCTGTCGTCAACGACGAAGCAAGTGTCGGTTTCGGAATGTAAAACAGCTTCACCAATTTCTTCCAAGTAGAAGGCAATATCCGCCACCCCGCCGAATTCGCCGTTTTTGTAGTAGGGCATGGCGCAACCTAAGCGCAATTTGCCGCTGTACATATCGTTGTACACGCCGGTAAACACCAACGTCCCCGCCGCTTTGGCCGTTTTGTACCAAGGTCTGGTTCTTGCGTCATAAGGTATCGGCCGACCGTCGGCCGTAAGATGCTTGTCCGATTCATCGTCGGCGGAAAAGTAAAATCCTTCCTCGGAGCCGAGGGCGACAACCGTTCCCTCGCCGGTGATGTCCGACAAACGAACCATTAACGTCTGGGCGTTGGCGGCAAGTTCTATGGAATCCTTCAGCTTGCCATAATCGGCATCGGGGGCAAGTTCAAGTTGTGCCGTAATTGTGCCGACATTTTCCGCCCGGGGGAAAGAAATAGGTTGCGGCGAATACTCATGGGGATTGTCCAGTATATAACTCACCCAGCCGGACAAAAGCATCACGCGATCTTCGATTCGCTGAAGTTGCAAGTGAATTTCCTTGGTCTGTTCGCGAGTCAAGAGCGCAAGACGCCGCTCTTCTGCATTTTTCAATTTGTCGGCGGCAATCCCGGCGGCGAGTTCGCCCATTTGGTTGCCGTCCGTTATGGAGTTTTGCCGTGCCGTAAACATTCCGGCCAAGGCAATGACGCTCACCGTGAAGAAAGCCACGATACTGCAGATGAAGATGAGCCGTTGCACTTGTTTCCTTATGCCGTATCTTCTTTTCTTAAAAAAATTTTGTAATCCCCAACCCTTTGCCGATTTATCCATGATAATCCTTAATCCTTCCGTTTGCCCGCAGAAACTTTTATGACAGGGGCAATTCCATTATGAGGTGGTTCGCCGTTTTGCCGAACATTTCCTCATGCCGATATAGAACGGAAGAAAAATTCTTTTTCACGAGGAAAATGCCGTAGCCTCCTTCGTCCTGGTCGTCGGTGGGAATCTCCCCATGTTTCATGGCTTGGACCAGAGGGTCGAAAGGCACCCCGTGATCGACGAATTCAAGGCGAAAATGCCGGCCGTCGGACTTCGTTCGGATAAACATATAGCCGGGATCTTTGTAAGCGTAGCTGATGATATTGACGGCAATTTCCTCAATGCCAAGCTCCAGCTTAAACTCCTGCTTCGGGGACATTCCCGCCTCTTCGGCATCTTGGAGAATATCCTCCTTGATGCGTTCGTAAAATTCCAATTCAGCGTCATAGCGCCGCCAGTCCTCGCCGACCGGAATTCTTATGTTTGCGGCATTATCGGAATGCTCCATGTTTTCTCCTCACGTCACGACAGCTCATCCAACGATTCTTTCGCCTTTAAGAGTACGTCCATGCCGCTGTCTTCCAAAACGGACTTCACCATGCCGTTTGCCCCGCAGACGGTGAACTCATGCCCGGATTTCTTGGCCAATTTGTTGAGGCGCAAAATAACGCGAAGCCCCGCGCTTGAGATATACTCCAGCTCCGACATATCAAGGGCGATTTTCTCCTTGGCCTTCACGATTTCCTCGCCCTTGGCATAGGTATCATCGGAGGTTGCCACATCAATTCGCCCCGTCACCTGCCAGACGGTCCAGCCGCCCGGCCTTTCGGAGGTTGTCTGAGTAAATTCTTTTGCCATGAAAATTCTCTCCTTTTTCATTATTCTTCCGCGCCGACGGGACATGCCGATATTGCAGGGCATGGCAAGCAACGCCGCCTGTAGGCGCAAGCCTTGCAACTTTCGGCGCGGTTATCATTGTCGCGCAGTTTTTTCAGCGTGGGCGATTCGTCCCAATATGCGGCAAGACTGCCGCAGTCCTCCGCGCAGTCAAGATGCAGGCAGGGCGTAACTTTTCCCGACGGCAGGACGCAAAAATGATCCCTTCCCGCCGTGCAGCCCCGCTCGATGCCGCGATTGCCGTTTTTCTTCGGGTCTTTGCCCGCTAAAATTGCGCGGAGCGGGGAGAAACAGCTATCGACCGTCAGCGCCATGCCATCCGGGGAAGCCGTCGGCACGGCATTGTTTTCCGTGTTGCCGTCGGTTTTTTGATGATTCTCTCGCCACTTTTTTATCGTCTCCGCCGCTTGAAGCATTTGTTCGCGGGTCGGTATTTCTTTGTTTTTCGCCGGTTTCATGCCGGTTATAATCAGTTCCCCGACGACTGATTTTTCCGCAAGACGTATCACCCGAGGCAGTTTTTCGGCATTGCCGCAGTGCATGAACCATCTTGCCCGCACATTTTTGCCTCCTTTGTTACGAAGGGTTTTCAGCGTCCAAAGAGCCGATTCATCGGCTGCTGCTTCGCCGTTGATATCAACGATAAAGCCCTTCGCACCCTCGGCGATTATCTTCTCAAGCCACGTCGGCGATACTCTCTTGGTAATTTCCACTACGGCGCGGATTTTTCCTGCTTCGTTGTCGCTCTCTTGTTTACATTCCTTAAGCAGCCGGTCAAGGTGTTCGTATCGCGTAACGTCCCCCGTAAAACGCACTTCGCCTATGCGGTTTTCCGCGCACTCGTAGAGCCACTTCATTGCCGTGCCTATGGGAAGAGTATTTTCCCGGTTCGCCACCATAATTTCCACATAGACGGGACGCTCATAGGCATCAAAATAGTGATGGTGGACGTAGGGCGATTGCTCCAAATACGCTTTCGCCTCGGTGATTTTACCGTCCTTGTAGTTCAGCTTGAAATAAGCAATCAGCGTCTGGATAAACGGGTCGCCGTCGGGTCGAATCCGAATCCAGCGGCGAAGCGCCTCCGCTTTTGACGGCAGGCACAGCCCGGCATCCGCGAGACGGGCGATGGCTTTATCCACAAGCAGCGGATGCCGCCAGCGAGAAAAGACCTCGATGCCGATTTTCGGCAGTACCCCCTTCTCGCCTAAGTCGATATTGACGGCGATACGTTCTGTCTGTCTCCATGGCTCGAACGCAGCACAGAGACCTGCGGGGTTCCCCTGCCAGCCAATGGCGACAAGTCCCTCGGGAATGGAATCCCAGTCCGGGAATATAATCACCAGGCGCATGATGTGGAGCTCCCCCCGGCTCGTCATGGTGCCCACCTGCTTGGGGTACGCCCCCTCCGGCAGATGCTCCAGCACCCGATCAAAGGCGGGGCGCAGGCGTCTAGCCCGCTCCTCGCCTAAAAAAACCGGCAGGAATTCATCCCATTTCTCCTTGCTGTCCTTGCCGAAATCGGTATTGGCAAACAGGCAGGGCATGATCTTTGTTCCCGTCTCGTGGGCTTTTTTGAATTCCCCATAGTCAATCTCATACCAAAGCGCCTCAACATGGGGAATATCATCATGGTCGATGGACATGATAAAATCAACATACCGCGCATCCTCCCCCAGGCGCACCTCAAGTCCCGCCCCGTGAGTAATGGTGCCGCCATATTCCCCGAGAACGGCAGACAAGGCGGCATCGCATGCCTCGTCCATGATCTCGGGGAGCGGATGACGGCGCAGGTGGGCAAGAAACGCCTTGGCCGGAAGTTCCTGTACCTTCATAAGCTATCTATCCCCCAAAAGCGTACTTCTCCATCGGCTACGATTATCAGCCTATGTGGAACTTTTTGCCCTCAAACCTGCAGGTGCACGTTTGGGTGTAACAGCCTTCGCCCCCCGCCGCATTCCTCAGTGTGGCCTCGTCCAGCTCAAAGTCGGAAAGCTCCGCCAGATACGCCTCGGCCTCCTCCTTTGTCAGCTCGATTCCCTCGGCCTTCGCCGCCGCCATCAGTTCCTCGGCTGTCTCGCAGCCCATTGCCTTTTCGATTTGCTCTTTGGTGAGTTCGTTCATGTTAATGTTTGCCATTGTAAAATCCTCTCCTTTTCTGCTCTGTAACGAATATGACATCATAAATAGGAATTTTTCGATTTTTTGCCAGGGCAAAGATGGGGTCTATGCCTTCCGCCGCCCGCCGCATTATTTAGCGTCGCATCGTCCAGCTCGAAGTCGGAAAGCTCCGCCAGATACGCCTCGGCCTCCTCCTTTGTCAGCTCGATTCCCTCGGCCTTCGCCACCGCCATCAGTTCCTCGGCTGTCTCACAGCCCATTGCCTTTTCGATTTGCTCTTTGGTGAGTTCGTTCATGTTAATGTTTGCCATTGTAAACACCTCATTATTGTTAAAATATGCCGCCCGTCTGTTTAACCTGGGGGCAATGACCATAGCATCCTTTCCAGTAGCCTTTGCATTCATCATCGCCGCCCGCCACCTGCTGCAGCTCCGCGTCGGTGAGCTCCGCGTCCGCCAGCTCCGAGATGTACGCCTCGGCCTCATCCTTCGTCAGTTCGATGCCCTCGCTTTCCGCCAGCTCCATCAGCTCTTCGGGGGTTTCACACTCCACTGCCTTGGCGATAATTTCCTTAGAGATTTCTTTGCCATTGGTGTTCATTGTAATTTTCTCCCTTTGCTCAATAATATGATTTATGCTTCAAAGGCGGCATTTATGTCTTACGGCGCAAATTCCGCCTTGTGATGCCGTCAGCCGTCGGCTTTTTTCTTCCCTGCGGCCCGCATTTTGCAAAGCACTTGACCGGGCGAGCAGGAAACCTCCCGTTACGGAACTGTCACCGGAGCTTTTATTTCCTGCTTTCCTCCCAAAGTCCCGCCGCCTTGAGGCAATCAAAGATTTCCTTCTGGCTGCGGGACTCTGTAAGCGTCCTGCGCTCCGCCTCCGTCAGGCGGGAGAGAGGGCCAGCCAGAGAGAGGGAAAGCTCGCTCTCGTGGTTCTTCGCCCAGGTCTCCCCCGCCACCCGGGAAGCCACAAAGGCGAAGATTTCCTTGGCCTCGCCGCAGTATTCCCGGAAATAGCTCCCGTGGCTGGCAAAGGCGCGGGAAGCGCAGCCGCCCCGGCAAATGAACACATAGGGGCAGGTCTCACAGGCGGGCAGGAGATCCGAAGTGCGGGTGCGCCACTTCGCCTTTGTGAGCCCCATCAGGAAACGCCCCGACTGCAGGTCGGTGAAGCCCACGGCAGTGCCCTCCGTAGCCACCACATCCCAGCAAGGATAGAGCTTGCCGAAGGGGTCGATGACCAGCATCCCACCCTCCGAGCCGCAGTATGCAGGGGAGGGCTGGGGCAGCGCTTTCTTGGCAAAAATCTGCCTGAGTGCCCCCTCCGGCAAGCTGTACTGGCTCTGCAGCCCGATGGCTTCCATGGCTGTGAAGCCGTTTTTCCTCAGCTCATCAATGATGTCCTGCTCGGTGATGTTATTTTCGGGATGGCGGTCATCGCTGGTGGCCTTGAAGTAATAGGAAAATACTGCACGCTTCTTCTCCTTGTCTATGAAGCCCCGCTCCCGCAGGTCTTCGATAAGCGCCCCCATGCCGGAGATATTTTCGCGTCCCACGTTCACCCGCAGGCTGATGGATATGCCCCGCTGCAGGGCAAGCTCCACATTGCCCAGTATGCGGTCATAGGTGGGCAGGCCCTCCTTATGGATGCGCCGACGGTCATTGATCTCCCCCACGCCGTCCACCGTCACCTGAAGCTGCTTGCAGCCGTACTCCTCCAGAAAATCCAGATAGGCTTCAAGGTCGTAGCCATTGGTGACGGCGTCCAGGGCGAGGCCGAGCTTTTGGGCGTGCCCGGCAATTTCCCGCAGGACATCGATGTTTTCGGCCAGGAAAGGCTCGCCGCCGTAGAGGGTACAGCCCCCAAGGGCGTACCCCCTGGCTTTGTAATTCTCTATGGCGGCAAATACCGCCTCGATCATCTCGTGGCTCATGGTGCTTGAGAGCCACTCCTGCCCCTTTTTCAGCCTGTGCTGCTCGAAGCAGTAGGGGCAGCGGAAATTGCAGTCGTAGGTGGGCATGATGACAACTCCCAGACCTGCACGGGCCGGAATCATGCGATAGACACGGCCCATGAGCTTCATGTCGGCGATTTCCTCCGCCTCGCTCCTGCGGGTGAGATGCCCCCGGAGGAGCAGCCGCTCCCGCAGGGCAAGGGGAAGGGCGGCAAAATCCCCCGCCGCGAATTTTTCCGCTTCTTCCTTTGCTACTACGTCAAAAGAAGAATACAGCCCGTTCACCAGCAGGGCTTTACCCTCGATTTCCCTGTCATCCTCCCCTACCAAGGGCAGAATTATCTCGTAGATGCTTTTTCTCATGCGTCGGCTCTCCTGTTTCGATATCGCTGATGATGCTTTTTACCATTTGCTTTTGCCCTTGTCTCCGCAGGCGGTCTTACCGGGCATTATTCCGGGGGGCGTACCGCCCGCCGCATTCCAGAAAATCTCGTTTCTTGCAGATCAGGGTTATTCCGGGGGGCGTACCGCCCGCCGCCTGTTTCAGTGACCCCTCGTCCAGCTCGAAGTCGGCCAGCTCCGCCATGTACGCCTCGGCCTCATCCTTCGTGAGCTCGACGCCCTCTGCCTTTGCCAGCGCCATCAGCTCCTCGGCGGTTTCGCAAGCCATAGCCTTTTCGATTTGTTCTTTTGTCAGTTCGTTCTCGTTTATCTTTGCCATTTTGAAAACCTCCGTTTTGTTTAGGAAAATACCTTGCCGCACGGCGAGGTACGATGGCAATAACCTCCGGCCACCTGTTTCATCGTCGCCTCATCCAGCTCGAAGTCGGCAAGTTCCGCCATATACGCCTCGGCCTCGTCCTTCGTCAGATTGATGCCCTCGACCTTTGCCGCCGCCATCAGTTCCCCAGCGGTCTCGCAGGCCATTGCCTTTGCGATCTGCTCTTTCGTGAGTTCGTTTTCGTTGATGTTTGCCATGTTGAAAACCTCCGTTTTTTAGAAACCTTTAAGCTTCAGGTTAGGGCAGCCTTTCCCAAAAAAGTCGCTGTAGCTCATGCCCCCCGCCGCCTGTTGCAACGTCTTATCGTCCAGCTCAAAGTCGGCAAGCTCCGCCATGTATGCCTCCGCCTCGTCCCGCGTCAGGTCGATGCCCTCGGCTTTCGCCGCCGCCATCAGCTCCTCGGCGGTCTCGCACGCCATCGCCTTTTCGATCTGCTCCTTCGTCAGTTCGTTCTTGTTGATGTTTGCCATTTTGAAAACCTCCCTTTGAAATATCCAATGTGATAGCAGTATCTGTTCTTATTTGCGAACAGTGAGACAACCCGACCATTGCGAAAAACCGCCGCCCGCCGCCTGTGTAAGCGTCGCCTCGTCCAGCTCGAAATCGGCAAGCTCCGCCATGTACGCCTCGGCCTCGTCCTTCGTCAGATTGATGCCCTCGACCTTTGCCGCCGCCATCAGTTCCCCAGCGGTCTCGCAGGCCATCGCCTTTTCGATTTGCTCTTTCGTCAGTTCGTTTTTGTTGATGTTTGCCATATTGAAGCCTCCTCAAAAATCACTGTCCAAAAATCTTCCGTATCGCCGACTGCGCCGCCGTGCCGTCTTCCCCCGTACCTGCCGCCGCAAGATCTAAAAGCTCCTCGCTCTCAAGTTCGCGTTCCTCCTCAAGCTCCGTTGGCGGGCATGAAAAAAAAGATGTGGGACGCGCCGCATTTGCTCTCGCCGCCAATCGTCCGAGTATGCTCTTTCGCAGCCGCTTTTCCAAATTTTCGTCTTCGGCGGCAAAATCTGCCGTACGGAACAATCTGTCCATTTCCTCGATGGAGTTTCGTTCGTCTGTGCCTGCCACCGTACCTCACCCCCTTGTTTGCGTCCCTATTTATATATACAAGATAGCCCTCAAGAAAATGCCGCTACAGCAAAATTTTTTTGGAAAAATTTTTCGGTCACGCTTCATTGTCGAGGCGACGGCACTTTTCCAGCAAACGACTGTAGCGATGGCTTACCGCGTTTATGCTGATTCCCATGCTAACGGCAATTTCCTCGTTCATCAGCTCCATTTCATAGCGAAGCGCGAGAAAGTTCCGCTCGTCGTCCGTGAGCTTTTGGAGTATCCGTGCCGCCCTGCGATTAACCGGATTCTTGAGCGTCCCCTCATCGTCAAAATCATCTTCAACGGCTGTTTCCGGAACATCTCCGACGCTGATTTCACGGTAGTTTTGCGCCCGCTTTTGACAGTTCGTCACAATATTTGCCGCAATTTTTGATAGCCACGCCCCGCCGCTTCCCCGCAAGGGGTCAAACCTGTCCACAGCCGTGAGCGCGGCAAAAAACACCTCCTGCGTCGCATCCTCCGCCGCCTCGCGGTTTAGAAGCCGCATATAGGCGTAGTTGTAGATACGCCGGAAATATTTGCGGTAGATCGTGTCAAACAGCGTCAAACGAGTATCACAAGGCATTGGGCATCGTCCTTTGCAATCGGTATTATCGCTTTTTACGCCACTTGCCGCTTCACGAAAGAGGCGAACAGCCCGCCCTTTGCCGTTAGCTCGTCAAAGGTTCCGCTTTCGGCGATGCGACCGCCGTCCAAGACGATGATGCGGTCGGCATGGCGAATGGTGGACAGACGGTGCGCCACCACGATGCGCGTCGCTTTCAAGCGGTCAAGACTCTTGGTCACAATGGCCTGGGTGCGGTTGTCAAGGGCGCTTGTCGCCTCGTCGCAGATGATTATGGCAGGTTTCATAGCGAGCGCCCTCGCGATCAGGATGCGCTGCCGCTGCCCGCCGGAGATGTTCGTCGAGCCTTCGCTGACGATGGTATTCATCTGCATGGGCATCTCGCGGATGTCGTCGGCGACCCCCGCCGCCTCCGCCGCCGTCCAAGCGTCGTCCAGCGTCAAATCGTTGGTGCCGATGATGTTGTGGAAGATGTCCCCCGTCATGAGCTGCCCGTTCTGCAGCACCACGCCAAGTTGGGAGCGCACCGAGGGGAGGGAAAGTTCGGCTAGATCCTGCCCGTCGTAATACACCGCGCCGCTTTTGGGGGCTTCAAAGCCCAGGAGCAGACGAATGAGGGTGGACTTGCCGCAGCCGGATTTTCCCACGATGGCAACGTGTTCCCCCGCCGCAATGCGGAAGCTCACGTCATTCAAGACATTGGGCGTGTCCTCCCGGTAGGCAAAGGTCAGGTTCTTGACCTCCAGTGCCCCGGAGAGCACATCGGCCTCCACCTTTTCCTCGCCGCTCTCCGGCGCGGTTTCGAGAATCGGCTTCAGATTTTCCAAAATCGGAAAGATGACGGACATCTGCTCGATCACGGGAATCACGGCGGTAAGGGAGGTGTTGAAAGCCGTGTAAGCCGACTGGAAGGCGATGAACTTTGCCGCCGTCATGGGCTCATCGGCGGCAAAAAGCCCCACCGCCGCGCCCGTCCCTGCGCTTGCCGCCCCCGCCGCCAGTTCCTTTAACGCCACATAGTAAACAATCAAGGAAAGCAAAATAGGCTGCACGGCGGCAAGGATTGTGCCGTAGTTTTTCTGCCAACGGGCAACGTAGTCCGCCCGCCATTCCTCGGCAAACTTTTTCCCCCACAGCCGATAAGCTTGGCTTTCCGCGCCCTTCACGCGAAATTTCACCAGTCCCGTGAAGATTTGGGCGAGGATGCCGGAAGTTTGGTTGGTGGCGGTAGTCTTGCGCCGCTCCGCCTTGACGAGTTTGGAAAGGATAAAGAAGCTGACGAGAAGATAAATAAGCCACACACCTACTGCCACGCCGGTCAGCTTCGGGCTGTACCAACACATTAGACCAAGGCTCCAAAAGGAGCAGAGAAAGGAGAACACTACGCCCACGGTTTCCCCGGTCAAAAGCATCTGCAATTGGGACAGCCCCATCATGCGCCCCGCCAATTCGCCCGAGGACATTTTGCGGAAAAAACCGGCGGGCAGGGAGAGAACCCTTGACAGCATCGCCGCCTCCACCGCCATGCTCCCTTTTTGCGTAAAACGCAAGAGCGCGACGGAGCGCACGGCAGTCAAAGCCGCCGCCGTGAACCCTGCCACCATGGCCACTTGCGTAACGGTGGCAAGCCCCTTGCGGTCGAGAATGGGGATGATGTCGCTGAACATGGTCTCGGTGATAATCGGCGTAATGATGGGGATAAGCCCCGCCAAGAGGCTCACGGCTACAATGGTTTTTGCATCCAATCGCCAGTTTTGGCGGAACATGAATTTTATGAGATCAAGCCTTGAGAGGATTCTGGCGGGCAGCCCCGCATAGAAAAGCAGGGCATCGGAGGAAAGACGGGCGGCGACTTCCTCCGTGACGGGGATGCCGCCGGGATTTTCCTTTGTCACCAAAAGGTAACTTTCCGGCGTGGTTGGTTTTAGGAGTACCGGCATTTTTTTATCGTCGTAGTACCCTATCATTACGCCGCTGTCGCCGGTATACCAGTCTTTTTTCAATTTGACCAGCCGCAGTTCCATGCCGCCTTTTTTCGCCAAGCGGCGAATGAGGGAGAGTTGGTCGAGCTTTTTGACCATTTCCGGCGCGATGTGAATGTCCGTTGCCGTTAGCCCCATGGCTTTGGCGGCGGCTCGTACCAAAAACACCGCCGTCTCAAATTTTGCGCCGCCGGTTTCCTCCGCTTCCGGCACTACTTCCTCTCCCAAAAGATCCGCAATCGTTTCATCTACGATACGCCGATCCTTTTGGGCGCGGCGTTTCATCCTTTGGGACAGCAGTTCGTCCTGCGCTTGAAAGCGCGTACCCAAGAGCATGGAAAAGATGCTCTCGTTTTCCTCAAAATCCTCGATAAGTTCCTCGTGGGAATTTTCCTTGCCGGAAAGCACCGAGCCGTCCGACCAGGTTTTTAATATCTCGTCGCCGCGATCCGCCATAAGGCGTACCCAGGGGAGGAGCAGCAGACGGGAAAACCACGCTTTCATCAGCGGCCAAAGTTCCTCCGCCGTCATATCGTCAAAGGAAATTTCCTCTACGGAAGTGTCCTCTGACGCATAGAGTAGGAAGTCTATCTCCCCGAATTCGTCCATCGGGGGGAAGGCTGTCTCGTTTACATTAAGCTCCGTCAAAAATATCTGCCGGAAGGAAATATTTTTGCGGGTGACGGCGTAGACTTCCACCTTCCCCGCCGCCACCCGCCACAGCTTCGGCTCGTCCGGCAGACGAAAACGCTCGCCCGCAGAAAGATTTATCACTGTTTTCACCTGCCATTCCTAATCCAAAGTCGGCTCATCATTTTCCTGTTCCCGTTCTTCAATCAAGCGGCGATAAGCTCCGTCGTGCTTTATAAGCTCCCTGTGGGTTCCGCGCTCGGCAACTTTGCCATGCGTGAGAACGATAATCTCGTCCGCGTCCCGTATGGTGGAGAGGCGATGCGCCACGATGAGGCAGGAGCAGCCCCGCCGCCTTATATTCTCCAATATTTTCTGCTCCGTCATGGGGTCGATGGCGCTGGTCGCCTCGTCCAACACAAGAAGGGAAGGATTTGTCGCCAAAGCGCGGGCGATCTCCATGCGTTGCCGCTGGCCGCCGGAGAAATTTAGCCCGCCCTCGGCCACCTGCGCTTCATAGCCGCCTTGGAGGCGCAAAATGTCATCCTCAATGCAGGCATCCTGCGCCGCCTGCATAATGTCGGCTTTGGGCAGGCCGCTGTCAAAGAGGGAAATGTTTTCCCGTATCGTGCCTTCGATTTGGAAAATATCCTGATCCACCGTGGAAACGGAATTTACAATGACGGCGCGGGGAATCTCCCGGCGCAGCACCCCGTCAAAGCGCACCTCCCCCGACCATTCCTCATACAACCCGGCCATGAGTTTGGCGAGAGTGGATTTGCCGCTGCCGGAAGAGCCCACCACCGCCGCCCAGCGTCCGGGCTTGATCGTTAAGTCAAAATGCTCCAAAAGCGGCGGGTCAAGGGGACTGTACCCAAAGGATACGTCCTTCATCGTCAGTTCGCCGGAGAGGCGGCTGCCCTTGAAGATTATCTTCTGCGTTGCTTTTGGATAGTTCAGCGTGTCGATTTGGTAGCGGCGCACATCGTCCAGCCGCTGCATCTGCATTTCCGTGTTCTGGAGCATTGCGCCGAAGGTGAGGAGCTTTTGCATGGGCTCTTGGAATTTGGTGATAAGGCTGTTGACCGCCATATAGACACCGGCGGTCATGACGCCCTCCATGATGGAGAAACCGCCCACCGTCATGATGAGGGCGCTGTTTATGCCCATGAGGAAACTGGGTAGGAGCTTCACTTTGAGGGACCACAGATCCCGCTCCTGGGTCGCCATCAAGACCTTGGCGCGGTAGCCCGCCCATTTATTGAAAAGATCGCTTTCGCTGCCGTTGGCCTTGATGCTCTCAATCATCATGATGCCGCTCATCAAAACGCCGTAAGCCTTGCCCGCGTCCTGCTGCATTCGCATGGTGAGATCTGTCAGACGGCGACGCATATAGAGGAACACGCCCACATTGATAAAACTGACGGACACGCCGATAATCGTCAGCGGCACGCTGTACTGAAAAAGCAGACCAAGGTAAAAGACGGCTACCAGCAAATCCAAGATGGATGTTGCGGCTTGGTTCGAGAGCACCTCGGCATTCATCTCGTTGTACTGGATACGCGAAGCCACATCCGCCGCGAAACGCTGCTGGAAAAAAGCCACGGGCAGGCGCAAAACGTGCCAGAAGAAACTTGACGAATCGGCAAGGGTCAGTTTCTTTTGCCAATAGGTCAAAACTATCGACCGCATAGTTGTCATCACGCCGGAGAGAACCATGGCAAGCACCATAGCCCCGATGAATTTTTGCACCCAGTCGGTATGTTTCAGGGAAAATATATCGTCGATGAAAATTTGGTTCAGCACCGGGACGGCCAGCCCCGGCAGAATCATGGCCATACCCAACAGCATGACAAAGAGCACCGCCCATTTGTCATCCTTCAGTTTGGCGGCAATGGCTTTCACCACGTTGTAGCGATGCCCTTCCTTTTTGAAGCCGGCACCGGGACGAATAGCGAGGTATACGCCGGTATAAGAGCCGGTAAACTCTTCCCATGTCACGGTGCGCCGCCCCATGGCGGGGTCGTTTAGGTACACCGTATCGCCCTTGATGCCCTCCAACACCACAAAATGATTAAATTCCCAAAAGAGTATCAGGGGAAATTCTTTTTTCCTTAGAGCATTGGGACGGCCGGCAAAGCCCTTGGCGGTGCAACCGTGGTTTTTCGCGGCGCGGAGAATATTTTGGGCGTTGCTGCCGTCACGGGTTACGCCGCAGTCCTGCCGTAGTTTCTCAAGAGGCAACCACTTGCCGTAATGAGCCAGCACCATGGCAAGGGACGCCGCGCCGCACTCCGTCGCCTCCATTTGCAGCACGGTGGGGACTTTGGTTCTGTATTTGTCTTGAAAGAAATTTATACCCATGCACTCACCGGCTTCTCAAAAATTGGCTGATTTTGTAGAACACTTTCTCAATGGGCGGCTCCCGCTCGATAACGATAAAGCCGGTGCAGTAGCTACCCGGCGTGATGGGCTTGTGCCGTCCTACCACGGAAGTCCAAAGGTAGCCCGATTCGGAGGCAGTGTCCTTCACCAATTCAAAACGCACTTCAACAGCCGCGCCGCCGCCTTTGCCAAGGACATATTGCGCGAGCTGGCTGTTGCCCAGCCCCTTTTTCACGCCCTCGGCGGAAATGGGATATTGGGATACGGATTTCACCACGCCCAAAAGACTTCCCGTCTGCGACACGTCCACGCCGTTGGGCGCAAGTTGGATGCTCATGCCCGGCTCAATGCGCTTGCCCTTGTCCACGGGAACATAAAACACGCCCGTAAGTTCATCGCGGTTTTGGGTAATGCGCACGGTGCATATAGGGCTTCCCGCCGCCACCAATTCCCCCTCTGCCGCCATCACTTCGTCAACGATGCCGTCATACTCCGAGATGGCATCCTCCTGCGCTGTCTGCCGATAGCGTTTGGCATCGTATTCATAGACGCGCCCCTGCACATCGCGGTCGTTCACCGCAAGCCCTGCGCCGTATTGCGCCATGCGGGTGTCCGCCGCATCAAGCGGCTGTTCCATGTGGGCGATAATCTGCCCTTTATGCACCGGGCTTCCCGTCTGCACATAAAGCTCCGTAATCTTGCCCGATGCCGCATGGGTGATGCTCACCACCCCCGCCGAGTCCATGATAAGCCCGTAGCCCTCGGCTTTTTCCGTAAACGAGCCGTAAACCGACCACAGCACGATGGCAAAGCACAGCACCAGGACGGAGACCAGCGCCATCCAGCCCACGGGACCGGTGATGCGGATCATGGTGTCGAGCTGCTCCGGGGAGCGGAGTTTATCCAAAGCGGACTGGTTGAAAATCTTCGGGTCGCTCACTTTGCCGCACCTCCCCCGTTCGTTTCGCTTAGCTCAATCTCGACCTTAATTCCCTCCGTAAGTCCCTCCGTGCCGCTGGTCACAACGACTTCTCCTTCGGAAAGGCCGGAGAGGATACCGATATATTTTCCGTCGCTTGCCCCCGTTTCCACGGTGCGGCGGGAAACCGTGCCGTCATCTTTCAGCACGAATACCTCGCTCTTGGTGCTGTCCGTCATGGCCGAGAGGGGTACAGCAAGCACCAAGTAGCCTTTCTTGGCAGCAAGGCTCACGCCGCCGTAAGTCTGCGGTTCCAGGACCCCTGCGCTGTTATCCACCTGCCAGATGACGCTGCGCATGGCGGCAGGCTCGGAAAGGGGCGGCGTAATTTCTGTAATACGCGCGATAAATTCCTGGCTCGTCCCCATGTTCCCCGCTGCATACTCCGTGCCGTACACCTTCTGCAAATCTTTCCTGCGGAAGAGGAGCCGGGCTTCGTCGCCTACGGCAAGGCGGCGGGCGAACCTGTCCTCCATGGGGCCGGCAAAGGAGAGCGTGCCAAAATCCCCCACCAGCGCCAAGGGAGTGCCGCTCGCCACGTATGCGCCAACCTCGTGGTAAAGGGTCAGCACCGTGCCATCGATGGGCGCGATGACCTCCCGGCGCGCACTCTGCACCAAGAGCTTTTCCTTCTGCGCCGTGGCGGCATCGAGCTTGGCCACGGCAGCGGTGTAGGCTGTTTCCGCCTCGTCGTAGCGTTCCGCCGAGGTCGCATCCTTTTCCCTGAGCCGCCGATAGCGGGCAAAATTGTTCTCGGCGCGTTTCAGCTCCGATTCTGCTTGCAAAATGGCGGCATCCGCCTCTTTTATTTGCAGGGGAATATCCTCGTTTTCGATGATAAAAATCACGTCGCCCTTATGGACGAAGCTGCCCTTCGGCGCCAGGCACTCCGTGATGCGCCCGTCGATCAGCGCCACGGCATCGGTCTTAGCCGAAGCCGTCAGGCTGACAGTGCTCATGGTGATACGGGGATGCAGTTCCCTTGTTTCGGCCTTGGCGCCGGAAAGGGTCAGCCGTCGATCTTCCATGCGCTCGGCGATTTTATACTCGCCCTCTTCATTGAGCCACGCCCCGTAAAATATGGCGGACAGGGCGAGCAGCAGAACCAGCGCCAGCCCAATCATAAAATATCGTTTCATGGTGTTCCTTCTCTCATTTGTCTATGGCCGCACGTTTCAGAGCCGTGTCTGCGGATTCTCCCCGATTTGCCGACGCATGATAGTCCTTGGCGCGAAACACCGTGGGCACGCCCATGGCCTTGTCAAGCTCGGCTCGGCTCGTAGCTTCGGCGGCGATAGCGTTGTAATAGTTCGTCTGCGCCTCGGTCAGTTTCTCCTGGGCATCCATGACGGAAAGGTTCGTATCCACCCCTTCCTCATAGCGCACCCGGGCAATGACGAAATCCGCCTCCGCCTTTTCTGCGGCAGTCTTGGCCGTCAGGATGTTCTGCCGCGCCGTCATAAGGTTCGTCCAAGCAGTCACGACAGAAAGTTCTACTGCTTCCCGCGCTTCCTTCGCTTGGGACTCGGCCTTTTTGCGCGCAGCCTCTGCTTCCTTCACTTGCGCCGCCGTGATGCCGTTGTCGAACACGTCCCATTCCATCTGCACCCCGGCACTCCATGTCCCCCCGTGATCCTGACGGAAGGTAGCACCCTCGCCCTGGATGTTCTTGGTGACGGCAAGCCCCGCCGTCGGGCGGTAGCCGGCCTTGGCCGCTTCTTTCAAGGCTTCGGCGCGGCGCAGGTTATAAAGCGCCGCCAGATAGTCCGGACGATTCTGATAGGCATACTCCATACAAGCTGAAAGCTCCGCCATATCGGAACTCGTTTCGCATATGTCCGTTAAGCGGAGCTGTGTATAGGCGGGCAGACCAATGAGGTTATCTAATTGCGCCATGGCGTTTTTTAGGTCGCCCTGGGCGCTGGTGAGGGCTTGCTCTTCGGAGGAAAGCTGCACCTCGCTGGCGAGGAGATCCGACCGCGCCACCGTGCCGATTTCGTATTGGGTACGCACGACATTTAAGTGTTCCTCCAAATTGCGGACGGCTTCCTCATGTGCGGTAATGAGATTTTGGCACTGGATAACGCGGTAATAAGCCGCTTTTGTCCGATAGGCCACGGTCTCTGCCGTGTTCTCCGCCGTGAGGTCTGCGCCGTAAAGCCCGGCTTCGGCGGCCTTTTTCCGGTTCTCCAGTTTCCCGCCGCTATATACGGGCAGGCTTGCCTGGAATTGGTTGGTAAATTCGCTGTCGTAGGGCGGCGTACCGTAGAGATCATGGTTTTGGCGGGCGCTGTCGTAGGAACGCCCGCCAATACGCATCCCCGACATCTGCCAAGTGAACTTGGGGCCGAAATTCCGGCGCGCCTCGGAAAGTTCCCACTTCGCCGCCTCCCGGTCGTCCGCCGCTTGCTCAATGGCACGGTTCGACTGAAGCGCCATGCCGATAGCTTCTTCCAAGGTGAGATTTGTCTCGTCTATAGCCCCGCCGCTTGCGGAAGCTGCCGTCATCGGCGCAAGATAGATGGCCGCGCCTGCGGCAGCCAGACAAAGCCATCGTTTTATATATGTGTTCACACGATTTCCTCCGCTCGTAAGAAAAATCTTCCGACTGCAGAAAAACCATGGGTTTTCTGCACCCGCCAGAATCCTTGATTTGCGTCTAATAACTCGCATTTATCCATTCGCCGTAGATAGTGGATTTCCCTTCTTACTTCACAAAAATTTTTCAAAATTTTTACCCCGCAGAAAACCCATGGGTGTTCTGCGACGCGAAGTCCTTTAGGGCGGCCTACTCGTGCGACCACTTGTGGAATGTGGGGCGCGAGACTTTGAGGAGCCGTGCGGCTTCGCACTCCGAGATGTCACCCGTCTCCCACTGGGCAAGGATGTTCTCGTAGCCATCGGGTTTGTCGATGGGCGCACGCCCAAACCGCACGCCTTTGGCCTTTGCCGCCGCGATGCCCTCCATGGTGCGCCGATGGTTCATCTCCCGCTCCATCTGGGCTACATACGAAAAAATCTGGATGACAATGTTCAAGACCAGCTTAGCCGTGAGGTCATCGCCGTACTTGTTGCGGGAATCGAAGAGGGGCAGGTTCAGAACCACGATGAAGGCACGCTTCTCGTGGGTGATGATGTCCAGTTGCCGAATCATTTCCTCATAATCACGACCCAGACGGTCGAGACTCTGAACCACCACCGTATCGCCGGGCTGCAAGGCTGCCATCATGTCCATGTAGGCAGGACGGGCAAAGTTCTTGCCGCTCTGCTTATCTACAAAGAGGTGGTCTGCCGTGATACCGAACTCTGTCATGGCCATCCGCTGACGGTCATCGTGCTGGGCAACAGTAGATACCCGGATGTAGCCGTAGGTGATGCCGATCGCTGCGCCATCGGCCTTGCTGTCCTGCTGAGAGTTACGAATGTTGCTCAAGTCCATATAGATTCCTCCAATCAAATAGATAAACGAACTGCACTCCGATTGTAGATGATGATGCTCTTGGAGCTCTAGCCCATAGAGCCTCACATGCGTAGTGCAGCGTAGAAGAAATCCATCTTGAAAAATCTCCCGGCATGGGGTAGAATGGGGACAGGATACTATGGGAAGGGAGGACATACATGGCTACCGATAGAGAGACCGTGGACGGTGTGCTGATGGATAACGACAACGCCTCCTACGACAAGGCCGCCAAGCGGTTTCTGTCCATGAAGATGCTCTTGGCATGGATTTTGAAGTACCTGGTCGCGGAGTTCCGGGACTGCTCCATCAAGGACATCGCCGAGAAATACATTGAGGGCGACCCCACGCTGACCATCGGCACGATTCCCGTGGACGCCGATCTCACCAATGCGGCGCGAAATACTGCCAAGAAAAAAGCCAAGAACATCAAAGGTTCGCGCAACGAGGACGCGAGCACTACGGAAGGCACGGCAATCTTCGACATCCTGTTCCGCGCCATCGTTCCGGCGACGGGCGAGACCATCGCCCTCATCATCAACATTGAGCCGCAACGCACCGTGTATACGGGCTACTCCCTCGTGCGCCGGGGCATCTACTATGCTTGCCGGATGATTTCCTCCCAGAAGGAAGTGGAGTTCACCGGCGATGACTACAACAACATCAAGAAGGTCTATACCATTTGGCTGGTGATGGATGCGCCGAAAGGCGGCTCAAACTCCATCCGCCGCTATGAGATTAAGGAGAAGATTCTCCACGGGCATGGCCGCGAGGATGTGAAGAACTACGACCTGATGGTTGCCATCATGGTCTATTTGGGCAAAAAGACTACAAAGCACCGCCTGCTGAAGCTGCTCCACCTGATTTTCCTGGACAAGCTAAAAGCGGCAGAGAAAAAGACAATTTTGAAACGGGACTACGACCTGGTGCTGACACCGGTCATGGAGGAGGAGTTGACGAAGATGGGCAGTTTAGCATTGGGAATCGCCGACAGAGCAAAAAACGAAGGAATACGAGAGGGCGAGCAAAACGGTGAGCATAGAGTTATGGAAGCTATCCGTATGCTCAAAGATAATTTGCCCCTCGATACTATCGTCAAGAAAACAGGTATGACGTTGCAACGCTTGACAGAACTAAGGGCTATGCTCTAACTTTAGTTTTTTTCGACAATGAGCCTACTTCGGAGATTGATTTCCGAAGTAGGCTCACTTTTTTGCGCCATATTAAGTGAGATACCACTGCACCCAACTATCCAACGATTACTTTTTGCTGGGTGCATCCATTTGCACCCGGGTGCGCCTGGATGCACCCATTTTTGCACCCACCCTACTCAAGTTAGCGTCGCCTTGTCATTTTATGCCACGACGCCTTATGCCCGAAAAAGTCAAAATCCCCGAAGCCCCTTGTAGCAAGGGATTTCGAGGATTGCACCCAAAAGTGCGATTGTATCAAATGCGGGGTCTTGATATTTATGACAAGCGTATCTCCAGCCGTCAAGGTTTTTAGCATATCTTTATAGGCAGGTCGATTGAAGTCTTTACCAGACTGTTTGTCAACAAAAATGTTTTCTGACGGTATACCGTACTCTCGAAAGGCAGCCATTTGCCTGTCGAGGTTTTGTTCTCTTGTGGATACTCTACCATACGCATATACTTTCCTATCCATAGATAATTCCTCCCTATGAGCAACAAGGGGCAGCGTGTAGCTGCCCCTTGTTGCTCATATCAAGCCTCTCTGCTATCATAGCAGATTTTTTCTTTAAAAAAATTACGATTGACACGACCACGAAAGGTTAGCTTGCCCATTGCCTCCAGTTCCGCATTCAACTTCTTAATAATCTGATAGGCAGCGTTTCTGCCCACCCCCGCAGCTTCCATGACTTCTTCCACAGTCATCTGCGTGGGTGGTGGTGCTACTCGTCCTTTTTTCAAACTCCCTCATCTCCTCACTGCTTATAATTTAATATATTCATATTCAACATTCTCCCGATTCCATACCATCAAAGATATTTTCCCTTTCGTATCTACGCGTATTCCCTTCCCATGTTCATAAACCTCGTAAACTCCTTCTGGAAGAACAGCCGCACCGTCCCCACCGGCCCATTCCTGTGCTTGGCTACGATAACCTCGGCAATGTTCTTGTCAGGGGTGTCTTCTTCGTAATAGTCCTCCCGATACAGAAGCATCACCAAGTCTGCATCCTGCTCCAAGGAGCCGGATTCCCGCAAATCGCTCATAATGGGCTTCTTCACCGGACGAGACTCCACACTGCGACTGAGCTGGGAAAGGGCTACCACCGGGATTTTCAGTTCACGCGCCAATGCCTTGAGGGAACGGGAGATGCCGGATATTTCCTGTTGCCGGTTGTCCCTGTGGTCTCCGGCTTTTCCTTGCATGAGTTGCAGATAGTCAATGATAATCAAATCGAGTCCCTGTTCGGCCTTCAGCCTACGTGCCTTGGTACGCAGTTCCATGACGGAGATGCTGGCTGTGTCATCAATGTGAAGCTGTGCTTGGGAGAGCCGGTCTCCCGCCTTTATCATCCGATCCCAATCCTCATCCTCCAAGGTTCCCGTCTGCATACGGCCTGAATCAATCCCTGCCTCAGCGCACAGGATTCTCTGTGTCAGTTGCTCCTCCGACATCTCCAAGGAGAAGAAGGCCACGCTTTTCTGCTGACGCAGGGCAACATAGGTGGCGATATTGAGGACAAAGGGAGTGTAAAATAGTTTGTGTAAAAGGCCTTTACAAGTCAACGTCGGTTCTTTCATACTGACAGAATCACTCGCAACCGCAAAGGATGAACACAATGGCAAAACGAAAACGCGAACTCACGCCCGAACAGCAACTGGCTCAACAAATCTACGCGACCCTCAAGCCGCAGACCGTTGGAGATGTCACCGAAGGTCTGAAGAAAATCTTTGGCCCGATGATTGAAGCTGCGCTTCAGGGCGAGCTCGAAAACCACTTGGGCTACGACCATCACGAGCGCACGCCGGAATCCAAGGGGAACTCCCGCAACGGCTACTCGAAGAAGACCATCAAGACCTCGCAGGGCGAAACGGAAATCAAAGTCCCCCGCGACCGCAACGGCTCGTTCGAGCCGCAGATCGTCCCGAAGTACAAGCGCGACATCTCCGAAATCGAAGACAAGATCATCGCCATGTACGGGCGCGGCATGAGCCAGCGCGACATCGCCCAGACCATCGACGAAATCTATGGGTTCAAACTCTCTG
>Ga0256405_10004014_pt1 | contig 28735 bp, 32 predicted proteins | sample RumenRJG_02DNA_FD_189096 | JGI IMG/M metagenome (GOLD analysis project Ga0256405, IMG submission 189096) | Bovine rumen microbial communities from Lethbridge, Alberta, Canada - RJG_02 | ecosystem: Host-associated > Mammals > Digestive system > Stomach > Rumen | place: Canada: Alberta... | reverse complement strand
AAAGCTTGCTATCGTCGGAAGATTTTTAAATAAAAAATAATTTTCTTCCCCGGATGGGGGAGCGGATTTGCGGACGGACGTAGTGTAACGAGTTCGGATAGCGAACAGATTGAACGGACAGGGCGAAGCCCGAAAGTGAAACTCTGTGAGCGTGGAGCAAATCCAAGACAGATACAGAGGGGGTGATTTTCTTTAAGGAAAAATGTCATTCTTGTATAAGTTACATAATTTGATGACAACTATTTTTCACTTTCAACCAAAATACTATACGGCTTTCTTCTTGTTAAGAAAGCCGGCAAAGAAACACCGACACGCAAGCTTTTCATGAAAATATAACCGTTCATACTTTTAACCGTTCATAACTTGTGCTTGGCAGCACTTCAAACAGATGAGCTTAGTTAGTACATGAAGTTAATTACTACAAATTCACGGATATTTTCGGCAAAGCTTGCTATCGTCGGAAAAAACTATTTCACAATTCTTGTACCAAATGTTAATTTTAATGTGAAGAATCTATTTTAGTATTTTTTGGGGGACACCATCTTTATTTATTGCAAAATTTTAAAGATATTTATTATTAATAAATACTTATGTTATAATAAAGTAATGGAACATTTAAATTTAGACGAAAGCATAAAAAAATCAAAAAGTATTTTAATAATTTCTCACATAAATCCTGATGGAGATACGTTAGGTTCTATGCTTGCGTTGAGGGATTTGATATACTTAAATTACAAAATAAAACCTGAAATGATGAACATTTCAAAAATTCCTAAAATATATGAATTTTTGAATGGAATAAAAGATATAAAACATATATACGAATTTGATAAATCAAGAATATATGATATGGTTATACTTGTTGATATTGCTGCATTAGATAGAATTTGTGATGCACAAATATTTTATGAAAAAGCATTTATAAAAGTATCTATTGATCACCATAAAACAAATAATTATGATGCAAATATAAGATATGTAGAAAGTGATTCAAGTTCGACAGGAGAAGTTTTATATAAAATAGCAGAAAATCATGGCTGGAAATTTGACGAAAATATTTCAGAAGCACTTTATACTGCTATTTTGACAGATACTGGCGGATTTAGATTTGAAAATACACATGCGTTGACTTTGAAAATTGCTTCAAAACTTGTTGCATTAGGTGCTAAGCCGCAAAAAATATTCAAAAATTGTTATGAATCAAAATCAAAGGCATTTGTTATGTTTAGAGCATATTGTTTGAATAAAGCAGTATTTCTAAAAAATGACAAAGTTGCTTATGTAATTGTTTATAAAAAAGATTTAGAAAAATTTGGCAATGAGGATGATTTAACGGAAGGTCTTGTAGAGCTTTTACGTGATATAGATACCGTAGAAGTTGCATTTTTATTAAAAGAAATTGACAAAAACAAATTTAAAGTTTCGACAAGAAGTAAAAATATAGATGTAGCACAAGTGTGTTCAGCATTTAATGGCGGAGGACATCAGTTTGCTGCCGGATGTGTTATAAAATATTCAGCAGAAGATTCAGTTAAGCATATCTTAGAGGAAATAGAAAAACAAGGTTTGTAATGAAAAAATCAATTGTATATTTAAAGCGCTTGATAAATGCTGTTGTATCAAATGATTTTTTTGGAATGGCATCAGAAATGGGTTTTATGAGTGTTCTTGGCATATTTCCTGCTATGCTGTTTTTAACTGCTGTTTGTGCATGGGTAGGAAAGCATGAATTTATGGCTCCCGTTTTTGCAACAATGTCCACATTTATGCCGGATGACGTTTATAACTTAATTATTACTGTTTTAAATGAAGTTATGTTTTATTCAAAAGGTGGTTTTTGGGCTGCTTTAGGATTTATTATTACTCTTATTTTGACAACAAATACGGTTGCTATTATTTTGAAAGGAATGAATAGGGCATATCAGGTAGAAGAAACACGTTCTTTTTTATATACAAGAATGCTATCACTTTTAATGGTTATAGTTGATACAGTCTTATTCTTTTTTGCAATAGATATGATTATCTTTGGAAAATTGTTTTTAAATTTCTGTGTAAATTACTTGAATTTAGGGAAAGATGCAGCTGATTTATGGATGTTTTTAAGATGGCCTGTTTCTTTTGTATTCTTATATGTTATTGCCTTTTTACAATATTATATTTTACCTGATTTGAAAGGCCCTGAAATTTTAAAGCTAAAAAGTACGGTTCCGGGTACATTCTTTTTCTGTATATTTTGGTTAGTCGGCTCTTGGGGGTTTTCTGTATATATAAATAGTTGGCATACTTATAATTTTGTGTATGGAACAATTGGTGCATTTGCAGTGCTGATGGTATGGATGTATTATTCATCAATACTAATTTTAATCGGAGCAGAGATTAATTCACAGGTATATAACAGATTAGAAATAACGGAAAACTCCAAATAGTAGTATTGCTTTTTTGAAATCACTTTGTTATAATCATATCAAAATAGGAGAAATTATGAGAAATATTGTTGTTTATACAAATAAAAAGACTTCTGAAGTAAAGGATACTCTTGAAAACCTGGATAATATTGAAGAATTAGACATAAGAGTTGAATTATCAGATGATTTAAAAAATTACGAACTTACAAATCCTTCTTTGGTAGTTATTGAAAATGTACCTAATTTAAAAGATGTTTTAATGACAACTAAATTTAAAGTTCCTGTTTTGTTTGTTGGGGATGTTATCACGGATGTTACTGTTAGAGCGTTAAGCTTTGACTATATTTCAAAACCGTTTAACAAAGATTTACTTGTAATAAGAGTACAATCTTTATTAAAAGTAAAAGAATTTCATGATAAAATTGAGCAAGTTTCAACAACAGATGAACTTACCGGTTTACATAACCGTAAATATCTGCAAGAACGTTTGGATGCAGAAATTTCACGTGCAAGACGTTACAAAACTCCTCTATCATGCTTATTATTTGATATAGACTTTTTCAAAGTTGTAAATGATATGTATGGTTATGAGTGGGGTGATGTTTTACTTAAGAACTTTGCTGATAAATTAAGAGGAATGATTAGAAAAGAAGATGTATTGACAAGATATGGTGATGAAGAATTTATTGTAATACTTCCAAATACAACAGAAGACAATGCATTTTTATTTGCAGAACGTTTTAGACGTAATATTGAGAAAATGGACTTTATTCCTGCAGGAGAAGAAGAAAGACACCCAATTACAGTTTCAGGAGGTATTTCTACTTACCCATGCTTGGCTAATGTGGATGAAGATGCAAATACTATTATAAGATATGCTGAACATGCTCTTTACAACGCTAAAAAACGTGGTAAAAATAAGATTGTTCAATTCTCTCAAATTAATCTGGAATTTTAGTTAATAATTTTATTTATAATTCAAAAACACCTGCTTACAAAATGTAACAGGTGTTTTTGTTATATATAAATAATAATATTAAAATCTAAAATCACGTTCTCCGTGTTCTATTTGTTTTAAAATTTCTTTTGTTTTTTCTTGAATTTTTTCATTTGTTAATGTAGGAATTTCTTTTTGAATAAGTTTTTCACCTACTTCTTTTGTTGAATTTGAAGCATAATCTTCCAAATATTCTTTCAACGTTATAATTGCATTAGGATGACAGCAGTTTTGAATTTGTTTAGATTTACATATTTCCATAAACCTTTCACCTGTTCTGCCTTCACGGTAGCATGCAGTACAAAAACTAGGTAAATATCCTATTTCCATAAGCCATTTCATAACCTCATCCAATGTTCTTGTATCACTTACATCAAATTGAGAAGAATCTTCTTCAGTGTAGTCTTGTTCATCGTATCCGCCTACAGATGTTTTTGAACCGCCTGAAATTTGGGATATGCCAAGATGTAAAACTTTTGCTCTGACATCTTTTGTTTCTCTTGTAGAACAAATCATACCTGTATACGGAACTGCTATTCTGATACATGCTACAATTTTACAGAAAGTATCGTCATCGATACCGTTTTCAAAAGAACTCGGATCAATATCATTTGCCTTTCTTATTCTAGGAACACTGATTGTATGAGGTCCTACGTTATGTACTGCTTCTAAGTGTTCAGCATGCATTAACAGACCTGCAAATTCATATTTATAAGTTGATAGTCCAAATAATACACCTAAGCCGACATCATCTATACCGCCTTCCATAGCTCTGTCCATTGCTTCTGTATGATAATCATAATTATGCTTTGGACCTGTAGGATGAAGTATTTCATAGCGTTTTTTGTCATAGGTTTCTTGGAAAAGAATATATGTTCCTATTCCTGCTTCTTTTAATTTTCTGTAATTTTCTACTGTAGTTGCTGCAATATTTACGTTAGCACGTCTTATTGCTCCGTTTTTATGTTTTACACTGTATATTGTTTTCAAACTTTCCAAAACATATTCGATAGGATTATTAACAGGATCTTCTCCTGTTTCTATTGCAATACGCTTGTGTCCCATATCTTGTAGTGCAATAACTTCTCTTTTTATTTCATCTTGTGTCATTTTTTTACGTGGAATATCTTTGTTTTTTGCATGATATGGACAGTATATACATCCGTTTACACAGTAATTTGAAAGATAAAGAGGCGCAAATAAAACTATTCTGTTTCCATAAAAATCTTTTTTAATTTGCTCTGCAAGTTTATTTATTTCTCTATTTTTATCTTCAAGTTCACAAGCTAATAAAACGGATGCTTCTCTATGAGAAAGTCCTTTTCTTTCTTTTGCTTTTTCCAAAATTTTGTCTATTAATTCAATATTATTTTTATTCTCATCCGCATATTTTAAAGTTTCTTTTATTTCTTCATCAGAAATAAATTCCTCTGCTTTTAAAGATTTTACATCATACATAAATTTTCTTCTTTCTTTTTTTATATTTTTGAATACACTGTTTTTGCATTAACATGCTCCAATTTACCTATTTTACCTGTTAATGCGTTGATTATATCTGTTTCTGCATCAAGAACAACACTTATTATGCAAATATTCTTTTTATGGTATGGTATTCCCATTCTGCCAATAATATATCTTGAATACTCTGACAATAATTTTTGAACATCAGGTACTACAACATTGTTTTCAATCATTATAGCTATTACGGCAACTCTTGTTTCTGTCATATTTTTCCTTTCACAAAAAAATTTCATACCCACAAAAGATATGAAATACATGCTCAATTAAAAATTCTTAAACATAAAATAATTTCTTATCTTTCCTTAAAGAAAACATCTCGAAGGTTAGGTATATAACAGTTTTATTTCAAAAAAAAAATTTGTCAAATGTTTATTTTATATAAAAATAAATTAATATTTTTTCTACTACAGAAAGAGTATTTTTAATAAAATTTGTGTAAAAAAATGTTAAGTTTTCGTATAATAAACATGAGTATTATTGACTTTTAGCTAAACATTCTTAAAAAGAATATAGCAAAAATAATCAAATATGCAAACATGTTATATTACATAATAAAAGGAGAGTAGCTTATGGGCATGGCAGCATCACAGGCAAGATATTTAGGTCTTACCGCAAGAAAAACAAACGTAGAGTATGAAGGACAGCAAATCAATCAGGCAAGAACGGCTTTAAGTAATCAATCTGCATCCTTATGGAATCAGATGTTGTCGTTATCCGTACCTACTGTACCTGAAATAACAGAATATACAACACATCAATATTCTTTTTCAGATGGTTATAATAATTATACATTATCAAATATTCAAACCGTTGACCATGAAGAAGGTGGTGTAAAATACAATGCACAGGTTACATACTATTATAATCAAGATTCATATAAATCTATACAATCAAGAAATACAAATCCACAAGTACAAAGTATAACATCAGATACAGCAAGAGTTGTAAGTAGTAAGGATTTAGGTATTAAATATACAACTACAGCAGGTACTATTACAATTACAAGCGGTACGGATGACTACGGTGTAAGTTTGGCAGATAAGACAGCTACTGTATCAAAGATTACTGATACTACATTAGATGCATATAAAAATTACTTAAAAGCAAATAATTTGTCGGAATTACCATCAGGAACGAATTTGTTTTCAATAAGTTATACCGATTCTGCAGGTAATTCTGTTACAAGATATACAACCAGTACAACAGATATGTCAGCTCAAACAACAGAAAGCGAAGATACCGTTTTAGCAGAAGATGTGGGTAAAGAATACTACATGCTTGGAAATACAAAAGCGGAAAAATATAGTTATGGTTCAGATATAGAATTAGATGCAGCTTATGACCAAATAATGTTTGATTTCCCAGATTTAAAGGGACAAGAAATGTGGGTATATGAAAAGAACGGTCATAGAGTATTTGCAACAAAAGAAGATTTAGATGCATGTATAGCCAGCGGTCAAGATGCAATAAAAAAAGATGAGTTTAAAATATCATCATCAATAGATTATCAAGATCCGTTAAATCAGTATTATGCAACAACAATTAGTCAGCGATTGGAAGTAAAAGATTATGCAATCTTGGATGATGCAACCGGCTCTGGCAGATATGCAAATATCAAATTAAGAGATTTCAGCGAAAATTTTGATTTAAAATCAGAAGAAGTAACCGATCAGAATTCATATAATGATGCAATGAATCAATACTATTATGATGTATCACAATATGAAAAGCAAATGACAGATATAAATGCAAAAACTTCAATTATTCAAGAACAAGATAGAACCCTTGAATTACGATTAAAACAGTTAGATACCGAACAAAAGGCATTAACTACAGAAATGGATGCTGTAAAAGGTATTATTCAAAAGAACGTCGAATCAACATTCAAGACATTTGGCGGTTAATAATTAAACGGTTAAAAAAAATATTGCAGGAAAAACAGTACATTACATAACATAAAGAGGTCGAATATGTCATATAAAAATGATAGTTTATTAGTAATAGCAAACAAATTTGGTTCTGCATCAAGTGATGCAAAAGTTCAATTGTATGAAACTTATGACAGATTAAGAGATTTAACAGTATCCGGATCTGCAAGTTCCGGTACAGGTTTTGAACTTGCAGGCGGTGCATTGTATAAATTAGCAAGTTTATTTGCTCCGTCATCATTTATGACAACAATGGGTGGTACAGATTCGTTTAATATTCCGGGTACATCCTATTGGTCTCCTATTACCGGTTCAACAGCTCAGGTAAATGGTGCGACTTCTGCATTTGGTATTGGTAACTTAGGTAACTTCTCCGGATTTCCAAGCGGTGCATCAGGTATTTCTAATAGCGGATTTACAACAGGCGGTGCATCAGGTATTAACAATTTACTTTCAGGACTTGGTACTTCATCCGGAGTTGTAACAGGTGGTGCTTCTTCTATAGGTGGAATTGCAGATATTGCAAGTGCTACTGCTTACGGTGTAGGTACAGCCAATGGTTACGGTATCGGTATGCAAAATGTTGTAATGCCTGTTGCCGGTATAATTTCAGGATGGGGCGGCATTATGACAGCAGCCGCTCCATACTTGGGTGAATACGGACTTCCTGCAATAGTTATGGGTAACTTGATGCAGGGTACTTCTTCTGCCGCATTAGCAGCTTACCAAAATGTTTCTGCAAATATTTTATCTAATGCTGATACAATTCTGTCAAACAAAGTAAGAAATATTGAAACTGTTTGCAAAATGCTTGATACTCAAGGTGAAATTGTAAGAAAAATGCTAAAAGAAGGTATGGATTCAGATTCAAAAGCTATTCAAAACTTATAGGATAAAATTATGGAAAGACGTACATATTTAAGATGTGCTATAAATGCATTATTTGTAAATAATTTCTTTATACAGTTAATTAAACACATTGTAAATTTTTATTACGATTTGTTTACATTTGTACCTGAACAATTAAAGGTTTCAAAAAATGTGCCGATAAATAATAATGTGAATACAAAAAACGATATAGTTTTTTTAAGTATCACGGGAGACAAGATGACCGTACATGATTAAGACATGTTACAAAACAGTTAAAATTTAGGCAATAATTAGCCAAAACATGTTTTTAATAAAGTGAAGGTCAATCTATAAAGTAAAACAAAGGGGAACATTATGGTTCAAGTAGAAGCTTTACAGACTAACCTTAAAAGATTAACTAATTTTTTAGTATATACAAAGAATTATTTAATCAGACATAATCCGATAAAAGAAGCATTGGATTCTATTGTAGCAAGTCTTAAAGAAGCTCTTACAGTACGTAAAAAGTTAAAAATGGCTCGTTACAGAGTTAATTACAATTTATACAGATTTAACAAATTAGAATCACAAATTGCTGAAAATAGTCAACATGCTTTCTTAACGGGTAAAAACTTAAACGCAACCAGATAAGGAATAAAAAAATGGGTTTATTGACAGCTTCTTTGAGAATGTTCTCATTGAATTCACAGAGATTAGATTTAGAGTACAAGGTTCAACTTGTATCTCAGGCAAAGACAGAAATTGCAGCACAGAGTGCTCAGTTGGTTCAAGCAGGAACTGATTTGTCTGCCGATAGTCCGGTGTTGAAACAGCTTGAAGCGAGAAAAGAAAGGTTACATTTGTTAGAAAAGAAATTGGATCAGCAAATGTTGCACTATCAATCTCAGCTTGCAATGATTAATACTGAGTATGCATCCTGTCAAAAACAGTTTGAGTCTAATGTAAAATCAAGTTGTTCTTATTAGTAAATAATTAAAAAATTTATAAAACAAGCTAAAATACGATGCGAACATAATAGTTCTCATCGTATTTTAGTCTGTTTTGTAATGTAAGCATATCTTTATCTAAATGTATATATGATAATATTTTTGCGCATTTTTCACGAATGGTATATTCTTTTATATTAGAACATTTTTTTAAAATTTCTTTTAAAGAAGAATAATCGGCATGTTCATGAAAATATTCTAATATCATAAGACACCAATAAATCTTAAATATTTGCTTATTTATCTTGTATTTTCTATCTCTAAATGTAAATTTTGAGATTTCGTCGAGTGCATTATTAATTATATCTATTGCTGATTTAGCATAGGATTTTGAAAATGCTATATTGCTTTCTAAATTTTTTACTGCTTCTATAACATTTCTGCAAACATTTCCGTCTATATCAATTGAGGCATTTGCGAATATTTCATAGTTTTTCTCATCATAAAATAATTCCGGCTGTTTGTTGATAAATTCATTTAACCTGTATGATACCGGCTCTCTAACTTTTCCGTCAATTCCTGTCAGATTTGACACTAATAAATTTGCTTCATATTTGTTTTTAATTGTATCCAAATTTAAAATTGCATACTGTTTTTCAATAATATTACCAATTTCCAATAAATTTATTAATTCATCATGTGAAAAATGTTTTTCAAATATATTATAAATTTCTTTATTATTTGTCTTGGCTTTTATCATAAAAAAATTATAGCATAATTTTATATATCTTTTCGACTAAATAAAATAGTATTTTAGAATGATAAATTTTTATGAATAGTGTTATATACTTGGCTGTAAATAAGGGGGAAATAATATGGGAATTTTTGAAATATTAAAGCAATCACTTTCAATGAAGAATGATGAAAAAATGAGAATAGGACTTTCTAGTTTTAAAACAAATACAAAGAAGATAGAAAATGCAACAGCACTTTCTCAATCAATTACAAATAAGGACATAAGATTATCTGATTTGATGAGAAGAACAAGCTGCTATTAAATCTGTTGTAAAGCTTTAGCCAACTAAAATACCTGCAATAGCAGCAGATATAAAGCATGTAAAAGTACCGCAAATTAATGCTCTCATTCCAAGTCGGGCTATATTTTTTCTTTGGTTAGGTGCTAATTGACCAATACCTCCAATTTGAGATGCAATAGAACCGAAATTACCAAAAGAGCAAATTGCAAATGAGCATATAACAAAAGCTTTGTGGCTTAAAACATCTTTTATTGCAACTAAATCTGTGTATGCAAACATTTCATTTACCATAATCTTAGTACCGATAACACCACCGACATTGAATATATCATGCATTGGAGTTCCCATAATAAGGGCAAATATTGCGAAGAACTTACCTAAAATCATTTTAACGGATAAATGAGGCAAGTCTAAGCCCAAAACAGGCCCTGTTAAATGACATGTGTTGTAAATTAAACTACCGCCCCATGCTAAGATATAGTCAAGCATTGAAATTAAAGCAACCATTGCAAGTAACATTGCCACAACATTAAGTGAAACCATCATACCTTCGGATGCACCTGATGCAATTGCATCAAATACATTTGAATGAGTTTTCCTTCTGCTTATTTTTATGTTTTCCATTGTTTCCGGCTCACCTGTTTCCGGATATACAAGCTTTGTTAAAACTAAAGCTCCCGGAACAGCCATTACTGCTGAAGCCAAAACATATTCTGCAGGTATACCCATTGAAATATATATTGGCATCATTGCTCCTGAAGTACATGCCATTGAACCTGCCATTGATGATAATAATTCAGAACGTGTTAATTTTGCCAAATATGGTTTAATCATGATTTGTGCAGTTATTTGACCAACTAAAGCACTTGCAACATTTGATAATGCTTCTGCTCCTGATACATGCATTATTTTATTCATTGCTTTTCCCAAAACGGTTACTATCTTTTGCATTATGCCATAATAGTAAAGAATATTTACTACCATCATCATAAATATTGTTGCACTTATTAGTTGTAATGCAAAAACACTTGCTCCTTCACCAAATACCGCAGGAAATTTTGCACCGTCTAATAACGGTCCAAATACAAATTTGCCGCCAATTGTTGCAAATTCAAGCATTTTTTGAATTGCAATACCTATTCCTAAAAATATTTTTTGACCTAACGGAACTTTAAATATAAAAATTGCGAATAAAACCTGTAGTGCAAAACCTACACCTACTGTTTTATAATTAATTGCTTTTTTATTGTTAGAAATTGCAAACGCAATAGCCAACATTATAATTATACCTATGATACCGATAAGTTTTTCCATATTAACTCCTTTTTAATAATTCAATTGTACTAAAAATTATAAAAATTTGCATAATTATTTTATAAATTCTTTATTTAATGCAATGAATATTTACAAATGAATAAATTTTTTAAATAAACGCTTTAAATACTGTTTGTAATATGTTATAATATATTATATTGTATCTTAAATGGGAGTAGGGCTTATTATAAATAAATTTTTTTCTGCAATATTATTATTGTTTATTTGTGTATGCATGAATTATGTACTTTTTTTGCAAGTAAAAGGATTACCTGTGCAAGCTCAAGAAAGTAGTGCAAACAGTGAAATGCCTGTGGTATACTTTCTCGGTAAAAAATACTTACTGAGATATGCAAATACGATAAGAAATGATGTAAGTATAAACGGATTTTTAAATATACTAACGATAAACAAGAAATCTTCTAGAAACAGTAATGATTTTATTGAATTGTTTCAGGTTGATGACAATTTTGATGAATATTACAATATTGAATACGAAAAATCTATTTTATTTTCTTTAGGAATAAATAATAATATGGAAAAATATTATTTTAATGATTTCGGATTAAGTCAACAAAAATTTATATTAACGAATAAAAAAGAACATGGAGTTTATATAATTTCATATTTAACACCTTCTGATGACGGTAGTTATACGGAGTATAATGTTTATAAATATATATGTAGCAATGGATTTTATGGTATAAAATATTCAAGAAAATATTATAGAAATAATGATTTTAAATCGCAAAAATTAAGGTCAGAGTTATATAGTATTGTAAAGGATGATATATACTATACAAGTATTATAAAAAAACTCCCAATACCTCAAATGTACAATGAAAAATATGGAAGTTTATAGTTTCTATTTTTTTATACCTAAAAATCGTAGGTTTTTCAAAGATTTACTTATTTACGTCATATAATTGAAATAATTTATATTTTTTGTGGTAAAATCATATATACAAAGGAGCTTGTTATGATAAAAACTGCAGTTTGCGGAGCAAACGGAAAAGTTGGCAAAGAGGTTGTTGAGGCGGTTCAATTAGCAGAAGATACGGAACTTGTTGCAAAAATTGATATAAACAATGGTGAATATGTATCTGTAAAAGATGCTTTAGAACATACAAAAATTGATGTTGTTGTTGATTTTACACAGCCAAAAGCTATTTTTGAAAATGCAAAATATTGCCTGAATAATGGTATAAATATTGTTATAGGAACAACCGGCTTAAGTGAGGAACAATTAGCAGAATTAAAAGATTTATCACAAAAGAACAAAATAAGTTGTTTTGTTGCACCAAATTTTTCAACAGGTGCTGTTTTGATGATGAAATTTGCTCGTGAGGCAGCAAAGTATTTTGATAATGCAGAAATAATTGAAATGCATCATAATCAAAAAAAAGATGCACCGTCAGGTACAGCAATTAAAACAGCAAAAATGATTGCTGAAACAAATAAGTTATATACTAACGGTAACTGTGATGAAATAGAAACTGTAGACGGTGCAAGAGGAGCAGAAAGTTTTGGGAATGTACATATACATTCTGTAAGGATGCCCGGCTTTTCAGCTTCACAGGAAGTTCTGTTTGGTTCTGACGGACAAACCCTTTCAATCAGACATGATACTTCAAATAGAAAATGTTATATGCAAGGTGTTATGCTTGCGTTAAGATATGCATATAACCATAAAGAATTTGTTTACGGATTAGATAATATTTTATAAGAGGAAAAATGATGAAAAAACCAAATATAGCAGTTTTAGGTGCAACAGGTGTTGTAGGAAGACATATATTAGAAATTATGCAAAATATGCATATTGAATATGAAAATTTAAAGCTCCTTTCGAGTGCAAAAAGTGCAGGAACAAAAATGACAGTTAACGGTCGGGAATATACTCTTGAAGAAGCAAAACCGGAATCTTTCGATGATGTAAATATAGTTTTAGCATCGGCAGGAGCAAGTACGAGTAAATTATTTGCCCCTGAAATTGTAAAACGTGGCGGAGTTTTGATAGATAATTCAAGTGCATTTAGAATGGAAAAAGATGTTCCGCTTGTTATTGTCGGTATGAATGATGAAGATTTAAAAAATCATAAAGGTATTATTTCAAACCCTAATTGTTCTACTTCTCAACTTATATTAGCATTAAAACCATTACATGAACTAGCTAAAATAAAAAGAATGATAGTAACAACTTATCAATCGGTTAGCGGAGCAGGTCTTGCTGCGATAAACGAATTAAAAGAAAATACAAAAGCCAAATTGGAAAATAAAGATTTTACTCCTGTAAAATTTGTTCAGCCAATTGCTTTTAATGTAATTCCTCAAATAGACAGCTTTACAGAAAACGGATATACAAAAGAGGAAATGAAAGTAGTAAACGAAACAAAAAAAATTATGCATCTTGATTCGGATGTTCAAATTTCTTGTACTGCTGCAAGAGTTCCTGTTTTTGTAAGTCATTCGGAAGCTGTTGATGTGGAATTTGTTGAAAATATATCTGTAGTTGAAGCAAGAAATGCACTTTCTAACAGTTTTGGAGTTACAGTAGTTGACGATATTGATAATATGAAATTCCCAACAGCAATTCAGGCAGAAGGTAAAGATCCTGTGTACGTTGGAAGAATAAGACAAAATCTTGCATTTGGAAATAAAGGTTTATCTTTCTGGTGCGTAGGAGATAATTTAAGAATAGGAGCTGCTTTAAATACGGTTAGAATTTGTAAACGTGTAACAGAAATGGAATTATTCTAATGGGTGAACTTATAACGGCTGAAAATGCCGCAGAAAAAATTAAAGAACTTCAATCAAAAAACAAAATAATTGTAACAACAAACGGTTGTTATGATATTTTACATGTAGGGCATGTAAGATATTTACAAAAATCAAAAAGTTATGGTGATTATTTGTTTGTAATGCTTAATTCTGACAGTTCCGTAAAAATTAATAAAGGAGAAAGCCGTCCGATTAACAATGAAAATGATAGAGCAGAAATTTTATGTGCTTTATCTTGTGTTGATTATGTGGTATTATTTAATGAAAAATCACCATATATGTTGTTAGATATGTTAAAACCAAATATTCACACAAAAGGTGCAGATTATAATCTTAACACATTGCCCGATGAAGAAAAAAATGTTATTCTTAAAAACAAGATTGATGTAAAATTCATAGAATTTATAGAAGGTAAATCTACTACAAGCACAATTGAAAAAATAGAAAAGTTAAAAAAGGAGAAAACGGAATGAAGAAATTTTCAGTAGAAGAAATTTCACAAATAGTAGGCGGAATGCTTACAAAAGCTCAGGATGCAGAAATAACAATGATTGCTCCGCCTTTGTTGTGTGATGAAAATATGCTTGCACTCGCTTTAGGTGAAGAAGAAATAAATAATCTTGCAAAAACTAAAGCAAAGGCAGCACTTGTTCCGTTAGGTGTAAATATAGACGGTATGACTACAATTGAGGTTGAAAGACCTCGCCTTGCAATGATGAAATTGTTAACTTTATTTTATGAAGAACCACGTGTAAATGACGGTTATCATCCTACAGCAGTTATTCATCCGGAAGCACAAGTTGCAGAAAATGCTCAAATCGGTGCAAATGTAGTTATATCTAAAGGTGCTGTAATAGGTGAACATACAAAGATTTTACCTAATTCATATATTGGTAATAATGCAAAAATAGGTAATAACTGTTTCTTCCATGCAGGTGTAAATATTGGAGATAGAGTTGTTGTCGGTAATGATTGTATCTTACATCATGGTGTTTCTTTAGGTGCAGATGGCTTCAGTTTTGTAACAGAAAATCCTAATAATATTGAACAGGCAAGAAAAGACGGTGGTGAAATAAAAGAAGAAAATACAGAACAAAAGATTTTTAAAATACCTTCTTTAGGTTCAGTTGTAGTAGGTAATAATGTAGAAATTGGTGCTAATACGACAATAGACAGAGGTACAATTGAAAATACGACAATTGGCGACAATACAAAAATTGATGATCTTGTTATGATTGGTCATAATTGCAGAATTGGACAAGGTTGCATGATAGTATCTCAAGTAGGTATTGCAGGAAGCTGCGTGATAGGGGATAGAGTTGTCATTGCAGGTCAAGCCGGTTTAGCTGATCATATTCATATAGGTAACGATAGTATTATTGCCGCAAAAGCAGGTGTTTCAAAATCATTCCCTGAAAAATCTATTGTAGTAGGTATTCCTGCTGTTCCTAGAAAAGAATTTATTAAACAGTTAAAAACAATGAAAGATGCAGGCGATTTGATTGCAAACTTTAAAAAGTATGAACCGTTACTTAGAAGCTTTTTAGAAGATTCGGAAGAAAATTAAAATTATGGGAACATTAAAAAAAGAACTTACAATAAAAGGTAATGGCTTGATGAAAAATCAAGAATGTACTGTTGTAATAAAACCTTCAACTTCAGGTAAAATAAAATTTTATCTTGGTGATGATGATATAAATTTTGTTGTGGCTGATGCTGATAATATCACATCAACTACTCATTGTGTTTGTATTGGTATAAACGGTAAAGAGATAATGCTTATTGAACATTTCATGGCTGCATGTGCATTTTGTCAAATTGATTCAATAGATGTTTTCTTATCTGCACCTGAAATGCCAATTTTAGACGGAAGTTCTTTAGAATGGGTAAAAGCATTCAAAAAAACAGGTATAGAAAAGAATAAACCTATTAAGTATACAGTTCTTGAGCCGGTTTATTATTTAAATGGAAAGACACATGCTGTTATAGTTCCTGATGATGATTTGTATATTTCGTATGGAGTAAATTATGACCATGCTGATTATAAACAACGCTGGGCAAGTTTCGATAATAAAAAACAAAATGAAATAATAGAGGCAAGAACATTTGGATTTTTGCATGATTTGAAAAAATTTCAATTTTTCGGATATGCTAAAGGCGTTACTCAGGAAAATACTGTAGGGTTTACGGATGATGGCGGATATACAACAAAATTAAGAAGCGATAGAGAACCTATTAAACATAAAATATTAGATATAATAGGTGATTTATATTTGACAGGTGTTAATCCGCTCGATTTAAAAGCTCAAATAATAGTAAAAGAAGCAGGACATGCTGTTCATGTAAAACTTGCGAAAAAATTAAAATCAAAGTTAATTAAATGTGAATAAGGAGAGTTTAGATGACTGAAAATTTCCAAGATGAAAAGAAAATTTTAAGCTATGATGCAATGGATATTTTAAAATTAATTCCGCACAGATATCCGTTTTTACTCGTTGATAGAATTACTGAATGTGTTCCGGGTGAATATGCAATAGGTTATAAAAATTTAACCTGGAATGAACCGTTCTTTCAAGGTCATTTCCCTGAAAACCCTATAATGCCGGGAGTTTTACAGGTTGAAGCAATGGCTCAATGCTCTGCTCCTCTATTGCTTTCTATGGAAAAATTTCAAGGTAAATTAGCACTTTTTGCAGCAATGGATAATGTAAGATTTAAAGGTATTGTTCGTCCCGGTGATAGACTAGATATGAGAATTGAATTATTAAAGTTAAAAGGTGTTATAGGAAAATCTCACGGTGTTGGCATGGTAGATGGAAAGATTGTCGTAGAAGCAGATATGACAGTTTGCATGAAATAATTATTATTGTAAACAAATGTAAATATTTTTAGCCATGCTGAAATCGAGAATAAAAAAAATACTTTATTATAATGTAGAATGTTAAGCGTGATGGAGGTCGATATGGACCAAAACAATCCAAATACTCATTTTGGTTCTCTTATTAGAGCTCATAAAGATGACTTTGAGTTTATCGGCAGAAAAGATAGACGTATGAGATTTAATAATGCGAAAGATCCTATATATTATGTTTTCGACGTAGTTGAAAACAGACCTCTACAAGCTATTGCAAAGGATTTTGTTAAAGATTCATTTTCAGAAATAGCTAATTTTATTTCTAAAGCTGTAAGGTAATTTTTATTGAACTATATTTAAAATATTACCTTTATTATTTGGTAAAGCTGTTTTTTGTTTCTTTTTGTTTTCAAATGACTCTACATTATGGGTAATTTTAGCGTGTATAAAATTTGCTTTATTGACATAAGATGTTAATTTTTCGTATCTTCCTGTCATTCCGCCAAAAGGAATACGTAAGCTTATTAGTTCGTCTACACTTTTATTTATATCAGTCAGTTTTCTTAGTGATTGCTGCATTTCAAATATGAAATGCATTCGTTTTGATATAATGGGAAGTATATAATTTAGTATTTTATTTTTGATTTTAGATAAAAATGGCTCTTTTCCATTTTTATTAAGTCGAAACATATTTGAAATAATACTTGTTATTTTTGACATTATTCCTATATTATAGTATTTTTCGTTTAAAATTTTAATTTCTTTTTCTATTACATCCTTTTTATTTTCCAATAAGCTTAATCTTGAAAAATCATCAATATTTTTTGCTGTTTTTATTTCATCTTTTATGATTTGTAGGTTGTTTTCAAGTGTATTTAAGCGATATTCAAGTTTTAGCATATTATTATCAAGTTTTAAATATGCTCTGTCTTCAAGTATTGTTGTATCATAACCATCTATTAAAAATGGGCTTGTTGCCTGTTTTAATTTTTCATTATCAAACGGATTAGAATTATTTTTCATAATTTCATTATTAATAAAAATCCTCTTTTTAGTACCACTAAAAAGAGGATTTTTATTATCTGAATTTAAAAATATTAATTACTTAATATTAGCGAAAGTCCAAGCATCAAAAGTAGGACGTGTTAAGTTAACATCTGATTTGTCTTTTCCTGCACCTTCTGTATCGTGAGCTATTGAACGATATAATCTGTTATAGTATTCAATAACCATTCTGTCAGAATTGAAGTATGCTTCAGATGTTCTTACAGCTTGACGCATTAATCTGCCCCATTCTTCTTTATTATGATAATAAGTAGGAACGATTTCTTTTTCGATAATATTCATCATGTATTCATGGTCTTTCCAATGACGTTCTTCCCAAGGAATTTCATCATCCAATCCCTCATACTCAATTGTATAACCGTTTATTCCATTGAAAGTACCTTCAACTGTCCAACCGTCATAAGTAGACAAGTGTAATGCACCGTTTGCATTCGCACTCATTCCTGAAGTACCAGATGCTTCAAATGGTCTTAAAGGTGTATTCAACCAAATATCTGAACCACGTTTTAACATTCCGCTCAATTGCAATTCATATCCAGGTAGTACAACAACATTTTTCATTGTATGAGAACGATTTAATAATTTATTAAACATTTCTCTGCCCATTGTATCATCCGGATGGAATTTACCTGCAAAAATTAATTGTAACTTATCTGCTTCTAACAAACGCATAATTCTATCTTTGTCCATCAATATTAACCAAGCACGTTTGTAATCCGCAAATCTTCTTGCCCAAGTAATAGTCAATACATCAGGATTAAATCTCTTACCTGCTTTATTAGCTATATATTTGAACAATTCAGCTTTCATATCGTGTTTTGCTTTTAATAATTCGTCAAAAGATTTTTGACCGTTAACACGTTTATCTTGCCAATAATGAAGGTTTACTGCATTTGTTATGGCTCTGATAGGGCATCTTCCATCAACCCAATCCCACATCTTGTTTGCAACAAGACCGTGTAATTGTGATACTGCATTTGCAATTCTACTCATTCTCAAAGCTGCAACTGTTAATGAGAAGTTTTCTCCGCCTAGTTCTATAGCTTTTTCTCTTGAAGCACCTGCAAAGAAACCACCTTCCATTAGTGTATCTACCCAGTGTACTTCGTTTCCTGCTGCTACAGGAGTATGTGTTGTAAATACAAGATGTTTTTTAACTTCTTCCAAATCACCTTTGTATTGTCTTAATAATTCAAATGCTGCAGGAAGTGCATGACCTTCATTCATGTGAACTACGTCAAATTTAAAGCGCATTGCTTGTAATATTTTTATACCGCCTACACCTAATATTGTTTCTTGAGCAATTCTTATCTTTTCATTTCCATCATACAAGCGGTGAGAAATGCTTCTTGCCCAATCACTGTTTCCGTCAATATCTGTTGTTAAGAAGTATACAGGACAAGAACCAAATAATTCCGGCTCAACTCTATATGCTTTTACTTTTACTCTTTCGCCAAATGTATCAACGTCAACTTGTACGCCTACATCAGTTAGAAAATCATAATATTTTCTTATGTAAGCAACTTCTACTTGTCCATTGTGATCTATTCGTTGATCATAGTAGCCGTAAGACCATAACATTGTTACACCAACCATTGGCATTTGAAGATATCCTGCCGATAACATGTGTGAGCCGGCTAAAAATCCTAAACCACCTGAGTAAGTGCTTAAAGATTGGTCTAATGCAATTTCCATAGACAAATATGCAACTGATGGTAATCCCATAATCCTTAATTCCCCTTTTTCTCTGTGTACTACTATAGATTTTTCTTCAATCTACTCTTTATAGCATATCATAAATTGAATTTATTTTCCATTTTATATTATAAATTATTGTATAATTTCCGTTTAGCAAGAAATATCCTATAAAAAGATATTAAGAAATGTTACTTTTTATCACGTTATTTAATTTAAGTATTTTATTGCGAAAAAATTATTTAATTCTATAATCATATATATGGATAGAGTAAGAAAACATTATGTGGCTATACTTATTTTATTAATAACGTTTTTCGGTATTGATTTAAGGATTGCGATTATTAATTGTCCGCTTTGGTATGATGAAGGACATTCAATTCTTTCTGCTATCCAAAGTTTTCCTTTTGGTATAGACAATTTTTTATATACAAAGGATTTTCAGCATACTCCGTTTTATTTTTATTTTTTACATTTTTGGATAAAAATATTTGGTACATCAGAAATTATGTTAAGATTATCTTCTACAATATTTGGAGTTGCCATTATACCTTTAACTTATGTTGTTGCTAAAAAAATATATAAAAACGATAAAATTGTAGCAATTATTTCTGCAATACTTGTTTCAGTGAGTCCGTTAATGGTTTATTATTCAAATGAAATCAGGATGTATATTGCTGTAACTTTTTTGGCAGTTTTATCTGTCAATTATTTACTTGATTATGATGAAAAAGCGGACAAAAAATCTTTAATAAAATTATTGATTACAAATACGCTTATTCCTTATCTTTTGATAGGTGGCATTGTATTTAATATAGGACAGGCATTTGCTTATATTGTATATCTGTTTGAAACTCAGAAAGAGAATAAATCAAAAATTAAAGAATATTTAAATTATCGGGTGTATCAGTTTATTCTACTAATTCCATACTTCTTTATAGCATTTTACTATATTTATAAGAGAAGTCAGTTCATAATGTTCCATATTCCAAATTTTCAATTTATGAATTTTGTCGGTAATGTACAAAACTTTTTTGGAGCTCAGGTAGGGATGATTTATTGGACAACTTACTTACCTTACACTATAGATTTCATGTTCTTTTTATCTGTAATAATACCTGTAATATATTTTATAAATGCTTTAATTAGGGCATTTAAAGAAAAAGATAATAAATTATATTTGATATTTTTAATGATATTTGTTTCATATTCATTAGTTTTAATATCTTGTATGTTAAAAATAATAGTGTTAGTACCAAGATATATAATTTTTATACTGCCTTTTGTTATGATACTTTCAGCTGTGGGGCTTTCTAAATTAAAAAAATGGAACACGGCATTGTTTTTAATTATATTTTCTTCATTAAGTATGTATTATATTTTTACGAGTACAGCGTACTATAGTATGAAGTATAATGCAATAATAGATGCTAACAACTATTTTGAAGAACATAAATTAAATAATAATGATAGAGTATTCAGACCTTTTGCATCTAGTGTATCCTTTATTTATGCTGATAAAAACAGTCCTATAACACCATCTTTTGAGGCGTTGCATGAATTTAGAAAGCCGGATAATAAACTTGTTTATGATGATGAACAAATAAAAATGATGAAGCTTGGACAAGTTGATAAATTATGGCTTAATTTAATACAGTCTGATGTACATGTTTCTAAAAGATACTATGATTTTTTAAAAAAGAATTTTATAGAGCCAATCAAATCAGGTAGGTATATAGTATTTGTCATATATGGGCCTGATAATCAGGCACTTATGAAAAAAGAACAATACAGAAAAATGTTTAATACTGAAGAAGCTGTCCGTAATGAAAGAGTTCTTGCTAGTATGGCAAAAATCTTTGACGATACGATTAATATATTTTTAGAAGACTGTGATTTAATAGAAACAAAAACTGAAAATGAAAATACATATATTTTGTTTCAAAAGAAATAATTTATACAGATGTTTTCTGTTTTGAAATAACTTCTTCCAGTGCTCTTGCTAATTGGTCAGGACAGGATGTGCCGTTGTTTCTTCTTGCACATTCCGTACCTTTTAGAGTTTTAATAATTTCTTCTGCAGGTTTATTTTTAACTAATTTACATATACCTAATGTGTTACCCGGACATCCGTCTACGATATTTACATGATGTATGATGTTATTTTCATCTATGGCAATTTCTATGGAGGAAGCACAAATACCTGTCGGTTCATAAATATACATGCTGATTTGTTTACCATCGCTATCTTGATATTCGGTTTGTTTATCTGCATTGTTTTTTGTATTACAACCCGAAAGGAATATTGCTCCAAGTGCTGCTAAGGCAGAATTAAATATAAAATTTCTTCTTTTCATTTTTATATACCTCGTATAATATGATATTACATCTTTTCAGGAGCTGTAACAGCAAGTATTGAAAGCCCTGTTTCAAGAACTGTTTTAACTGCTATTACAAGTGCCAAGCGAGCAAGTGTTGTATTTTTATCTTCTGTTATTACTCTCTTTGCGTTATAGAAAGAATGAAATTCTGCTGCTAATTCTTGAACATATCTGCAAATAGTATAAACGGTTCTATTTTCTGCAGATGAAATTATTGTTGATTTAAATTCTTCTAGTTTCAATATAAGTTTTTTCTCATTTTCAACGTCATTTGCAATAATATTTCTGTCAAAGTTGTTTTTTAAATTATCCAAATCTTCTTGATTTAATAATGCAGGAGAAGTTTCACCCGTTTGTAAATCCTGTTTTTCTTTGAGGGCATTTCTTAATATAGAGCATGCTCTTGCATGGGCATATTGAACATAAAATACAGGATTTTCATCCGTTGATTTTTTAGCCAATTCAATATCAAAATCAAGAGTATTGTTTATATCTCTCATACACATCCAAAAACGTGTTGCATCAACTCCTACATCTTCTATCAAATCATCAAGGGTAATCATGTTTTTACGTTTACCCATTCTGGTTTGATTACCGTCAATAATTAAGTTTACAAGCTGACCGAGTAAGATTTCTAATTTTGATGAATCATATCCTAGAGCTTCCATAGAAGCTTTTACACGGGCAACATAACCATGATGATCAGCTCCCCAAATATTTATTAATCTGTCAAAACCCCTGTCAACTTTGTCTTTATGATAAGCTATATCTGATGTTAAATATGTTTTAAGTCCGTCTGCTTTTATTATTACTCTATCTTCATCATCGCCGTAGTCTGAAGATTTAAACCATACTGCACCGTCTTTTTCGTATATTTTGCCGCTTTCTTTTAGCTTTTTACAGCATTCTTCAACTTTTCCCGTTTCATGTAACGTTAATTCAGAGTAAAATTTATCAAAATGTACTCTAAATTTGTTTAGTAATTTTTGTTGTAAGCTTTCCATTTCAAATTTTGCATAATCTGATAAAACTGATGTTTCAATTTTATCCAAGTTATTTTCTACTGATTTTAACAAATCTTGTTTTTCTTCAATAAACTTTTTAGCAACAGGAATTAGATAATCACCAGGATAATAATTCTTTCGTTCCTCTGCATCTGTCGGAAAATCAACATTTTCTCCAAGTTCTTGCTTAATTCTTATTCTTAAGGAATTACCCAATTTCTGAATTTGAGCACCTGCATCATTAATATAAAATTCTTGATATACTTCATGTCCGTAAAATTTTAGTAAATTAGCCAAAGCACTGCCCATAGCTGCCCAGCGCCCATGTCCTATATGAAACGGTCCTGTTGGATTTGCAGAAATATATTCAAGATTTATTTTTTCTTTTTTTATATTTTCAGGTTTTCCGTAGTTTTCTTTAGTTAAGATTTCTTCAATAACATCTGTTAAAAGTTCATTGCCTGTTTTGAAATTTATAAATCCACCTGTTACGGATGAAGTATATTTTTCTTGAGGTAAAAATTCATTAATTGAATTTGCAATCATAGGAGGTGCAATTTTAGCACATCTTGCAAGAGGTGAAACATTTACTGCAAAATCTCCAAAGTCAGCATTTTTTGGTTTCTCAGTTCTTACTAAGCCATCTTCCAATTCTGTCATTTGACCTAATTTATTTTCTGATATTGCTTTTTTAATTGCATTTTTAACTTCATTTAAGTAATAGTCCTTTAACATAATATTATCCTTTTAAAGTGTTGTAATAAGATTATTATAAAACAAAAATATTATATTATGTTATAAATGTCAGGAATAGTTTAAACGAAAGTTTTTTCCATTTCTTCAATTGATTTTTTATATCTGTCTTCAAGCAGGTTTAATCTTTGTAAGTCTTCATCATGTATTACTTTATAAATATCACGTTTGTTTTTTAACCACATTAATTCAAATTCTACCGCCTTAAGAATACCTTTATGAGCATTAGATTTTTTTAATGATTTTGATGCATCAAAAATAATTTTTCTTGTTTCGTATTTTGAAAGGTAAGGTATTTGTTTAAAAAATAGTAACGATTCAGCAGAAACTTCACCTCCAATAACAAAATCTTTATTGTATTTTGATATTTCATTTGACATTTTTTTAGCCATATCTAAAATTATAGGAGTGTTTACGTCTTCTCTTGGTATTCCTAATGAACCGGTCATATCAAGCCGACCTAAAACACACCCGTCAATTTCCGAAAAATCCTGTGATGAAACCATATCTTTTAAATTATTAAATCCGGTTATAGTTTCTATATTTACCATAAATTTCATTTGGGATTGTTCATCTTTTGAAAATACCGAATTTTTAGCATTTACATATTTTTTCATAGCATAAGATGTTTCTATCATTGGTGCAACAATTGTATCAATTCCAATTGCTCTTGCATCATACATATCTTTTATTGCTTCGCATCCGCCTATTTTGATTGTTAAATTCAAACCGGCTTTAGTTGCAATTTCTTTTAATCTTAACGCTTCTGTTAATCTTGTTCCCTCAGCTTCAAACTCTGCCTTTACACCGATAACATTGTAATTTTCTTTTAAATCAATTAATGTATCAGTCATTTTGTTTTCAAGTGTATTCATAAATTCTACCCTTAAAATCTACCTTATAAAATAATATTTTTTCAATAATCATTTCTATTATACTATTAACAAATTTATGTTCAATGAATTAATCCTCTATTGTTTATAACAAAAATTCTATTAATAATTAAATTAATGTAACAAAAACCTTGCAAATATATTTATATTGTAATAAAATAGTTCTTGTCAGAAAACTCACGTTGAATATGATTTCCAAAAAGCATGTGCTTTTATTTTGGCATATTCAGAATTATAAAAGATAAAAAATAGTTATTACTCAATAAGGAAGGTAAAAATGTCAAACGAAGAAGAAACAAAAGTAGAAGAAGTTGAAACTGTAGAATCAGTTGAAGACACAGCTTCTGAAGCAGACGAAACAAAAGATGCAGAGTCAGAAAATGACGAAACAATGTCAGATTATGAAGATGTAGCAAGAGAAAAGGGTGAACGTAAACAACGTACACGTCGTAAAAAAGTTGATTTACAAGAAGAAAAACCTGTATCAGAATGGCAAGAAAGAGTTGTTCAAATCAGACGTGTAACAAAGGTAGTAAAGGGTGGTAAAAAATTAAGCTTCCGTGCCGTTGTTATCGTTGGTAATCAAAAAGGACAAGTAGGTGTAGGTTGTGCAAAAGCTACAGAAGTTATTATTGCTATTCAAAAAGCTATAGCAGATGGACGTAAGAACTTAATTAACGTACCTATTTTCAAAACAACTATTCCTCATCCGATAACAGGTGTTTCAGGAGCCGGAGAAGTTATGTTAAGACCTGCTTCAATTGGTACAGGAATTATCGCAGGTGGTGCTGTTCGTTCAGTATTAGAACTTGCAGGTATCGAAAACATATTATCTAAATCATTAGGTTCAAAATCACCTTTAAATGCTGCTAATGCAACATTGGATGCACTTCAAAAGCTTGCACCGTTTGCAGATGTTGCTAAAAAACGTGGTTTAACTGTAAGTGAATTATTAAATTAGTCTTTTGACTTATTTTATTGTTATTAGATTTATTATATAAGGGAATATAAAAATGGCTAAAACAGAAACAAAAAAAATTAAAATCAGATTAACAGGCAGTTTGATTGGTGCATTGCCTGCTCAAAGAAAAATTGTTGCATCATTGGGTTTGAAGAAAATCAATCAAGTTGTAGAGCACAATCAGAGTGCAGTAATTATGGGTATGATAAATAAAGTATCACACTTGGTAAAAATAGTAGAAGAATAATAACATAGGAAAGAAGGAATAATAATGATTACATTAGATGATTTAAAACCTGCACAAGGTTCAACAAGAAAATCTAAAAAATTTGGACGAGGCAGAGCTTCAGGACATGGTAAAACATCATGTCGTGGTGCTAATGGTGAAGGACAACGTGCCGGAAGAAGTTCTAAAAGGGGCTTTGAAGGCGGACAAATGCCATCATACAGACAAATGCCTAAATTAAAAGGGTTCAAAATTATAAACAAGATTGTATATGCTCAAATGAATGTTTCAGCTTTAGAAAAACTTGATTTAGCTGAAGTTACACTTGAAAGTTTAAAGGAAGCTAAAAAAGTTCATTCATCTTCTCAAGGTTTAAGAATTATGGGCAATGGTGAACTTAAAAAAGCTGTAACAGTAAAAGCAAATTATTTTACACCTTCTGCAAAAGAAAAAATTGAAGCAGCAGGCGGAAAGGCTGAGTTAGTATAATCATGCAGCAAGGAAAAATGAAAATGCCCACATCGGCTGATTTGATGTCAATGTGGAATGCTTCAGGATTGAAAAGTAAAATCATATTTACTGTTTTGATGATTGCTGCATTTCGTTTTGGTGTTCAAATGCCTGTGTTTGGTATCAACAATGCGATATTTTCAAATATTGCGAGTGGGAATAATCTTGTAGGATTTTTGGATTTATTCTCAGGTGGTGCTTTAGGTAAAGTATCTATATTTGCATTAGGTATTGGACCTTTCATTACAGCATCAATTATTATGCAGTTATTTGCTGTTGTAATACCATCTTTGGAAAAATTACAAAAAGAAGAAGGTGAAGCAGGAAGACGTAAATTATCTCAATATACAAGATTATTTACCGTTGTACTAGCTATGTTACAAGCATTTATATTTATGATATATATGAGCCATTTGCCTGGAGCTATTGTTAGTGGTTTAAATCCTATATTATTTTATATCAGTTCAATAGTAGTATTAACTGCCGGCTCAGTATTTGTAATGTGGTTATCGGAACTTATAACTGAAAAAGGTATAGGTAACGGTGGTTCATTAATCATTTTTGTAGGTATTATTTCAGGTATACCGATTTACACTTCAAGAACTGCACAAATGGTATCCAGAGATCCGTCTTTAGGTTTTGGATTGTTTATGCTTTTATTAGTATTTTTTGCAACAATGGTTGTTATTGTAATAATGCAGGAAGCTGTAAGAAAAGTAACAATTATTAATCCAAGACGACAGGTAGGAAATAAGGTTTATGGTGGTGTAAACACTTATATACCATTCAAACTTAATCCGGGTGGTGTTATGCCGATTATCTTTGCCATTGCAATTTTACTTTTTCCTACGACTATTTTGAGCTTAGTAGGGCAAGCTAATTTACCAGCCGGTGTGATTAAAAATACTGTTATGGGACTTACTAAATTTATGAGTCCTGATGGTATACCGTATTATATAATATACTTTTTATTGATTGTTGCTTTAACATTTTTCTATGCATCAATTATGCCAAACATGCAGCCAAAAGATATTGCAACAAACTTGAAAAAGTACGGTTCATCTATTCCGGGTATAAAACCGGGAAAACCGACAGCAGATGCTATTGATAAAATTTTAAGCAAAACTACATTTATCGGTGCTATAATGCTGGGTATAATTGCTTTAATACCGTCATTAACTTCATACGCAACAAATATAACAACTATGCAAGGTATTGGTGCTACGTCATTAATCATCATGGTTGGTGTTGCTTTGGATTTAATAAATCAGGTTCGTTCTCATCTATTGGCAAGAAATTACGAATCGTTTTTAAAACAATAATAATATAATACTTTATAACTAAAAAGCGACAGACTGTCCTATGGACAGTCTGTTTTGTTTTTATGATATTATTAAATTGAGAGGTAACTATTATGAATAATTTATCAGATACAGCAAACAAAGAATTAACTAAATTATTAAATGGTAATAAAAATTTTATTGCGGGAAAACCGACTGCAAAAAATATGTGTCTTAAAACACTTCAATCACTTGCTCTTTATCAAGAACCTTATGCTTGTGTTCTCAGTTGTTCTGATTCAAGAGTTGTACCTGAGATTATTTTTGACTGTGGTATTGGAGAGTTATTTGTTGTCAGAGTTGCAGGGATTGCTGTTGGTCCTAATGTAAAAGAAAGTATTGAGTATGCAGTTAAAAAGTTACATGTACCTCTTTTAATTTTGTTAGGACATGACGATTGTGGTGTTATGAAGTATGCTAATGAACAATATCCGAATATGCCCGAATATTTTCAATCAATACTAAAATCTGTTTATCCTGTTATTGATGGGGTAGGTAAGTTTGATTGTAATAATGAATTTGCAAGAAAACATACTGTTTGGGTTGAGGATTATTTACTCAAAAACTCAACTATAATAAAAGAGGCAGTAGAAAATAACAAACTTTATATCGCTAAATGCCATTTTGACCATAATACAGGTGAAGTTTCTTTGTTAGATTGATATAAATATAGATTTAGCTAAAAATTCTTTTATTACTCAATTTATGTCTTTTCGTAAGATATTAAATCTTTAATAACTTCACTTGCTATAATAAGTCCTACAACAGATGGTACAAAAGCATTACTTCCCGGTATTTGATGCTTTACGGTACATTTTCTTGTTCCCGGAGGACATATACAACCTGTACGACAGCTTATTGACATATCTTCCAATGGTTTAATTGGAGGTTCTTTTGAATACACAACTTTTACATCTTTTATTTTTCGTTTTCTTAATTCAACTCTAATTACACGTGCAAGCGGGCAGACAGAGGTTTTAGAAATGTCTGCCACTTCAAATTTTGTCGGATCCATTTTGTTTCCTGCACCCATTGCACAAATTATGGGGATATTACATTCTTTTGCTTTTTCAATAAGCGACAATTTTCCAACAACAGTATCAATTGCATCCACGATGTAATCATATTTATTGAAGTCAAAAGTATCTGCAGTTTCAGGTGTATAGAATGTTTGATAAGTATTTACTATAGCATTCGGATTTATATCTAAAATACGTTCTTTTGCAACTTCTACTTTGTATTTTCCTACGGTTTTTCTTGTTGCATAAATTTGTCGG
>Ga0256405_10004013_pt1 | contig 28736 bp, 20 predicted proteins | sample RumenRJG_02DNA_FD_189096 | JGI IMG/M metagenome (GOLD analysis project Ga0256405, IMG submission 189096) | Bovine rumen microbial communities from Lethbridge, Alberta, Canada - RJG_02 | ecosystem: Host-associated > Mammals > Digestive system > Stomach > Rumen | place: Canada: Alberta... | reverse complement strand
GTTCCTCAAGCTTGTTCAGCATTGTCTGGTCAAGCGTCACCGTCAGGTTCTTTTCATGGGTGGGCAGCACCAGTCCCTTCGGGCCGTTTTTTGCGCGCCTGAGGAATTTCACCTGCGTATAGTACAGATCTGCCCTGCCGGCCTTGCGAGCCTTGGAATAGTATACGGCAAGGTTTCCGGCATACAGCAATATGGGCAGCGGAACGGTTTTGCCGGGACGGTTCTTTATGAACACATAGCCGCCCGGAAAGTCACGGGTATGAAGCCACATGTCCGAGCCTTTAACATGGTGACGCAGCAGCTCATCGTTTTCATCCGCATCGCGTCCTACCAGAATGTACCAGCCGTCTACGGTGTAATCAAGTCCCGGATGTGTTTTCTTCTGCTGCTGGCGCGGCGCAGAGTCCTGCCGCAGCAGCTGTTCTATCCGTACGGGATTCTGCTCGTTCCTGATGGCATCATAGGCTTTATCAAGCGACTCCAGTCCCTTGCGGGCCAGCAGTATTTCGTGCTCCAGCTGGGTACTGCCGGAAAGCTGTTTTTTATAGCGTTCGTAATAGGCGGCGGCATTTTCCTGCGGCGTTTTTTTTGGATCAATGGGAATACGAACTGTTGCACCGGTTTCGTAATCAGTGCACTCAAGGAATTTGTCATCACCGGCTGCAAGATGTCCGAATGAAAGTATCAGATCGCCCTGATGCTTAAGCCGGTCTGCGTTCTTAAATGATTCCTGTTTGGCGATAAGCCGCTCAAGCGCGGCTTCCTGCCGGCTCCGGCGCATAGTGTACCATTTTTCGGCCTGCTGCAGCAGTGATTCCCGCGAAAGTGAAGCGGCATATTCGCTGTACCAGATATCAACCTTCTGGTTGAAGGTAAGCGGAGCATCATCCGGATATTTTTCCTGATGTGCGGTCTGCACGTCATCAAAGGTTCGTACAGGCCATACCTTCTCAGATCTGGTGCTGTCCGTTTCGGGCAGCCGGAACGTGCCGCCGGTAACTTCGCCTTTTGCCGGCCTGCGGTACATAATGTCAAGAATGGTGTTGTCAAGACTGCACAGCGCAATGGTGCCCGCGTTACTCCACAGCCGGGCATACAGATAGAACTGATCTTCTCCGTGACCGAGCTCGAACCTGATGATGCGCTGCATATCGATCTGAGTGCAGGATAGGATTTTGGCCCCTCTGATATGTGAGCGCAGGAACTCCATAAATCGCAGCGGCTTGTTGTTTTTAGGAATCCTGCGCTTTGTGGCATGGATACGACAGGAATCCGGCTTGGTACAGATAATAAGCGTGAGCGGTGCGGCGTTTTTATACAAATACAGCGCCAGCGTATCATAGCCGGGCTGTACGATATCCTGTATAAAAGAACCCGTCAGATCAAGTTCCGACAGGATGACATTGATTTCATTGCAGTTTAATGACATATGTGCAGTATACCTGAACATGCGTGGCGCAGGCAAGGTTGCAGTATCTGTGCAGAGATGTCTTTTCTTTATCCTTGATACATCTCGTTACGACAAAGAAACGGACGGTTTTGTTTTTGCCTTTGATTATGACAATTTCGGTATGAACGCCCTGCACGATAAAGACTTCCGTAAGAAGTGGGAAGTGAACACAAGAGGTGAAAGAATTGTATTCAGCAAGACAGAACGAAGCGCTGTAAAAGTATACCCCACGGATGAGCTTAAAAAGATTTTCGATTCCTTCGGTATACAATGGGATTCAGGAGAAAACTTCATAGATTTTGTTCAGGAGATTCAGGCAGAAAAACAAAATGCAAAATTCTTTGATGTACTTCTGCGTGCATTTAATGCAACGCTGCAAATGCGAAACTCAATTCCACGGTCTGAAATTGATTATCTTATTTCTCCAGTGCGTTCTGCTGACGGAACTTTTTTTGACAGCCGGGAACAGAAGCGTCTGTTGGAAAACGGGAAAAAAGTAACGCTGCCGATTGATGCGGATGCGAATGGTGCATACCACATTGCACTCAAGGGGCTGTATCTTTTGAAAAACAATTTCAATCTAAATGAGAACGGCTACATTGAAAATATCAAGGATGCCGACTGGTTTAGGTTCACAGAGGAAAAGAAGTATGCAGAATAAGGGCACTGATAAAAAGCAGCAAATCAAGTTCTTTGAAAACAGTAAAATCCGTTCTGTTTGGAGTGAAGCGGATCAGAAGTGGTACTTTTCTGTTATTGATGTTGTTGCTGCTCTTACGGAGAGCGTAAATCCTCGTGATTACTGGTTTAAGATGAAAAAACGCGTGCATTCAGAAGATGGAATTGAACTGTCGACAATTTGTCGACGGTTCAAGATGGTTGCACCGGACGGAAAAATGCGTGAGACCGATGCCGCTGATGTAAAAGCTTTATTCCGTATCATTCAGTCAATTCCGTCCCCTAAAGCTGAACCATTCAAACAATGGCTTGCTCAGGTTGGTTATGAACGTGTTTTGGAAATTGAAAATCCGGAACTTGCACAGAATCGGATGAAGGAACTGTATGAGAAAAAAGGATACCCTAAGGATTGGATTGATAAACGTCTGCGAGGAATTGCTGCTGATCAGTTATGATATAAGTAATGACAAGATTCGAACAAAGTTTGCCAAGTATCTTTCAAAGTTCGGTTTTCGATTGCAATATTCTGTTTTTGAAATTTCCAACAGCGATACAATTTTGAAAAATATTGAGACAGAAATTGAAACCACCTATATGAAAACCTTTACAGAAGAGGATAGTATCATTATATTTAATTTGTCGGAGACATGTAAAAAAACATGTTACGGTTATGCCAAGAACGAAGAAAAAGAAGTATTTGTTATTGACTGATATGTTCCGGCAATCTGCAAACCCTGGGTCTTACTGAAGGTTTTTAAGAAAAAACGCGCATTTTTATTAGTTTTTGCTGTATTAAATGCGAAAAACAGTAACAGACGGTACCGTTGTACATCTCAAAGGGTTTCACTCTGATAGAGAATTTCTACTGTTGTAGATCAGAAATCTTTGGCGATAATGCATTCAGTTTCACTCTGATAGAGAATTTCTACTGTTGTAGATTTTTCGTCAGCTGCTTCACAATCTGGAAAAACGGACGGGAAACAACATCCATGTACAGCAAAAACAAATAACGCACGAGGATGTGCAATAGGCTGTTAACAGTATGTCTTTCTGTGGTACAGGTTGCTGCCGCATCTTTTTTATTGTTTCACTCTGATAGAGAATTTCCACTATTGTATATGCGATACAGTCGGCAATTAAGTCAGCATGGACTCGCAGGAAAGCAGACTCGTCACATGCCGATATGCAAACTCGTCACATGCCGATATGCAAACTCGTCACATGCCGATATGCAAACTCGTCACATGCCGATATGCAAACTCGTCACATGCCGATATGCAGACTCGTCACATGCCGATATGCAAACTCGTCACATGCCGATATGCAAACTCGTCACATGCCGATATGCAAACTCGTCACATGCCGATATGCAGACTTGTCACATACCGATATGCAAAACTTACGAAAGGTGAGTCAGCTGGCTGTAGATTATGCGCAAGGCCGGGCCTCCTGGATTCAGGTGACCCGGCCTTGCGTATGCGGAAATGAACCGGATGGTTTAGAATGTGTCTGCGGCTGCGCCTTTGCGTTTGTACAGACCGGCGCTGCCTGCGCGTTCCGTGGGAACGTGGACGTTAGGACGTCCGTGGCTGCTTCTGAATCCGCCGGATCTGCCGCCGAACGGAGATTCCCGTCTGCCCTCGTGGCCGCCGCGGCGGCTTCTGCCTACGGCAAAGCGGTCTTCTGAGCCGAAGCCGTCATGTTCGCGGTCGCGGAAGCGTGAGCCGCCTCTGTTTCCACGGCGGCTGCCTTTGCCTTCATCCTTTATATCAATGTGCATGTGCGGCATGCTGCTGTCGCGCTTTGACATGTCCAGCGCTCTGGTGCCTTCGGAGGAGGGCAGGCTGACGAGCGAGAAATTCATGGCTACATCGATGCGGTCAACCATTCTGCCGGGAATATGCAGCAGTGAGCTGAAGTAGTCTGCGATGGAGCGGGCATTGTATCCGTCGCGTCTGCCGAGCTGTACGTACAGGCGTACCTGATTGCTGTTTGATGCACGGCCTGCGCTGTTTATGACGGAGATTTCACCGTAGTGGGAAGCGTCCAGCGCCTTGCCGTAAGTTACGGACAGCACTGCGGCAAGCACTGCCTCGGGGTCCTGTCCGTCGCACAGTTCTTTTGCCATTTTGGTAAAGATCGGCTGTGGCGTGATGAGCTTTGTCTCTGGAACTGCAGCCGCATCATCAGCTTCCGCGGCTGCCGCAGGTACGGCATCTTCCGGTGCGGCCGCTTCTGCGGGCTCGGTAACCGGAGTGTCCAGCGGGATGATTTCATCTTCGTCATCCGCAGCGGGTATGGAATCTGCGCCTGCTGAGCCTGCTGCGGCATCAACTGCTGTTTCTGCGGCTGCCGGTACCAGACCGATCGCCTCTTTCATTTCGTTGAACATACGTTCCCGTTTGATACCGAGTACGGTATCAATGGAAGGTATGGTACCCGCGGTCATTTCGCCTTTGCTTGCCTTGCGCACTGCTGACTGCAGGTACATAAGCTTGCGCTTTTCGTCAGGCCGTACGAATGTTACGGCACAGCCCGCCGCGCCCGCACGGCCCGTACGGCCGATGCGGTGTACATATGTAGAGCCGTCAAACGGCAGTGAGTAGTTCACTACGTGGCTCAGACCGGTGATGTCGATGCCGCGCGCGGCTACGTCTGTTGCCACGAGCACGCGTGTTTTTTTGCTGCGGAAGCGGGCCAGAATCTTTTCGCGCTGCCCCTGAGGTATATCACCATGAAGTGCGGCCACCTCGTAACCCCGCTTGTCAAGCTGCTGGCTTACAAGGTCTGCGTCCGCCTTTGTCTGTGTGAATACCAGACCGAAAAAGTCCGGGGACATGTCGATAAGGCGTACGAGCGCCTCAACCTTTTCATTCTCACGTACAACCCAGTATTTTTGGTCGATCAGCAGCGGTTCTTCCGTTACGCCTTCTTCCTCTACGATCTCATATTCGCCCATGAATTTCTGGGCGATCTTGAGAATGGGAGCAGGAATGGTGGCGCTGAACAGCAGAATGCGGCTCTGGGGATTTGCCTGCGCGAAAATGGCTTCTATATCTTCGATGAAGCCCATGTCGAGCATTTCATCGCCTTCATCAAGAATAAAATAATCGATTTTGGAAATGTCGAGCGTACCGCGTTCCAAATGATCCTGAATACGTCCCGGTGTACCTACTACGATGTCGGCGCCGCGGCGCAGGTCACGGATCTGTTCTCCCATTGAGGCGCCGCCGTAGACTACAACGGTGCGCGGGAATTTTCCGTTCGCAAATGACTGCATTTCTGTGCAGGTCTGTACCGCAAGCTCGCGGGTGGGCTCCAGAATAAGGGCGCGGACATGATCGCTCTGCTCATGCAGCGTCTGGACGATGGGCAGACCGAACGCGGCGGTTTTGCCGGTGCCGGTACGTGCTTTTGCAATAAGGTTCGTGTCACCGTTGAGCAGGCGCGGAATTGCAAGTACCTGAATAGGTGACGGGGTTTGAAAGCCTTTGCGGGCTACAGCAGCCAGGGTCTGTTCATCAAGACCCAGGTCTTCAAAAGAGATTTCTGATTCCATATGTGTTCCTCTGCGCAGTCAAACTGCCGCATAGCTACGTGTGTCAGCCTCCGGAACAAATACAAAACCGATACCAGATTACAGGAAGGATGTAAAAGCTGCCTTTTAGAAGGAACCTTATGTTCAGGCAGGCGTCTCACGCATGAATAAAATGTAGGTGCACTATACTGAATATCATTAATAATTGCAAGCGTATTTTAACATTTTGTGCAGTTTTTTGTCATTTTTATGAATTTACAGAATCCTGGAACCCTGCTTTTGCAGTTTTTCCGGGACGTCATTATGAAAAAATCCTGCGTACTTTATCCATGAACTGGTTGCCGCGGTCGAATTCGTTTGCAAACATGCCGAATGACGTGGCGCCCGGTGAAAAGACCGCTATATCCGTTTTTTCTGTGCTGCAGCAGACGGCGTCCGCGGAATCCTTTATATCCTGCAGAAGGTCGTCCAATGAATTGTACGGTCCGTTATAGATGATGTTCTCTTTGTCGAGCAGCGGGGTGAGCTTGTCGGTACCGGTTCCCGCCAGCAGATACAGCGCTTTTACGGGAATGGCAGCCGCGTCATTGCAGCCGAGCACCGCCGCAAGCGGTGCGAATGACAGCTGCTTGTCGGTCCCGCCGGTTATGAAGATTACCGGTTTGCCGAACGCCTGTGATGCTGCCGCTGCCGCCTCCGGTACGGTGGCGCATGAATCATTGTAGAATCTGATACTGTAGCTGCCTGCGCCGGCGGCCGTGCCGTGCTTGCTGCCGGAATGCGTGTATTGATGGAAATACTGCAGCCGGTGCGGTATGCCGGGCCAGCGTGCCAGTATGGCGTCTGCTTTTTCGGGGGCTACGCCCATGAGCACAAGCACGAGCGCCGCATTGAGCGCATTGGTTCGCATGTGCGCGCCGGGGACGATCAGGCCGCTCAGAATGGTGCCGCTCTGAGCGGGAAGCCGCATCCTGCCGCTGAATCCGTCTTCATGGGGTTCCTGCCATGCGCCGTATGTAGCGGCGGGCAGCGGTTTTTTGCTGTAGCGCAGGACCGTGCCTTTTGTTTCGGAGGCGAACAGGTCGCCCCATGTCCCTCCGGCGGCAGGGCCGGTACCGGGTTCGTCGTCATCTGCATCAAGTATGGTATAGTCATCCGCGGTCTGGTCAGCGTAGATGAGCCGCTTGTCGGCTACATATGACTCCATGCTGCCATACCAGTTCTGATGGTCGGGAACTATTTTTGTGATGACGGCGATACGGGGTTTGAGTGCCCTGCGTCCGCGCAGGTCGGCCAGCTGCCAGCTGGACAGCTCCAGTACTACGGGCGTGGTTTCATTGGTCTGCTCCAGAAAAGTGAGCGGGCTTACCGTTATGTTGCCGCCCAGAAATGCGGTGAAGCCCGCCTGCTGCAGGCCGTAATGGATGGCGCTGACGGTGGATGATTTGCCCTTGCTGCCGGTAACCGCGATTATGGGCGCGCGGGAAAAGTGCAGGAAAATGCTGATGTCGGTTTCTATCGCCTTTGCCGCGTTCAGGTAGATGTTGCCGTCATATTTGACGCCCGGATTCTTAATCACGCAGTCGGCGTTGGAAAAGTCTTCAATAATATGGCCGCCCAGATGGTAGGTAAGACGGGATGTGTCCGTAGAGGCGTCAGCCGCGATGGAATCGATGGTGGGCTTGAGCTGCTCCGGAGTTTTCATGTCGGTGACCGTGACATAGGCTCCGTGCTTCAGAAAGAACTTGACGGTCGCTTCTCCGCCGCCGTTAAGGCCGAGCCCCATGACAGTTACTTTTTTATCTTTTATGTCTTCGATCGTGCCGAACGCACATCCTTCAGGATATATATGCTGGTTCATTCGCAGTGCCTCTTATGCGTAACAGAATAGCAGAAAATGTTTGGTTTGAACATCTGGACACGGAGGATTTATGCGCGTGCCGGGGCTCGTGTTTTTTTCTGCTTTACTTCATGTTTTTGCTGTTCTGCCTGCATGAAATAAGTAACCGCTGGAATGCGGAGGTTGATAAGGAGGCGATATGAATAAAAAGTACAATGCATTTTTTTTCTATTTAAGTATTGCGCTTACAGTCTGTATGGAGCTTGCGCTGATACCGGTATGGCTGACTGGCTGCGCGCTGCCCGCCGACGGGGCTTCGGAACGTACGGAAACGGAGAAGAGTACCGGAACGGAGCTGCGTGATGCGTCCGCGGTGACCCTCACGGTTGAAAACGGCATGGCCTATTCTGATTTTGAGCTCAGCGGCAGCTGTTCCGCCGGTTCTCAGACGGTGTCCGCTTCGTGCCTGAGCTATGATGAGCTGAGCGCGCTGCGGCTTAATCTGGCGCCCGGCAGCTGGACGCTGTCTTTGTTCGCACTGCGGCGCGGCCGTCCGGTACGTACGTCTGCCGTGTTTGATGCTTCCGGCGGCGGTACGGCGCATTTTGTTTTTATGGAAGAAGATACGCAGGTTGAAAAGAATGTAGATATGAAGCTTGCCTATTTGTATAAGGAGCAGAAGCTGTATGTCTATCTGAAGGAGCCTGCGAGGGTGCCCCAGACGATGCTGATTACGCGATGGTGTGACGGAGCTGATCCGGTCGTCATGGAGCCGGTCAATGCACGTATTCGCAGCTCGTCTACGGGGTATCTGTACGTTTCGATTCCGAACATTCCCCCGGACGGATCCTGGTATTCGGTGTATGCTTGCGTACGATATGCTGACGGACGGGAAACGGTAACAAAGATGCAGCGCGTGCAGGCCTCCGGTTATACCGCGGGTCAGCTGATCTACTACAGCGCTGACAGTTCTTTGTATTCGCAGGAGTGCATCTATACACCCTGCGGCGTAATCTATGATGTGACGGCGGACGGCTATAAGATGGTTGCGCTTGATGATTTGAACTGGAACGGCAATCAGATGCTGCAGTGGTCTGATACATACAACGCGCGGAGCTTTGTAAGGGACGATGAGAGCGGGATTACCGTTATGAAGGTAATGGACAGCATGTCAAATTCGAGCTTTGAGGGCTATCCGTTGTTCGTGGCGTGCCGTAAGCAGACGAATTTTGGCGGTAAATCGGAACAGGCAAAATGGTATATTCCTGCGCTCGGAGAACTGGAGAAAATCCGGCAGCTTGCAGATGTTCTTAATGCGCCCGGGAACAGGGAGTATTTTACACCGCTGCGTAATGACTGGTATTGGACTGCTTCTGTTTCTGACTCTAAGGTGACGGGATATAATGTTGCGGACGGAACAACCGAACTTTACAGGCGGACGGACTGGATGTACGGGCGGGCAGTGTACAGCAGCGTATACTGATGCGGTGCTGCTGTATGATGCGGTCAGGAGCCGATTTTTTTAACCTGCTCAAGGCATGACATGAGCGCCTGGACAATGGCGGGGTCGAACTGCGTGCCCGCTCCTTCCTGCATGATGCTGATTACCTGATCGAACGGCATGGCTTCTTTATAGGAGCGCTTGTGGAGCAGCGCGTCCAGAACATCGGCCACCGCCATGATGCGTGCGCACAGCGGGATTTCTTCACCTTTGATACCGTTGGGGTAGCCTTTGCCGTCCCAGCGCTCGTGGTGGTACAGCGCCATGTGGCGGGCGGTGGTGATGTAGTGCTCGTCCTCAAAGAACTGCATGTTCTCGCGGATGAGCCGCTCGCCGATGATCGGATGCTGCTTTATGACGGCGAATTCTTCGTCGGTGAGCCTGCCGGGTTTGCTCAGAATGGCATCTGGAATCTGTATTTTGCCCAGGTCATGGAGAGGCGCCGCGTTGATGATGTATTCGATCTCACGGTCGTTGAGCTGCTCGTTGTAGAAGCCCAGCTGCTTGAGAGAGCGGCAGAGCAGCAGGACGTATGCGGTGGTACGCTTGATGTGCTCTCCGGTGGTCAGATCCTTGGATTCGACAAGGTTTGCAAATCCGTTGAGCATCTGCTGCTGCATCATGAGCACGCGGAATGCTTTTTCCTGCGCTTCCTCACGGGCTTTCTGTTCTTTCTGCCGCGCAAGCTCCGCGCGCTTTCTGGCTTCCTCGGCCTCAAGCCGTGTTTCTTCTGCACCGATGAGCGCTTCTTCTGCCCGAATACGGGCTTTGTCCGCTTCCCGTTTGGCTTCTTCGGCCTCTATGCGGACATCCTCAGCTTCCATGCGTGCATCCTCTGCTTCAATACGGGCACGGTACTGCTGATAGATCGTGCGTTCCGCGGTGTTGGAAACGCTCATGAGCACAAACATGCACAGCAGATATTCGATAGAAAGGCCGAGACCGTAGGTGAGCAGCCATGTGGACATGTTGAAAGCCTGTGCCGTTTCGATAAAAAGAAGCCGGTACAGCAGTATTGCAAGCATTGCCACGTAGCCGAGCGAGGTGACCAGCCGGGTGAACAGTTTGTCATAGTAGAGCAGGCTCAGACAGGGCACAAAGAGGTAGCTGATGAACAGATACATGCCCCGTGTAGTTGCAAGATAACAGACTTCGCTCTGTATGAGCATTAGGAATATCGTTTTTATGTGCTTGCTGCCTGGCCTGAGCTTGAAGAAAACCATGGCGCCGATGATGCAGACGGTATGAACTCCCAGATACAGGAACGCCCGCAGGTAGTTGAACGACTGGAACAGGCCGAAGTGACCGCAGATGATCGATGCCGTTGTGGTAAGGAGCGTTGCCCAGACGATATACGAGAGCCGTCTGTTCTTGTTCTTTTCGTTGTCAGTAAAAAAGCTGATAAAAGCTCTCTGCATCATATGTTCAGACCTGCTCCTGGAATAAAAGTCGGACAGAACCAGTATATAGTATTTTTGTTACAATGTCATGCCCTGCCGCACATTATGATCCGCCGGCTGCGGCACAATGCATGGCCTACCTTGACACAAAGTTTTTACAGCAATACTATAAAACATTATGACTGTAAATGAATTGCGTTCTAAATACATTGCGTTCTTTAAAAGTAAAGATCATGTAGAGATTTCAGGAAAATCCCTTATTCCTAACAATGACCCGACGGTTCTGTTTACCACCGCGGGCATGCAGCCGCTGGTGCCTTATCTGGCAGGAGAAAATCATCCTTCCGGCACGCGCCTTACTGATTATCAGAAGTGCGTGCGTACGGGCGACATTGATTCCGTCGGCGACGCGGCGCATCTTACGTTCTTTGAGATGCTCGGCAACTGGTCGCTGGGCGCATATTTCAAGAAAGAGTCCATCGGATTCAGCTATGAATTCCTTACGGATAAAAAGTGGCTCGGCATTGATCCTGAGCGGCTGTCGGTGACTGTATTCGCCGGTGAGGACGGCATTCCGCGTGATGAGGAGGCTGCCGCCATCTGGGAAAGCCACGGCATTCCGCGTGAGCGGATCCACTTCCTGCCCCGTGAGGACAACTGGTGGGGTCCCGCCGGTGCCACCGGTCCCTGCGGTCCTGATACTGAGATTTTCTTTGACACTGGCAAACCTGCCTGCGGTCCTGACTGCCGTCCGGGCTGCCACTGCGGTAAATACGTGGAGATCTGGAACAACGTGTTTATGCAGTACAACAAGGACAAGGACGGGAATTTTATTCCGCTGTCACGCAAATGCGTTGATACCGGTATGGGCGTGGAGCGTACGGTTGCCATGCTTAACGGACAGGAGTCCGTATACGACACTGATGTGTTCGTGCCGATCATCGGCTGCATAGAGGAGCTGAGCGGCAAAAAATATCATGAGAGCAAGGATGTTGAGACGTCCATGCGTATTATTGCCGACCATGCGCGTACCGCCACGTTTATTCTGGGCGATCCGCAGGCGGTTACACCGGCCAGAACCGGCGCCGGATATATTCTGCGCCGCATTATCCGCCGTGCCGTGCGCCATGGCCGCAAGCTGGGACTGGAAGGATCTTTCCTGGCAAAGCCCGCCGAAATTATCATCAACGAGTACAAGGATGCGTATCCCGAGCTTGCCGAGCACAAGGATTTTATCGTTGATCAGCTGAGCCAGGAAGAGGCGAAGTTCCTGAAGACCCTTAAGCAGGGCGAGGCGGAATTTGCCAAGCTGCTGCCGAACCTGCAGAAAAATCCCAAGAAAGTGATTCCCGGACGCGTGGCGTTCCGTTTGTATGATACGTTCGGTTTCCCGATCGAGCTGACTGAGGAGCTGGGCGCGGAGAACGGCATGACCGTGGACGTGGAAGGCTTTAAGGCCGAGGAAAAGAAGCATCAGGAAGAATCTCGCTCACTGAGCGCAGGCGCATTCAAGGGCGGTCTTGCGGATCACAGCGAGATTACCACCAAGTATCATACGGCGACCCACCTGCTGCAGCAGGCGCTTGTTACGGTGCTGGGACCCCATGTGGCACAGAAAGGTTCCAACATTACGGCTGAGCGTATGCGTTTTGACTTTACTCATCCGCAGCCGATGACCAAAGAGGAAATCCAGAAGGTCGAGGACATTGTGAACGAGCAGATTGCCCGTGACCTGCCGGTGACCATGGAGGTTATGGCGCTTGAGGATGCCAAAAAGGCCGGCGCGCGCGCCTTGTTCGGCGAAAAGTATGAAAGCCAGGTAAAAGTATATACCATCGGCGATTTCAGCAAGGAAGTCTGCGGCGGACCGCATGTGCAGCATACGGCGCAGATCGGGCATTTCCATATCGTGAAGGAGCAGTCATCCTCTGCCGGTGTCCGCCGTATCCGTGCGGTCATTGAGGGAGGCCTTCCGCTGGATCCCCAGACCGGTAATGCATAGGGAATCCCGAAAAATTTCAGGCATCCAAGATGTCTTTTTTCGAGGTGACCTATAACGAAAGGCGCCGCCGGATGTTTTTTCGGCGGTTTCTTTAAAATAATAGGACTTTGGTTGTAACGATTTTGCACAAGTCTTGTTGATTAAGTAAGAAGGATACATGTTATGAAACGTTTCACTGTTGGTATACTGATGTTGTTTGCGAGTGTTGCTCTGGCTGTGGCGCAGTCCGAGCTGCAGGTGCTTGCTGTTGTAAAGCTGGACAAAAGTGAGTCTATTACCCTGAAGGAGCTTCGTTCTCGTGTTGAGACGTATGAGCGCCAGACCAATAAGACTTTTGATGTGTCGCAGAAAAAAGAGATACTTGAGGCCATTATCGATGAAAAGCTTATCGTGCAGGCTGCAACAAAAGCGGGTATCTCGCTTACCGACAGTCAGGTTGACCAGTATTTCATGCAGAATATGTCTCAGCAGATCGGCCGGCAGCTTACAGAAAAGGAGCTTGCGGACCTGATCAGACAGCAGGAGAATATGTCGCTTGATGAGTATATGAAAAAACAGGTTGGCATGAATCTTTCTGAGTATAAGTCATACTTGAAATGCCAGCTTATTGCCCAGCGGTACGTGATTGACCAGAAACGCGACGAGCTGCAGAATGTGTCTCCTTCTGATGCTGATATCCGCTCATTCTATGAGATGAACAAGGCTTCTTTCGTGCAGAACGATATGCTTAAAATGTTCCTCGTGATGGTTCCGAAGAATAAGGATGCCGCCGGTGCCAAGACAAAGGCCCAGGGGCTTCTTGATGACTATAAGAATAAAAAGCAGACGCTTGATCAGCTGCGCGTAAAGTCACGGGTTGATAACTCCGGCTTCCAGGCGGGTGACCTGCTTATCAGCAAGACGCAGCAGCATGCGCGCCAGCTCGGCCTGTCGTATAATGATCTTATGGAGCTGTTCTCCAAGGATAAAGGATATGTATCTTCTTTGACCGAGACGGACAATGATTTTCAGTTCTACACGATTCTTGACAAATACGGCGCCAAAATGCTTGAGATCAGCGATGTGGTGCAGCCCGGTACGACGGTGACCGTCTATGAATATATAAAGCAGAATCTTACGCAGCAGAAGCAGAATCAGTTCCTGATACAGGCTATTCAGGATATTTCAAAGGCTCTGAATACTGACAGCAATGTTTCCCGCAGAAAGACCGGGGATTCTCTTGATAAACTGCTTAATTGGGATGGAACTAAATAGTGTCTAGGCGAAAAGGACGTATACTTGCATTCCAGGGGTTGTATTCCTGGGATGTGGGAGGAATGGAAGAAGATCAGATCCTCACATTTTCTTGGGTAGAGAATGATAATGGTGAGTCTGCGGATATAGAAAGCCGGACGTTCGCCCGGCTGCTTATCAGCGGAACCATTGAGCATATTTCTGAGATTGACGGGCAGATAAAAGACCATCTGTCCGATAACTGGGATTTTAACCGGCTGAATAAAGTGACGCTTGCAATCCTGCGCATGAGCGTCTATTCTCTTTTGTATCAAAAGGATCTTCCCGCAACCATCGTTATTGACGAGGCGATCGACATTGCCAAGGAATACGGGCCGGATGAATCCTTTAAGTTTATAAATGCCTTGCTTGATACCGTAAAAAACGAGCTTGGTAAGGCAGGTGCAGGTTCCGTTTGATATTGTGTGCTGCTGAAACTACAAAAACGGCTGTCTCGCGTGTACTGACAGGAGCTGGCCAAAGGCTGCGCCTTGTGTGTACCTTTGTGTGCTGTCTCTGCGTGCTGTCTGCGGCTGTTTTTTTCAGCTCATGCTCTCTGCGCTCCGAAGCGTCTTCGCTTACGGCGAAGCTTGATGCGGTGGATGCGCTTATTTCGCAGGGACAGACTGAGGATGCTCTGAAATCGCTGCGCCAGCTGAAAAAAAATACCTACCGTGTGTTTGATTGCATCGGTGTGTACCGGCGCTTTATGCAGCTGGGGGAGCTTGATGACGCAGAGAAGATTCTGGTTCACGGCCTTGAGAAGAACAAGCACAACGTGGACCTGAGCGCAGTGTACGCGCATTTTCTGATGCGGTCTGACCGCTTTGCAGAGGCGGAGCCCTATGCCGCCGCCCTTGCCGGTACGAAGTATGAATCCATTTATTCTGAGCTGCAGTTCCGTACTGTGCTTGCTGCCGCTGACGACAGCTCTGTTTTTCTGAATCCAGTGTATATTCCGCTGTATGTGTCTGCCTATAAAGTGTCTCAGGACACCAGGTGGCTGCATAACGGCGTTTCCCTGCAGATGATGCAGGGTGATTTTGCTTCTGCTGCGGCACAGTTCCCTGCGGTGCTGCCTTCTGCCCGTGATGCCTATTTCTGGGCGCTGGTTATGTATGACTGCGAAAAATATGCTGAGTCTGCCCGGTGCCTTGATCAGGTTGAGGATTACTGTTCGTTTGACCCCGAGCGCATGAAGGGACTGTTTACAAAAACGGCAGTGCTGCGCTCTGATCTGTATATCAGGATGGGTGATGAGGATGCCGCTGAGACTGAGCGTGAAAAGGCCATCCGGCTTGGCAGTTCTGACCCGTCGCTGTATGTGAACAGTGCGTTCTGGGCGGAAAAGCATCATGACATGGCCGGTCGCTATGAAAAGCTGAAAAAGCTTATTTCTGAATATCCCGACTATGCTCCCGGTCTTATTGCGTACGGCAGGTATGCCTATGAAAGCAGTATTCCTTACGATGATGATGAGTATACGCGTTTTATACGCGAGCACGGCCTGCAGACCATGTCCATGCAGGCATATGATAATATTCCCAAGGTGACCGTTGCCGATGCGCTTGCGCTGATGGATGAAAGTCTCGGACGGACAAAGACACCGCTGCTGAATCTGGCGCGGCTTGCGCTGGTGTATAAGACAGAGCCTGAGGTTGACCGCCGGGTGCAGCTTGCCGACATGTGGCGGCTTCTTGAGGCTAACGAGGTTGCCGCCAACGTATATCCCGAGCATCTGCTGCACTATGCGCTGCACTTCCTGCTTATGGCAGGTAAAGCCGATGAGGCTGCCGGCCTGTTCAAGCGGTATCTGACCGCGAAGTATTCGCTGCAGTCTGATGAGCCTCTGTGGGATCAGCTTGTTGATGCTGCGCCTAGAATGGGGCTGTGGGAAGCGGAGTACTGTGCCTGGTTCGCCGCTCTTGAGCTGCGCCGGTCAGCGGCGCTCCGTCTGCATGAGTATGCGGTGTATGAAAGCAGTCCGGTACGCACAGGCGCTAATCCGGACGAGATTGCGCCGTTCGTTTCTTGCGAGACTGCCGGTAACCTTGCCATGCTGTACGACAGCATCGGCCGGGCGGAAAAGGCAATATCACTGTACGGTCTTGCCGCAGGTACGGCTTCTGACATGCGCCTGAAAAGCGAGCTTTTGTACCGTCTGGCATGCGTGCAGCAGAAACAGGGGCTCCCTGACCATGCGCGCCGGTCGCTTGAGTACAGCGTAGTGCTTAATCCTGATAATGAGCGCGCACGTATAAAACTGCGTGAGCTTGCGGACTGACGCTTCTTTCTGAATCCTTTTAAGATTTATTTTCTTCTCTATTTTTTTCTCATTGTGTCAACAGATGAATTTTAGTATAATGCGTATTCATGGTTGAAGCCTGAGCGCCGTGCGGCGCGTAAGGTTAAATTCAGGGAATTTGCAGGGGCTTTTGTGCAGGCCTGCGGATATTCCGGCTAGAAAGATGAGGTACGTGTTATGAAAGCCATAGAACTGGAAAAAGCATACAATCCGAAGGATTTTGAGGACCGCCTGTATAAACGGTGGGTTGACGAAGGGTATTTCAAACCCCGGTCTGATGCTGATTCTCCCGTTCATGATCAATATACTGCAGCCCGCGGTTCCTATACAGTGGTTATTCCGCCGCCGAATGTGACCGGTGTGCTTCATATGGGGCATGGCCTGAACAATACGCTTCAGGATATTGTTGTGCGCTATCACCGTATGAAAGGCGATGATACGCTGTGGGTTCCCGGTACGGATCATGCCGGCATTGCCACGCAGAATGTGGTGGAGCGCCAGCTTAAAAAAGAAGGCAAGACTCGTAATGACGTGGGACGCGAAAAGTTTCTGGAGCGTACCTGGCAGGTAAAAGAAGATCACCATAACACGATCGTAAAGCAGCAGCGTAAGATCGGTAACAGCGTTGACTGGACTCGTGAGCGCTTTACTATGGACGAAGGTCTGTCCAAGGCCGTACGGAATGTTTTTGTTACGTTGTATGAGCGCAACCTGATATATAAGGGACACTATCTGGTGAACTGGTGTCCGCGCTGCGGCACGGCGCTTGCTGATGATGAAGTGGATCACACGGATACTCCCGGCGCCATGTATCATATCTGGTATGAATTTGCTGATGGTCCGGCGCCCGACGGTTCTACGGGCATAGAGATTGCGACTACGCGGCCTGAGACTTTGCTCGGCGATACTGCTGTTGCCGTGAATCCCGATGACGAGCGGTATAAGAGTATTGTGGGTAAAAAGCTGCGGCTGCCGCTGACGGATCGTGTGATTCCGCTGATTGCCGATGCCTATGTTGATAAAGAATTCGGTACGGGTATGGTTAAGATTACCCCTGCCCATGATCCGAACGACTGGAACGTTGGAAAACGGAACAACCTTGAGGTAATCAATATTCTTAATCCTGACGGTACGTTGAATGAAAACTGTCCGGAAAAATACCGCGGTCTTACCTGTGCAAAGGCTCGTGCGCTCATTATAGAAGATTTGACCGCGCTCGGCCTGTTCAAAGGTGAGGAAAAGATCACCCATTCTGTAGGCCACTGCTACCGCTGCGGTACGGTGGTGGAGCCGTATCTGAGCTACCAGTGGTTTGTAAAGATGCGGCCGCTTGCTGACAAGGCACTGAAAGCGTGGAAGGACGGCGAGATTGTTTTCTATCCCCGTAAGTGGGAGAACACATATCAGCGCTGGATGGAAAATATCCGTGACTGGTGCATCAGCCGCCAGTTGTGGTGGGGTCACCGGATTCCCGCATGGTACTGTGAAAACTGCGGTGAGACCATCGTGAGCAGAGAGGATCCCTGCTGTTGTCCTAAATGCGGCGCCGGGGCTGACAAGCTGAAGCAGGATCCCGACGTACTTGATACATGGTTCAGTTCTTGGCTGTGGCCGTTCAGCACGCTCGGCTGGCCGGAGCAGACTGAGGATCTGAAGCATTTTTATCCTACTACGGCGCTTGTCACTGCGTATGACATTATTTTCTTCTGGGTCAGCCGTATGATCATGGCCGGTCTGGAGTTTACCGGTAAAGTGCCGTTCCGTGATATTTATATTCATGGTCTGGTGCGCGACAAGCAGGGCCGTAAAATGAGCAAGACGCTCGGCAACGGCATTGATCCGCTTGAGATAGTTGATGCTTATGGTGCTGATGCGCTTAAGTTTACGTTGTCGTTTATGTGTGCTCAGGGACAGGATATTCTTATAGACAAGGATTCCTTTAAGCTTGGCAGCCGTTTTGCAAATAAGGTGTGGAACGCGAGCCGCTATATTCTGGGCAATCTTGAGGGACGTACGCTTGTTCCGGTGACCGACGCTGATCTGACTGAGCTGGACAAATGGATTTATGACTGCCTTGACCGGGCTGTGCGTGCGGAGCGTTCTGCACTCGAAAGCTACCGCTATAATGATGCGGCTTCAACGCTGTATGAATATTTCTGGAACGAATTCTGTGACTGGTACGTGGAGGCTACAAAGCTTTCATTTAAGAACGGCGATGATGCTGAGAAAGATCGTGCCGTTTCCGTCCTGCTGAACGTTCTGGAAGAAAGCCTGCGGCTGCTGCATCCGTTCATTCCGTTTGTAACAGAGGAAATCTACGGAAAGCTGCCGCTGAAAGAAATCATGGCGACGCGCTGTGCGGACAACAGAATCCTGCCGTCCGTATCATATACCGGTATGCTTATTGCAGCTCCGTTCCCGGAGGCTGCTGATGCACGTGCTGATGAGACTGTACGCGCGCGGTTTGACGCGCTTAAATCACTCATCAGCTCGGTACGCGGCCTGCGCACCGAATGCGGTATTGATCCTGCCTCGAAGATCCATCTTGCGGTTAAAGTTACGGCGGGCAGCTCTGCAGAAGTCTGTAAGGAAAAGGCCGGCATGATTGAGCTGCTTGCAGGCGTGGCCAACGTGGCGTTCGTGGATGAAAAGCCTGCGTCTTCCGTGGGAACGGTCGGTACCGGCTTTGAGGCGTTTATCATTATTGACGAAACTGTTAATAAAGACGCGCTTATCGCCCGATTTAAAAAAGCGGTGGAAAGCGAGGAAAAGCTTGTGCAGCACGCAGAGGCGAAGCTTTCCGGTAAATTCGTGGAGCATGCGCCTGCGGAGCTGGTTGAGGCGGAGCGGCAGAAGCTTGCCGAGAGCAAACGCCGCATTGAAAAGCTTAATTCCTATATAGCAAGCCTGTAGGCTGCCGGTTGTTGCGATAAGGAGGTACGGAAATGAAGACGAAGTATCAGATGAAAGATGTCCGTCCCGGACAGATGGACAATCAGTCTATGATGCAGCTGCGCGGCATTTATCTGGCTCCTTATATGCAGCTTGCAACCGCACTGATCGGTAAGGTACGGTTCGCAGGCGGCAATATGTTCCGTCATCAGATCGATACTATGGGTATCCTTATTGATTACGGATATATCGACAACATTCTGCTGAAGGCATCGGTCATCCACGACGTGGTTGAGGATATTCCCGGGTTTGACCACAATCTTATACTGCATGTAGATGACGATGGTCCTGAAGTATATAAGCTGGTCATGGAAGTGACCAAACAGGAAGGCCAGAAAAAGGCCGATTATCTTAAGAATATTATTGATAACGGCAGTCAGCGCGCAAAGGTGCTGAAGTGTGCCGACAGAATCAGTAATATGATCAGCCTTGGTTTCGTGACGGATCCCGCCTTTATAGAACGGTACTGTGATGAAACCGAGTTCTTTATTTTTCCCATTGCGCTTGAAGTGGACTACAACATGTATCAGGAGCTTATCAATCTGGTTATTTCCCGCCGGAAATACCTTGAGGATTCCGGCTACATCGAAGAAAAAAAGAACGGCAGGCGCTGACCTGTGCAATCCCCGTCATTCCGACGGGGATTTTTTTTTACCCTGCATGCATCGATACTTATGTTACGGCCGCCAGCATTCTGCGGATCAGTACTTTATCTTTCTGTTACACCTTTTTGTTATGCTCTTGCTAAATATGATACGTCTGTTATAAAATAATCGAGCAATTTCAATAAAAGGGGGAGTTGTTCATGAAGTTTTGCATTATGCATGTGAAAAAACTGACTGCGGCTGTACTTGCGGCAGCAGCCTGTATGAGTACGGGCGCCTTTGCAGAAGTTCGGTATAAGGGACTCGGCGTGGGCGGTTATTTTCTGCATCAGTTCCCGCTGACAAATTATGCCGATTATGCCAAGCAGAGTCTGGGCGGCGGCCTTACAGGAGAGTATACGTTTGCCCTTGACCGGCCGTATGATTTTGGTCTGAGCCTGCGGGTTGACGGGTCTCATGTTATCCCGAAAAAAGACACTGCATTGGATAAAGAAAACAATATCGGCGCTACGGGCGGTATCTGGCTCCGTGCGCCGTTCCGTCTCTGGAATCTGGAGCTGGCATTCCAGCCTGAGATTGCCTATGGAGTGGTTGTCCGTATGGCTGACGGTCGTGCTGATGGTACTTATGTTGACCAGCAGCTGGTCGTTACTCCGGGATTCAGATTTGTGCCGTTCCCGGAGACGCTGCGTCCGCTTGAGATCGAGGCAGCGCCGCTGTTCTCTCTTGCGTTTGAAAACCACCGGCATCAGCTGGGGCAGGCAGGATACCGCATTGCCGCCGTATGGCATTTCGGCATGCGTGATACTTCCCCAAAACAGATCGTGCCGGCTGCGGGCCTGCAGGTTATAGGATCAGATCTTACGCCTGACGGTGACAATAAGAATGAGACGGTGGCTTTTGTGCCGACTGTGGAAAAGATTTCCAAAAACGTAGAAAGCTGGAAGATTGACATTACTGATCCTAAGGGTAATCTGTTCCGCAGCTATACCGGTACCGGCAAGCTGCCCAAAGAAGTGGTGTGGGACGGACGTTCTGAGACCGGTGAAAAAGTATATTCACGCAATGTCTATACGGCAACGCTGACGGTGGTTCCTGCTGCGAAGGACCGCGAGCGTACCGGCTGTGATTCCGTGCAGGCTGCCGCCGATATTATGACGGGTATCCTGCTGCAGGAAATTATTCCTGATCATGAATGGAAGATGGTTATCAATACCATTTACTTTGATCCTGATAAGGCGACGTTCGACAATCTTTCCGATGTGCAGCGCAAGGACACGATCGAGACACTTGATGCTGTAGTGGAAAAAATCCATGAGCACCCTGATGCGGCGGTGGTGATTGAAGGATATGCCAACAATGTTTCTAATACAGAAGCAGAGAATGTGAACGAGCTTATCCCCATCTCACAGGCACGCGCCGACGTCATCCTTGAGGAGCTTGCAAAGCGCGGCATTGACCGCAGCATCATGAGCTCTGCAGGACTGGGCGGGGCTAAGCCGCTGGCAGAATGGAATGACCGTGCCAACTGGTGGAAAAACCGCCGTGTAGAATTCGTGCTTAAAAAGTAGAAGGAGCAGCAGTATGAAAAATAGATATTTTGTCCGTGCGGCGCGTGTCGTGATTGCGGCCGTCGCCGCAGCATGCCTGTTCATGGCTGTGTCATGCAGTAATTTTTATCATGACCTGAGCGACGGAGGCAGTACTGCCGCTGTTGCGGTGCAGCCCTAGGAGGCAGCGGGAGGCTGAGACCTGCAGGTTCTGGCGATAAGCTGCCATTTTAACCCGACCGAGGTCGGGTCGGCGGTGTGGAGGGAGGCAGCGGGAGGCTGAGACCTGCAGGTTCTGGCGATAAGCTGCCATTTTAACCCGACCGAGGTTGGGACTGAGGTCAGGAAGTGCCGGGCCGCATCAGCGTGCCCGGGGCGTTGTATCTGCGTAGTGTCTTGACTTTTCTGCATCTTGTTCATACAATTCTAATAAATCTACCGAATATCATAGGAGTTATTCAATGGCTACAGTAAAAGTTGCTATTAACGGTTTTGGTCGTATCGGTCGCTTGGCTTTCCGCCAGATGTTTGATGCCGAGGGTTATGAGGTTGTTGCAATCAACGATCTTACCAGCCCCAAAATGCTTGCTCATCTTCTTAAATATGATACAGCACAGGGCGGCTATGCCGGAAAATATGGTGAAGGCAAACATACCGTGGAATCACATGACGGTGATGGCGAGGATAACTACATCGTTGTTGACGGCAAAAAAATCATCATCTATAAGTGCAAGGGTCCCGATGCTGCAAACCTTCCGCCGTGGGGAAAAATTGGCGTAGATGTTGTGCTTGAGTGTACAGGTTTCTACGTATCAAAAGAAAAGTCCGAAGAGCACATCAAAGCTGGTGCCAAGAAAGTTGTTATTTCAGCTCCTGCCGGTAAAGATCTGCCGACCATCGTATACAATGTAAACCACAAGACTCTGAAAGCAAGCGACACAGTTATTTCTGCCGCTTCTTGTACAACCAACTGTCTTGCTCCGATGGCTAAGGCTCTTAATGACTATGCTCCTATCCAGAGCGGTATCATGGCTACAATCCACGCATACACCGGTGATCAGATGATTCTGGACGGTCCGCAGCGCAAAGGCGATCTTCGCCGCTCACGCGCAGGTGCACAGAACATCGTTCCGAACTCAACAGGTGCTGCAAAAGCTATCGGTCTGGTAATCCCTGAACTGGATGGCAAACTGATCGGTGCTGCACAGCGCGTTCCTACACCCACCGGTTCAACAACCCTGCTGTTTGCTGTTGTAAAGGGCAAGGATATTACCGTTGAAGGTATCAACGCCGCTATGAAAGCTGCTTCTACCGAAAGCTTCGGCTACAACGAAGATGAAATCGTTTCTTCTGACGTTATCGGCATGCGCTTCGGCTCATTGTTCGATGCCACTCAGACAATGGTTTCTAAGGTTGCTGATGATCTGTATGAGGTTCAGGTTGTATCTTGGTACGACAACGAGAACAGCTACACTTCTCAGATGGTACGCACCATCAAATACTTTGCAGAACTGAAATAGATTAATCTTTTCTTACGCATGAGGATGTAACACATTCGCATGTGAGTCTGCATTGCATACGCCCCGGCATTTACGTTTTTTTGTAAATGCCGGGGCTTTTTTATTTATTCATACGGAATGTGCTGAGACTAACGTTATATAATACGGGATAGAATATCATTATAGAATATCGTAACCACTTCAAATCATCCCCTGTTGTCTATATAATAGGGCAAAGGCTTAGAGCCTGCGCAAATAATCGCAACGTGGAGTCTGATATGGATGAAACTATAGTTGAATCTGCCGATACGGAGTCTGCCGCCGCTGCCGGTGCTGACAATACGCCTGATGCCGGTTTGTCCGGTACGGCAGCCGAACCGCCTGCCCGGGAACAGTCCGTACAGCCTGCTCCTTCCGAGGCGGAGCGTGCACCGGAAGGACGGCGAAAAAAACATAATCCTTTTGTGCGCCTGCTGGCGGGGCTTGCTGCCTTTGTGTTTGCAGCCGTTGTTGTGCTTGCACTGTGGTGCGCGTTTTCTTTTTTTAACCGGAAGGCGCCGCTTTCTGTACTGCCCCGGGATTATGCCATGTACATTCATACGGACGCCGCATGGGATGCGGTTGAGCCGCTCATAGACCTGCATGCATCCGACATGATCCTGTCGTCACCGCAGTTCGTGGAATTCCGTCCTTCCTTTATGGAGCTGCGTGCATCACCGCTGCGCGATAACCGCTGGTTCAAGCAGCTTGCCAACCGCCGTATAGATGCCGCGCTCTATGAGAACGGTACGGGCAAACAGGACTTTGTGGCGGCGGTGGATATGGGCGTGCTTTCTGCGTTCACCCGGCCTGCTGCGCTTTTTGTGCCGCTGCTGAAAATACCCGGACTGTCATACGTACAGTCTGCCGACGGCGCTTACTTTGAATACCGGTATGGCGAGACGGTGTTCTATATTGCCCCATGCCGCAATCTGGTTATTGCGAGCGCGAACCTCAAGCTGTTCATTCAGGCCATAAAGGGAATGAATGATACCTATACCGCAGAAGAAAAGAAACTGCTCACCGAGCGTGACGGCCGGCCGCTGCGCATCGTCGTGGATGCCCGCAAGCTGGTAGCAACGGTGACCGCCGGTAACGCGGTGATGGAGCGCATGAACGGACTGCTTTCGCCCGACTCTCTGAGCGTAGTGTCATTCGGTATTACGGATTCTGATATCAATCTTACTGCGCGTTTCCCGTTCTCCATACCAGACAGTACAGATAAAACCTTTTCGGTACTGCTGCAGAAACAGTCCGGCATGCCGGCACTGCTGAGCAGAATGCCGGAAGTAGTGCAGTATTATACGCTGCTTAACGCCGGCTCGCTCAAAGAGCTGAAAGAAAGCCTGTTTCCGTTGATTCCTGCCTCGCAAAATGCCGACGCTCAGTGGAGCAAAGCCAGCTCCATGTGCCGCACGGTGTTCTCGCTGTCGCTTGAGGATATCCTGTATTCATGGACCGGCTCCGAATTTGCCGTGCTCGGCGTAGAAGGCCAGAACGAGCCCGTTTTTGCAGTTCAGGTGGAGGATGAAAAGCAGCGCGCACACGTGTTCGAGCAGGTACTTTCTTCTATTATATTAAAAGATGATACGAGCTTTGTGCTCGGCGGCGTACGTCTGCCGAAGATTCAGGTGCCCGGATATATTCAGAATGTGCTGCGGCTGTTCAATGTTTCCCTGCCGGAGCCGTATTATATGGTTCAGGACGGATTCATCTATTTTTCTGAGTCTGCTGAAAGTCTGTCCGCCATCTACACATCGGCGCGGGCCGGCAAGCGGCTGTCAAAGCACACTAACTGGCAGAGCGTGTCGAATAACCAGAAGCCGGAATCTACGGTGAGCCTGTATTACAATCTGGAGCACAGCGTTCCGTTCTTCCTGCGCAATAAAACCGAATTCTCAAGCGTACTGCAGCTGTACACGCTCGGCCGCTGTGACCTGCGTATACAGAACGGAACGCTCGTGTGCCAGCTGCAGGCAGTAGCCCGCCGCTCCGGCGACCTGCGCTCTGTGCCGGGGTTCCCGATTGCGCTTGAAGGCAAGGTGGACGCCGAGCTTCAGCGCGAGCCGGGCAGCCGCGCCGGCGCTGTGTTCTGGACGGAGGACGGCCGCACGGTACGTGCGCTGGAGCTGTCCGGAATGAAAATGTATAAGATGCAGCTGCCGGACGTATGTACGATCACCGCCGCTGCCGAAGTGCTGAAAGAAAAAGGCGTGCTGTGGGCGGTGACAAGCCGCGGTGCGGTTTATCTGTTTAACCGCCAGCTTGCGGTTGTTCCCGGCTTCCCGGTTATGACCGGCGAAACGCCTTCGGCCCGCGCATCCGCCATGGGACACAGCCTGATTGTTCCGATGGAAGGCGGCATTCTGTGTACGGTGCGTGATGACGGTACGGTGCAGAACATGACGCTGCCGGTGAACGGCTCAATAAAATCAGCTCCGGGCGTGCTTGACGACATTGCCGCCGTCTATGACAAAGGATTTACGGGCAGTATTTTCTTTGTACAGAACGGCAGCTGCCTTAACGCCCAGGAGCCGCTCCGGGTACCCGGCATAGCGTTCGGTTCTCCTGCCATGATACGGCAGGGTGATGTACTGTATACTGCGTTCATTACGCAGGCAGGCAATCTGTACCTGTGGGCCGGCAGTACGCTTGTAGAAGGATTCCCGCGCAAGCTCAGCGGCGTGTTCTATACAAACGTGACCGCAAGCGGCAGCTACTTCTATACGCTGTCGGCGGACGCACGGCTGTCGCGGATCGGCCTTGACGGCTCGTTCTCTTCGGTGGCGATTCCATGGGTATCGGCAAAAGAAGCGTATATAACCGCCGCTGATCCGGACGGTACCGGCATCCATAATATCTATGCCTGCACCGACGGCAATGTAATCTACGGATTCAGCGAAAACCTTGAGCTGCTGTCCGGCTTCCCGCTTACCGGATGGGGGCGGCCGGTGTTTGCCGACGTGAACAGCGACAGAAGCGCAGACTGCTTTGCATTGTCGGTCGATAACAAGCTGCATGCATGGAACCTGCGGTAGCTGCTGCGATAGGTAGCCGCTGCGGCGGTTGCAAATATAACGATGATGGAGTAGAGTTTTAAAGTGAATATGATGCTGCTGAAACATAACGTAACTGAAACGGCGCATGACGATCATCGTATGCGCATGGCTGTGGATACACACCGTATATGGTACGCATGCTGTGCGCTCGCCGCACTCTGCGTTATCGCCCTTACATCCTGCACTTCGCTGCAGCAGGATGTCGTGTCAGCCGTGGAGCCTGCCGAGCAGTCGGAGGATATCCATTTTATTGAAAGCAAGCTTGCCGTCATTGATGCCGAGGAATTTGTCAGCAGCGCTGATTTTTCCCGGACAGAGGCGCTTGCAGATGTGATGGCTGACGTTGAGCAGGCTGTCGCAGTTCCCGGCAATGTGCAGGCGGTGCAGGCACGGCTCTATGCCCTGAAAGGCCGTATCCTGCTGCTTGACGGCAAAAAGTCCAAGGCGCGCGACTGCTATGACCAGTCGGTGGCGGCATTTAAGGGTGACGCACAAGGACTGGTTCTGGGCAGCCGTCTGGGGCTTGAGCCGGATTTTTCAAGCGTAAGCAACGTGAGCAGTGAAAAAGCGATACTCACGCTTGAGCAGGCGCTGGTGCATTTTACCGCAGGCTCATATCTTGAGTCGAGCGCGCAGTTTGACACGGCATTCCTGTCGCTGCCGTCGTATTACCGGGCAGCATACGGCAAGGTCCGTGATCGCGCGTGGGAACTGCGGAATGTAAAGCCCGGCGCAAAAAACGGTAAGCATGACAATCTGCTCTATCTGCCGCAGATTACGGTCGGGCAGATGATGCTCATAACCCAGAATACCAGCAGCGTGCTTTTTAACTATACTGCCGGAAAAACACTTTCTGAGACAGAATTGTTCAAAAAACTTGCGGGCGCCGGGCTTGTAACGGCAGCTTCCGCTCCGCTGAGCGCGGACGGTGTGGTGGGCAGAGAAGATATTGTATCCAGAATCATCTGCGCGCGCTTTTTGTGGAACCTGTATGCATCCCGCAAAGGTTCTGCCGGTGCGGGCGTAAACCGCTACTCAACGGTGTACCGTACTGCCGGCGAAGCTTCTCCGGTGCCTGATATTCCGCTCAGCTCTCCTGATTTTGACGCCGTGCTCGGTACGGTAGAAAACGAGCTGATGTCGCTGCCTGACGGCATTCACTTTGAAGGCGACAAAACGGTGTCTGCCGCGGAGTTCAGCACGTACCTGCAGAAGATAGAATAGCCTGCTGCGCCTGTGCACCAGCATGTGTGATTGCCTATGCCCAGAACATATGATGACGCCCAGTTTATAGATACCTTTGAGCATGAGTATACCTGGCTCAACGGATTTATGCGCAATGTAAGGCGTTTTTCTGAGCGTCCGGCAGTCATAGACCCCGAGACTGACCGGGTATGGTCATACCGCAGCCTGAACCTTGAGGCGAACCGGCTTGCGCACGCGCTGCAAAAGGACGGCGTGCGCAAGGATGATGTGGTTATGTCCGCGCTGCACAACAGCGCTGAATTCTGTACCGCCTATATCGGCCCGCGCAAACTGGGCGCCGTCCTGCTCGCCGCTAACTTTAACCTTGCTGCGGGCGAAATGGCGCTGCTCATAAATCATAATAAGCCCAAGGTGGTGCTGTATACCGCCCGTATCCGGGACGTAGTTGTACAGGCCGCCGTCATGTGCATGTGGAAGCCGCTGCGCTTTGTGATGACCGACAACCGCGAAAACCTGCCGCTGCCTGCAGGCCACGTGCTGTACGAGGACTACCTGCGGGACCAGAGCGGTGAGGAGCCGCAGCGGGATTTCCGACCCCATATCTATGACGAGGTGGTTCGTTTGTGCACGAGCGGCACGAGCGCGCTGCCCAAAAGCGTTCCCGTAAATGACATAAACGAAGTGCTTTCAGCCCATGACGTTATCATGCAGTATCCGCTGAGCTCCCGTGACGTCTGTCTGAACATGACGCCCTGGTTCCATCGCGGCGGCTGCCACTGCGGCGGTCCCTGTCCGGTGTTTTATGCGGGCGGAGCCGTGGTGGCCCTGCGTATGTTCAGGCCGCAGACCGTGCTTGACTGGACAGCAGCATACGGTATTACGTTTTTAACGGGTACGCCGTCAAATCTGGAGATGCTGTGCCGTGCGCAGGAGCATACCGCCCGTGATCTGTCCGGGCTGCGCGGCATAGTGGCCATGGGAGGCCCGCTTTCAAAGGCTGCCTGCCTGCGGTTCCGCACGGTGCTTACGCCGCGGATCTTTAACGGCTACGGTACGACCGAGACTTTCTGGAATTCATTCTTACGCCCCTATGATCTGCCGGACAAGGCCGGTTCCGTGGGCTGCAGCTGCATTGACGATGAAGTACGTGTGGTTGCTATGAACGGTACCCTGCACGGTTCCCCCGATGATATGGTGCCGCATGACGGTGTGACGGAAGGAGAAATTATAATCCATGCGCCGGGAAAAACCACCTGCTCCTACTATAAGGGCGATGCCATGGGCAAAGCCACATTCTATAAAGGATGGATGTATACGGGCGATACCGGAACCTGGGACGAAGACTGGGTGGTGACCGTGCACGGCCGGCGTGACGACATGATGGTGGTGGCCGGCGAGAACATCTATCCGGCCCAGATAGAGGAGGCGGTGTGCGAGCATCCGAAGGTGCAGGACTGCATGGTCACGTCGTTACCGGACGATGTACGCGGTCAGGCGGTGGCGGCCTACATCGTGGCTGCTGACGAAAGCCTTTCCTTAAAAGAAATATCTGATTTCTGCGCCGCAAGCCCGCTGCTTTCCAAATACAAAAAGCCCCGCTATTTTGCCTTTGTACAGGAGCTGCCGTACAGCGAGACGGGCAAACGTCTGTACCGTACGCTCCGGGAGCGCGCTGTCAGTGACCTGGAGTCAGGCGTCCTAAAAAAAGCGGGCAGCTGAGCGCCACCACGGAAATCAATTTTTGCCGCTGTCAGCTGTTCCCGCCCGCCCCGAAAACCATCGACCCGACCTTGGTCGGGACAAAATGGCAGCAAACTGCCGGAACTCATAAACCACCGCC
>Ga0256405_10004012_pt1 | contig 28740 bp, 37 predicted proteins | sample RumenRJG_02DNA_FD_189096 | JGI IMG/M metagenome (GOLD analysis project Ga0256405, IMG submission 189096) | Bovine rumen microbial communities from Lethbridge, Alberta, Canada - RJG_02 | ecosystem: Host-associated > Mammals > Digestive system > Stomach > Rumen | place: Canada: Alberta... | reverse complement strand
CGGGCGCATGACGGCCCGGGACCGGCGGCAGCCACGACAGAAAGATGTGGCGGGAGGTTGATGGGGGCTGAAGAGGCTTGATTAGGCTTGAAATCCCTTGACTTTTCGTGGGAAAAGTGCAGATATCGCGTGTTGAGCGCGGGAGGTGGCCGATAAGGGTTTGGCAGAAAGTAATGGTTAGGGTTGAAAAGTGGCTGACGGACTGCGTTTGAACACCATCGTCAAAAGGGTGTATCGTCGATCTGACGCGAGCAGTAGAGCTGGCAGTCTAAGAACATATCGGAAAGCCAGTCGGTGAATGTCCGCAGCGATGAGAACAGCTTATGAGCGCAACACCAAAAGAGCTGCATGGAATACCTTATTTGCCGAGGATGACACGACCGCCAAGTTCGATATAGAAATGCGGTGCGTCGGGTTCACCCCATTCTGGGTGAATACACCTGTCAGATGAGGATTCTACATATGCATACGGCATCAGACCACTGATCGTTTCAATCCCACGGCACCAGAATGCCATGCGTGGCGCGTTCCTCGCGTAGCCTCGGCGGAACTCGACAACAGGCGATGTTCTGTCGGTGAACTTGAGATTCCAGCTGTGAAACCGCTTGCGCCAGTAGAGCGTGGAAAGCCGGTACTCCTCGCGCTTCTTGCCTGAGGCGATCATGTTGTACCACTTGCCCTTCAGGACTAGGGAGAGGACGGAGCAGCGGTTTCGCGGCAATTCTATCACTTCCATCTTGAACACCTTTCTGGCCGAGCGCAGCTCGGCCATCAATGCTTTTTGTGGGTTGCTAGTGGGCGGGCGGAGCGGGCGCCGGCCATGGAATAGACGTAGAGCGCCTTTTCGATGACATCGGCGGCGTTAGCGGGATTGTGCCGGGAGACCCAGTCTTCGACGCGGCGGACGCAGTCGTCTGGCGAAGTGGACGAGGCGATTACTTCCTGGAGCGGCGCGAGGTCGTCGGCGAAGGCCTTCGCGAGGTCGTCGGCGCGGGTGGCGGCCGGGCGGTCGTCGACGGAATCGGCGGCGGAGAGGGGGACAGCGGAGAAGGGAAGCATCGGGGACTGGGGCGGGGCGGCGCGGCGGATGCCGAAGCCAAGGCGCTCGGAAATGGTGTTTAGCGCGTCGTCGTCTGGTTCGAGGCCGGCTTCGTGGAGCTTGCCGATCACGGAGAGGGTGGCGGACTGCTCGCGGGCGGACTCGGAGCCGAAAAGGATCTTCGGCGCGCTGCCGGTCTGGCCGTTGATCGCCAGAAACTGCTCGAAGAGCTGGCCGCGGATCGTCGCGGCGAGCGCCTTGGCGTCGGCCTTGCGGATGTCATCCCGCACTTCCCCCTGAAGGTTCGCGGTGCCTCCGCCGAGCTCTCCCGTGGGCGAGGCGTTGGAGGAGAGCGTCTGGCCGACGATGAGCTTCGATATCTCCTGGTTGCAGATGGTGATGAAGCGCTCGTGGGCGTTGGAGGAGTCGCCGTTCGCAGCCTGGACGACCTCGACTTCGGTGTTCTTCGAGACGACGATCGCGCCGAGCCTGACGGCGAGCCGGAACGCGCGCTCGAGCGTGGAGCGGCCCTTTTCGTCGCTGTACTTGCCCTTCAGGAACGGGACGCCGAAGCGCTCCAGCAAATCGGCCCACCACTGGCGCGACATCGTGCGCAGCAGCCACCAGAAAAGGATGGACCGCATCGCGCCGCCCCAGTTGTCGGGCGCGGGCATGAGGTCGCAGCGGTGGACGATGTAGCGCTCCGGCGTGACCTCGTGGGAGGTGGGAAGCGGATTGCCGGTTTCGTCCACGTCGAAGATGCGCATCGCGCCCTTCGAGTAGTCGAGGAGCTGATAGTGGACGGGCACGAGCGACTTGAGCGCGAAGCCTCCGCCGGGAAGCGGCGCGAAGACCTTCTCGACGACGGCGACGGGGAAAAGGGTCGCGTTCATCAGCCACGATTCGGCGTCCGCGAAGGTGGCGTTTTCGATCACCTCGCCGCAGAGTTCGCACGCGGCGACGTCGGCGGGTTCTTTTTTCTTGAACGGGATGACCGTGACCGGGTCGCCTAGGACGGCGATCTTGCGCTTGAAGAACTCGGAGCGCACCTGGTTGTCGTTGGAGATGACGTCGCGGTAGAGCGCAAACAGCTCGCGCGTGTCGCCGTTCTGCGCCTGCTCGATGATTCCCATGAGCCTGTCGGCTGAGAGGTAGCGGACTACGCTCGGCAGCTCGCGGCGCGGGTCGAGCTCGGTGATCTGGTCGTTGTATTCCTTCATGATGGGCCTTTCTTTTGGCCGATCGCAGATCGGCCATCAAATCTAGGAGTTGAGGGTAGGGGCGGAGGGGTCGTCGTCAGGGGGCGGGAGCATGGTGAGGCGGGGGGGCGGGCTGAAGCCCGCCGCTCCGATATTGGCGGCACGGGCGCCGACCTGGACGGCGTCGGCCTTGGGCTCCTCGGTGCCCTCGATGAGGGCGTGGAGCGACAGCTTCGTGCCGTCGAAGAGGTCGCCGTGGCGGCCTGTCGCGGAGTCGAGGGAATTGTCGAAGCCGCCCTTCATCTTCTTGACGAGGCGGAAGTCGTCCTTGACGTTGAAGTCGTTCGGGAGGTCGCTCTGGCCTTCGTCGATCGCGTTGACGAGCAGCTGGCCGAGGTAGGTCTTGTAGAGGACTCGCTCGCCCATGAAGTCAAGCTTCTCGGAGTTCTTGACGAGGATCACGTCGCAGACGCCCTCCAGCATCTCGCGCACCTCGGTGGCCCAGTACACCTCGCTCGTGGCGTCGATGGCGACGGCCTTTGCCTTGAGGCGCGTCGCCAGCTCGCGGAGGATGGCCTTCGGCTTCTTGGGATCCTTCGACTTGAAGGAGAGTATCAGCTTCGTGACGTAGCGTCCGTCGATGCGCTGGGTGACGGCGATGCCGAACGGGTTGGACTTCTCGCCCTCGGTGGTGGCGGGATCCGCGCCGATGCCGATCGGTCCCTGCGAGAGGTCGAAGAGGCTCTCCCAGCCGGGCGGCAAGTCATCCTCGGCATAGACGCAGCCCGCGCGCTCGCCGCGCTCCATCGCCTCCATGAGCGGGATGAGGCCGACGGCGGCGGAGCCGCCCGTGATGAAGAGGCAGCCGTAGTTGCGGTCCCAGGCGTCCTTGTCGAAAGCGCGGCGGCGCGACTCCTCGGGAGTGACGGGCTTGGCCGTCTTGGTGTCGTAGAGCGCGACGCCGTCGGCGTAGGCGTCCCAAGCGTCCACGCGCAGGCACGTGACGCCCTTGACGGACTCGTACACGTTGCCGGAGGGCGAGACGGGGAACTTCATGCCGGGCGGCGGGGCAAGCTGCTCGAAGGAGTAGTGGGCGTCGTCGGGCGGCGGCGTGGTGAGGAGGAGGATTCGGAACTGAGGGTTCGAGGCGACGATAGGCTCGACCGCCTCCCAGACGTCCTTCCAGTTGCCGATGCGGCCCACTTCGTCGCACATGAGGTCGCCCGTCTCGCCGACGGTGTCCGGACGGAGTGCGACGACCTTGGTGCGGGAATACGACGTGCGGGTGTGGTAGTACCTGAACTCCAGGCGCGAATGCTCGAAGAGGTCGGCGAAGTCGTCGTGCGTGAGGCCGTGGAGGGTGCTGCCGGTCTTGTCGTCGGCGAGCTGCATCTTGCCTTCCTCCAGCTTCGCCATCGCCGCCGAGATCGCCTTCTCGAAGACTGCGGCCTCCTTGCGGACGATTTCGCGCGAGAGGTTGAGCTTGGCGGATCCGAAGATGACGGTGTGGTCGCGGTGCTTCATCATCTTCATGAGCGCGATGTTCGCGCACGTCGTGGTCTTGCCGTACTGGCGGCGCGCGATGAAACCAAGGAGGCGGTACTGCTCGACGAGCTGGAAGAGCCGCCGCTGGCCGGAGCGCATCTTTATGACGGCGTCACTTTCCATCTTCCGCGCCCTCCCAGAGGTCGCCGAACATGAGACGCCCGAGCCGCTCGGTCTTCTCGTCGGAGCCGAGGCGCTTGTCGGTCGCGAGCGCAATGGCGTCCTTGCTCTGCGCCCACTTGATGAAGAGGCGAGTGGTGTCGCGCTCGAACTTCGCGCGGTTCAGCTCAAGCTGCTCCTTCTGGATCGCGTTCTTCTCCTCCGCGAGCGCGACCTTCTGCGCCGCGTTCTCCGAGGCGCGGAGCTTGACGAGCGCGGTGGAGAGGTCGGCGATCTTGTCGTCGTCGGCCGATTCCAGCGCGTCCATGATCTTGGCCGTCGCGATGCTGCATCCGACCCCGGCCACGTTGCCGCCTGCGGCGGCGGCGAGCGTCTGCGAGACTTCGGCGAGACGGCGGATGCGGTCGGCGTCGTTCTGGTCTTCGAGCCAGTCCTTGTAGCCGGTCGAACGCCAGTCGGTGAGGTTCTGTGCGTTGACGGCATCGGATTTCATTTCGCGGAGGATCTTCTTCGTCTCCTTGAGGGAGTTGAGCCAGTCGAGCAGCTCCGCGCCCTGCGCGCCGTCGCGGATGCGCTCGTTGAGCTCGTTCCTGATCGCGAAAGGCAGGCGGCCTATCTTGGAGCGGTAGCAGCGCGTGTTCATACTACTGTCACCCTTCCTTCGAGAACCCACTTCTTGATGCCCTCCTCCGTGGCCTGCCAGACGGCGGAGTTGTCCATCGGGTCGATCTGGAGGTCCACCATCTTCATCTTGTGGAGGGCGCGGAGCGAGTCGGAGACCTCATCGACCGTGCAGCGCTTGTCGAGCATCTGCGAGGCGTTGAGGCGCTGCGCGATGGCGGCCTCGGTGTAGGCCGCGGGATTGCGCGGGGAGAGGAATGCGATTATCAGCTGCTTGAGGTTCATTTTTCGTTTACCTTTCCTTCGATTCTTCCGATCATGCGCTCGATGCCGAGCTGCCAGTCCTTCAAGGACGCCATAAGGACGGAAAACTTCTCGAAGGTGTCCTCCGAGAGTTTCCGTATCAAGTCGAACTGCTGCTTCAAGATGGCGTCCACGCGCTGGCGCTCGTCCTTGAGCTCCTGCTTCAGCTCCGCGATCTCCCCTGCGAGTTCCCGCTTGGTGGCGTACTCCTTCGCCATCGCCTCCGGGAGCGGCGGCGAGCGGCGGAACGCGGCCACGATGGATATGACGTAGTTGACGAGCGCCGCGAGCGCCGCAAGCGCGACCACGGCCGCGCCGATGATGATGAAGTATGTCGTTGTTTCGTGCATGGAGCCTGCTCCTGGTTTGTGCCGTAAATGATACCACTTCGTCTCCGTTCCCACACCGCCGCCGTGCGGACGATGCGCGGAAGGCCGCGGGCCGAAGCCCGCCGCTCCGATATCGGCGGGTGTGTCGCACGGTGCGCACGGAGGCGGTGCGGAAACGGCGGAGATATGGGAAAATAGCGGCATCATGAGCAAAGCTGTATTTCCAGAGAAGCCGGCCGTCAGGCCGCTCGCGGGCTCGGACTACGTTCTCGCAGAAGACTTCTACTTCCCTGCGGAAGTCGGCGAGTGGGACGTCGTCGCCCACGTCATGCCCGGCTTCAGGACGGACGGCGCGTCGATACCGCGCCTCCTGTGGCGGGTGTTCGGCTCCCCGTACGACCCCGACATATTCCCGGCCGCGATCGCGCACGACGCACTGTACCGGGGCGAGATCGTGCCGAGAGGCGACGCGGACGCGGCGTTTCTCGCCATGATGGCCGAGAGCGGCGTGCCGAAGCGCAAGCGCCGTCTCGTCTGGATCGGCGTGAGGCTCTTCGGATGGATCACGTGGCTCAGCCACACGCTGACGAGCGTGACCGAGGCCAGGAGGCACATTTCCCTCGCCTTCGCGGGGCGAACAACAAAAACCAACAAAGGAAAAACAACAATGAACAAACTGATGATGATGGCGACAGCCGCGTGTGCGGCGGCCATGACGGGCTGCAAGTCAATCGAGGTCGAGCGGCACGCCCAGACCCTCGCAACCGTCGAAAGCTCCGACGGCACGGTACAGGTGGTGCGAGACTCGCAGAACAACCCGGTCGTGCTCGACGGCGGATGGAACGTGGACTACTTTCAGCACTGGAACTGGCAGAAGTTCGACAGCCTCCATGCTACGGCAGGTGCGGGCGTAGCCCTGGACATCAACAACTACGAGGGCGGCGCGGACGCGACCAACCTCACCCAGCTCGTGCACACATCGCTCGACGGACTGACCAAGCTCGTCGCCACGGCTGCCGACGCCTACGTGAAGGTCGCGGGCGGCGGAGCCCAGGCAGACACGGCGCTCAACGTCGCGGGCAAGGTCGTCAAGTACTTCGGCGACAAGGGCGGCGACGTGACGAAGGCGACGGTCACCACCGACACGGCGGCCAATACCTTCAAGATAACGGACGGATCGACATGTGTGCAGTGTGACGCGTCCGGCAACTGCACGGACTGCTCTCCGGCTGCGGAATAACGACTTTGCGCGCGGCGCTGACTCGAATTGCGGCGGGCGGGTCCATCATCCGGCATGTGGCCGCCTACCGTCGCCCGGCGGTGCGCCGCGCAGCGTTCCTCACCCGCCGGGCGTAACTCCCTGGCTCGCCCGCCGCCCCGGGCCCAATGTCGGACGGGCGGCAGTTTTCAATTTCCCTGATAGTGCCTGGCATGGTAAACCGAGAAGACGTCGCAGACGGAGCCATGCCCGGGGTGTCGCCCCAAAGGCCAATCCGCGCCCCGAAGCCCGGCTGCGAGGGCCAGGGGCTGACTAACGACAACCAACCAGGAAAGCAAAATGCAAACCAACATCAGCGCATACATGACGCTCACGGCGCCGCCGATCGGATACAACTGGATGCCTCCTCCTCCACCGCGCAAGGTCTCGCAGAAGGAGCGCCGCAAGAAGGCACGCTACAGGCGAAGCCAGGGAATCAGGGCGTAGTATTATTCTGCGAAGCAGCGGTTGACGTTTCTGCTGCTGCATCGTCGCCAAGTATCGCACGGATCAACACATGCTGCGGTTTTCCGTTTGGCGCGATGTAAACAGATATGTCAGCCTGCATCCAGGCTTGATACATCATGTCAGACGGTCTTATCGTCGCATCGAGCACAGCCCTGATGCGGCGTCCTGGAAACATGGAGTCTTCCGGGAGCATGACGGCCCAGCCGCTCTTTCTTCTGTCGATGTCACTTGCAAGGACCCTGATGCGAATATTTGCCAGGTCGACGCGCGTTGGACGGTCCTTGACCGAAATTGATGCGGGAGACGGCATGTTTGTCACTACGGCATGCGGTATCTCCACTCCGTCGTGGCCGCCTATTTTCACGGTGGTGCCCTCTTTCATCAGCGCTGGCTGCAGTGCCTGCACGGCACCCTTGCCCGCCTTGATCGGGTGCGGTATCTTTTCTCTAAGCAACCGCTCCAGCTGGTCCGAAGTCATGTTCAGATCGCGGCCAGCGTTGAGGATCACACTGCTTGTGGCCTCGATTGCCGGCCCCGCTTTCTCCGCAGGGACGAAATCGCGCACAACATCGCGAACGCAGAACGCGATGATTGCCGCGATGACGACATTCTGTATATGCTTGCTTTCCATGAGGCGGTTGACTCCAAAGCGCTGGTGTAACATGTCGGCCGTTCGCTCTGCCTCGGCATCCGATCCAAGGAATATCCTGAACACGAAATCCGAAAGCTTGCTTCCGTTCCGAACTGTCTCCAAGTATAACACAGAATGCTCAGCCGAATCAATACCCAGCAGAGCCATTATTGCATCGCTGGCCTGGTCTGCCATGCGATTGAGCCCGGTTACGCTTTCGGCGAATACGGTCGCCGGTATCGCGTCTGGATTTGAAAAGTAAACGCTCAGGTCAATGCGAATACTTGTGCCGTCCAAGTGGATCCCTGGGCATATCATGGTTTCGTCTTTCATCTCATAGTCCTTTCTTTATGATCTCAGCTGACCTCACCCGCCCTCCCCCAGCATCTTGCGCATCTTGTCGGCAAGCTTGCGGTGGGGGCACTTCGCGCACTGGGGGAGGGAGCCGGGGGAGAGTTGGGAGTTGGGAGTGGAGGAGTGGGGGAGTGGAGGATTGGAGGAGGCGGGGGCGGTGCCGCGCAACCCCAACAGCCAGTCCGCTGAACATGAATGTACTCGGCAGATGCGTTCAAGAATTTCTGCGCCAGGAGCGCTTTGCCCTGTTTCATACTTGATCCATTGCTGGCGGACAATGCCAAGGGACCTTGCCATTTCAGCCTGAGACGTCTCGCCTCGAAGTTCTCGCAATCTCTCACTAACGATGCTCATTCTGTACTTGCATTTTATTTGGTACAACCTATTGACGCAGCGCACCAATTTTTGGTACACTACCCACCGTTGCCGCAACAAGGCAATGAGTATTATACCAAAAATGAAGGAGGCTGACTTTGAAGGCAAAGAACAGTAGAAAGGGCGTGAGGGCGCTGGCGCGTGAGCTGGGCCGCTCTCCCTCGCACATCTGCCGCGTGCTCCACGGCGAGCGCAGGCCGTCCCCGGAACTTCGCCGCGCCCTCGCGCGCCGCGGCGTCAACATGGAGGTGGCGTGATGGAAAAGCCGCACAAGTTCGACATCGGCGAGGGGTACGGGATCTGGACGGATCTGGACGGCGAAACCCACCGCAGCTTTCCGGAGGAGTTCTTCCGCGCGAAGTCCGGCGACTCGGCCGGCCAGTACAAGATCGGCGACTTGGCCGTCATGAACCAGCCGACGACCAAGAAGCGCTTCGGCATGTTCGTGATCGCGAACGTGGAGACCGGCGACTTCGGCGGCTCCGGGCTCAAGTACAGGATCACGGTGAAGCCCTACGGGACTCCGGAGGATTTAGCCGCAAAGAACGCAGAGAACGCAAAGACCTCAAAGGAACCGAATATGAAAAGACCTACATACAAGATGAAGAAGATCAAGCTCGCGGACTGCAAACCCCACGCCGACGCCGAGGCATACAGCGCGTCGGGCGACGACAGGACCGCGCTCGGCAACTCGATCGAGGAGACGGGCGTGCTGTCGCCGATCGCCGTTGTGCCCGCCGAGGACGGCAAAGGCTGGTTTGTTATCGACGGCATCGGGCGCATGAACGCGATGATCGCAGCCGGAGAGACCGAGACCGAAGCCCAGGTGTTCGACCTCGGCGACTTGAGCGTCGCGGAGTTCGTCGTATGCAAGAACTCCATGATGCGCAAGGTCACGACCGGCTCGCGCGTGATGGCATACCTGAAATGCCATGAACGCGAAGTCCTGGCCGCTGCGGACCCTGAGAAGTACCAGCGCCGTAAAGAAAGCAAGTGGCGCAACAAGGTGGCTGCGGTTTCACGTGAAACCGCATCTCAAAAGGGTTGGGGCGCGAAGGAGATCGCCGAGCGCCTGGGCGTGTCGAAAAACGACGTTCTGGCGGGTGTCGAGCTGCTGAAGGCGATGTGTGAGGACGGGGAACGGGGAACAGGGAACGGGGAACGGCCGCAGTACGAGCAGGGCGACCTTTTCGAGACGCTTGACGCGGTGATGCACGGCGAGACGCCGATCCGCCGCTGGAAGGCCGCTGTCTGCGGCAAGCAGCCGCGCACGGGCGGCAAGGCCGCAGCGGACTACACCGCCATCGGCGCGCGAACGATGGCGAGCCTCGCCGGGCTTTTCGAGAACTGGCAGACGGTGCCGATGGACTGCCGCGCGGCCATCATCGAGAAGTTCAAGGCGGCGCTCGAGGTCGCGCCCGACGACTTCAGGGCGGCGATGGAGGCTTATGTGGCCGAGCGCAGCTCGACCGTCAAATCTGGCAAGGGCAAGAGACGGTAAAATGGAAAAGTCTGCGGAGAGGTCGGCGAAGGTCGGCGAGGTGAGGCGGCACGTCAGCGAGGGCGCGACGCTGGCGGCTGCGCTTCTGGCGGCGGGCGTGTCGGAGACCACCTACCGCCGCTGGGCGGCGAAGTTCGACGAGGGCGGCGTCAAGGCCCTCGCCGACGCGCCGAAGAGCGGGCGGCCGCCGGTGGTCAGGCTCGACGAGGACGAGAGGAAGTGCCTGAGGCGCATCTACCTCCAGTCGAACCGCGCGGAGCGCAGCGGCTCGATGACGATGGCGGCGCGCATCGCGGCGCACGACCCGGCTACGTGCCTGAGGCCCGAGACGCGCGCGGCGATCCTCGCCGACCGCGCCTCGAAGCACCATCTTCCCGTCGAGGTGCGGCGGGCGATGCGCGAGGTGTCGCCCGTCGCCGTGGCGCGTTACCGCGACCCGCGCGAGGGGCAGAACAACGGCATCTACGTCCCCGGGTGGCTCAGGCGCGACGAGGAGACGGGGCGGCTGCTCCTTCCCGGCGAGCGCCAGGTGTGGGACGACGCGAGCGTCAACGTGGCGGTGGCCGTCCCGTGGGCCGGGCGTGGGGACCGGGCGGGCGACCGCTGGGGATGGCGCGCGGCCCGCTACCAGCTCTTGGCCGGAATAGACTGCGCGACCGACTTCTTCTGCGGCTTCGGCTACGTGATGAGGACTTCGGACGGATACCGCGCGTGCGACGTCGCGAACGTGATGCACGAGGTGTGGCGGCAGCAGGGGTACATGCCGAAGAAGGTCGTCCTCGAGGGCGGCAGCTGGCAGGCGAAGCCGACGATCGACTTCCTCAACACTGCCGGCGTCGGAATAGTCGACGCCAAGGGCAGGCCCAACCAGAAGCTGGTCGAGAACTACTTCAACCGGCTGTGGACTGCGCTTTCGATCTTCCTTCCCGGCTACGGACAGATAGGCCGCTACCGGGGCGAGATGAGGAAGGAGAACCTCAACTGGATGAAGGTCCTCTCCGGGAGCGCCGACCCGAGGAAGTACTTCCCGACGCTGAAGCAGTTTCTGACGGCGCTCAACAAGGCGGTGGACTACCTCCGCTGGGAGAAGGTGGAGTCGAAGACCTACGGCACGTGGAGTCCGCAGGAGCTCTACCAGGGCGCGGCGGCGAACGGCCTCAGGCTCGTGGACGGGCTTGAACGGTACGCGATGCCGGTAGCGGCGCGGCGCCAGCTGCGGCGCGGCGGGATGGTGTTCGTGACCGCCGAGACGCAGATGGAGGGGCTTAGGCACGAGTACGCCTTCGCGACCAGGAACGGCTGGCAGTACGACGGCGCGCCGGTCGTGGTGAGGTTCGACCCGGTGACGGCGGCGACGAGGGGCGCGTCGATCGAGCTCGCCGAGACGTGGCGCGACTTCCGGGCCGGGACGGTGATCGACGGCGCGGCGCCCTGCGTGAGCGCGCCTCCGGACTTCGTGAACGACTTGGGGATATTCGACCTTCGCGGCGCGGGTCGCCACGAGCAGAGGGCGAACCGCGCGGCGGTGCGCACGGTGGTGACGGCGTACGACACGCGCGGGCCGGTGGCGACGCGCCTCGACGAGCCGGGCGAGGCGCCGGGCTGGGGGCTCAGGGGCGGAACGCCGGAGGCGGAGGAAGAGGAGAGGCCGAACGCAGTTCGGCCATCAAATCTGGCGGCGCTCAAGGCGCTGGAGGCCGAGGAGCGGCGCATGGCGTATGCGTGATTTTCAAACAACAACCACAAACCAAACAAGGAGGATGCAATGAATACAGCAAGCAGGGAATGGTGCGACCGTGTGGCCGCACGGAACGCGATCGAGGTCGCGAAGGCGCAGAGGGCCTGGCAGCCGACGCTGCCGTGGTGCGGTCCGAGAAACGCCGCAGAGGCCGCGGCCTACGGCAATGGCGCGGCGAATGTGCCGCTGAACGCCGCCGGGAAGGAGGAGAAGTGACATGGCGCTCATAATCATGGTAATCGCCGCTCTCGCGTGGTGCTCTTGGCTGGCATGGGACGCGGTGCAGGAGTGCCGCAAGATCGACGCAGGGAGGGCCGACCTCAGTGTCGGCCGCGGCCGGGACGGAGCCCGGCCCTCCCGCCTCGCCGACTGCGTGGAGGTGCGGTGATGACTGAGCGCGTCTGCCCAGAGTGCAACGCGGCGTTTATGCCGCGCTACGGTTCGCAGGTCTGCTGCGGCGAGAAGTGCAAAGCCGAGCGTAGCAAGCGCCTTCGGGCGGCGAACGAGGCCGCGACGAGGAAGCGCCCCAAGGCGAAGCCCCTCACGAAGGCCGCGCGGAGCAAGGCGTTCTTCGCGGCGCGGGACGCCGCATTCGAGAGAGCGGGGCTGCCGATTCCGAGAATCGTGGAGCGCGACGGAATGCGCGTAGAGTACCGGGGCTACGGTTTCGGAAGCATAGCTTAGACCAAAACCAAAAACAAGGAGCACACATGAAGAACCAGACGGAAACAGAACTGACGGACATCGCCGCGAAGATCGCGGCGTGGGGAGAGGCGCACGGCATGAGCCGCGCGCAGTTAGTGAGGAACTTCAGCGACCTCGGAAGCGAGAAGAGCTTCCGCGACATCGCGGCGGGGAACCTCGAGGGCTACAACGCCGAGAACCAGCTCACGAAGTACCGGGCTGTCTATGCCACGATGGAGGAGCTGGCGAACCAGGGCGGCGAGGAGCAGATATACGACGACCTCGGGACGGTCGTGAAGCTCCGCCGCGCGTTTCTCGGCGTCGTGAAGGCGACGGGGACGAACCGAGTGCTGATCGTGCAGGGCGAGAGCGGCGTCGGCAAGACGACCGCCGTGGGGCTGCTCAGGGGCAAGTACGGCACGGGGCGCATCAGCTACGTCGAGGCGAGCGACGTGTGGGCCGACTCGCCCAACGCCTTCCTCGGCGCGATCCTTCGCGCTCTCGGCGTCACCGAGCTGCCGGCGGGCCGCGTGCAGCGGCTGGAGGAGGTGCAGTCGCGCCTCTCGATCTCCCGGCGCTGCCTCGTGATCGACGAGGCGCACCACCTCGGGCCCCACTGCCTCAACACGGTGAAGACGCTCGTCAACACGACTCCGGGCGAGTTCATCCTCGTCGCGATCCCGACGCTCTGGAACAAACTCCAGGCGCACGCCTACCAGGAGGCGAAGCAGATCGCGACGAACCGTCTCTCGGAGCGCGTCAAGCTCACGCTCGACGAGGCGGACATAAGGACGTACCTCGCGAAGAAGTTCAAGGACGCGGAGGCTGCGGCGCTGAAGGTCGCGGCGAAGATCATAAGGCCGAACGCACTCCTCGCGGGCAACTACGCATTCGTGCGCGACGTCGCGCGGGAGCTCGCCTCGCTCGACGCCGAGGCGGTGAGCCGCGCGGTGACGGCGGTAACGGGGAGAAGGTAGGCCAAACACAGTTCGGCCATCAAATTTGAAAGGAGATAAAATGGCAAAGACGATCAACACGATGCGCGACTCGAACGGGAACGACATCCCGCTCAAGTACGTGAGCAAATACGACAAGGCGCGCGACAAGGCCGTGCGCAGGATCCTCGCGCGGTTCCTGAGGGCGAGGCAGATGCTCGAGGGCGTCGTGGCCGACTGCATAGCCGACCTCAACGAACTCGCGGCGACGAAGGAGAGCGTGGGCGAGAAGGGAAACTTCTCGGCGCGCTCGTTCGACGGGCTGATCCAGGCGTCGATAAGGCAGCAGTACAACATCTTCCTCGACGAGCGCGTCGTCAAGGCGCGCGAGCTGATGCTCGGCTACGTCGAGAAGGTGCTGGCGAAGGTCGGCGGCAACGACGCCGCGGCGCTTCGGCTCATCATCGCCGAGGCGTTCAAGGCGAACGCGCAGGGCTTCCTCTCGACCGGCAAGATCATGTCGCTCCTGAGGATGGAGATCGACAACGCCGACTGGCGCGAGGCGAAGAGGATTCTCCAGGCGTCGATAAAGCCGCAGAAGGGAAAGCGGTATCTCGTCTGCGAGCGCCGCGCATCGACGCAAAGCGACTTCAGGCCGATCAGGCTGGATATAGCCGACTGCTGGCCGGAGGAGCCGACTGAAGTCGGCCGCTCCGATACTGCAGCTGAAGAGAAAGGAGGTGATCAAGATGCCGGTTAAGTGGACAAAGCCGAAAAAGGCCGACGTGGCGCCGAAGGCTGCAAAGCCCAAGGATGCCGAGGCCAAGGGCGGCACGCCCAAGGGCAAGGGCAAAGGCAAGAAGGAGGCCAAGTGATGGCGAACGCCATCGACAAGGCCGTGCGCGCGCAGGGCGGCGCCGTGGTCAAGCCGCACCAGGTGAAGGCCATGATCATCGCCGCGATCCGCGCGTACAAGGCGCAGTCGAAGCTCGGCCTCGTCGACGACGGGGTCGACTTCAACGCCTGGCGCAAGGCGACGCTCCACGACATCGTGGGCGCCGCCGCGCCTTCGAGCTTCAGGGCGGTCACGCAGCGCGACTACGCGGCGGTGGTCGCCTACTTCGAGGAGCTGGCGGGAGGAGAGCGGGCTGAAGCCCGCCGCTCCGAGAGCGCCGACGAGGAGCGCCGGGCGCTGTGGGCGCTCAACCTCGTCGAGGTGGAAACAGCCGAGGCTTTCGGGGGCGTAGAGGGGGCGCGGCGGTACGCCGACGCGCTCTTCGAGAAGATTCACAGGACCTCGCGGCTCGTCGCTGACGCGAAGCAGACATGGGCGGTCATCTTCACGATGAGGGGGCGGGCCAAAGCCCGCCGCTCCGAGAGACGCGCGAAAACGGCCCTAGGAGCGCGAGGAGCGGCGGGGGTACACCTGTCGCCCCCGGACGGCTCCGAGCGTTTTCCCGCGTTTTCCCGCGCCTTATAGGCGATTTCCCGAATGGAGGTGGAACATGGAGACGGCAAAGACGATCCAGATGACGCTTTTCGGGGGCGAGGAGCCGGTCCGGGGGCGGCAGCTGAAGCCCGCCGCCCGAACGCTGCCAAAGGAGCCCGAGCCGGACATGGTGAGGGTCGCGCCCGGACGCCACGCCTGGGTGCCGAGGGACGCGGCGAAGCCGCCGGACGGCTATGCGCTCTGCCGGTGGTCGAGGCAGGAGGACGGCACCTACGCGCCGGTTCCCGTCGCGGGGCGGTACGTGCGGCTCAGCTCCCAGGTCGCGGCGACGCTCGGCTTCGTCGGCGACGGCACGAGCGACAAGAACCGCTATGACACGATACTGCGCCTGGGTCGCGCCGGGTTCGTGGACCTCGTGCGGGTCGCGCCGAACACGATACTCCTCGACCTCGACAGCTGGTACCGCCATCTCGCGGACTGCATGGACAATCCCGACATGTGGGACGACGGCAGCGAGGAGCGAGAGACGTACCTCCGCGAAAACGACCTCGGCGGCTGGAAGAACCTGGAACGGTAGTTTTTTGGTATAATTGGAGACAGAAGATGACAGCGAACCTGACGATAGAGACATTCCCGAACGAGGCGGCCGCCGCGTACATCCGCGGCAAGGCCGCCGCGGATCCCAGGAACTTCGGCGACCTTCCGGCGCAGCTGAAGCAGCGCGCGTTCACCGTCGCCGGCATCGAGCAGATGGACGTCCTGCGGAGAATACGCGAGGCCGTGGCGAAGCTCCCGGAGGGCGCGAGCTGGGACGAGGCGAAGCGCGAGATCGCGGCGGAAATGTCGCCGTACGCCGGCGGGGACATGAAGAAAGCGAAGCTGCGCGCTGAGTTCACGCTGAGGACGCACGGCTTCCAGGCGTATGCCGTCGCGCGGCACCAGCAGCAGACGGCGGCATCGCGGGACTTCCCCTACTGGAAGTACGAGACGGTGGGCGACAGCCGCGTGCGGGCCTCGCACGCCGCGCTGGACGGCAAGGTGCTGAGGGCCGACGACCCGTGGTGGAAGACCCACTACCCGCCGTGGGACTGGGGCTGCCGGTGCATAGTCGTCGCCCTCGACGAGGAGGACGCGAAGGAGATCGGCGTCACCCCCCGCTCCCAGATGCCGACGCCGCAGCGGAGCGAGAACTTCGCGTTCGACCCGACGAACGCGGCGATCGACCTGGACGCGCTCAGAAAGAGCCGCGACGAGGCCGACTGGAAGCTCTTCGCGGCGAAGTGCCGCCAGGCGACGGTGCAGGCCGACGGCCGCGAGCCGGAGTCGATGTGGGAGCTGATGCTCGACGGCAAGGCGAAGAAAGAGGCGCGGGCCGAAGCCCGCCGCTCCGATGCCGACGGCAGGGAGCGGGCGATCGTGTTTGACTTCCTGACGGGCAAGAAACTGCACGAAGCCACCGGGAACGCCGGCAGCGTAAAGGTCGAGGCTCCGGAGAAGTCGACCGTCGCGACGCTGCAAACGCACCCGACCGGCGACAACACGCCGTCGCCCGCCGACCTTCTCACCGGCTACAACATCGGCAGCAGGGTTGACTACATCGCCGCCGGGAGAAAGCTCAGGCGCTGGCAGTGGCTCAAGACGCCGACTCCGGAGGACGCGCGGCGCATCAGGCAGTTCGATGAGGACAACAACGCCGGGAGAATCGACATCGACGAGTACAAGAGATTCCTTGGCAGACTCGCTGCAGAGGGCTATATCAAAATGGAGGTGCTGCCATGACAAAAGAAGAAGCTCTTGAGGAATGGATCGAACTAGGACACAAGGTGAAGAACTGGCGGGCAAAGGACGCTTGGCACGAGGCGATGAGAGACCGCAACGACGCCCTGTGCGATTATGTTCTCTGCGTGAACGGCAAGGATCCCGGGCCGTGGGAAATGCCGCCGATTCCGGAAGGAGTCGAGCCGTGATCGAGATTACGATAGACACGTCGAAGTTCGACCGGATGATGTCGGACATTCCCGGCGCGCTTGCGAGGGCGGAGGACCGTGCGCTGAGATACATCGGCCAGGCGGTCGCATCGCGGACGACGCGGGCGTTCAGGGAATCGCATCTGCGCCCATCGCCGTGGGCGCCGCGAAAGGACAAGAAGGCGACGCACCCGCTGCTCATCAGGAGCGGGAGCCTCCGGCAGTCGTTCTCCTGGCGCGTTACGGGGCCGGACACGGTGCAGATCGGCACGGACAGGACATACGCGAGCTACCACCAGCAGGGAACGAAGCACATGCCGGCGCGTCCGTTCTTCCCGGTCGACAGGAACGGGAACCTCGTGCCCGACATGAAGGACAAGATCGCGAGGAATCTGGAGAGGATATACATGGAGGAGCTGGGGATGGCCGACTGAAGTCGGCCGCTCCGATATGACGCCGCACGAGCCGCACGGGCATGGTGCCCGCGCGGTTCTTTTTTGCCATAATATGGCCATCATGACGAGGCCAGACAAAATCATTCTCCTACGCACCTCCGGGACGGCGGTTTCGCTCTCGGCGGACGCGGCGAAACTGCCGCGCCGGATCAAGGTGCTGAACTGGGGCGACAATCCGAACTGCCACGGTCGGCGCGTCAACGTCGGCGAGCTTTTCGTCAAGTGCCTTGGTGCCGAGACCTATCCCTACCGCAAGGTCGCGCTCGACTTCGAGCACAACACGTTCCCCGGCACTGCCGCCTATCAGGAGAGCCAGGAGCCGCGCCCTGTCGCCGGCTTCGGCGCGATCGAGGCCGTGCCGGGCGACGGCGTGTACCTCACGATGTCGAGCTGGACTCCGGAGGGCGAGAAGATGGCGGTCAACTATGCCGACGTGAGCGCCGGTGCGGTGACCGACAAGGACGGCAACCTCGTCGCCGTCGCGAGCGTGGCGCTGTGCCGCGCCGGCGCGGTGGACGGAATGGATTTCGTGGAGGCGCCGCTGAGTGGCGACGTCTCGTCCGCGCTGAGCGGAATCATCAACAACAACCCACAGAAAGGAAAGGCAATGGACTACAAGGCATTGCTCTTGAAATCGCTGGGGCTTGGCGAGGACGCCACGGACGAGGCCATTCAGGCCGCGCTCGCTGCGGCCGAAAAGAAGCCCACACAGGAAGAGAAGAAGGCCGAGTTCGACGCAGCCGTCAAGGCCGCCGTCGCCGAGGCTGTGAAGCCCATCGAGGAGAAGATGGCCGCGCTTTCCGCAGCTGCCGTCGCCCACGAGAAGGCCGACCTGATCGCCGAGGCCGCCCGCGAGGGCAAGGTCGTCGCGCTCAGCGCGGATGCGCTCAAGAAGATCTCGGTCGACGACCTGAAGGCGACGATCGCGAAGACCGCCGTCACGGTGCCGCTCAACGCGAAGACGCCGGCGAACATGAAGGAGAAGCCCGCCGAGGGCGACGTCCCCGAGGAGTTCAAGGCGATCGCGCTCAACTGCGGCGTCTCTCCCGACATCTTCAAGAAGTAGGCCGAACGCAGTTCGGCCATCAAATCTCAAAGGAAAGGCAAAAACATGAACATCACAGCGGCAAACCTGGACGCGCTCTTCAAGACGTTCCAGACGAAGTTCACCGACGCGCAGAAGGCGGCGCAGGCGCGCCAGACGCCGAACGACCTCGTCGTCGACGACATCGCGGTCAGCTTCATCGGAAGCGGCTCGTCGACGCAGCACAGCTGGCTCAACCAGCTCAAGGGCATCCACGAGTGGGTGAACCAGCGCGTGATCAAGCAGATAGAGCTCGGCAAGCTCACGGTCGTGAACCGCGACTTCGAGAACACGGTCACCGTCTCCAGGAACGAGATCGAGGACGACCAGTACGGCGTGTACGCGCCGCTCATCGGCATGATGGGCGCGGACGCGGAGAACCTCTGGAAGAAGCTCGCGCTCGAAGCCCTCCTCGGCAAGGGCGACTGGGCGGACGAGAACCCGTTCTTCTGCTCCGGGCGCGTTCTCAAGGCGGCGGAGACCGGCTCCGCGGCTGTCACCATCACGAACGGCGTGACGACGGCGTTCTCGAAGACGGCGCTCGAGGCGGCCATCGCGGCGATGCGCGGCTGGAAGCTCGGCGGCGGCGAACCGGCGGAGGTGCGCCCCGACGTGCTGCTGGTGGGCCCCTCGCTCGAAGGCGCGGCGAAGCAGGTCTGCGAGGCCGACCTCGTCTCGGACGGCACGGCGACGGTCTCCAACGTTTCGACGGCGAAGGCGCTCAAGGTGCGCGTGTCGCCGCTCATAACGGGCAACCAGTGGTTCGTCCTCGGCGACAAAAACGGCGTGAAGGCCGTCGGCGTCCAGAAGCGCAAGCTCCCGCAGCTCACGCGCATGGACAAGGACGACGACCAGGAGGTGTTCATGTCGAACAACTTCCTGTACGGCGTGCACGCGCGCGGCGAGGGCTTCCTGACGCTCCCGTTCCTGGCGTACCAGGGCGGCATGGCGAGCGTTCCCGCCTGGAGCAACGAGTAAAGCGGCACTCGCATGACACGGCTCACGATAGACGATCTCGCCGGCGACATGCCGGAGCAGGCGATCATCGCGGCGCTCGACGACGACCGGGACGGACTGGCCGACGCCAAGACCTTCGACGCGGCGCTCGCTTCGGCGAACGCACGCGCCGAGGCGATCTTCGGCGGAGCCGTGCCGCAGCAGTACGCCCCGGCGGCGGACTACGCCGTCAGGGTGTTTCTGCTCGATCTCCTCTTCCGCCGCCACGGCGACGGGGAGGAGAAGAACCCGTGGGCGAAGCTCGCGGAGGCGCAGGAGGCGCGGCTTCGCGCCCTCGCCGCCGGCACGGAGGCGATCGACGCGTCGAGCGACGGCATCGTCATATCGAAGCCGGCGCGCATCTACAACTCGGAAGGAGTGATGTCGTGAGCGCCCAGTCGGAGACGTGCGCGGCGGTCGCGGAGATCCTGCGCGAGACTTTCGGCGGCGCCCTCGGCGTGACGGTCGAGCTCGAGGACAGCTGCAATCCGTCCGCGGCGATGGAGAAGGCGCTCGGAAGCTGGGGCGTCCTGGTGCTGGTGGCGACGAGCGCGCACCGGCGCAGGCCCGGCACCGGCGCATCGACGGCGGGGGACCTCGCGATCGACCTCGTCGTCGTCGAGAACCCGAAGCGGAACCGCAAAAGCGGGACGCAGGGGAACACGGTCACGAGCGTCGCGGAGGCCGCGAAGGACGCGCTGCACTGGCGCGAGATATGCGGGCGGCGGCTCGTCTACGTCGAGATGCGGCGCGAGGACGCGGCGGACGACGACTACCGCATGGCGGTGAGCTTCGCCGCGCCGCTGGCGATAGACAAGGCCAGGGCGGACGGCTGGGACTTCGGCGGCTCCGCGATCGAGCCGGAGGAGGCCATCGAGGCGAACATCGTCTCTGCGCTCGCCGGCGCGGTGCCGGCGCTCGACGTGATAGGCGCGCTCGCTCCGCGCGACGACGGCGACGCGAAGCTCGCCGCGAGCTCCAGGATAGAGGTCTACGCGGACGTCGCGTCGCAGGACCTCGACTGGATCGGGCCGGGCGTGCCGTGCACGTATGCGGTCCGCATAGTGCTGAGAGTCGATTTCGCCGACGACAGGACCGGCGCGCTCTTCAGGGGCGCGGGACGCGCGGTGCGCGGCGCACTTGCCGCGCTCACGGGCGACGGATGCGCCGCGATGGACGGCAACGGCTTCTCGTGCGACTCGTTCACGCTCGGCCCCTCGCAGACAAGCCGCGAGAACGGCGAGGAAGGTTCGGGCGCGATGACCAAGACATACAACGCGACCGTAAGGGGCCGCTTCAACCCAACAACGGAAACACAGGAGGGATAAATGTCCAAGACGTTCAACAAGGCATCCGACTACTTCAAGCTCGTCGCGCCGAAGTCGCCGAAGCTGAAGATCAAGTCGTCGAATGAAAACCGCTCGATGCAGACAGCGTCGGGGCCGAACTCGCACGGCGACACGGTAGTGGTTGACGGGTACGGCGAAACCGCCGCGCCTTCGGCTGAATACGAAGTCATCGCCGATATGACGGCTGCCGACCTGCCGATTCTGGGCACGGTGACGGCCGCAGCCGACTCGGGCATAACGATCGGCGCCTCGGCGCGCCCCGTCGCGCTCGGCGGGATTACGATCTCCACGCAGACCGGCTCCGCGCCGACGCTCTCGGCGAACGGCCTGGCGATACAGGCCGGCGGGACGCAGAAGCGGTGGTACGACCTCAGGACCATATTCCCGAACTTCAACCTGAGCACACGCCACCGCGCGCAGGACTTCCTCGGGCTGTGCGTCATCAAGAAGGGAGCAGAGGCCGCGTCGCCCGTCGATGACTACGGCCTGTCGTCTGTCAACGCGAACTTCCCCGTGGAGTTCACGCTTGCGCAGCCGCAGGGCGTTCTTCTCAACTACGACCTCCACGGCGGGACAGTCACCGTGTCCTACACGATGAACTGGTACTCGGAGACGGAGCCGACGGTCGAGCTCGCGGGCGAGGTGCCGGCGAACACGACCATCACCACCCCCAAGAACAGGACGGACCCGGAAAACAGCTACACACAGTACACGTGGCAGGTGTCCGTGCCTCTCGTCGGCAGCGACACCGCACCGGCCAACAGCTGAGGGCGCCGATGATCTCCAAGCTTGCCAGAGACGACTTCGAGGACCTCCGGGCGCAGGGGCTGAACCCTACGCTCGAGGACTTCGACCGCCTGAACCAGATCGCCCTCCGGCTCACGGACGGCAAGGAGACGACATGCGCCAACTTCCCGCGCGTCGGCTGGGCTGGGGACGTTCCCTTCTACCAGCCGACTCTCGCGGCATTCGCCTGGTACCACGGCTACGCGGCGCGCCTCGCCTCGGACGAAGAGACGGCCAACACGCTCTGGTGGTTCGCGCTGGCGCACGCCAGGATGCGCCGGTTCTTCGACGCGCTGCACACGCGCGACGAGATCGAGACGGCGGTCAGGGCGTGGGTGGAGCTGCTGCCGGTCACGCGCGAGGAAGTCGCCCGGGCCGCGCGATACGCCGTCACCGGATTCGACGACGCCGTGGCGGCAAAAGGCACGGAAGGCAAGGCGAAGTACCGCGCCGACCGCTCTGCGGCCGCCGAGAACCTGCGGCGCGTCGAGGAGCAGCTCGTCGCCGCGTGCGCGGAGCTCAAGTGCCCGCCGGAGGCTCTCATGGGCGAGACGCAGACGCGCCTAGACGCGCTCTGCGAGGCGGCGGCGGTCGAGTTGGGGAAGCCCATGCTGCACAGCGAGGCGAAGCTCCGCGCGGACTACGACCTCACGCTGCGCGAGATCGTGCTGCGGCTCAGGGGAGAGAAAAGAGAATCTCAAGGAGGGCAATCGAAATGACGCCGACCGCGAGAACGAAAAGACAGACGGCGAACTCGCCTTTCGTCCTCGGCCCGTCGAACGGACAGTCGCGGCATTCCGCGCTCCATGTCCCGTGCGGGCACGAAGCGCACCGGTCGCATTGCTCTCGCTTTGAGTATCCCATGCCCGGCATTATAGCAAATTTCGGGGAGGCGTGACGAAATGGCCGACAGCAAGCTCCACATTCACATCGACTCTACCGCAGACCTTCGTGCGATAACCGACGCCGACCGGGCCATCCGGAAAACTGCGGCGGCGGACGACAAGGCGGCGAACGCGGCGAAAAGGCTCGGAGACAACGCATCCGTCGCGTCCAGGAAAGTCGGCGGACTCGCCGGCGCCGTGAGTCAGCTCACTGAGGGAACGGGCTTTCTTGGGAAGACTCTCGCGAATCTCGCCAAGGGCGGACTGTGGGAGATGGGCGCAGCCGGCGTGAGGCTGCTTTTCGATGTCGTCAAGAAGAGCTTCACGGACCAGATCGACGCGGCGAAGGAGGCGGAGCAGAAGTCCATAGAGTCCATCAACGCGATGGCGGACAGCCTGTCGAAGTACAAGAGCTCCGTCGCAGAGGTCGGCGCTGCGGTGCGAGCGGCGGCGGACGCTGCGCTGACTGCCAGGCAGAAGGAGATCGACCTCACGGAACGGCTCGCGAAGGCGAATGCCGAACTTGCGCGGCAGAAGCGCATAGCCGCAGGGGAGGACGCCGCGACGGTCAACGCCGAAATCGACTCGCAGTTGTCGGCGGGCGGCGCGATGTCGGCGCGGGCGCGGGCAGACGCGGAGATCGAGGCGGCGCAGAGGCGGCTCGACGCGACGATGCAGGAGCATGAAGCCGCCGTCGCCGAGGTCAACAGGCTCCGCGACGCGCGGTCGGCTCTCGGCGCATCGTGGGACAGGGCGTCGCAAGATCCGGAAGCGCTGAAAGCCGGACGCAAGTTCCGCAGGGAGCTCACAAAGAAGATTGAAGACGCAAGGGCCACGGAGTTTGGCGCATACGACCGCATCAAAGAAGACCAGAAGGCTCTCGACGACGCGAAGAGACGCCGCGAGGCGATTGACGCGGAGATCGCCGCGAACGAGATGAAGGCGGTGAACGAACGCTCTGCGGCCGAGCGCGAAGCCGCGCAGAAGGCCGCAGAGGAACGCGCCGCTGCAGAACAGGCCGCCGCCATCGCCGCGGCGAAGGAGCGCGACCGGCTCGACCGCGAGCTGCACGCGAAGCGCATGGCCGACCTTAGGGCCGAGATCGCCGCGCAGAAGGAGGCCGCGTCGCCCTTCCAGACCGTCGCCGCCTCTGCCGCGACCGAGTTCGAGCGCGCCTTCGCGATGTACCGCGACCCAAGCCGCGCGGCCGCAGAGATCGGCGAGGAGAAGGACCGCTCCGCAGACCTCGAGCGCCTCCACCGCGACGCGAACCGCTACGGCGGCAAGTGGCGCATCGACGAGCTCTCCCAGCTCATGGCCGCCGGCGACTCGCAGGGCGTCGACAGCCGTCTCGCGGAGTGGCGCAAGTCGCGCTCGTTCTCGCCCGAGGTCGAGGCGATGGTCCGCGCAAGCGCTGCGGAGCAGACGAAGACGACCGCAGAGGACGAGCTTCGCAAGCTCAACGAGAAGACGGGCGAGCTTACGCAGAAGCTCGAGACGCTCGCGCAGTCCCGCGACGGAAAGCTCGACGGCATCGAGCGCAACACAAACCAGCTCGCCAACAAGCTCGACGAGCTGCTCAGCGTAAAGGGGTGACGGCATGGCGTGGTACGCTATCACTCTAAACAACAACGGCGGAAGCGGCACGTCACCAACGACCGCCTATTACAACTCGTCCGGCTATTATTGGGCGACGGCGAAAAACACCGGGGCGAGTTATCGCCTTTATTCGATCACAACGCCAACGCGGACAAATTATGTATTCAACGGCTTCTGGACTGGATCAAACAACAACGGGACGCAGGTGATCGGGCCGGGTGGAGCGACGTATGGAATGGCGACCAATCCCTTCTCGAGCTCCTCGCAGACCATTTACGCCGGATGGCTGCCATACGCGAAGATAACACTCGGCAAAGGGAACGGCACCGGCGGAACGTCGGCATTCTACTACAAAATAAACGGCGGCGGCTTTTACTCCGACACCGCGCTGACTGCGGAAATATCGTCGATAACACCGCCGACGGGCGGTGGAACGTTCAAAGGCTACATGTTGAACGGCGTGACGTACATAGACGAGCACGGTGAATTCACCTCCGCCCTTCTGAACGCGACGATAACCCAGAACTGCACGCTTACCGCATCATGGTTTGGCGGCGTCATCGACTACTTCAACCTCGGATCGTCCACGCTCGTTCCATTTGAAAGCGACCCCGGCGACAACAGGCGGCACATCGTGACACGGCACTACGGCAAGTTCAAGAAAACCGGCACAGGAGCTTACGAGGGAGCAGAGGCGATTTCTGGCGCGTGGCGCAACCCGACAGTCAAGTACATGGCCGTCGGCGACATGACGCTCGTCGTGACGCTTGGCAAGGCGTTCGCCGCGACATCGGGCGCTACCGGGTATATGATAACGTCGGCCATTGCTGAGACCCGCATCCGCCGTTTCCCTGTCGTAACAGTGCAAGGTACGGCAAACGAGGGCGCGGACGCAATCAACCTCTTTCAGGTGTCCATCCCAATTCTTGCAAGGGCGAGGCCGCAGAACCTGCTCGGCGCAATCGCGGTTTCCGGAGGAAAGACAACCGGCGGCGAACTCCACGCGTGTTCGATTCAGGCGTCGTGCGATCCCGTGGTGCTGGCCGAAAACATGACGCCGTGCGCGTCGGACGTCGTCGGCGGCAGATTGGAGTTGCACGCAGAGACCCTTGCTGCGGCCAGTGAATCCGCGCCGACAATGGCGACCTCCGGCGGATTCACGATTATCGCAGCACCCCCAGCTGACGAGGGGGCTAACTACCGCCGATACCGCGTAACCGCGAGGAAGGAGATCGTCTAATGGGATACTACACAGGCAGCGGAGTGGTCGTCGGCGGATCGGAGTCGGGCCGGACGCTTAAGTCATTCTACGAATGGGGAGCGTTTGCAATTCGCCAGAAGACCGTGTCGTCAACCTTGCGCAAGCCTGGCGTCGCCCTCTCCACGGCGCAGGCTGAGCACTCCGCCGACGACCTGACGGCGGTGAACGGCGGCAGCGGCAATCTTGCATGGATCATCTTCGATGCCGAGGGAACCCGCAAGATCGTCTCGTACGCACAGATCGGGGATTCCAATCTCTACGAGTTGAACATCACGACCGAGACGCTCTCCGCGTGGCAGGCCTCGACTTCCTCACGAAAGATTAATTGACATGGACGCAAACAAAAGACACATCACAGACATCACGCGCCGCGACCTCAAGGAGATCGCGGACGCAGCGAACTCCTACGGCGGCGACGGCATAGACGTGGAGCGCACGAACGACGGCCTCAGGGTGTCCGTTGACCGCGGCCAGCTCACACGGTGGGTCAAGACAATAATGAACGGAGGGACAATTTAAGGGAAAAACCACACTATGAAAAAGACGCAATGCTTTTCAATCTTGATGCTCGCGGCGGCGGCGAGCGGTGCGGCGGTGCCGGTCGAATGGGACGTGGAGGTCACGCGCGTCCAGCCCGCGATGTTCTCGGCGTACCGCGGAGAGACGCTGGAGCTCTCGGCGCGGATGCTGCGCGGGGGCAGGCCCTTCGAGGTGCCGCTCGAGGGTGCGGCGCTCTACTGGCAGACGAACGGCATGGGCTCGGCGTACTGGGCCGCGTCGGCAAGCTGCGCTTCGAACGTGCTCTCCGCCGTGTGGTCGCCGACGAACGACGTGGGGGCGGCGACCTACAACTGCTTCATCGGCGTACCCGGAGGCAGCTATCGCGCGGCTTTCCGCCTCCGTCTCCTGGACTCTCCCGGCGTGTCCCCGAACTCGCTCCCGCTGCCTGCCGTGCGCCTCGACTTCGCGGCCGTCGAAGTCGCGAACGATCCCTGGACGGAGGCGATAGAGTCGAACAGGGTCGGGATAGCGTCGAACAGCGCCGCCCTCGCGGCCCTTGGGTCGGCGGACGCGGCGGAGCCGGTCATGCCGGGATGGATGCGCATGACGTATCCAGAGGAGGGGCAGGCCGTCGAGCCGAGAGCCTTTCTGGGGGATTATTATGTTTTCAGCTTCGAGGGCACGCCGGGGTCCCCGCGTGTCGGCTGGAAGCGCGGACGATATTTCCTGGAAAGCACATACGGGGATGCAGAGGGGATCGTCGACAGCTGTGAAGGGAAGGTGTACTTCGACATGCCGGGCGCGCCATTCGACCGCTATGAATTCGCCCTGGGGCTGTCGCCGGTGGCGACGCTGGGCAAGGTCGAAGACACGGCGGCGGAGCTTGGCGCGGCCATAGAGTCAAATAGAGTCAACATAGCGTCGCACTCCACCGCCATCTCGACCCTGTCCAACACTACCGCGACCGTCTCCTCCGGCCTCTCCCAGCTCGCCGCCGAGGCCGCGCCCGCGATCAACGGCTACGCCCGCCTCTACAGCTTCGTGACCGGCTCGACCAATGCCAACTTCGTCGTCACCAACTACCAGCTCACGGCAGAGGCGGAGGCCGCGCGCACGCACTTCGACCCGTCCGACCCAGACCTCGACTTCTCGACCGTCCCGCCGTCTCTGCGCCTGGAGGACGCCTCGTCCGGCACGAACCGCGTCGTCGTGGACACGCGCGACTGGGTCGTCTGGTACTACGCACAGAAGATCGGCGGCGCGATAGCGGAGGCCGTCTCGACGGCGGTGGACACATGCCGCGCATGGGTGAACTTCACGGCGTCCGGTCTCGAAAACCCGATCCCGGATACGCTCGTGATCGACGTGCCGAACATCTGGCTGATGGCGGGCAAGACATTCGAGAAGCACATCGCGGGCTCCAACGCCGTATGGATCATCCGCTCCAGCGGCGTGGTCATGCCGATCAGCGACAACTCGCAGAGCGCGGGCGGGTTCCTCGAGCTCACCGACGCATTCGGCAATCCGTACATACGCTTCAACAAGTCCGAGAGCTACTTCGTCGACCCTGCGGCGGCGGGCGTAGAATACGACTCCGCGACCGGCGCGTGGCTCGTCACCTACACGACCACGACGCGCCCAAAAGGCGGCGCGAACGCCGTCCTCGCCGGCTCGACCATGTATCCCGGCAAGGCGATCCTCAAGGACGAGGACGATCCCGACTGCCCGGCGACGATAACCTGGACCGGCTCGGCGAACAACTGGGTCATGCACGCCGTCCCGAAGCAGATAGACGGCGCGGTTCCGCCGAAGATGTTCTTTGCGGCGGTCGTCGAAGTGCAGGGACAGGACTACATCGAGTACCTGCGGCCGATGTCGGTACCGAGCCTCATGTTCAACGGCGCGACCTACGCGCCCACGGTCAACGGAAACAAACTGGAGTTCATAGCTCAATGAACATTGCCGTAGTAATCGCGCTCCTCTACATCCTCGCCGTCGGCCTCGCGCTCTGCCTCGCCTTCGCCGCGCGACGCATCCGCCGCTCGCGTTCCGTCGCCGTCGGCGTGTTCCTCCTCGGCTCCGTGCTCGCCGCGCTCCACGCCGACAAGCCGACGCCCGTCCCCTCCGCGCTCCTCCGCTGGGACCGCGGCCTCGCCGACAACGGCTCGGTCGCGACGAACGACACCGTCTTCATCCGCGGAACGTACGACCCGCTCATGGCGAACGACGCCCTGCACGTCGACTACCGCCCGAAGTGGATAACCGACTCGCCGGACGGCTGGGCGCGCGCTTACGACGGCGGAGTGAGCGACCTTGCGGACGGCTTCGCGGTCACGATCCCGGACGCGACGAACATGGTGATCTACATCTGGAGCGAGTACGTCGAGCCCGCGCCCACGCACACGAACGGCGAGTACCGCATCATCTACGTCGGCAACATCACGAACTCGCCTCCTGAAGCCCCGCGCTACTTCCTTCCGAGGACGCCGATCAAGGGCATGGAGGACGAAGGGGACGCGCATCACCTCTCGCCGCCGTCTCTGCCGCCGCCTGCGCAGTCGCTCTTCTCGACCCTTGCAACCGAAAACCTAACGGAGTAAAACAAATGAAATCCACACGGCTAATCAACCCCCTCCTCTGCGCCCTCTGCCTCTCCGCGCCTCTGCGTGAGGCATCCGCCGCGCACTACTCGAAGCTCGGCATAATCACCGCGTCGAAGCAGCTCGGGCGCTGGCCGGCGCTCAAGGCGTGGATCGCCGAGGCGGGGTACTCCGACGAATGGGACGCCGCGTCGTTCCTCTCCGACGACTATCCGCAGTTTGCCGCGATAACCAACTCGATATGTGCTACCGGGATAGCGAGCTCCGAGGAGGTCGCGGCAATCCTCTCCGCGTCGATCGACACCGCTCCGGACGCGCTGCTCGTCGCCCTGTACGACCGCGAGATCAAGACGGAGGCCGGCCGCGTGAAGTGGCACGGCAAGCGGACCGCCTACTGCGAGGACACGAACACGCTCACGGCCGTCTCGACCTACGCGGACGGATGGAGCTACACGGAGCCGTTCACGAAGCGCGTGCCGCAGTCGCTCGATGCCCGCATGGCCGCCGCCCGCGCGGCGAAGGCAAAGCGCCGCGCCGCCACCATGCCGCCGGGCCTCGCCGCGACCGAGACCGCCCGCGACGAATCCGCCGCGAAGACGAACGAAGTGACTGTCACAATCATCAGGAAATAGAATCACGATGAACCCTAATCGGTAAAGGCTTGATTGTAATCTCAAACCCTTACCATTATTTTCGCGCCGTTACAAG
>Ga0256405_10004011_pt1 | contig 28747 bp, 20 predicted proteins | sample RumenRJG_02DNA_FD_189096 | JGI IMG/M metagenome (GOLD analysis project Ga0256405, IMG submission 189096) | Bovine rumen microbial communities from Lethbridge, Alberta, Canada - RJG_02 | ecosystem: Host-associated > Mammals > Digestive system > Stomach > Rumen | place: Canada: Alberta... | reverse complement strand
TGATCTCCCCGTTCGCAATCTGATAGTATCTCTTCCCCTTGATATCCTTGTCGGACAGATAGCCGTTCTTCAACATGAAGTTGGCTTCAACCGAAGAGATGGTAACGTCAGAAGCTCCGGTATCGAAGATCATCTGAAGCGGAAGCCCGTTGATGTCGCACGGGATTTCAAAGGTTCCGCCTGGATTGCGCTTGATTGCGATTTCAGTCAGCAGATCATCCTTTTCGGGCATTTCAAGTTCGAACTCTTTCAGATACTCCGCGTGCTTGGTTTCGTACTCTTCCATCAGGTCCTTGAATTCGGGTAGTTCACGGACCGCGTCCATGTCGTCGTCATAACGGATATGGGAGAAACTGCGATATCCTTTCTCGAAAGCTGTCCGGAGAGCGGCGATGGATTTCTCCGTCTTCCCCATCCGTGCGTACAGACAAGCCTGGTCATAATAGTTGCCGTCATCCTCGGGGTCGGACTCGATTATCTTGTCCATCCATTTCTCAGCCTCGTCATCCTTGCCCAAAAAATGGAGGGCATACATGCGGCAGCTGCTGCCATCAGCCAGGGTGTCCAGCTGAAGGACCTTTTCGAAATCAGCCTCCGCTTTTGTCTTGTTCCCCTCAATAAGGAGCAGTTCACCGCGCATGAGATATAGATATGGGTATTTATCCGTCAGGTCCAGGCCGAGATTGTAGTCATCCATGGCCTTCCTGTTCTCTCCCTTCATTTCATAGCACCATCCTCGCCTGTAGTAGGCAAAACCTTGATCCGGTTCTTCTTCAATAGCAGCTGTAAAGTCTGCAATGGCAGAATCGAGGTCTCCTAACAATCTGAAGTAGTCCGCTCTCCTACAAAGGACTTCCCAGGTTGGGTTTTTCTCCATAATTGCGGAGATGTCCTTGATAGCCATTTCGTTCAGACCAAGTTCACTATAGCAGTCGCTACGGTGGAGATTGATCTGGTCATAGTGCCCGAATTTAGCCTCAAGTTCATCGTAACCCTTGACTGCTTCGGCGTACTTATGGGTCTCTTCATATAACTGGCAGAGCATGGCTTTCCAGAGGAAAGGATCCTCGCTCTTCTTTGACCTTGTCTTGATATTTGCTTCTGCATAGTTTTGGCGCTTCGTCAGAACATCCAAGATGGCTCCCAGATTAGCGTCTTCGTCCTTGTCAAACCAGTCAAGGGCGGCATCAATGGCCTTGTTGGTTTCACCAAGCTTGTCATAAGCCTGCGTCTTGAAGCGATACACTTCGGAATAATCGGCATCAAACTTCTGGCATTTTTCCAGTGTCTCTAGCGCCTCTTTGTATTCTCCACGCTCAATCATATTCCGCGCTAGGCCCACCATAGCACCCTGATCAGCCTCGTTTTCTGCTATCATCTTCTTGTAGATAGCATCAGCTTCTGAGAGATTCTTCTGGTAATACAGCATCTGAGCATAGTCGAATGCAATGCTTTGGAGATTATCCTTGTTATCCTTCCGGGCGAGGTCATAAGCCTGTCGGAAGAAAGAGACACCATTGTCTATGTCGTGCATGTCTTGATAGATGTAGCCTTTCCACCATAGCAAGGTGGATGTTGCGACCTCTGTCCTCTTAGGCTTGTTTACCTTAAGGGCATGATTGATGTCTTGGAGGGCCTGTCCGTAATCTCCTTTACGTCGGAGCAAGCGGACCCGGAGAAGCAATGCATCGACATTGTCTGGCGTCTCCTGTAGTTGTTTATTTACCAGATCGAGTCCTTTTACTTCGTCCTTCTCTTCATTGAGGACCTCATAGGCTTTCTGGAGGTTGTAATTGTTGCCGGATTTGTTCTTCTGGGCATAGGCCTGGCCACAGATCAGTGTCAGCATTATAGCCAACAGGATAGCGAAGTATTTCTTCATTGTGCGTGAAAGATTATTGGTTATAGTATAGCTCTAGCTTCATCTCCCGAGAGGGAGGCTCCTCGGAATTAAACACTTCTTTTCGTGACCGGTATCGCGTCTGTTCGTGTACATTATTGTTGTGTCATTTATTTCCATCACAAAAGTATAGAATCAACGCGAAGCCAATTTTCGTCGTTCAATCTATTAAGGGGCCTAACGAATAATCGATCCCTGGCAGCCATATCGGACCGTTTTATCCTCATGGCTACTTTTCATATCAAAGAATCTCCCGCGAAACATAATTTCGCGGGAGATTGTCGGTTTGTATAATCTTGAAATGCGGTCTATTTCTTGTTGGAGGTTACTCGATTTGTTACGTCATTCCCAGGATTATAAAGACAATTATCAGAACAATAGGATTTAATTGGTCTTATAGTTTTTTTCAAAGCTAAAGGACTCTATTTCTGCGTCTTGACAACTATAAGAGAGAAGGCAATCTAGGATGAATTGGCTGGTTATGCCAAAGCCTTGATAGCGATTCTTCAACATTATTAACTTGTGCCGACGTACCTCGTTTGTCGAGTTATCATAGCACTCCTTACACAGTCCGGAAAGACAAGAAGATACGTACTCTCGCGTTGCCATCCAACCTTGCCAGGCCTTCATTTCAATCTCTAGAGCCTCTCTCAAATCCGCAGCTGGATAACTGAATACAAAGTCGAAGATGGTTTCATCCTTGAAGTACTCCATAAATTTGCGGTATTCATTAAGCACCATGACATTCGAAATCTGTGCATGTCTCTCTATATCATATTGTCCGATCAAACTCTTTTTATGGGAGACTTTATAGTCAAGGCTATCTGTAAGTGCGAAGTAAAAGCTTTCTAAGGAGAAAGCCCGCATTACTGCATCATCATAAGCTATACCGCTGATTGCCATAGGCCATGCTGATCCGACCATCCCGTTAGGGTCTCCGTCGATAATGCGAAAAGCAGAGTCCAACGCGGCATGGTAGCAAAGCCATGATTCCTGCTCTTTTTTCAGAGCGCTCGCAAGTTTGCCGTCCGAATGTCGAACAGCTTCTCGATACAAGACACGATCGTAGTATTCCTGAAAGTCACACTCGAGTCCCGCATGGAAGTTCATGTCCCATTGACTCTGTGGCTCATAAAGAAGGAGTCCTTGAATCGCATTCTTCAGTGTATAAAACTTGTCAAATTCCGAGTCTGGTTGTATGAAAGAAAGAGAATCGTATTGCATCAGCCTCCAGGTCGTAAGATCGTCATCCAGCAAATATGATTCATCACGGTACCACAACTCATAAAAGTCCTTCACGGTCATGAACTGATTCATATTGGCGTAGTATCCTTGTACGTACCTTCTTGATTCTGATTCCAGTTGATTTCTATCCTCGCATATTGCCTTCCATCTATCAATCATTTCCTTTGATGGGATATCGAAGAAATAGTCCGAAGGGGATATCTCCCGCCAATGATGGAATAACGGGATTATCTCGTCCCAATCTATGTCTGCCCCCTCGTTTATTTGCTCGTAGTAGGCATCGGATATGTTCGATGCTTCCCCGGAGACTTTCTTATGAAGTTTACAACCTTGGAAGGAAAACAAGAAAGCGGCCAGGGTAAGCACAATGGACAATCGGAAAAGCGTTTTCATAAAGTGAATCATTGAGGAAGGAGTGAATAATTATCGGCTGCAGATCTTAGCAACTCCTCGAGATGATTCCGCATGTGTATCGGTTCAATAAGCATGATGTTCTTTCCATAAGAGGCGAATCTCGCATAGAGTTCCGTATTGGGCCGGCATTCAATGGAGAAGAACGTCCAATCTATCAGGAGCGGATACCTGTATCGAAAAGCATCTTCCCACTCCCCTTCCAACTGAACCTGGGAGGTGTGGATAAACTTGGTCTGGATATAAGGGAGGGAATCCTTGTGAACAGCGAAATAGATTTCCTCAATTGGCACATCTTTCCTTAACGTTACTCCGATGATTTCATCGAACCTGTCCTTCAAGTCAACAGGGGTCTCCTTGTATGGAATATCTTCCACGTACTCAAATTCCGATGCAATCCTGTCAAGCGGGAAAGTCGCTATGAACTCCGGATCATAAGGATAGAATTCATCTGCAACCGGAGTGCAGAGAAGGAACCAGCGATCATTGAATTGCTTGAGCTGATAGGGATATACTGTATACTCTTTGGGCTGTTTGCCAAAAACAGTATAGGTAATCCTGATGACTGATTTCCGGGAGATAGCAGAAAATAACCGGCCTAGCAGCGTGTCGGGGATTTGCAGGCCTTCGTTTTTGCTGAAGGAGATCAGGGGCTGTTGGCCACGCACGGTACCCATGTCCAATTTCTTCTTCAGCAATTCCAACCATGTAAAATTGTCAAGTCCGTCAAACTGTCCCAAACTCCTGAGCACCTCACGCAGCACCTCTTCCTCGTCGCTGGTTAGTTCCTGATAGAAAAGCGGCTGGGACTGGTCCGCGTAGCGAACGCTTCCCCGCCTCCCGGCGTTGCGGACAAGTTCCTTCCCAAAATCTTCCTCCAAGGTCTTGATGTCCTTCTGGACCATCCTCAGGGAGACATTCGGACAAGACCAATTGACCTGCTCGAATATCTGTTTTGTCGTATAATCCCTATTGGGGTCGGCAAGAAGACGGTCGATAATCCGGTATCTCGCCATTGCGTCTTTACTAACGGGCATAACTATATTTTTACTGTCACAAAGATACGTATTCAAAACGAAGTTTTGGTTCGCGAAAACATCATAATAATGATAAAAATGGAACCCTAAATGCCGCTAACCTTCATCTGCACTGCATAATACCTCTATTTAACTGAAAAAACGATAACTTTGTAAATATATTGATCAACATACATAGGAGTATGAGCCAAATACATTTTGCTCCAATTATAGAGGGCCCCAACAAGCCTTCGAATAATGAGTTTACACTAGAAACTCTTGTTAGTGGAATTGGCCTATCCGCTCAAGAACTTGAGCAGTTGAGAACCATGCAAGGATATGATTTATATTACAAAGGGAAGATGCGGCACATTCTTCCATGGATATATATCTTCAGATGCTGGAGCACACCGATGAATAGAGCAGTTTACCTGCACCATATTTGGGAATACTATGAGGAAGCCATCACTTCTTGTTTCATCATGTTCGAAGGAAATGAGGATGCCGAGAACGACAAAGTTTTGAACGCGGACTTCATGTCAACGTATGTGTCAGGTAAGTTCGATAATGTCGGCCGCGATAGGGAGCTATGGGAGATACACGGGAGAGTCTATGATTCATTTGAAGAGTTCTGGAATGAGTGCCGTAAAGATCCCCAGGCAAGGACAAAGAGTTATGAAGTCACCAACGATTTCTATAAACTTCCTTCCGGTGACTATATTCAATACGACAAAGATAACGATAACATAGGTATACGAATTGTACGAGAAGAAACCTATAAGATGGACATGTTATCTAAATTTGAACGAGAGGATGCATACTTTAAAGAATTACATCGCTACAACAGCATAATGAAGTCCTCTCCTAAATATAAACTCTAGTAAACTGAATCGACCATGATTGAACTGTCAGAAATCGTTCCGTACTCCTCCATGGATTCAATGATGTCTGAACTCAATAGCTTAAAATGGAATAACAAAGAATGGAGTGCCGCGGACTGGGGGCAGGTGGGTGATTTAACTAATCTGCCGGTTAAAGCGCCATTGCTTGTCGAGTGGATTCGACTTATTAGAATCCTTAAGACGGTTGAGGAATATGTAAAGAAGAATGATTATAGAACCGACAGGTCGGGTTATACGTACACAGTTAAAACGGTAACAGATCTACCTGGCAACTATGTCCAAGACTACCACGTAAGACTCGAGTGTTCTGGAAACAGCATTATAATTCATACTAACGGGTTTTATATTGGTCCTCCCTCCTATCGAAGACAACCATACGAAGCACTCAACGAGGTCTTCCTTCCTCTGAATCAGCTTCGTGATGATCTAGAAGATACTACAAAGAGGTGCTTTACGTGGTTTTTCGAGTGGAATCTTGAAGAGCATACATGTCCGGAATCCTTTCTGAAAAGAATCTACCAGAAGTGTCATTCAATCGCCGAGGGCATTGATGATTTAGTCAAATAAGAATCAATGTAGTTACACACAATAACATTCTGATTATGGGGTTGTTTTCATCAATTCAAGAAGCATTTAATTCTGACATAGTATACAAGTTCAACAACTTGTATGACAACTATTATCGAGGAGCAGAGTTTTTCTATAAAGTTGCGATGAAATCACCGAGCCCCATTGGTGCATATAACTCGTATCTCGGGAATGAGCCATTTTCCAGGAATATTGATTATAACAAGAAGAAGATCTTAGTTGAGTACGAGAATGAGGTAAAAGATATCGATAAGGATTTTGTGCAAGAGGATCACAAACAGGAGATCATTGCAATGGCGCAGAAGTTTCCGAGAGCATATCTGTTTTACTGTAAAAAGAATGGAATCTCGGAGTCCTCTTTATATACAGTCCCTGCTGACAAGTACGTCATTATGCCAGGACAGACCACTTTTGTTTCATTCTCCTCATCTAAGAGACGGACGTCATCATTGACCTCGGTCACTCCATCTGCGAAATCAACGGCGATATTTTATGACTCGCATTTCGAATCATTAATTAATAAGGAGCTTGATGGATACCCAAGATTTCAGAGTTTTGGCTCGAATATTCCAGGTATCACATCTGTCCGGTTATCTGGTATTATCAATCAGTATGGCGGTGTTTTAAACAAATACCAAGCCTTAATGCATGGATTATCAATCACGGGCAGTAGTGTATCTGTAACCTTCAAGGAAAATAAAGGTGTTACTGTTCTCTATCCTCTGATATCGCAGTTTGAAGCGAAGGAAAAAGAGATTGATACCATGGTCAAAAGAGAGCATCTATGGTACATATTCGAAAAGAATATTATACTGAATCCATATGGTGCTAAATATTATAAGGCATTCTTCAGTCACAAATATGGGACAGAGTATGTCCCTATCTCTGCATATGAAGAGTTGGCAAAGGATCCAACACCATTAAATGATTATATCTCCAAACAAGAGGAAGTTTATCGCCGCTTAAAGAGAGACTGTCCGAATGGTGTAGCCCAGTTTGAAAAAACACATCCCCAAGTACCTCACAGTGAGTATGGGAGCTATGAGCGGGATATTCAGAAACTCGAAGTTCAGAGTAAGTATGTCAAGTATCCAGAGAACCAGGGCGACCTTTCAAAGGCCATAATGACGAAGTTGCCCGGAAAGACATCGTGGTCGTTCGAGCAATTGAGTATTCGATGCAACGTTGAGTCTTACGATCGGCAGCCTCGTTTTAGTTCATGTTCGATGGTATTTGCATCGCACCAGTTGTTGTATGACAAGGCGTTGGATGGATCTTTGGAGCCGAATGCATACATTAAATATCCGCACTGTAAAGAGATTTTAGATGCTGAGAGTCTTAATTCGATGACAAGTGCTAGCCTTCTCGGTATTCTGACGGAAGTGTTGATACCCATGATTGATTCCTACTTGGGCATCTTTAAGCCAGTATGTGTTGTTCTTGATGAAATGGTTGAAGGCGTTCTTGAAACCGGTTCCATAAAAAAAGCTCCCAGCATACTGCTAGATGCCCTTTTCAAGATTAAGAAATACCCGGGCAGTGATGTTCAGGTAACAACATCGGATTTATTCCGGCTTAACCATCCAGATCATATACCATATATTTTTGTCGAAATGCTTAATTCTTCGGAATTGGCTACGAGAAAACTATCAGAATTAGCTGATGGCTATCTGCTATCATCTATTGTTTCGGTAATAAAGGTGGTAAATGGAACTCAGATTAATGAGATTGAATCCTCTCGAAGAAAAGATGAGGAGGACACCAAGAGGCGCAAGATACAAGAGATCAGACGCGATAACCCATACGGATTCGAACGCTTTTGTTCTCATCATGGATTATCCGAGGATTCATTCGTTCTTCGATATGGTTTCATTCTCGACTCTCTCGGTGAGATTCGCCAGATTCAAAGAGCCGAAGATGATAGAAAAAGAGAAGAGGCAAGGAGACAACATGAAGCCGCAATCATTAACAGGGCGCGTAGTATAATCTCGTCCTATCCAAATGTTGCCAAAGAAAAAGGCTACACATCGTCATCTTCATTAGATTATGCTTCAGCTCAAACAATTCTATCTCAAGAATCTTCTTGGAAAGAGATAGAACAACTTTTTTACGGCCGTTTTAGTCTTTTTGGCGTTACAAAGAACGTTTCCGGTTTACCACATAAGTTTTTCTTCGAATACTATCCGAGCAACAAATATCATGATTCCGAATTGAGCAAAGAACAGATTTCCAATCGTTCTTTTGTCTGGGGATTCAAGGATGGGAAAGATTATTACCAATCCAAAGCAATTGAGATGGTGTCCGAGTTTATTAACAGCTCTGGATTGAAACGATACGCGAATAAACTGGTCCTTGTTTGTTCCCCGGCATCAAATAATATTAGCAACGCTAACAGATTCCGCTTTTTCTCCGAGGAGGTGTGCAATAAAACTGGCATCGACAATGGATTTGATCATATCAATCTTACAGGGATCGCTGTACCCAAACATCGTGGCGGTAGCGGTTGCGTTGAGTTCGAGGCTGAACGTTCATTCTTTTCGGGTAGATATGTTGTCCTTTTTGATGACCTGGTAACAAGTGGCGGAACGGTATACTCAACCAAACGTAAGTTGGAAGAGGCCGGCGCGAGAGTAATAGGAATAATATCCTTGGGACAAACCAAATCCAGTTGGTAAAAGCACATTATTGCCCGCTGATCCTTCTACATAAGAACTCGCTATACCTTTCTTCATCTGCTCTCTTGAAATACTCGAGGGGAGTTTCTTTTCCATGTGTAAAGTATTCCTCCGGGCAATCAGTATCACGTACATAGAACATCTCGACGGTTAGCTCGTCTCTCCCCTCTTCATTCTTCTCAAGTTTCGAAATGCGGCCAAGGACCATGTCCTTGAAAACGATCTCTCCAGTGGTTCGATTTAGTCTCGCATTTGAAACTTGAAGTGCGCCCAACACCCATCCAGAAAGACAAACGCGATTATCTTCGTAAAAGGTAAAGGTGAAAGAGGGGTATTCTTCATCAGGATCCAATTCGCCAAAAGGCCATGGTGCTTTTTTGTCATAGATAGCCATCCATGTCCCTTTACATAGTATTCTCGGGTCCAAATACTTTGAGCAATTCTCATTATAGATACCCCTGATATCTTTCTCAAACTCTTCTTCGGACACGTTCATCCTGTGTTCTGTAACCATCTGCCAGAATGCGTCATTAGCATCTTCGTATAACGCCCATGCCATTGGTACTTTCTGTATGCCCAGAATACCATCGGCCATCCTGTCAAATTCGGTACTAGTACTGATCTCATACCCAGAGTCATCCTTATTAACACAGAATTCCTCATAATCAAAAATCATAGTATGAGCCAGTTTACGGTTCGCCTTGACGGTCAGATCTCCTGGTCCCTCGTGTTCCAGGGTGCTTAATAGTCTCACCAGAACAAGCCATTCTGACAGTTGGCCAACTGGATCAATTTTTGACAACTTTGAAGTAAAACGCTTGCCCAACAATCCTCTTTCTTCAAATGCTGCAAACGCGGCTTTTGCGTCTTGAAAGCTACTGATAAAGAACAATCCGAATATCATAATGATGCTTTTTTACTTTGAGTTCTTGAGATAAATGATGAATGACATCGTTCAATTAGAGTCAACTATCGTGCTATACATATGTTTTTTCCCAGCTTCACTAAGAGAACTTGGTTTGCAGAGAATACATCATTGTCGTTAAATACGTCCAGTATAGGGGTGTGGCTTTGGCATATTACCGTTCCAATCACTATAGGTCCTCCCAATCGAAATAGCACAGATGACAACAGCGCCAAGAGCTTCGAGTTCATGTTTCATCGAGGCCACAGAGTCACCTCTAGTCACGATATCATCAAACAAGACAACCATTTTCCCATTAAAGAAAGATCTGTCATACGAGTACTCCGCACTATCTGTTCCGCCCAAATGTGAAGGCGTCTTCTCCCTGGTTATTGTTATATAATTATACGCATCAGCCATCCCAAGAGCCTGACTTACCTCCCGCGAGAAATTTTCGTATCGCGATTGGTTGACAGAACGTGTTGATGCAGGAATACATGCAAAGCACAATTTAGAAGTATCGTTAGAAGAGAATGTGCTTCGAAGTTTGCTTACTACCAAATCTTTAACCCTACTATGTGCGATGCCATCCTTAAAGTTATATACCAACCTTCTGGCTTCTTGAGAATCTGCCGATACACTGGTGAAGCGTGTCGGATAATAATAATAGAAGAAATAATGGGGAACTCCTCTTACTGTCTCCCAATTCGACACACTACTCCGCAATCGCGACAGGGTATCCTCATAATCTCGTATGGCCGATTTCCTATTAACGATTGAACTGGCTTGTGATGCGTCTATTGAGTACAAAGACGCATTAGGGAAATACCGTTTAAATCCGATAGGATAGGAAGAGGCAATACTCTTTGCCTCTGAGATATCATTCTGTTCTTTTATTCGCCGCTCCTCCTCCTCTTTTGCTTTTCTGATGGCATCCTCACGTTCTTTTATTTTCTTCTTGTTAAGTTCCTCGACTTCCGAGCCGTCAAAACACTTTAGCATTGTGATGAACACCACACCTGTCATCCCCTGATTGCTTCGAACCTGCATGATATGGCGGTAATGGAATAGAGACTCACAGTATTGTTTCAGATTCGCATTCTCAGTAATAATGTCGACTACAATGCACTTTCTATTCTGAGACTCTGCCTTGTCTGTTAACATGGTCTCCCCGTACCTGACACCGGCTTTCTTTAACTGCTCTACGAAATAGTTGAAATTGTTGTCATAAGCATGTTCGTCCAGATGATCTGTGTTTGCCAAAACCACAAAGACCTCTTCGCCGTATTTGTCTTTCATTTTCGTAATGAAAGACATCACTATATCCCAATTCTTCTCATTATATCGATAGGTCCCTTCAAGTTGCGATTTGAAGATACGGTTTTTCTTATAACTGGGATAATACTCATATGATATAGTGTCATCGAAGCAGCATGACTCGCAGAAGGTTTGCCATACAGTCATTGTATTTGACTTCTCTCTCATGGAGTCATCAACATATTGCATCCCGAAACTATATTTATACCATCCCCATCCTTCAAACACGGTAGGGATGATGTTTCTTGTTTCTTGAGCAAACGTATTTTGATTCTTTGCGACAGTATCAAGGTGCTTGGATATATCTTTAAACTCTTCTTCAGCCTCAATAATTTCCAGCACTCTGTTCGCCACTTTTTCACCATAGTTTTGAGAGACATAGAGCTTGGCTCGCGCCTTATCTCCGTTCGAGTTTAGTTCCTTTGCTTTTTTCGTAATCGTGTCTAGCCTAGTTTCATTTTTCAGGATAAGTTCCTCTCTTTGCTCTTGTTTTTCAGCAATCAAACCAGGCATAGACAAAAGTAGTCTCACGTGCTCAGCATTTGATGTTGACCATTTCTTTTCAAAACAAACGGCTGATACACCCAGTGGATACTTTGTTTTCAAAGTATTAAACTGAGGAGTAAGTAATTTCAGTGCAGCCTCATTTGCTTCGCACTCTTTTTGCTTATCGCGAATAGTAGACTCGTTGTTGATAAGTTTGCTGATATTCTCGTCAGACATACCCCATGAAGAGATGTAGCCGCAAATCTCTTTGGCACCCAAAGGATAATCCTGAAGAATTTTCTTCGCTCGAGACTCCCGCTCGGCATGACGTTTCTCTTCTTGACGGATTGAGTATTCGTTGCTAACAATATAGCTATCTGACTTTCCATTTGTAGCATAAGGGCACGAACGTCGAAGTTCACTGACCTTATTTCGCAATTCTCTTTCTGCGGCCGCTTTTCTCTGCTCTTCTTCATATTCCTTTTGAGCAGAAACTATCAGATACCTTTTTTCAACTATTATTTTAGCGTCTTGGTAGTCGATGTACGAAGAATGGTATCCCATCACTTTCCTGAAGCCGTCTGGATTACTATTCTTGATATCCTCGGCTTCAGATATTTTGGCTTTCTTTACGATCGCAGGGATAACGAAAGGGGCTGCAATCAAAGCAAGCAAAAAGATGCCAGTAGCATCAGCTTGAATAACTTGTTGAGTATCGAGCAAAAGCATAGACAATTATCTAAGGAAATCAAGCGAAATCTCGCTAGGTGAATATATGATCAGGCTTGGATGCGATGACAATAGCAGCGATTGTTCCTTGCTTCCCCACATACATGCAACACTTTTTATCCCTGCCGCATTGGAGGCCTGGATATCAATAGCCCTATCGCCATAACTGATTGTATCACCTGGCGTAGTGCCCATCTTCTGCATGGCCATAATCATCCCTGCAGGAGATGGTTTTCTTGCCGCATCATGATAGCCGATAATCGTATCAACCGGTATGTTGAAATAGTTCACAACTCGACCGACATAGGCGGAAGGCGCAGTACTTACAATAGCCACAACAAGTCTATGCCGGTTCATGCGAATGCGCCGAAACACATCTTCCATCCCCGGGTAAAGCTTGAATTGTGGTATAAGTGAATATACTCGTTGCCAGTCGCGACGGCTTCTGGCCTCTTCAGCAATGGTCGAATCGACCAGGGTGAGATCCAGGTCAAATATAATACCCTTCATAGCAATGCTCAGTTGTTAAAAAGGGTACCTTGAGGATAGCTGGGATCGTGAGGCAGACCATCTTTAACCCCAGCGCTGTCGGAGGGTTCTTCGGCGGGGGCTTTAGATTTAAGGATACTGTTCAGTACTGCTTCCTGATTCTCGGAACGCAACGCAAGGGCTTTCCTTCCAGTAATGAGCCACTTGTTCCCGGCGTCCCGGTCATTAGGAATATACACTTTATACTCTACAGCATATACTGTCTTGCAAGCGGCAAGCGTGGCATTGACTGCGTGCATCGTACCGCCCTTGACACCAGTCTGAATGACCAGGGTCGCGTCAGCCAATGCGGCCTGAAGGCGGTCCCTATTCACCAGGTAATTCCTGTTCACATGCTCTCCGATCGGATATTCTGACATAAGAAGACCACCTTTCGCGACAATCTCCTCAGCAAGCGACTTGTTCTCCGGCGGATAAACGGTGTCGAGACCATGGGCAAGGAATGCAGTAGTAGCACCTTCCGCCGACTTCAATGCGCCTCGATGCCCTGCCGTGTCACACCCGACAGCAAGGCCACTTACGATATTGAAACCATGTGAGGCAAAGAATTCGCCGAATTTCTCACCAGCAACCCTCCCCTGAGGGGAAGGCTCCCGTGTTCCGATAATAGCAATAGCAGGTCTTGCAGTGATAGATAGATCCCCCTTGTAATACAGCAAGATCGGGACATCGAGCTTCCCTTTCTCATTGACGGTATTAAGAAGATTCTTAGGGAAATCTGAATCATAGCGAGAGACCATCTTTATCCCCATGTCTTCAGACCTCCGGATAACATAGCAGGCCATCCGATTGGCATCGGCTAGATCTTCGAAATCGGGCAATGAAGAGATGCCTTTCAGTCTCCCGGCCTTATGCAGATCGACGAGCACATCATAAAGATCTTCAAGACTCATTGCCTTGAACTGTGACTCGGAGATTGCCTGAGCAATCGTTTCGATTTTTTTGGGGCCAAACCCTCTCAGCTTCTGCAGGGTAAGGATGAACTCGTGCGAGATTGTCATCACCTTAATTATCTTTACAAATTTAAGAAAAAAGTCGCTATTACAGAAGGAATATCATTACAAACGCTCCACATTTCTTGTGTCCGTACCAGTCCAATCCGGATTGATGGTAATGCCCGCAACAAGGCCAACAACTTCTGACGCGCCAAGCTCCTTTAGACGACGGGCAGTCCCCTCAAGAGTCCTTCCACGGGTCATCACGTCATCGATAAGAATAACCTTCTTCCCGGAGAAAAACGAAGAATCAAACTGGAACTCGGCGGCAGGATTGTCGCTCTTTCCTGCGATATGGCCAGCTTCACTATCCTCGGACTTCGAGATTGCAGTGTACGAGCACCGCTTTCCCGTCAATGAGGAAAGGAGACTTGCAAGATTCGCATATCGTCTTTGGGTCTTGAATTGAGTGGATGCCGGAATAAAGCAAACCACGGTATTATAATCGCCAAGCCTCCTGATCCCGCTTGCGAAACCGTCCACAATAGAAGACGGGCAGCTGCCATCCTTGAAGTCATAGATAGCCCTGCGGTTCCTGGCCTGTTCCGGAGACGCATCATACCTTGTAGGGAGGTAGTCCATCAAATAGTAAACCTTCATTCTCGATGAGTTAAAAGTTGAGCGCCTGGTCACCTGGAATCTCCCGTAGGTAGACGTGTTGTAGCTGGAGTAAGAAGCCTGGTACATATCGTTTGTTATTTGTTTCTAACGCAAAGTAAGTTGATATGAATCGGATGATGAATTTATTAAAACAAAATATGTTTTGTTCTAATTTTACAATCAGGGATAAATGAGCCATAGTTTATTGTTTCACAGTTATTTACTAGCAATAGATAAAACAAACATTTTGAGTATTCATTGTTTTATGGACAATAAGAATAAGAAATGTTGCGATTAAGACACCTCTATTATTCCGGCTTATCTTTGTCCCACGGATACGGCAGTATGAGACTCCGGATGACCTGGAGAAATGAATCCCATATCAAAGGATCAAGAATCTTTGTCGTTCTGAGGTGCTGAAGGAATAAACCATTGTCAACATTCTTATCAATCATCATGTTGAAGAGCTCGTCGTCTTGATAGGATGCAATGTATTCAGGATGACACCTGAGCATATCGCGCAAAGCGACAAAACACTCTTCTGTCCTTGAGGCAAGAGTAAGATCCCTCATGACGCCTATTCCCGGATCATGGAACTGTTTTTCATTCAGTACAGATAATCGATACAGAAACTTCCAGAACCGCTGGTCCTGCCTCTGTTCTGCGTCAGATGAGATGTACATTCTCAACAGCACCGTATACAATCTCTTTACCTCATTCCAGCATCCCATCGCTTCACAGCATCTTGCTTTTAAGTATATCGCGTCGAAGTCTCCTGTCAAGTCGATTTTCCCCAATTCATCATCGGCGGCTGCACTGTCCCCTGAATACAAAAGTAGGATAGCATTCAGGATTACAGATTCTCTGGATTCCCCTATCACCCTCTGCTGCGGGGACAAGCATCCGAATAACCTATCATCGTTTACGATGTATCGAAGAGCCCGTTCCCTTTCCTTTTGTGCGGCAGCCACATCTCCCATCAATAAAGCAGTTAAAGCCGCCTCGATCCCTGATTTGAATGAGTCAGCCGCCTCGTTCTGCGTATCATTATTCAACATGGTTCCAGGCTCAACATTGGATGGGAATTCTGGTGCCGTGAGCGATATCTTGATGACACCGTCACAAAATCCTTCTCCTGAGATATTGACTTTAATGTCACCCACCTTCATGGATTCCTCATGTATCAGCTCCCCTTTTTTTGTGAAGATCTCGATAGTATAGTCTTTTCTACTTTCGGCCGATTCTACCATGTCTCAGTTGCTTTTTCTTTTACGGCACAAAAATACAGACGGGAAACGAACCGTATTTTCGTCTCCCGTCATGGATGATATATGTGATTTGTTAGACTGACAAGATGATGCTGCGAATCATTCTCAATGGTTTCGTTTCCGCTCTGGAATCCGCCAAATAATTCGGATAGGTCATCAAAAGGCGGTCTTTCGCTCTAGTAACAGCCACATATAGCAGCTTGAGATCAGTATTTGCCGCCTCTTCCCTCTCCTCCGGGCTTACTTCTTCATTAGCCCGTCCGTTCTTGAATCCGGATTCCGTCAACTCGGGAATAATCACCGTGTCCCACTCCAGTCCTTTAGCAGAATGGATGGTCGAAATGGTGATAGCATCCTTTGATTCCGCTTCGCTTTTGAACTCAACTTCGAGGGACGAAAAGGCATTGCGGTAGTATTTGAAAGATCTTGCGTATCCTTTTGGAGAGTCCGTCTTCTTAATAACGGCATCGTATAGTTTCTTGAAATCCGCATTCTGCTCTGTTTTATCCCCATCTTGAATGTAACGCCTGCAAAGAATGACAAAGGAGCGCGCAAGCTCAAGATAACTGATATTCTTGCTCTGGTATGCCTTATTCAGCCGCGCAATCTCCCGGCCAATGCCAGTAGCAAAGAATTCCTTCATCGTTCTGCATTTCGGCATTTCCAATCGACCGCACAGATTGTTCGCAGCGCCGAGCGATCGACCGTCAGTCTCGACGATCTTGCACATATAGGAGAAGACGGCGATGTGGGGCTTGATTATCCTGCCACCCCCAAGAACCCTAAAGGCGATATGCTCCTCATTCAGTTTATCCACAATCTTGGCCAGAGGGCGCAATCTCGGGAACAGGACAGCAATGCCGTTAGGATCCGGAAGGGTCTTTATGAATTCGACAATAGCCTCGGCCTCCGCATATTCGTCTCCATAACTCTTAACCTCAATTGTTCCCTCTTGTTTGACATTTGATTTCAACTGCGGGTTTCTGCAATCACTGAAAGAAAGTCCATTCGTGAAGTCCAGTATCTTCTGCGGACACCTGTATGACAGCGTCAGATCTTTCTGGGACAGTTCCTCCTTATACTTGCTAAGGAATTCATCGAGATACTTATAGGAACCACCAAGGAAGCCGAAGATGTTCTGCCGGGGATCGCCAACTAGAAATAGCTTCAGATTTGGATTCCTGGTCAACAAAAGATCGAATATCCTGTAGTTCTCCATAGTGAGGTCCTGTGCCTCATCGACAAGGAGATAATTCATATTATCGGTCGTCCACTGGGCAAACTCTTCATCCTCATTAAGCATCTTATAATACAGATCGAGAATCTCCCCCACGGATATCCTCTTATAAAGGCTCTTCTTCTCCTCGATCATTTGCTTCAACTCCTCGTTTTCTGCCTCATCCGGTTTCTTCAGGAATTCCCTGATGACCTCCTTGTCGTATTTCTCCTCAAGAGTAAAATAGATATCATCGACGATATCCTCGAATTCGGAGTCATCAGCGATAAGATACTCGAAAGGCCTTCCTTTATTTGAAAGGTATTGCTTGATGGAGTTCAAGCTATATGAGTGTATTGTGCCGCTATAGGCAAGATAGTATTTCGTCACATTGCGTCGCATGGACTCAGCGGCTAGTTTCTCGCTCAAACTGGCCGCAGAAGAACGGGTAAACGACATTGAGACGATTTTCGCTTTCTCCTTCTCCCGCACAAGAGTGTCCAGCATCTTATATACGAGGAGATGTGTTTTACCGGTTCCGGGACCGGCATTCACGTATACTATGCGGGCTGTATCAAGGATAATATCGCGTTGCTGGGGATTAAGCTCCTCAAGATAGTTCTGGTCCACTTTTCCAAAGGCGGCTAGCGTTGCCTTATCCGGCATCTCCCCGGAAATCAGGTTGATGATCAGCACGCACGAGTCAAAGTACACCTTAAGATCCCGGTCAGGAGTCCCGGACTTGTTCCCGTGGACAACGTTGTTCATTGCTTTTCGGACGAAAGTAATCTCGTGGTCCAGGCGGTAGTTTTTCGTCTGCTCTAGCCAGATCTCCTGTGCCTGTTTGAACTGAAGCTTCTCGTTTGGGGAATCCGGAGCAACCAGATAATTCATATAATCCTCCATGACCAAACGGAACTGCCACATCTTTGCATCGTTGGAGTTCTCGTTGCTCAGATATGCATTCCGCAGCCGGTCATAGAAAGACTGCACAGTTATGGTATTCCCGACTCTCATGACTGAATCAAATGAAACGAAGAATCAAGAGAGCGGCCGCAAGGACGATTAACAGGATAGACGCTATTTTGACAAAGTTCAAGCTCTTATCCATTCCATCTAGCCTTTCCTGCAAGGCAGCAAGTTTATTATCCAATCCCACCACTTTGGAGTCAATCTTTGATACGCTGCCCGAGAGTGAGCGCTCTGCCTTCGAGACCGTCTTCTCCATATTGTCCAATTTTCCGTCAAGATGAGTTGTCTGCTCTTTTAATGCAGCTGTCACCTTTTCGGCGAAAGCATTTATGTCAATCTCCTTGAGTTTGGCAAGAATCCGCTCCTTATTTTCGGAAAGGGTTTTTGTCAGCTCAGTGCTAAGGCCTTCAAACTTTCTGGGCAGGATCTCCACCTTCCCAGCCATTGTCTGGCATTCTTTAGAAACGACCTCTGAAGCGCTCTTCAATACTGTGGCCGAAGAGTCCAGCGTACTCTTGGCTTCTTTGATTATTCCCTTGAACTCTTCAGGAATAGAAGCCATCTTCCCGTCAACAATCGATGAAAGCGAATCACGAAGAGGGATGAGTTTCTCATCGACTAATTGAGTCAGGGCCGCGACTTTAGTTTGAAGTGCTTTCTTTTCAGCGTCAACAACGCTTTTGAAAGAATCCACAGACTCTTTCATTGATGCGTTATACTCTGAGCGCGTTTTTTTAACCTCCGATTTGTAGTCGCTCAAGAGACCTTCCGTAGTTTCTTTAACGGCAATGTTAGCCTGTTCATTAACTTTCGATACGGCTGAGTCATAAGCCGATTTAACAGTTTTTAGCAGGTCATCTGCCTTTACGATATACTCCTTGATCCCATCCGCCAATTGCCGGTCAGATGCAATGATCCTGTCCACCTGTTCATTGGCGGATTTCACCTTCTGAAGCTGTTTTTCCAGCTCAGTCAGATTCTTGTATAACTGTTCCCTGTCCATATTCTTGTTTTCTTATTTCTTCTTATCCTTAATCCAGCCGAAGGAATCCAGGAACTCCCGGTGTCTCATTATCTCGGCATTCATCTCCAGCATGTCCAGAACTTCGTCGAAATCCTTGTCCGCCCCGTGCTCATATATGTCCCTCTTGTAGTTGGCAAAGAAGGAATAGAATGCTTTCTTGTCCTCCATTTCTTCCCATAGCGTACCATAGGCATTGCTATAGCAGTTCTCAAGAGTTTGCCTGATAGATTCGTTCAGACGATACTCTTTAAGGAAGAGCATACAGAAAACGTTCAGCAAATCAATAACCGGGTTCGTGCCGGTTATTGCCCGTGAAATAAGTCTCACGGCACCCTGCAGGTGCTTCACATTATCAATCGGATTCCCGGAAGCCCCACATACTTCATCCTCGACGACTCTGACATACTTATGAATCAGATCCAAACGGGAGGATTCCCGGCCGAAATCAGTATCTCTTGTCAAAGAGTATGGCTCTCCACTGTCCAGGCAATAATCGTCCTTGGCATATTTTGAGTTAAAATAATAGTAAATGTAGTCCTTCAGGTCCTCATTCAGTTCTTTCCAGTCCCTACGATTATCCAGGCCGATATTACAGAACGTCCTGATATCATCGATAGCCCTCTTCTTCTTGATTGCCAGATTCTCATAGATGAACTCCGTAAGATACCCAAGGCATCGGTGAATCTCATTCTGTCCTTTAAGTTGCTTTGCTTTTTCTATCTCGCGCTCAGCCTTATCCTGGGGATAATAGCGCATCAGGAACTCCTTAAGGCAATTATAATACTCTCCATCAGCCTTTCTGCGACAGACTACCCGATATGTCTTCTGAACATAATTCATGGTGAAGTCATCGATAAGGCCGATGCAGCACATTCGGTAGATAGCCTTGGAAAAAGCCGCCTCATCTAGGCCATCATATCCGATGAGAACAACAATCTCTGTCCCCGGCTTTTGTTGAAGTACAGTATCAAGGAAGCCCTTTTGTAAGGTAACTCCGGTATTGGCTATTTCAACCGTATCACCTATGAAAGAGCGAACCGTAAGACCAGACATCAGCTCATTCATCGTCTTCTTCTCCTGGTTGCGCCCCGGATAGGCATTGTTGTAGAAGTACATGCGGTTCTCGTAATCGGGGCTCTGGTATACGATATTACGACCGACAAGTTTTACGCCGCAAGATGTTGCCGCATCCTGCAACTCCTGGTATGTCCCCCATCCCTTGAACTGATTCCGGACTCGCTCCAAGCCGCAGCGGCCTTTTTTGGCGCAGCCCTTACAGAACTGCTTGAACGACTCGGCATCTTCCTCGCAGGCAAGTTTGACCACATCGACATTAGGATTACAGTATGAGCACCACCTTGTCTTATCGATGGAAATCCTATAATATGACAGGATATAATCGAGATCCTCTTCCTTGAACCAATGGTTCTTGATAATCCCCATAGGGAATGATGCATCAGGACAGTCACGGTTTATACGGATCAGTCTGTAATCCGATACGAGGATCAGTGATATGGCCATCGCACGGTCTCGACCAGCTCGGCCCGCCTCCTGAACATAAGCCTCCAAAGAGTCGCTATAATTCATGTTCACCGTGAACCGAACATTCGGCTTGTCGATACCCATTCCGAATGCTTTTGTAGCAACCATCACAGACTGCTTATTATCCCGAAACAGTTGCATGTTCCGAATGGGTGCATTCTCCACATCTTCCGTGGCGCCGCTCCTGTTGTCAGATGAATAGAAGATACCCACATCAGGGATGTTGGCGCGCAGTTTATCTGCGCTGACATCCACACTGACATCTGTTGACTTCCTATGAGGACAGAAGACAATACCCGCTTGGGGGTACTCAGCCTTTTGCTCATAGAAATCGTCAGGAAAGTCTGTCTTCAACCCATCCCCTGCACCGATTTCCTGTTCCTTGTGCTGCCTATCGTAATAATGATAGACGATATTCCTTATGCTTTGATCCGTCATCAACTCGCCTGCCATTCCCGGTATCTCGGAGATGACATCGAAAAGCATATCGCTCTTTGTCCGTTTTGCCTTCCAAGTACTACCAATGCTGTATGGGCGAGGAAGGCTTGAAGGAAGAGTCCCATTCTCGTCATAGTACGTATCCTCGCTGAACTCGATAGGGATCGGAAGTATTCTATACTGGAGCTCAAGCCTATTGGTGTCTTCACAGCGAACCAATGCGTCAGCATCTAATCGATATGCGCCACTTCCGGAGAGCTCTCTCTCGACATCGGCAAGGACATCGAATGAAGCCGTGGCCGTCAAACCGAACAATGTCACTTCCCCCTCCTTTGCCCTAACGAACTGATACAGGTTGCGTCCCAGGTGAAGGTATGAGAAACGGAAATCCTGTCCCCATTCCGAGACGCAATGGACCTCATCAATAACGCCATAAGCAAAGTAAACCTTCGCCTCGTGCATATTCTGAAGACGCTTCCGGAACGTGTAAATACAGAGACGTTCAGGGGAAAGGAAAACTATCTGACACTGAGCCTGCTCCAGTCTGAACTCCCTTTGCTCTCGCTCCTCCTTGTCGATGCTCGCATTGATATAAGTGCAGGTGTCGATGCCGTTTGCCAAAAGACCCTCGTATTGATCGAGCATCAAGGAACGAAGAGGATCGATGACAATCGTAATGCCGGGTTGTAGCATCGCTGCAAGCTGGTATGTCAAGGATTTACCGCCACCTGTAGGCAAGAGTCCGATTACCGACTTGTTGCGGAGCGCACGGGTCAATATAGGCAACTGGCCAACACGGAAAGATTCTTTGCGGAATATGAGTTGCAGGAAATACTCAAGATATCCGGCAAGCATAATGTTCTCCGAATACTGGCCAGTCTCATCTGTATCAGAGAATCGTCTGTATGTTATGAGGTCAGTCGTATAGACATATCTCTGTGCCACCACCTCTTCCGCAGAGAAGATTGCATAATAGCATTCGTTCTTGACATTATATTTCGAGAATGGATATTCATCTTCGCCCTTTACTGAGGAGGTGTAATCTATGGCCATATCGAACTCCTGCAGCGGGACATCCTCGTAAGAAGAATAAACCTTGTTGCCCAGATGCAAAGGAGAATCCGGATATGAAGCATTGACAATCGTCAGTTCAACATCAGGGAAGCAGAGATGAGAATAATCCTCGGTCATAGATACCAGATTAGTAAACATCTCTTTAATCTCAGCGACAGCCAGTGCAGCACAAGGGACGTCACTCTCTTCCACTACGATGGACCATTTCTCCGAGTCAAGGGAGATGCGGCCGGAGATAAGTGCTTCAATGATTGTTTTTTCAATCCTAGAAACGCCGATGGGAGTAAAAACCAAAGAAGCGATGTCACTACTCGCGTCTTTAGTGGACAAAGCCAATTCCGCATCTTTCACTCTTTTCGGAGATAGTCTGGAATCATAACTGATTCCTCCATACTTTATTCTCTTCTCAGAATTCTTGTATACATTAGCCAGTTGCTCTTCAACGAACGGAGATGCCTTGGTGGGGAGACCGCGAGTTATTATGTTGCTCAAGACGGCAAGTACTGGATCTATATCGTCCCTGAAGCTCGTTCCCAATTCATATGGAGCATAGACATCAAAGACAGACACAGGCCGGAACTTCTCTGTATTAATTCCCGAAAGAGCATCGATTCTTGAACAGCCAAAGAACTGCCTCGGAGCGAAGAAGCGAAGATCGCGCACGCGCCTAATAGCCTCGGCGAGAAGTTTGTTTATCCGCACGTAGTATGTAAAGTTCCCGTATGGATTCTGAAGTTTGTCTGACTGTTCCTCCCAGAAAATATGTCTTGGTGCGTTAAGATAGCTGAAGAACGTACTGATTCTTTGATTGCCAGCCACATAATAAGGAGAAGCGACAACCACATAGTTATCTACTGACCGGAAGGAGCGGAACCATCCTGTCAATCCTTTCATGTTGATTCCGTACACGTCCAAGACGTTGGAGAAAATATGAATGACAGGCGCTTCGCTTTCAAAAAGAAGATCGCTTTCCTGGAGATCGCCAAATAGTTTACAAACGCATCTGATTTGCGACCCCGACATGTTTCGAGTACGTTGTTCAAGTATTATTCCGGCATACTCTAACGAAATGGGCGACGGCTCTATCAAGATGACGTTATCGACTTCAACTTTGATCCCCGATTGTTCCATATAGTCAAGGAACTTGACTGAACCAAGCCCTTGGCCACATCCCCAGTCAACAATGTTGATTCTCCCTGAGTGAAAATCACTCTTCCGTAGGCCATCAAATGCTATCTGAAGTTTTCTCAAATGCCAGTTCCCATATGCGGAGAGATAGCAGAAAATGCCATAGTCATCTTTAATGGTAAAAGAACGATTCCCGTTCTCATCTTTTGGGAAATAAGCCCAAGGCTGATCATAAAACTGGTCGGGTACACATGCCTTTGCCAGTTCTATTACATTGTCGAAGCGAAGATTATCGATGCTTCGGATTTTATTCTCAAACCTCTGGTCCATAGCATCAGATACCGGTTATCGTTTCACCAAAAGGATTAGAATGATGCCTTTGAAGATTCGCAAGAGCTGCCTCTTTAGAGTTATTCGCATAACAATACTCGCACAGGTGAGCGCAAGTGTTGTACTCCCCTATGTCTTTGCTTGCAATGCAGCCGCAGAACGGCCGCTGCCCTTTATCTTTCTTGCCATTACCTTTTATTGCGAAGCGACCATTTCCCAAATCAATAGCATCTTCAGGAGCCCCAAACATTCCAGCATATTCTATTGTTACGCCAAGATGCTTCATAAGTTTGACATCATCATAAGCTCGGCGTATAATCAGATCATCATCAATGCATTTGTTATGCTTTACGCCAAAACCAGAGAGGTCTACCTTCTCTCCACACGTTGCGAGTGTGTATCCCCATCTTTCGTTAAGTTTGGCCAGTTTTGAGGCGAGCTCCATCATTCGAGGTTCTGTCCACTCCGAATACTTAATCCCATTCCTGTCCAGGTTAGTTCGGACACGGCGATACTCGTTGATATCCACAAAACTAAAGACCATTTTCTCCGTATACCCGAGTAGTTGATCACCGATTCCTTCTATTTTGCCAACCAAATCATCGATAGTTATACTATCAGTAAGTATCAATGGATCGAATCGCCATATGACGCCACCTTTACCTAGTCTGTCAACCAAACGCTTAAAAGAATCAATCCGTTTTTGCACAGTTGGAACACCTTTCTCCAATCCCTCTTTAACATAGTCGTTTAGTGTGTACTGTACATAGCATCCGATTGACCTTTCTTGAAGGTAATCAAGATGGGGAATTAGATTCTCTGGATTCTTTGACCAAAAAACGATGAAACGGGTATCTTCATAAGAGATGTAGCTTTTTATACCATTAAACGGGTTCGTCCACACTGAGTAACCGACTTTCAATCGATGGAAGAACCAATCAGCATAGAAAGCCGGGATATCTGTGCTCCTGCTTGCGGAAACGATTAGCGGGAATTGAGCATTAACTGCCATCCCCGCTTCGTTAATAATTACCCTGTCGTCTTTTGTCGTAATTTTCACTTGCAAAACGGTATATGCAAATTTACATTTTTCTCGGCAATAAATCTAACGAAAAGTCGCCGACCACTGTTTTAGGACAGTCTTGAAATAAGAATATTAACCCCATACGAATATCCGCTACCGCCTGTCACAGATGCAACAGAGATTCTATATTGAATACCGCTATCCATTTTTGGCGCCATGTCGCTTGCCAGTTCCTTGGAAATATACCCCAACTGGTTGCCTCGGCCGTCATATACGGCAATGGCGTTACAGTCGTACTGATTCCAACGTTCGCGTTTCATTTGGAGTTCTTCTCCGGTGCGAAGACCAGGGATAAATCTTTGGCGGCCGTTAAAAGTCACACCAACAACCTTGCTGTGGAAACTACGGTTAGGCTGATAAGCATAGCTATTCTGATAAGAGGGATAGCATGTGGAATAAGTGTTCATGGTATGGGGTAAAAAATGGGTTAAGATAAAACGGTCTTAGCAATAAACAAGGCGCGAACACTCTTCGCTCCAGATTTCATAACGAGATCTCCGACCTCCTGAAGGGCCTCACCAGTAGTATAAACTCCACCAATAAGAAGTATGTTCTGTCCCTTAACTCTTTCCTTATTGCACTGATAGTATCGTGCATGTGTGATGGGGTCAGAATCAAACTGAAGTGTCACAGCATCAAGATATACTCCACAGTCGAGGATGTCTGAAAGCCTAGAGGCTAGTTCACTGAAGCGAAGGATAGTCTTGGCCCCAGTAGTACCCGGAGCGAAGCAAACGAGGGTAAAACTATCTTCTTCAGCTATGGAACGAACATTTTCAATTACCTTGGAAATGAGTGCTTGAGATGGTTCTCCCATCATAAAGTCTTGCACTTCCTGACGGTTCTTTTCTTGTTCAGATGAGACCTCCCGAATTGATTCGGGATAATAGTCATAGATGTAAGAATAGCTATACATTGTTTTTACATTAAGCAGCCCAAGAAGGATTGATTGTTTTCGCAACAGCAAAGCCAGTAACCGAGGTGGCCCCCAGATTGATGAGATGTCTTGCAGTTGCGTTGATAGCGACTCCTTTGCGAACAACATCCTCAATCAGGATAACGTGCTTGCCGGCAAAATAACTGGTTGAATAATCGAAATCCGCAAAGGAATCGGAATATGATTGATTCTTTCGCGAAATACTATCTATCGCAGTCCTAACTCCTGTTCCCTGCTCAATGGAGGAAGCAACTCGCTTATAGCAATTGATCGCATCATCAGAGCTAGGCAAGAAACATATGACCCAATTCGATTTATCTGTCCCGGTGATCCTATTGATCCTTGTATTCATCGCTTCCAGGATACAATTACATCCTTTCCCATTAAGGAAGTCCGTGAAGCGGGAGCGATCCGCTTTTTGGACTGGGGTCCCTTCATATTCTTCAGGGAGGAGTTCGATGGTGTAGTAGATATTCATAATGCAGTTTTGTTTCTTGGTTGCAAAGTTCGCATATAGATTTCATTCGTTAAATTATTCGTAACAAGAATAAAACGTTGCGATTTTTTAAGATTCATTAGCCGTTAATCAAGTGACTATGTTTCAATTCATTAAAAAGACAAACTAAAACAGGAAGCGACAATAAAAGAACAGCAATTCTTTTCTCTCTGGCCAAATATTCTTATTTTTGTTGCGAAAACCACCCCGTAATATGGCCAGCATAGATTATAAAAAGAGCGTCTTCCGCGTTCTGTCGGATCTTATCAAATCCGACAACATCATCTCAGCAAGTGAGATGGATAAACTCGATGCCTATTGTGATGCTTTTGAAGTATCTGAGGACATCAAGATCGAGAGTTGCTCCATAACTCTTTCTGCTGCTACATCATTCATCGCAAGTACGCCCCAAAACAATCGAGATAAGGTACTTAAGATAATGGAAGAACTAGCATTAGAGGATGGCGAGTGTTGCAGAGCTGAAGCTATTCTCATCACGGCAATAGAGATTGTCAATGCCGGCAAGGGTTTTATCACATCCATGGAATTTAACAACCGTCCCATACTATCTTCCCAGATAGTATATGTTGACTCCACATACAATCCTAAGAAGAACGACTTGGACCGCAACTTTGATGATCTCAACAGGATCGTGGAGATGGGGGGCTTTGAATTGATTTACATTCCGCGAATTGCTAAAGAGTTTAAAGAGCTGAAAAGCACCAAGGACTTGAAACGGTTGCTCTCTCTTGTTAACCCCGCATTGAGTGATTCCGACGTAAGCAACAAGGTGGCTTCAATCCAGGACATGGATTCAAGGTATTTCTATCTTCATGTTCTCAATGATAAACTTGAGATGAACCTACACATCGATGCGCCTGTCTGGATGATTCGGTTGCCGAATAGCACAGTAAACGGGATAGGATATGCTAACTTCCTAAATATACACGCAGATGTAAATGACATACGAGGTCAACTCGAATGGTTTATTGATAGCCTGAATAAACGTCAGGCTCCCTATTCAGTCACGGTTAATCGAAGGTCAGATAAAGCGCGAGATTTTCTGTATGGTGGCTTTCACAAGGCTCTCCTTGATGTTATGTCCACAAAGAAAACCGAGAAGTCCGAACTGCTAGTGTATGTGCGCGGAGGTGGATCTCCTTCAAATGAAGGCAAAGATAGTGGGAAGAAATATACCGTTGCTTTGGTTAAAGGCGGCAGAGTATATCCTATTTTCATTAATGGACGTGAAGCGGCTCTCTATCTTCTTCTTCTACTTGGTTCGGCAAGTGGTAAAGGTGGTGTCAACTTTGAATATAAAGGACGTGAAGATTCAGATATCTTAAAGGCGCAGTACGAAGAGGCATATAGACTTGTTAGCGACAGGGAGAATGCACCTGACATCACTGTCTCTTCCAATTTCCGCCCCATAAAAACTAATGTCATGAATGCTCTCGAGGCTCTTGAGGAGATGTTCTCTTCAGAAAAAAATAAGGCAGCGTTATTCCTCCTTAAGCCAGTTAAGCGGGATAAAAAAACATACTACATCCCGCTTGGCTCAGAACAGATCAAGATAGTTGGAGCAGGAGGCCCTGTCCCATTGACATCGTCTACAATCTTCAATCGGTTTTGTGCTTTAGCAAAGAAGAGTTCCAAATAATAAGCCTCCGTATTATCCATTGAAGTTATGGGATATGTTTTGAATCATGTTGTAGCGGAATACAACAGAATAGATCTTGATGCTCCCAGTGCGCCTATTGGTAGAGAAATAGTGAATGAAGCCATCGAAATACTGCGCACTTTGCGTGTTTATCGCACACGAGAAGTATTCCTATATCTATCCGCAATCAATCTACTAAATGCTGCCATAAAACAGAACGAATATAAAAAAGAACTGGGATATGGTTTCATTAAAGGGAAAGCACTCCTGGCGGCTAGAATCATCATAACCAGATATAAGTATAATGACATTCACTACTATTATGATACTCAAGAGAAATGCCTGTACATCGATGTTTATGGTGTAGTTTTTAGTTTTCACAACATTCTTGAAGATCCACTCATCATAGAACAAGCGACGAAAACAGAAAGGATTATATGGCCAGGGATCAGGCTTCAGAAAATAGCCGTTCCTCTATTCTCTTTTGCTAAATCGCTTAATGAGCAGGCACAATAGCGTTTGGCAATATATAAACAGGCCGCGCCATCATGCCGTAGCCAACCTTAAATAAGAGCCGTCCTATCGAGTCGTCTCTACTCTACTCTACTCTACTCTACTCTACTTCACCCTACCTGTCCCTGCGATGCTCAGAGCTGCCCAGTCCGCGTAGGATGGCGGATATAAGCGGCTTGAGTACCAGGCAGAGGACGATGATAAGGATCAGGGTCAATGCATCTTCCATAACCTTGAACTTTGATTCTTTTCCCTTCGTTCCGGACCTTCCGGCCCCGGGGATGCGTGTGTTTTTCTGCTTTGGGAAAGTCCAGCCGGAAGATGAAGACAAGCCGGAGACGGAGAATACGCTCCCGCCGGGAGGAAGATTGTCCGTCTCCCCTGAGAGCAGGTCTGGCTTGACGCATCGGAGGATGGGCGTAGATTCGCAGGAAAGGAAACACGTCAATACCCGGGGCCGCGCCAGCGGAAGAGTCGCTTCCGGTCAAAAGAAGAATCTCGCTGCAGGACAGCGCTTTCAAAACAGGAAAGACGTTTTACGCTTCTCGCTATCTCCCAGGGAAAAACGCACCTGAAGTTGTCAAGGGTTATTCGAGAAAGCAAGGGTAACTATGAGCAAATGAGAATAGGGATTGGCTCTTTTCGAAATGACTTCGAAATCATTCTGATTAGTCTGTATCCTTCGGGAATACGATTGATGGACATATCTTTCCGTAATCAGTCCTTTCCGACATTGCCATTAGGATCT
>Ga0256405_10004010_pt1 | contig 28748 bp, 31 predicted proteins | sample RumenRJG_02DNA_FD_189096 | JGI IMG/M metagenome (GOLD analysis project Ga0256405, IMG submission 189096) | Bovine rumen microbial communities from Lethbridge, Alberta, Canada - RJG_02 | ecosystem: Host-associated > Mammals > Digestive system > Stomach > Rumen | place: Canada: Alberta... | reverse complement strand
AAATCTCTCATTGAAATAGTTCAATATCGTTTTCTTGTCTGCCATAATCAACCAAGTTCTAAAAGTTCAGGATTCTCATGTATATTTCCGAGTAGCTGAGGATCTGCGACATCATTTCCCTCATAGTAGCCATCATTGCACTCTATTTGGTATTTTCCGTATTCGTCAGACCATCGGATCACTCCCACATGATGCTTCATTCTCTTGCGATCCCTCTCATTTAAAGCCCAATCATCGAAAGCGATGATATCGCCATCATAGAGTTCGCCACACTTCAATGGATTCCATCCCGTAAACTGACCTACGGTATCAGGATCCACCTTGACCTGAGATCTATAACTCCCATCCTCATTGTATTGATGGATGACCATAAAATCCTCCCTCGGTCTCGTTTCCAAGTCACCAAAGACGAATTCACCCGTCTTTATATCCTTTCCCCTGAATTTGATAATCCTTTTCATTTCTTCTTAGGTAATTTGATTCCAAAAATCTCTGCTATCTCCTTAGGATCCCCTACCAACTTCCCGAATCGGGTAGTTATCTCGGTTCCCTGAATCAGGACATGGGCTGCACCATTGATGGATATCAGCTCCTTCGTATTGCAGTACTGCCAATTCTTCTTTGGCTCATCATCCTTTTGATAATCCACAAAGAATCCATTCTTATCGATGGTGATGGTGATAACCTCCTTTTCGGGTCTCTGTATATCACCGAAATACTCATCCACGATGGACTGATTCTTTCTCGCCTTCGCCTGATCCCTCTTTTCCTTGGTCTGCTTCGCCACACACTCCTTGCATCGGTTCCTATATGACTTCGAGAATTCCGATTCAGGCAGCAATCGCCCGCAAACCTCACACTTCTTATTGATCTCCATCTTCCATCTGTCTTTTATCGTGAATATACTCACCCTTCTCCATGAATGCGCTCATGATACCCATCACACAAATGAATAGGGCGAACAGAACCCCAATGGCAAACTTAATCATGATCCTCCGATTTAGTTTCCTCATATTCCTCAGGATTAACTACCTCGAAGATGGGATAGACCGCCTCATTACCAAGGATGGAATCATCCATATAGGCGAAGGATCCGTATCTCTTACCATCCTCACCGATATAGGAATCCTTACCCCATACCTTGATATTCTCCTTGTGCTTATAGGACTGCCCCCGATCCCTCCATTCGGCATCGTAGATCTCGCCTTTCCTGACTCCCCCGTTATCATAGAGGGATCTGAGCTTGAAAGTCGGCTGCATACCCAGCACCACCATTGCCTCATAGTCAGGGATATCCTCCACGCAGCGATATCCCCTCGATATCCCGAAGTTCACCACGATGCGAACCTCCGAATCTGACAAGGCACGATTCCCGATATTCAGGAATCCCTTCAGGTTCCTTTTCCAAAAGACTTTCTTGAAGCCCTTCAGATTGGTTTTCATTTTCATCTTAGTTATTGACATCTTCTTAGAATTATTGATTTTTATGCGATTTGGGAGCGTTTCTCGGATTCACCCTTATAGTTATCCACCTGAAGGGAGAAAATCGATCCTTGCCCCGTTTTTGTGCGAATTAACCCCTATATGAGCCGTTATAGAAGATTATCCTCTCCATCATCTCATTGAATCGGTCTGCGATCCTATCCCCGTACTTCTGCCTGATTTCCTCAGGCTTCAGGTTGGTGGTGACGATGGTAAACAACTGCTCATCGTAGCGGTAAGAGAGTAGATCGACAACGGGATTCAGGATATTGCCATAATCCATCACCTCTGCGGGTTCCAATCCCATGTCATCTATTGCGAGCATCTTCTTTGAGCGGATCTTCTCGAACTTGGCAAAATCATCCTTACTGAGCCTTGCGATCTCCCTCGCATCGATCCTGAACACCGTCATCGATTCATTATAGGCATCCTTCATATCGAGGAAGTTGATGAGGGAACGGATGGCGAGCATGAGGGTGGTCTTACCATTACCTGGCACTCCGCAAAGGAGGATCCCGAAACGATCCTGATTGGTGAGCCATCTTGCAGCCTTGGCGATCTGCTTTTCAAGCTCAGGATTCGGATTGAATCTGCGATGTCTGTATTCCACCTCAGCCATATAGGATGCCGAGAGCATATCTTTCACCTGAGATTCCTCATAGGGGAGGTTAAAAGTCTCCCTCGTAATCCGACCCTGAAGAAGCCGTGACTTCAGATCCTCTACGTTTATCTTCATCCCCTTTTCTATTTGCAGCATTTTCAGTATTCTTTTTTTCGTTAGACAATCTTATTCTTAGCCAATCATGGAAGTGCGACCTAATATCATTGAGATTCTGATGAACGGTTCCCTTGCATCCGATTTCGAGAGAGAAGTCATCGAGCCATTTCTTGACCTCATCGACATCCTTTAATTGGAATCTCATCGCAATCAACTCGAGCCAAGTATAGGAGTTTTTCAATTCATCGATGAATTTTTGCTCGGACTCCCCTATATGAGAGAGAGAATATATATTATTTATATTATTTATTAAAGAAGGTTGCGATTGGTTTTGCGCTGGTTTTGCGATTGGTTTTGCGCTCCCTTCGATATCTCCCTGATTCTCAACATCTTGGCTTTGCATCGGTTTTGCGATTGGTTTTGCGATTGGTTTTGCGTTTTTGCTTTCGGTTTTGCGATTGCCTTTGCGCTTACCATCGTAACCCGTTGATTCTGAGATATTTGGTTTTGCGATTGGTTTTGCGCTCAACTGATACTCATCATAATTGACGATAGTGATGCGAGTCCAATGCGTATTCCCCTCGATCTGAATCATCCCGTCACCCTCCAATTTCCTGAGGAAACGATGGATGACATGATAGTCCGCTTTCCATTGCCTTGATAATCCGCTCTGAGTGGTGATGAGCTGACCCCTGCCACAGAAGATATTCTGCCCTGAGATAAACTCAGTAGATGGCTCGAAATTTGCCGTGATGATGAGATCAATCCACCATTTCAGCCTCTCAGGATCCTTCCAAATCCAATGACCCTTGATAGCCCTTGATATCAATATCCATCCACTCATTACCATGATTCTAATTCTTCATTTTGATAAATTGAGTTTAATATGGTTCCTTATCGAGGGAGATTTCAAACCCCGCCTTGGCGATATAGGTAGGCTTCCCCGAAACGCTGCTCACCTCATCCACGAATACTTCAGGATCGCTATTATTCCCTGAAAGATGGATCAGGATGATCTCATTCACCTGAGAGAGATCGTTAGCCATGAGGATATCCTTGGCGGTTGAGAGTTCCATATGCGAGTGAAGGAGCCTATCCTTCATCCCTGCGGGGGTGATCCCGTTCTCGATATTATAATCCAAAACATCATCCGAGTAGTTAGCCTCGATCATGATATGGTTCAGGTTCGGGATCCTATACTCCAGCATCATCGTATCGGTGATGAAAAGCAGTTTTCCCATTTCCTGATGCTCAATGATGAAGCCGAGGCAGGGGACATCATGGGCTACGCTCAGGGCATAGACCTTGAATCTGCCCACGACATACCCGTGCTTAGGCTCGATCTCCTTACAGAAAACCCGATTCCTGACATTGTGCGACTCGAACACATCCTTCAATGCGAGGATCCTGATCCCTGATCGGAGGGCATCATTGATATACTTGGCATGATCGTTATGGCGATGGCTTATCAGGCATCCCCTGACCTTCGAGAGATCGAATCTGAGAGCCTTTTTCACCTCCAATGGGGAAATACCCATCTCGATGATCAAAACCCCGTCAGAGGCTTCCAAAAGATAGCAATTCCCGCTCGATCCTGAACCAAGACATCTTAGCTTCATACCGATGATGGTTTAGTATGGATCATTATTATCCTGCTTCTCGGCAGGAGCCTCTGCCTGAGCCGACTCAGGAGCCTCATTCTTGACCTCTCCCGTCTCGGTATCGACATTCTCATATTCCGCATCCTCGGTCTTGATTTCCTCGGCATTGGCATTCTCAGCGATGATGGTATTGCGTGAGATCTCGGAATCTTCGATATCATGAGAGAGTGCGCCCTGCATCTCGACAGAGAGATATCCGTACTTAGAGAGAAGTCTGCGGATGACGGTCTTCAGAGCCATATCGTTGAAGTTACCCTTCCATCCGACCTCGGTAGAGATCTTTCCCGACTGGGCATCCTTGATGAGCTGCGCCTTGGTGGGCTTATCCTTACCCTTGAATGATGGGGAATATCTCAGGGCATAATCCGCCATATCCTCGATGCTGACATAGAGGGTCTTGTTGAATCCGTTCAGTAGCTCGAAATAGCAGAAATAGCCTACGATCTTATCCGACTTCTTCTCTCCATCGAAAGCGATCTCACCCGTGAGCTTCGATACCTTACGAACCTCGCCATCATAGACATAATCCGCATTGATGGTGCGATACTGACCCGTGCGCATTGCGAGTTGGATATAACCCTTATAGCCAGGTACGAATGTGGGGGTAGGAACCTTATGCCACTCTCCCTTCTCATCCTTGACGGAGTTATTGAACACGATGATATAGGCGAATCCGAGAGCCTTATTCAGGGGGAGCCTGAGGGTTGCAGCCCTGAGAGCTTCCGTGATGATGGCTGCGGGCTTGCATTTCTGCAATGCCTTATCACCCGTAAAGAGATCGATGAGCGATGCCACGAAAGCATCCTTATGCTCACCGAGAGCGTTCTTGAACTGATCCTGAACGGATGGAGCATTAATGACCGATTTCATCAAGTCAATAGGTCGCTCCGTGACCTTTGCAACTTCGTTTGCCATAATAAATACGTTGAAATTAAATGATTAATATTATTCTACCCTGAGGGTCTTATCTGTATCAGTAACCACCAATCGGATGATCTGAGAATCCGATGGGATGATCTCGTTCACCGATTCTGCGTTATCGATGAAGATGGGTGCAGTCATCCCCTCATGCCTGCAAATGGCATTGATGATATCGATTCCCGCATTGATGCGCCTTGCATCGTTCAGAACTGAATATGGGACTCCGTTCACCGTAGCCTCGCAGGTCTCCACCTCATCACCATTGACCTGAAGATCGAACATCCTGAATCTCACCATCGAGAATAATCCATTGATACGGCTCTCGACTGCATCCACCTTAGCCTTTCCGAACTGCTGAATGGTGAACTCTATACCCTCCAATGCGGCATATTCCTCGGTTTGGGTCTTGTACTGAGCCTCCAATTCCTTGATGCGGGTTTCATTCTTCTCGATCTGATCCTTCTTCGAGAGACGGGCTTTCAGGGCATCGATATTCTCAGATAGAGCCTTTCTCTGAGCGCAAAGCTCGGAGTTGTCTATCTCGGTGACGGGAGTATCAACGATGGACTGCAGATCCTTTTCCTGAGCGCAGAGATCCTGATAATCCTTATCCGCCTCGATGATCGGATTGATATCGGGCTGGGTCAGCTCCTTGGAGAATAGGGGATCAGTCTTGATGGTCTCGATATCCTTCACCATCTCATCGATCTTTGCCTGATTCTCCGAGATACGCTTCTCGGTGATCTCGATCTGCTGCTTGGTGAACTTCCCCTGAGCGATATTAACCTCCAAATCCTTCGCATTCTTCTCGTTGAAGTTCTTTCTCATCTCATCCTGCCTTGCCTCGATCTCATCGATCTCGAATCTGCGCTTGCAGGTGGGACAGATGAAATCATTCTCATCGAAGCTGATCTCACGGCTCTTGATCTCGTTATAAACGGCAAGAAGATCCTCTCTCTGCTTCTTCAGTCGGGATAGTTCCTGATTATCGGAATCCATCTGAGTATTCAGGGATTTACGCATGGATTCAGCATTACGGATCTTATCGGAAAGTTCCCTCTGCTTCACCATATCATCGTTATATCCCTTCATGGCTTCGAGCTTGATGGCTGAGATACGGTCATTCTTCTTGATCTTGATCTCATGGAGCTGATTAACGACCTTCAGACGCTCATCGTTGGCGGCATTCGCTGCCTTGACCTTATCGGTGATGAGAGCCTCGATCTCCGCCATCTGTTCCTGATCGGACTTGATGGATTTCTCCAAGGCATCCCAATCCTCAGCCTGAGGGATATCACGCTTCCTCTCATCGATACGCTCAGGAATACCCTCATATTCTGCCTTGATGCGGGCTTTCTTGGCTCGGATCTCCTTCTTGTACTCATCCATCGTCTTACCCGTGAGATCCTTCAGGAGCTTCTCGAAATCCTTGTTACCCTTGGCGATTTCCTCATCCGAGATATCCCCTGCCATACGGAAAAGCATGGCTCTCTGAGTATCGGGGTGCTGGGAGGTGAAATAGGTGGGAGAGGTGATGAACTTGAATGATTCCTCAGAGCAGATGGCTCCGATCTTCTCATTCCATTCCTTCAGGTTGCAGGGTACATCGTTATAGAGCCTTTCTTCTTCGTTACCCTCGAAGCGTTTCTCCGCCTGACCCTTCGGCTTCACCCATTTCTCGTTGAATCTGCGGCAAAGGGTGATCTCCTGCCCGTTCAGGATGAGGGTTGCAGATACCTCATGCGGGATCTGAGGGATGATCTTTCCCTTTGAGTCATAGGTTTTGAGATCGAACTTCTTACGATCCTTCGAGTCCTTTCCGAAAAGGAGCCAAGTGAAGGCATCGAAGATGGTGGTCTTACCCGTTCCGTTCATTCCATAGACCGAGGTCATTCCATCATTGAAATCGATGGTGACATCTGCTGCGCCCTTGAAATTCACAAGGTGCATCTTTCTTAAAACTAAACAATTCATAATGCGTTGAAATTATTGATTTAACACTGTGTACGTAGTAGCCTTGGCGGAGATCTCCTTATTGGTCGGGATCCTCTGAGAGCATTGCCATTCCTCGATCTCCGATTTCCTGAAATAGGTCTTTATTCCCTGCTTATAATGGGGGATCGCCCTCTCCGATACAAGATGCCTGACCCTGCTCTCCGAGAGATTCAGCATCATTGCGACCTCCGATGTATCGAGTACATTCTTAGAGCCGATTAGAACCATTCTCTCGATACGGATCAGCCTTTCCTCTATATTCATTTGGCAACCTCCTTATTGATGAACTTACCGAACCATGAGATACCCAATAGATACACTCCACCGAAAGCGATGGCAGAGATCAGCTTAGAGAGCAGGAAAACACAGATCCATTCAAACCATGCGAGATCATCGGATGGAACCCCGAATAATCCCACGATACCTACCGAAAAGAGGATATAGATTGCTAAGATCCTCATGATCGTCTTGAAATCATTCTTCTTCATGATAATGCCATTTTAGGGAATAAATCATCTACACTCACATTGAATTCCTTGGCGATGATACTCTTTGCAAGCTCATCGGGGGTCTGTCTGCCTGAGAGCCACATCCGAACCGTCAATTCCTTGCGGTGGGTGATCTCGGCAACCTTGGCGATGAAAAGCTGGGCTGCGGTGGGCTTCTGCTTCTCATCCTCATAGAGCTGTTGGAATGTTTTTTTTGCCATATTCACACTTTTTACAATTAAATATTCGCTTATTAAGCACTAATTTTCTATATTTGCAGCCAAATTCTTTATTGTTGGCTCAATAACTTTAAGTATTGTGCTGCAAATTTAGAACAAATATCTTAGAGCACCAACGAAATTATTAGATTTCTGCTCTAAATTAAGTTTTTTTAATAAATAGGCTATGGATGCAAAGGAAAGATTGATGCAACTGATTGATGCTTTGGGAATTTCAAAATCCGAGTTCGAGAGGAATTGTGGACTCTCGAATGGGTATTTGAATAGCATCAGGACGGGGATCGGTTCTAAGGGTCTTGCTCTAATCCTTGGTACGTATCCCCAAGTGAACAAAACATGGTTGGTATTCGGAGAGGGGGAGATGTTCGGCGGGGATCCTGAATCCGCCTCCGAGATTCCCCATGATCGGGAATCGCTCGGAGGTGAGAACAATACTCAGGTCATCGGAAACGGCAACCATGTGAACAACCCAACCACCCTTGACAAGGCGATCGATGAGATCGCAGCTCAGAGAAAGGTGGTGCAGAAGTCTCAGGAACAGATCGACAGACTGCTATCTATCATAGAGAATATGAATAATAATAAATAGGAATATATGAGAGTCAATATAGAGGAATTCCAAAGGAGCCATGAACCGAGTTTAATCCCTGAGGATATCATGGCTCAGTTTACCCGATGCTTCATCGATGGGGAGACGGAGACCGATATCAGGGACACCATCGAGGATGAAATGAAGCTCAGGGAGATATATGCCCGCCATCCTGAACTTAGACCTCAGGATGATTGGGAGGTGAGATCGCTATTCTCATTCCTGACCGATCTCATGAAGTCGGTAATCAGGAAAGAGGATCTTCTTTCGGAGAAAACGGATGAGCTGCTGAGAAAGACGGGCATCATCCTTGATAGATTTAAGGTAGAGAACCGCCCTACGGATGAGATCGAATATATCTATGATACCATCCTTTGGCTAAAATCGGAGGTCTTATGAATAAGCATGGCTACGCACTGGGATTCGCCATGATAGGCATCGGGATCGGTGCTTATTGGGTGACTGAGAGCAATAGTCCGACCATCCTTCCCGTCATCATCGGGGGATGCCTCGGAATCTTCATCGGGTATTTCGTTGCAGGATTGGTGGAACAGATGAGAAATAGGAATGAATCATGAGTAAGCCGAGGAAATATTCAGATAGCTCCCTCAGGGTGATGGAGCGTTTCTTTCAGGCATTCGAGATCTGCCGAAAGATGAAGCTCATCGGATCCGTGACCGCTTTCTGCAAGGATCACGGGATCGACAAGGCGCATTTCTACACCCAAAGGAAAGATCCGAGTAGCGGATTCTTTCAGGTGGGATGGATCGTACCCCTCATCGAGGACTGCAAAATATCAGCCCATTGGCTCATGACGGGTAGGGGAGAGATATTTCAGAGTGATAAGAAGGAAAGGGAGTCCGCATAGACCCCTTTTCCTTTTGCGTGGACGCACGAAAATGGTCTCACCTTTATAGTTTATCATCCTGATCCTGATCCGAAGTCTCAGGGGTTTTCTCAGGGTTCAGGATATTGGGTATATTCGATACCGCCCTCTGCTTATTCTTATCGAGTACCTTCACATAGATCTGAGTGGTGGAGAGCTCACGATGCCCCAGCAGCTTCGAGACCGTATATATATCAGTTCCGAGGTCGAGCATCATGGTGGCAAAGGTATGGCGGGCGCAATGGAATGAGATCTTCTTGTGGATCCCCGCCTCATAGACCCATTCCTGAATAGCCTTGTTCGTGCATGACGGGGAGTGGATATCCTCGAAGATATGCTCTTTGAGATCCTTGGGCTCTCCCATAAGCTCTGCCGCCTGAGGGGTGATATCGAGATATTCCTGCCCCTCGGTTTTCTTCTGCCTGAAGATGATGCGGGTAAAATCACCCTGACGATGGATATCGCCCCATGTGAGCCTCAGGACATCGCTCCGCCTGAGTCCAGTCAGGCAGGAGAAAAGGAACGCATCCTTGATCCTCGGATATTCGCACTCAGTCTGAGCGAGCTTCCTCACCTCATCGATGGTGAGATACATTCGGGTTCCTTCCTCAGCCTTGAAGTTATCGATCCCCCTGCACGGGTTGATCGGGATGATCCGATCCTCAAAAGCCTGATTCAGGCAGGCACGGAGCTTATTGAAATAGGATAGCTTCGAGTTCCTTGCGAGTGGTTTGTCCTTTATTTTCTTACGATAGTCATGAGTCCATGCGCAGGCATCGTTTTCGAGGTAGTCATGGAATCCCTGCACCCATTCGGGGGTGATATCCCTGAAGGTGATCCTCTCATTCTTCTCGTATTTCTTCAGATGATGGAGGCAGGAGAACCAATTACCCCAATTCCCCCTGCTCTCAGGGTTCCCGTGCCTCTTTTCGCACATCGCCTTGTAATAGTCGAAGAATAGGGTATCGAGCTTATATTCCGACTTGAAGCCGAATTCCCCGTTCTGATACTCCACGATCCTCTTTGACTTGATCGAGTTTGCGAGCTGCATGGTCTGCCGATTCTTCTCCTTATCCTCCCTCGAATTCTCAGGGATGAGATAGAGCTTCAGGAATTCATATTTCCTCTTGCCTCCGATATAGATATCGAGATAGAGGCTGATATTCCCATTAGCCAATTCCTTCTGCCTGATCCTGATAGGCTCCTTGATGATTTTCTCTTGTGCCATAATGCGCTGAAATTTGTTACTTATGTTATTTTTCCATCTTGGGTAACAAAATGGTAACGCAAAGATAGCATATTCTCAGCATACCGATAACAAGAAAACCAAAGATTTATGATTTATTAGCATTTAGCGGAATCCCTCTGTTTACGGCTATTTGTGTGCTCTTAGATGCTATCCGTATGCTATCTTAGAAAACTCTTAGAAAAGCCCGAAAACGGCTCTCTACTTTCCCACGCAGAATGTTCTCAGGTTCGTGACTTCCCTTGATTTTATGGGGGTTTCCGAGGCTCTTAGAGCGATTCGGGTAACAAAATAGTAACAAATCTGAATAAAATTCCCCTGAGGCTACTGAGATCATGAATACCCTTTCGCCTCAGGGGATAATTTCAACGCAGGGGCAAAGATAGGCATTTTCCGTGAAACTTCCAAGAAAAAGAGGAAAAATCTCACGATTTCCCCTCTCCAAGGTCTATGAATTACAAAGATTGTTGCTCAAATAAATGTTTTTATTATCTTTATCAGTGGTTTCCTGAAGATCCATCCTCCCATTCCGAGGATGAGGGCGATGGTATAGGGAAAGAACTTGATCGAGGTGGACTGCCACCAAGAAAGATCCTTCTCGACCTCAACGGGAACCTTCACCTCCTTATCCTTATACCTATATTTATATATAGTACGGATGCTATCCTTATGCTCGATGGGCTTCTGAAACTCTGCGGGCTTCTTCTGAGGCTTATTTTCGAGGGAGTGGGATAGTGATCCGTCAGGATTGATCCTTGCATCCGACACGGCATAATCGGTCTCCAAATGGGAGATACTATCCTGAGTGGTATTCTCGGATTTCTGAGCAGGGATCTCGATGAATACGGTATCGGTGACATACTCGGTGCGGATCTCGACCTTCACATCAGAGGAATCCTTCTCGATGGTCGTTGTGGTGGTGGATCCTGCGCCCCGCTGAGTGGCGCATCCTGACAGAAAAGAAAGCATAATCAGTGCGCCACCCAGCATACCAATGTACCTATAATTAATCGCCGTGAAAAGAAATTTTCGCTTAGTCATATATGAATCCTCCATAAATGATGCTATTGATCCTTCGCTTCCAACCATTCTCATACTTCAGGTTGGTATATTTCCTACGTTCCTGAGGGGATGCGGTTCTGCCGATCCTGCTCTCATATCGCCTGATCGATGACTGAATGATATCATCCGTATATTTGAGACGGGCTTTCTGAACCTCATCGAAGAATCCTTTTGGATCCTGAGCATTGAGAGCCGCAAGGGTCTTTTTGCCTACGATACCATCCTGAGCGACCCCGAGGATCCTCTGAGGGATGGTGATGCCATATCTGCCTGAAGCCCACATCCAATCGACTACGGCATTGGCTACCGACTGATCCTTGATCTCATCGGCTTTCCACTTATCCCAAAAAAGCGTCTTGATGATATCGAGCCAAGTATTATAGCTCATATTCCTCAAAGCCCTTACAGAGGAATCCGTGAATCCGTTCTTTCTGCAATAAGCCTTGAAGGTGTTCAGGGTCACACCGCACATGGTGGCTCCACCCGCATCAACGGGATCGTTGGCGAATCCCGTCTTTTTGGCTATCTCGAAGATCTGCTCATTGGGCAATCCGAGATATTTCTTGTTCACTCCTGCCTCGAAATGGAGGATGAACGGGATTATCTTGCTGATATCAGCCATATTCTTCTCCTTTCTTTATATGGTTATTCTTCATCCTTAGCCTTCAGATCCTGAAGCGATACATCGAAATGCCTCTCAGTCTTATCGATCATGATCTTCTGTAGGATCTTCCAAAAACGGGAATCGGTATCATTCCGACATGATGAGTTGTTTTCGAGTGCCGACCAAATCTGCTCGAATAGGATAACCCCCGTCACGATATAGCTCAATGGTATCTCAATATGGATGAATACCCAATGCTCCGCCATGAATCCAAGCAGGATCAGAACCAATCTCTCAGGGATCGTCTTCCTGACCACCTTACCAAATGCAAAGGAAGTGAATCTCGATGGTCTCTTAGCCTTATTCGGGTAAGCCTCCTTAACCCTCTTGTCAAGCTGATAGGCAGTCCAAGCATCATAGAGGATGAAGGCTATCATTACCACGATCAGGGGGAATGTAGGACGGAATTCTGCGATAGCCCATCCGAGCCATCCCCCGATGGCTGCAAAGGCAATCTTCCAATAATTATAGATACTACTCATCATGTGGCTCTTAAATTTGGCACAAAGATAAGCAAAAAGTGCTTAATAAGCACCATAAATTATGCTAAAAATTATAAAAGAGCCTCATTTTCATCATTTTGGAAAACACCATCCCCCTCCTTCACTCAGGAAAGGGATGGCAAAACTCAGTTTATTCTTCGGTTGTTGGAGCCGACTCATCATATTCCCAGCCGAAAGTCTCTGCGGTGTCATCAAGCATCTGATTGATGATCGCCTTTCTCTCGGATGCGGTCATATCGCTTTCTTCATTGATGGAGAATCCCATCACACCATTAGCCCTGCAATTATAAGTTGCGATGACATTGGCGGTTTTCTTGACTACGGTTGCCATTACCTCCGTTGGAGTACCCTCGGCATCCTTCTTGACGGTGTAGCGGATAGTGAAATCGCCTACTACTGAAATTCCAATCTCATTTGAATTCTGAATCTCCATGATAAAATCTCCTATTTTTAGTTGTTAGACATTTATTTCATATTTCCCTCGATGACATCGATCAGGAACCCATACACACCCGCAGCGAGGCTCTTTCCTGCCTGATCCTTGATGAATGCAAGTTCCTCGGCAGTATATTCCTGCTCATTGTTGGCGATCTTACGTCCGATCTTATAGGCGAGATATTTTTCATCATTACTCATCCTATCGCCCGTTCCTGCAAAGAACATGATCTTGCAAAGCTCATCGGCAATCGATACGACTTTGTCATTCACCTTGACCTCAGCTCCATTGAAGTCAGTCACATTCACATTAAAATTCACTTTCATAATCCTTACTATTTAATTTATAATTAATCGAGATGTCCCATTAAAAACGCATTGAAGTTGCTACCATCGTAGACGATCGTCAAAAGAACCGTATCTCCCTTAGCCATACCAATTCCTCCAGTCATATCCTGATAATCATCGGGATTCCTCATATGCGGGCAGTCGCTTCCGTATGATGAGCTTCTATATCCGTATAGGGTGAATGATGCACCATCAGCGGCAAAGATATGCAGATCAAATGCAAATGATGTCGAATTATTCACACCGAGAAAATTCCTGCACATTGATAGAGTGGGCAGATAGCAAGTGCCATAAGTTCCTTTTACCAAAACATATTTTCCCTTATTCGGGTCTATCACGTTTACTGAGCTTGAAGGGGTGAAATTGTTCAGCTGATGCCCGACAATATGCCCATTCAGGACTCCATTACCGCTACCCGCAAAGGCATAGTTCCTATCCGCATTCTTTGCAGACAATATCATGGCATAGTTAGCTCCGAGTCCCCAATAGTTATTCTGATCCTCATTCTCGAACCTCGCAACCGCCCTCAATCCCGTTGCTGCTGGCAGTACATTACCACCAATACCCGCAAACGACTTTCTCGCATCATTCCTGAAGATGACATAGGCATCATTCGTGAACGGATCGTTTGTCAATCCATTGCCTGAAATCTTGAATCCTGCGATGGTTCCCTCAACGGCAGCGATCTTGATGACATTCAGAAGCGAGGTCTTGATATATCCTCCCTCTACGATGGTAGATCCGAGACGGGCAAAGGTGATGATATCATTATCGAGATCCGATTGTTCGAGCTTGGAGTTGAGTGTATTCTGCAAAGCCGTTGCGAGATCGGATGCTGAGACCTTATTCTTTCCTGCCAAGGATCCCAAATCCGAGCTATTAGCCTTTCCATTGAAATCACTCTGCAATGATGAGTTGAACATCGAGAATGTCACGGCTCCCACCAAATTGATCTTCGATGAATTGATAGTGGTGGTGGTGGCATTCTGATTGATATAGGAGATGATATTATTACCATTCTCCAAGGTCTTTGCCGCATACAGAAGGTTTCCATCTCCTGCCGTGATCCATCCTGCAGTCGATATAGTATTATTGATGGTATCGATCCTCGATGCCTCTGCCGTGATCCTTCCATTGGCTACCGTCAGATCAGCCGACACGATATCGGTATAGCTTTTCAGCTTATCCTCGATGGCTTTCTTTGCCACCTCAACCGCCTCATAGAAATCCGAGATCGCATCATTATATAGAGCGAATTTCGCATCCACATTCGCCTTTTCCTGAGGTGTGGTCTTTCCATCGGCAATCGCAGTATTGATGGCAGAGATAAGATTATCGATGGCTCCCATGAGAGTCACCTTGGCATTCAGAAGCCCCGTCTTTGCCGTTCCTTCGAGGTAGGTATTTGCATAGAGCTTGGTATAGGTCGCAAGAACACTCTCCTTTGTATTATTGACCGTATTGATATATTTCTGAATGGCGATTGCCTCCGCCTCGGTGATGATACCATCGGCAAAGGCTCCATCGACATAATCCCCAAGGTCTGACACCGCATCTGCATTATCATCGATGGCATCATTCATATCCTCCAAATCCTGAGCCACCGCACCCCATTCCTGAAGGTTCTGCAATCCCCTCGATCCTGACTTGATATAGATATTTCCTCCTATCTCTCCCTGAACAAGATCGAAGTAGGTGGTTCCGTCAGGCGAGACGATCTTCTTGGTGGTGATACGACCTGGCAATACCTCCGTGAATCCATAGAGGGTTGCAAAGCTTCTCTCTCCCTCATATTCCGAGTTCAGGACACCAACGAGCATCCAATAATACTGATTCCCCTCATCGATCTTATGGGCGGTCTCAGAGAGCAGGAAAACGGCATTTGAATTCGCTCTATTGGCTCTCACATAGAGATAGTATTTCTTGGTAGGGTCGATCAGTCTGCCTGAGGTGAAAGCCGCCACATCCCAAAACTTATACTCGGATGGGGAATGGGTAGCCTTGACCTGATCGATACCGAGGGTCATATGCTGAAGGATCCCTGCGGGGATCGTCATCTGCTTGTTTTCCTGACTATAGGTGATATTGGGTGTGACCTCAGAGATAGGATCCGTCTTTCTATCCACGAACCTGAACTGAAGCGACTCATCACCCACCAACATAGACATGGTCTGAACCGTGATAGGATTGATCCCGTTGGTGAAGTTATCGAAGCCCGCATCCATGAGATCATTCAGCATCTCGATGGTCTCCTTGGCATCACGGAATCTGCGCTTGGTGAAGCTGAGGGCATTCTTGTTCATTTCCTCGATCAGGACATCAACGTTATCGATCTTCTTCATCTTAGATGAGGTGGTGACACCTGAGACGGAGCTTGATATCTCGATGGTCGGGGTATATGGCGAGGTGAGGAACTCCTTGATTCCCGTGATACGGATCAGCTTTCCAGCAGGGGCAAACTGCGTATCGGTAAAGAGGATATATCCTCCCACCTTCAGATGACCGCCTACATTCTCCCAATTCTGCTTCGCCCAAAGACCCTGAAGGGTTCCCGTGAAGGTGAACTTCTGTTCCTCATGCTCATAGAGATAGCGGACACCCTCCCTGAACATATCCCATGAGGCTCCGACCTTATTCACATTGTCGCAGACATAGGAATCAGGCAGGGAGCATCCGAATACGATATATTTCCCGTTCACTGCGGGCGCATAGGTGGAGTTAGGCATGATGATTCCATCGATCTCCTGAGGCACGATCTCGAATCTCCGAGCTGCCTTGGTATATGTGGTTCCGTCAGGATTGGTGATCGTCACCGCCTCATGGATATACTTGCACTCGAATTCCTTTCCCGCAAGCATCCCGTCTTGGAAGATGATCGTCATGGTCTCTCCCTCGATCAGGTAATTCTCATAGTTGAGTTCATTGGGTATCGAGGAATCAACGATATCGTAGAAATTCTTGGAGGCATCCACGACCACCACCGATGAGATGGTTCCGATGCGGGATGGATAGATCTCCGAGAGATCAAGCGAATCCTCCTTCACGGCATCCGAGATGACATCAAGCCTCTCGATATAATATCCGTCATCATCGGTCTTATAGGTACGACCCTCATATTCAAGGCTCTGACCCTTTGGCAGAAGCAGCTCCTTTGAGTGATATTTCGAGTAATCGATATTCCGATCACCTCCTTGGATATAGAGTCGCTTGATAGGCTTCTCATCACTCAGGGATGTGCGCCCCACACCTGGCATAAAACCATTTCCTTTGCCATAGGAGAGTGATAGGGGGTTATCCTTGAAATACTCCACCTTACGCAATGATATCGCCTTATTGACGATTTCCCATTCCGTCCCGAAAGTATCTGCCACGCTCTGCAAGGCATCATCGATATAGGAATGATTGAACTCCACCGTCTTTTCAGTCGATTGGATGCAGGTTCCGACACTCCATCCCCCTGCGCTTCTCTCATTCAGGCTCGCAACGATTTCCTGAATGAACTCCCTCGGAGTGGCGCACATGGAGAATTTCAGGCGATGATCCACCGAATTACGGAGCTTATAGAGACTAAGCAGATCCTCATCGGTTCCCATCGTCATGGTATATTCGATGTTGCGGGTTCCATGCTTCTTGATGTTCTCAGGATCATTCAGGGTGAACGTCTGCCCCATGAACTCACACCATGCCCCAAGCGGAATCTCTATAAAGGCAGGGAGCGAGAACTTCAGAACCAACTGCGGCTTCGCCATGATGGAGAGATACCGATAGGAGCTGTCCGTTTCCTGAACTTCGAGAGTCACCAAATCATTCTCATCCTTGCTGATAATGCTATTTCCCGACATCTTGATCTCAGGAATATCACCTTCTGTATAGTAATGGATAATCATCGAATATATTTCTTTTTGAGCCTTAAACTCGGTTTAACGGATAGGGATCAGCCCATCCCCCCATATAAGAGGGATGAGCCTCCCTTATATTAGAGGAAATGGGTAATGATGGCTGCGATGACGGTCGTAGAGCAAAGGATCTCGGTAATGAAGATCCCCTTACCATCGATGAACCGATAGCATCCCTTATTGTCATTGAAGGCGCAGAAAGCACCTCCCATGAGCACTATCATGATGACCCAAAGCAGCATCCACCAAGGGCATATCAGGATGGTGCATACCTGACTCCCGATCCCTCCCGCAATGGCAAGGGTATTGTGCCATTTGATATGATCCGTATCGAACAGAGGCAGTGCACCGATGAAAAGCAGGGATGCGATGGTGAGGAATCCCACGAACTGAAAACTACTCCCGCTCAGGGCTTCGATGAGCGATGGGGTAGCGCAGATCACCACCGACCAAAGCCAAATAGTCCAAAGCCATCTCCAACCGCCTTTCGGCAGATCATAGACCATGTGCGATATGGACTTTGGGAGTTCCTTCTTCTTCCAAATGGTGATGCCTATATAGAGCACCATCAAAAGGATCGCAATAATGAGTAACGTAATCATGACTCCTGCATCTTATGAGTTGAACATCGTATCGAAATTGATCTTTTTGGGATATCCGATGGTGATATCGTAATCCTCCACCTTCTTGATGGTATCGAGGGCTTCAACGGCACTACGATGAGCCTCGGTGACTGCCTGACAACCACCCGCATAATCCTCAACCGCATTCACCATTGCCCTCCATTGGGTAGTAGTAAAGGTGTAGTCGATTCCTCCCCAGTTCTTGGCGTAGGTTTCCTCTCCCTTCGCCTCTGCCGCATCGATGAGACGGAGCAGACGGCTTCTCTGCTCGAAACTGAGCCACATGGGGAGTCCACCGATGATGAAGGAGTTCACATTGGCGGAGTTGTCAAACTCGGTGATCTCTCCCTTCTTCTTCGACTTTGCGAGAGCCAAAAGCTCTGCCTCGGTAGGCTCCACACCATCGAGACGCTTCAGCTCGATCTCGATCTCATTGATACGATCCCTTGTATCCTGACGATCCTTGACAAGGGTATTCAGATCGTAGGGATCGGGCGCACCCATAAGGCGGGCTTCTTGGATCCTTGCGAGCTTCCAATCACCGATTGGCGATGCGTTGGATGAGAGATTTCCCATCAGCTGCGCCATCTCTGCGTTCAGCGCATTTCTCTCAGCAAAATGCTGATCTTCATTCAAAATTTCACTCATAATAAAATCTCCTATTTATTAATTAAACAAATACTTCAGATCTTCTGTCTCAGCCTCCTTGAAAGCCTCGATGTGGAGTTCTTTCCTGCCCTTACGGACATAAGGCTCATGTTCAGGGAAAAGGCTCTTATAGAGCGAATCCATAGATATGATGGTCTTTCGGTAGGCATTATGCTCATGGATGAACGTTCCCCGCCACGACTGATAGCAGTTCCAAATCTCACCCTCGGTCATCTGACCCTTGTCAAGCATTCTTCTGAAAGCCCTCAATCTCCGCCTCTCCCTGACGATCTTTCCCCTTGTTGGTCTTTTCAGGATCCTACCCGATGGCAGGATATTGTATTTGACCTGCAAGAAGGTAAACCCATGACTCAGCTTCGTGATGATCGTTTTCTTTCTATTCAGGTTGAGCCTGAGGAAAGAAAGTGGATCCTCAACCTCGGAGAGTAGCTTTTCGGCTTCCTCCTTGGTCTCGAAGATGGCAAACCAATCATCCATATATCTGCCGTAATACTTCGCTCCCTTGACGATTTTTATGAGGGTATCGATCAGGTTCAGATAGAATCCGGCAAATATCTGAGGGGCTTCGCTTCCGAGATTCAGCCCCTTGTCTGAGTGAGATGATGTGTCAATGATATAATGGATCATCGACATCACCTCTGCGGGTTCCCCTGCAAGCCTCGGTGCGATGAGCGACTTCAGGACATCATGATCGATATTCTCGAAATATTTACTGATATCCCCAAGAAGGATGTATCCATCAGTACCATTTCGGGCGATATACCGCCTTAGCATGATCTCGAAACGCTTTCTCGCAAACGTGGTTCCCCTCTGCTTCAGAGAGGCATAATTATCGTATATCAGGCATCCTCTGAGTGACGGAATGAGAACATTCTTCGTGAGGGATTTCTGAACGACCCTATCACGCACAACGGGGGCTTCTATCTGCCTGATATGACCCCTCTCATTGAGTTCAAAATCGATAGTCGGCTTCACTGCATAGCCACCACCCATCACTTCATCCTGAAGCTCCAAGTTATTGATGAGCATATTTATCAGATACCGCTGGGTAGTATCTTTCCAACGGCTCTGCTTAGTGCCCTCGTAAGCGCATTCGTTGAGCATATTAAGCCCCATCAATTCCTGAAGTGTTGACATCTCCGATAATTATTAAATTTATAAAGGCAGGATGCTTATAGTCTCATCTGACGTATCAGGAAACGTCACCCTGCATATTTACCACCTTGTTTCAGATGGAAGGTCTGATTCTCCTTATCCTCTGCTTATTGCCGATATCTGTATATCGGTCTGTCAGGGTTAATCGCAGCGACATAATTGGCATTCGATGCAGTGTTATTGTTCGCATTGCCGTTGTTGTTCGCATTAGCGGCATTGGAAGCGGAAACCACCTTCAGAACCAAACCTATCTCCCTTGATCCTAATTAACCTTCTCGATCTGAGTTTTTAGCTTATTATCGCTCTTTCTCCATGCCTTCAGGCTATTGATCATCCTTATGATGTTCCTGATATCGGTAGTGTATTTGTCATCGGGAACCCTGAGGCGCATCATCACCCTCTGATAGTTCGTCAGGATGGCATAGCACGTACCGATAGCCTTTCCGATGGAAACCCTCCTTTCTTCCCATTCCGTCATACAGATGGGATAGATGGAGTTGGCGATCTTGATATAGTAAAGCAGACTATCCGTAAGCCGCTCCAAGGTCATATATCTTGCGTTGAGGAAAACCCGATTCTTCTGAGCGAGATCCCCATCGGCATAGAAATCATGCTCCACAAGATTATCGACTCCATCAGCGACCTGAAAATAGATCATCTCGAATTCGACCTTACTCTGACTACGTTTACTTTTTACAACACTCATATTCTTTTTCTTGATTACAATTTTAGGATCCTTATTGCAGCCCCACAAGAGGGCTGCAATGTTTAGTCAATCCTCTTATTTGAAGAGGACAAGCGCAGCGACACAATAGGCATGCGAGGCAGGGTCATAGTGCGCAAGGCCGGCGTCGTTCGCATAAGCGGCACGGGAAGCGGAAACCACATCTCTCAGCCAAGGATATTCACTACCGAAGATCTCGGTATGGTTGAATACTCGGAATACATCGAGCTGCCTGCAAGCCTCTCCCGTATCATGACCGCTTGAACTCCATACGGTTGCACCATAGACCTGAACCTCGGAAAGGGCGCATATCTTACAATCAGCCTCCCAATCCCATCCTGAGGATGCTCCCTTATTGGAGTCGTTAGCCAATCGGTTCACCGCAGTGGTATTCACGGCATTGGTGAGCAACTTGGAATGACCTAAGAGGTTGTTGGCTCCGAGATCCGTTTCAACGAGGGGTAGGAGGGTATTCTTCAGATAATAATGGAGATCTGAATTCTTATATCCCGCACCTCGACTATTCGCACCCGTTGAGGTGTTTCCCGATGCGTTCCATGCCTGAGTGGTATGGGGGATAACGATCAGTCCTACATGATTCTGAGTGAGTCGATAAGGAGTGGTAGTACCCTTCATCGGATTGAGTCCCGCAATTACATAGGTATGCCCGTTGATCGTTTTCTGATCGCCCACATGGAGACCGTGCTTTTCGAGATTCTGATCCGCCACTGCCGCCTGAAGGTCTGCGAGGCTGAAATCAGTCTTTCTTGTACGGGGATGGGTAATGATCTGCGGAATGGTAGCCTTACGCATCTCATCTGCGGTCGGATCATAGATCGCAAGCAAAGATGCGAGCGCATCGCCATCGAACGCAGTCAGTTCCGAGATCTTTTTGCCTGCCTGAAACTTTTCAAGCATCTGCAATAATTGTTCTTCTTGAGCTGGTGTCATAATTTCTTGAATTTATTAAAATGGTTTATAAATGAATCATCATATAAAGAATACATCCCCCGATCCCATCAGCAGGAATATATCATTGTCATTAATCATTAGAACTTTATCCCTACGGGCTGCAACGATCTCCACATTCAGGGTCTCATACAACTCGGTTGCGAGGGTAGGGATGACATGGATCTTAGAGATGCCGACAGCCTTTGGGGTGATCTTTCCCGATGGTGAGACGGTCAGGCTATCACCCTCCACCTGATAGATGATATTCTGAGGCACGGATGATGGCGAGAGGGATGCGATCACCAATCTATCCAAGGTCGCATTGACGGGGATTCCAGTAGGAGCGGATGCGGTCAGGCTCTCAGGAACAAGATCAGACGGATCGCCCGTATCTCCCTTATCTCCTTTATCACCCTTGTCTCCTTTATCACCCTTGTCTCCCTTCTCGCCTTGGATTCCTTGTTCACCTTGGATTCCTTGTTCTCCTTGGATTCCCTGAGCACCCGTATCACCTTTATCGCCCTTGTCACCCTTATCACCTTTCTCGCCTTTCAGGGCTGCAAGCTGCTCAGGGGTGAAGTCGCTATACTCAAAGGGATCTCCTTGGTCTCCTTTATCACCCTTATCTCCCTTCAGATCGGTGGAAGTACTCTGATTATTACGATTGGTGACGGTCAGGGTGGTTCCTGAGAGCGAGGCATTGACATATCCCGCCTCGGTAGCCTTCTGATCTGCGAGAGCAGCCTTTTCAGCAGCGAGAGCGGCTTTCTCATTGGCAAGAGCTGCCTTTTCGTCTGCAAGGGCGGCTTTCTCCGCTGCAAGCTCTGCGGCTGCGGCTGCAAGTGCAGCCTTATCATTTGCCAATCCTGCCTTGGTATTCGCAAGGGATGCGGCACTATTGGCGGATGAAGTGGCACTCTGAGCATCCGATTTCAGGGTAGCCCATTCACCTTGCACTCCATCGCTCGATGTAGCACCAAAGAATGTAGCCCATGAACTCTGAACTGACACATACCATGTAGTCCAAATCTTTCTCACTCCATTGGCATCATCGGCAGAAGTACCGAAGAATCCGTTCCATCCTGAGGTGGCTGCATTATAGAAGGTACTCCATATCTTACGGACACCATTTGCATCATCAGCCGAGGTTCCAAAGAAGCCGTTCCATGATGAGTTGATACTACTCCAAAAATCGCTCCAAAGCTTTCTCACACCCGTAGCGAGGGTATCGGAGAAGAAATTCGTCCAATCGGTCTGACGGGTAGTCTCTGCCTGAACACGGGCATTTTCCTGAGAGATTCGGGTCTGCTCATTATTGCCTCTTGTGGTCTCGTTCTGCTGACGGGTTGATTCATTCTGCCCTCTTGTGGTCTCGTTGCTCTTGCGGGTATTCTCGGAAGTCACCCTCTCATTCTCAGCCTGAACACGGGCATTCTCGGCAGAGGTTCTTCCTGATTCATTCTGTGCCCTCTGAGTCTCTGCGGTTCCTCTTGCGGATTCATTCTGCTGACGGGTGGTTTCGTTCTGTCCCCTCGTCTGCTCATTGGATTGACGGGTGGTTTCGTTCTGCTGGCGGGTAGCCTCATTAGCCTCGATCTGCTGACGTGAGGTATCGGCTCTCTGAGCTGCGGTATTGGCGGCTGAAGCTGCCTCATTCGCATCATCGGTGGCTTCGATCATCCCATCCACAACCTCCTTGATATATCCGAGGCTGACCTTCACGGATTTTCTGCTTCCATCGACTCCGATAGTCCACAATCCATTAAAATTGGTGCAAGCGGGGAGTTCGCTTATCTTCTTCTTGATTGCCATGTAGCTTATCTATTTTTATCAAGTAATACAAAATCCTCATTTTCCTCGGTCAGGATCCACTCCATATCCTCAGAGGCAAGGAGCCATTCCGTTTCGATGGGTCTATCTGCCACGAAAGTCAATGTAAGGGTGAACTCGCACCAAACATGACCGTTATTCAGGATATCGAATTTCGTGACCTGACAGCTCTTATAGAAGCACTCATATTCCATAGCCACCTCCCATGATAGGAGATTCCTTGTATCGGGCTGGATGAGAGCCGTGAATAGGGAATCGTAGCGATGCCAAAAATCGGTGATATCATCCGCATGGATGAGTAGATTCATCTGCACATCCCTCGGCTTATAGAATACATTCTCATCATCATATTCGACTCCCGATCTACCCTTGACACTCACCTTCAGATTATCCCTAACATTCGGATTCTTCAGGATATTCTGATTCGTGCCATCGAGGATATTCACTCCCAATCGCCCGAAATCGATATCATCGAGATCATATCCCACGTTTATCTTGATGACGGATGACTGATAGGGCTGCACATTCAGGACACGGGGGAAATCCTGATTCAGGATCGCATTACTCATTCCTGCCTGATATCTGATTGGCGGGAAATCATCCACAAGGGATATGGTGAACTTTCCGAGAGATACCTTCGATGATATGGTAGAGTTCTGCGATAGCCTGAGCTTGAAGCTCCTGCCAAGCTCCACGAAATTGAATATATGATAGGATTTATCCGAAAGGAGAAAGAAAAGATCGCTCACCTGAGTTACATTCGTCACGCAGAACTGCATCTGAAAGGTCTTTGCATCGAGGACGGGATCTTCGAGGTCATATTCAGCACCATCATATTCCTCCCACTCGGTTGAGTCGGGATTCTTGAATGGCGGCATCTGAATGAGAGCCTTGTACCCCCATCGCTCAACGAAAACACCGAAATAGGTGAATGCGTCCTTATTGTCTATCGTCAATCTCCCTGCGTAGTTCATTTCATCACCTTTGCAAAATCCGAAACATTGATATCATGGCTCGATACACCATCTTTCTCGACCTTCACGACCGAATATCCTGAAGCATCGATCACGGCAGATGCCCCGTGCATCAGTATGATGCGATATAGAGCCGTCTCATCGCATTTTATCCGTGCGGTGGTATTACCTACCAAGAGGATCCTTTTCTCCCCTGAGAGAGCGATTTTCCCCTTATCGATATATGCGCCATATTTCTCAGGATTGAACTTCAGGAAACTCCTGAAGGTATCGAGGGAGGGGAATCCGAATCGGGTCATGAACTCCGATCCCTGAGCAGAGAAAACGAGGGATGCCGCATCATCCAAGCTCTCGGTTCCCTTGAACATGGTGCAAACGGATATACGATCAGCCAAATCGGACTTTCCCCTTTCGAGGCAGATCCTCCGAGCCTGATCCTTGGCTTTCTGCCATTTCTTCTGTGCTTCAACGATCTCCTTCATATTATCTCAGTTTAATTCCCTTCATATTGATATCATCAACGGAATCCTTGACGGATTTCATCTTCTTATCGATATCCTCCAATCTCCTGCTCGATTCCGAGGTATGACGCTCGATGCCTGACACCTTTTCGAGGATCTGATTCGATGTCTCATTCAGATCATTCATTCCCTGAACGAGGGTATAGGTATGCCCCTGAATGGTTGTCAGGCGGGCATTATTCTCATCGACTGAATCCTGAGAGGCGGTGGCGATTCCCCTTGAAGCCGCATCTCTATCCGCTTCCTCAGGGGCGAACCAATCCTTGACGGTATCGGGTAGGGTCTGCCAAATCTGATTAAACCCGTCACCGACCTGATTCAGGTCATCGGAGAATCCATTCAGAGAGTCGATGACGGAATCAATCCCCTTGAACTGACCATCCTCACCGAACCACTTCTTCTTATATTTATCAAAAATCTGTCCGAGAGGCTCTTCAATAAACTTCTGAATGAGCATCCTCTGCATGACATCGGCAACGATCTCCTTGACCTTGTTATGCCAAGCCTCCATCGCATCCTCACCCTGCCTTGCAGCCTCGAAGAATGCCTCTCCGAGCTGAGAGGCGAGATCCTGAGCGGTGGATCCGATGATTTCCTCCAGCATCTCATTGATGAGATCTGCCATCTCATTGGCGATTTCCTGAATATCACGCTTCCAATCCTCGATCTTATCCTGATCGGTATCCTTTTTATCCCTTTCTTCTTCGATCTGACGATAGATGAGGATCTGCTGCTCTGCGAGGTTTTCGAGCTGCTTGCGGGAATCCATGAACTTCTCCTTACCGAGAGCCTTATTAGCGGTATATTCGACCTTGGCATAGGCATCTGCGATCTTGATGATGGATTTCTCCATGATCTCATTCTCGTGGATCGCTGCGAACATCATATTACCGAGTGAGGTATAATAGAATTTGTTTTCCGCATGGAGCCTCTTAACCTCATTATAGGTGCTATAATAGGCATCACGGACTCTCTCGACTGCACTTCCGAGCTTATTCTGCAAGCGTACTGCATCCTGATTATCAAGCTCCCACTGAAGCTGATCGATCCTTCTTTGCAGATGCTCGATTTCCTCCTGCTTGGAGTCATCATCATTGAATAGTGATGCGATGGCGGTAGCCACTTGGAGAGCTGCCGAAATGACTGCGAGGATCACGGATGCCTTCTCGATGGTTGAGATGGCGGCGGCTCCTGCTGCTGCGGCTCCCGTAGCCCCTGCTGCGGCTGCATCAACGGTACTCTCAACACCCTTAGCGACAGATTTTCCCGTATCTCCGATGGCATCGATGACGGATGAGGTTGCATCAAGAATGGCATCGGTTACATCGAGAGCCTTTTCAATACCATCCGACACATCCTTTGAGAAAACGTCCGCAAGGTTCTTTGCCTTTCCTCCGAGATCCTGAATCACACCATTCATATTCTTGATCTGCGTTGCGCAGTTCTTATATGATGAAGTAACCTTGTTTCGTGAGTTCAGGGCTTTCTGTTCGGCATTCTGATTATTCTGCTCTGCCTTCTTCTTCTTTTCGAGAGCCTTGGTGGTATTCTCGATGGCAGTCTTGTATTCATCAGAATCCTCATTCATCTTGCCATTCTCCACATTCTCCCTCATCTGATTCTCATATTCGAGGGCGGCATTATACTCATCCTGAGCGATCTTCAGCTCATCCTGAGCCGCTTTCCATTCCTGCATGGAGGTGGTAAACTCGGTTTTGGCGGCAGAAAGATCCTTTATGGACTTATGGAATGCCGCAATGGGGTTACGGGATGCAATCTCATCTTCGAGCTTTGCGATGGCTTCCTGATAATCCTTGATCTCCTGAGTACCCATCGACTCCTTATTCTGCTCAAAGAAGGTCTTAACCTTGGAGAGGTTATATTCGAGGGTCTGAATGGATTGCTTACCCATATCACCGAACACGGCATCCCAGTTGATCGAAGCCTTGAAATCCTCAGATTCGAGCTTTGCGAAAGACTGCTCCATCTGACGGATGGCTTCATCCTTGAACTCATCGGGGATGAAAGCGATCTTCGCAGCCCATTCACGGGTCATCTTCTCCATCTTCTGCTCGGTGGTTCCGAATTCCTCTATCAGGGCATCGGTATAGCGTTGGCGGGCTTCAGCGATCCTGCGATTCTTCTCATTCTCGATGGATTCAAGCATGGTCGCATTTTCTTCGCTGATCTCCTTCACCTTCAGTAGATCAGAGGCATATTCCTCGATGGTTTTCTTTCCCGCATCGGAATTCTCCCACATATCGAGGGTATTGCCCTTTTGAGATAGGAATTTCTGCTTCTCGGATTCCTTCTGAACCCTTGCGAGATCCTTGATGGAATTCTCCCAAGCCTCCCTTCTTTGGAAAGCCTGACGGGAAATCTCATTGATCTCCTTAGCCAATCCCTCACCCATCGCATTGATACGATAGTCGGTGATCTCATCAGAGGCATCCTTATTGAACTTCTTCACTGCCTCCTTCCATTCATCAATGGCTTTCTGATATTGGCGGGCTGCTGCCTTTGGATCAAAGGTATTGCCCCCTCCCTTGGTGGAGGTGGTAGGTGAGGAATGGGGATTCAGATCGAACTCATTGGCGATATTCTGAGCCTCGCTCATCTTCTTCATATACTGATCCTGCAAGGCATTGACCTTCTCCTGCTGCGCTGCAACCTCCTTAGCCTTGGTCGCTTCATCACCCGCTGCGGTGGTGTACCAACTGCCATAGCTCGATGCCTTTCTCTCCTTCATTTCCTCCAAAAGGATGAAAGCCTCGGTATATTTATTGAGGATAGCCTGAGCCTCCGCCTCCTTCATGAGCTTCTGCGCATAGGCTTCGCCCTTCTGCTTCAGGATATCCTTCCATTTGGCGAGGGAGTCATAATAGCCGAGTGCGGTTCCGTATTTGGAATTCAGCTCCTTAACCAACTCCTTCTCCTGCTTTTTGGTTCCATTGAAAGTCTCGATCTTCTTGGTATAGTAGTCGATCTCCATAGAGGTCTGAGAGTAGGTCTTTCGGGCTTCCTCCATCATCTTCTGCTGCTCCTTGAATTCCTCATCGGCTTTCTTCGCCTCTGATCTGAGATGGGAGATGACACCGATCAGGACACCGATGGCGGCTGCGATCCATCCGAACACGGGGATGGATGAGATGGCGGCTCCCACCATCCTGAATGCCCCTGCGAGTGAGATATTGGCTGCGGTTCCTGCGGTGGCTGCAACTGCATTTGCAGAGGTGGCGGCGGTATCGGCTCCCTCTGCGATGGCGGCTCCCGTAGCGGCTCCCGCCTTTGCTTGCTTGGCGGCTGCATCGGCTGAGGTGGCGGTGGCATTTGCAACCTGAGAGGCGGTATTCACCCCCGTTGCTGCGGTATCTGCAGCCATCTCCCCCGCACCGATGGCAAGGAGCTTATTCCACCATTCCCTGAGTCCGTTAAGGGTCACTAACTGAAAGGCAGAATCCTTATTGAGGGTCTGCTGCACCTGCTGCAATCCCATCGTGATAGCCATGAGGGACTGAACCTTCAGCATGATCTTCTGAAGATCCTCATTCTCATCACCAAAGAGGGCAACGGCTCCCTGAGCCGCAGAGAATGCGCCTGAGAGACCTCCGAGACCCTGAACCAATCCCGCAATCTGCTGCTCGTCATTGGCGAGGATCTTTCCCTGCTGGGCGATATCACCTTGTATATCCGTGAGCCTACCAAGCTCATTGGATAGATTCCTATATGCCTCGGATGATTCATCAACACCATTGGCGATCATATCAGCCATCTGCTCCTTCAGCATCTTGATCTTCTGCCTCAGGGTCTCATGGCTCTGAGCGGTCTGATCGATCACCTTCCCTTCATCGGAGATGGCATTCTTTCCATCGATGATCTTCTTTCGGGTATCTTCGAGTTGGAATCCGAGCTGCTTGGCATTCTGTATTATCTCCTTTCTCAGGCGGATATTCTCTCGGATGACGGTTGCCTTCTCATGATACGCATCCGCCTCCTGCTGATTCTTTTGGAATGTCTCGGAGTATAGCTTATTGAGTCGGGCTTCCTCTGATTCGAGTTCCTTGATATTCCTGATATTCTCATCGACCACATGATTGAGGTGGTCTAACCCCGTCTCGATGGTCTGCAAGGATGAAACATCAGAAGTGACCTCGATATTGACCTGAGG